>Ga0182024_10011980_pt1 | contig 17263 bp, 19 predicted proteins | sample P32metaG_FD_120480 | JGI IMG/M metagenome (GOLD analysis project Ga0182024, IMG submission 120480) | Permafrost microbial communities from Stordalen Mire, Sweden - P3-2 metaG (Illumina Assembly) | ecosystem: Environmental > Terrestrial > Soil > Wetlands > Permafrost | place: Sweden: Stordalen...
CATCGCTCGGCGGCGGCGCGGCCGCGGCAGGGACGGGGATAGTGCTCACCTCGTCAGGGGTGGTGCTCACCAACAACCATGTGGTCGAGGGTGGACAGGCCATCAGCGTCCGGGTCACCGCGACGGGCGCCACCTACCCCGCGAATCCAATCGGCGAGGACACCTCTCACGATGTCGCCGTCCTCCAGCTCGTGGGAGCAAGCGGGCTGGCCACGGCGCCGATCGGCGACTCCTCAAGGGTGCACGTCGGCGACAGCGTCACCGCCTTCGGCAATGCGCAGGGTCGCGGTGGTACGCCCGCTGAGGCGACCGGGGCGGTGACAGCGCTCGATCAGCAGATCACCGCCTCGGATGATTCCGGCGGACAGCCCGAAAGTCTCGACGGCATGATTCAAACGAACGCCCCGATCCAGCCCGGCGACTCGGGCGGGCCGCTCGTCAACGGCAGCGGCCAGGTGATCGGTATGGACACAGCGGCAAGCGGCGGACGCACAGGGCCGCAGTCGGGGCCGGTGCAGGCCTTCGCCATCCCCATCGACATCGCCCTCAATTACGCGCATCAGCTCGAGGCAAATCCTCACCAACCCACCTCGGGCGCTCTGCTGGGGGTGTGCGTCGCGGACAATGCGTCACCACCGGGAGCGGTGCTGATCGCGGGCTCGACGTGCGGTGCCGGCGGCGTCCAGGCCCGGAGTCCTGCAGCCACCACGGGACTAGCCGTAGGTGACGTCATCACCTCGGTCGGTGGCATCACCGTCACGTCAAAATCCTCGCTCCAGGTGGCCCTCCAGGGTGATCAGCCGGGACAGTCCGTGGTGGTGGTCTGGCTCGACCCGTCCGGCCAGGACCACCAGGCGACGGTCACGCTGGCGGCCGCTCCCTCGACACAGCAATAGACTCGGGCGCGTGCGTGGTCGCGCCCAGTACCTGATCGTCTTCTGCGCGTTCCTGCTCGCGTTGGCAGCACTGTGCTTCTGGGCAGGGTTCGGGTTCGCCCTGGTGATCTCGCTCCTGCTCCTCGCCGGGCTCGTCCCGATTGCGCTGTTGGCCGGGCATCGCTACGTCAACCGCTGGTACGTGGTCGCCGAGATCGTGGCCCTCGTTGTGGCGCTTGCCATCTCGGTGGTCAGCGGCTCCCTGGTCGCATGGATCATCGTCGGCACGCTGTTCGCCATGGACACGCTGGCATGCAGCGCGCTTGTGCTCGCCAGGGGGAGGGGAGGTATGCGCGCCGTGACCCGCAACCTCCTCCTCATCCTCGCAGCACTCGGCGCCGGGACAGGCGCATATGCGATCGCCGCCGCGGTCGCGCCGGTGCCGTCGTGCGGCACGGCGACGGTCGGCCGCGGGGGCGCCACAACCCCCGAGGCAGCCGAGGCCGGCCAGTGCTTCGTCGCCTCCGGTGAGAGCTGCGTGCCGAAGACGCTCACCGTCCGTGCGACCGGTGTCGACGAGCTCGCCACCCACCGCTTTGTGATCGTCGCCGACAGCGACGGCCAGTGCCACTTCACCGATTCGGTGCAGTACGGTCCGCCGTCGGACCCCAGCCGGCACTCGACCTCATACACGTGTCCCGCGCTGACCGACCAGATCGGAGCGCCGGGTGAGCAGCAGGTCCAGTTGACCCAGTGCTCGGGCGCTGTCGTCCCTGGCGTCGCCGCACCGGTCATTCCCCTGAACGAGTACCAGCCGCTTCCATCGCCGACACCGTCATCGGGCTAGGGCTTCACTGACCGACAATCCTCGCCGTGGACGAGTTGTTGTCAGATCTGATTGTCGAGTACGAGCTCGCAGCTCGAACGACGCTTGCGCCGGCGGCCTTCGACTTCATCGCTGCCGGCGCGGGTGAGCAGCTGAGCCTGGAGGAGGCGCGAGCATCCTGGCGCCGCCACCGGCTCCGACCGCGTGCGCTGCGCGGTGGGGGCGTCAGGGACCTGTCGATCGACGTCCTCGGGACGCGCCTGTCCGTGCCGCTCGTGGTGGCACCGACCGCGTACCAGCAGGTCGCCCACGCGGACGGCGAGGTCGAGACGGCGCGCGGCGTCAGCGCCGCCGGCGGCCTCATCGTGATCACGACCCGCGCCACCCGCGTGCTCGAGGAGATCGTCGCCGAACTGAGCGGCCCCTGGTGGTACCAGGTGTATGTGGTCCGCGAACGCCGTCTGACCGAGGAGCTGGTTCGTCGCGCCGCCCGACTTGGAGCAACCGCCCTGATGCTGACCGTGGACACTCCGTACATCGGGTTCAAGCGGCGCGGCCATTTCGCACCGCTCAGCATGGAGCAGCACCTCGTGAACTTCGGCGCGCACCTGACGCCTGGGGCGCCCTTCGAGGATGTGACCTCCAGCCTCGAGCAGGACGCGTCGATCACCTTCGATACCATCGCCTGGTTGCGCGACATCGCCGGGCTCCCGGTCCTGGTCAAGGGAATCCTCCGCGCCGATGACGCCGTCGCGTGTATTGATGCTGGCGCCGCCGGAGTGGTGGTGTCCAACCACGGCGGTCGACAGCTCGACCGCGCCATCGCCCCTGCTGTCGCACTCCCGGAGATTGTCGCGGCGGTCGAGGATCGCGCCCCGATCCTCGTCGACGGTGGCATCGTCAGTGGAACGGACATCTTCGTGGCCCTTGCGCTCGGCGCCACGGCGGCGATGGTCGGACGTCCGATCCTCTGGGGCCTCGCCGCAGCCGGGGCATCGGGCGTGCAGCGGGTCCTGGACGGATACCGCAACGAGCTCGACCACGCCATGGGCCTCGCCGGGGTCGCCGCCATCGCTGACTTCGGTCGCGACCTGGTGGCGTGACGGCTCGGGCGTTCGGCGATTCGTAACCTCGACGCCTGACCCGGTAGCGGGATGGACCCGTACGATACCGGCCAGCAAACACTGCCGAGCCAGAGCGAAGGAGCCGCAATGGACACGAGCGACACCGTGATATCGACATCGAGCCGGGCGCGCGGGCGTCGTGGTGCGGCGACCCCGGCACAGACGGAAGCAACCGGCATCGTGGTGCTCGGACCTCGCGATTCGCTTGTCGGGACGCTAACGGTCGACGGCGACGTGCGCATCGAAGGCACCCTGGATGGTGAGGTCTCCGCGACCGGTGAGGTCAACGTGCATCCCACCGGCACGGCACGCGCTCAGATCTCGGCGCGCGACATCGTCGTCGGCGGAACCGTCGAAGGCAACGCAGTCGCTCGCGAGCTCGCGGCGCTCGGCGAGACGGCGTCGTTCGCGGGCGCGCTTCGCGCCGGACGGCTGCGCGTGGATGAGGGTGCCACGCTGAACGCGACCATCACGATGGAGCCAACAGGCGACGCGCCTCCGGCGCGACGCATGGAGGAGCACGAAGAAGCCTCTGTTGACGTGACCGGCTCAGCGGTCGGCGGCGAGAGCGACCGTGGAGCCTACGGCGACGAGAGTGCGCGCTCCGAGTCTGATGCGTACAGCGACGAGCGTACCGCGGAGACGTCCGGCGTCTCCTCGGGTGCGGACTCAGAAGAGGGCTGAGCCGGGGACTGGTCGCGAAGCCGCCCGGTAGCGAGGGTGAATGCGCCGTGAAACGCGTAGTCACCTTCGCCCAGGCGGTGCATGGTTCGGTCGAGCTCCTCTTCGAAGGTGGCGCGAGCACCGGGACTCAACAAACCGATCATTGCGTGCGGCCACGGTCCGGACCACTGCATCATCTCGGTCCATTCGTGCACGTCGTTGGCGCGCACGCCGACGAGCAGCTGGGTCACGCGGAGATCGGTGAAGCCGGCCATCTCGAGCATGTTGGTGAGCACCCAGGGCTCGCCGAAGAGCGCGTGATGCGACGGCGTTCGCGCACGCCGGATGGCAAGGCGCTCGAGGCGCTCGAAGAACACACCCTGCGCGGGTGTCGAAAGGCTCCTGCACCGGCATGAGACAGCGATCCGGCCGCTCGGTCGCAGCACCCGCCGGACCTCGGCGAATGCCTGCCAGGGGTCCTCGAGATATGCAAGCGACTGCCCGAGGATCGCCACATCGAACATCGCGTCGTTGAAGACGAGGTGGTGAGCGTCCATCACCGAGTAATGGATGCCGCGCGCACCGGCTTCATGTTCGCGGGCATTCGCGATCATGTCCGGGGAGAGATCGACGGCCATGTGGTCGAGAGTCGAGTTGCTGATGCCGAGCGACTTGCTCACCAGCCCTGTCCCACAGCCGATATCGATCACGCGCTCGTCCGGCTGCAGGTCGACAAAGGCGGCGAGCCGCTCGGCGGCACGAACGTTTGCGCCGCCGGCCCATTCGTCGTATCGATGTGCCGATTCACGGTAGAAGTCCAACTGCAGTTGACGGAATGTGTCCGGTGTTCCGGCCAAGGTCACAGAGTCGCGTGCCCCTTCGACCCGCGAAGGAGCCGCGGGATCAGTACGATATGCTCCGAGCAGCGGAAGAGAAGGAGAGGACACGTTCATGGAAAACATCACTGAAGTTGAAGAGGCGGCAGCGTCCATTCCACGTGGAGGTCACCGCAACGGCGCGGCGGGCTCCAAGGGAGTCACGCTCGGGCCGCGCGACACCCTGAACGGGTCGCTCACGATCGAGGGCGATCTCCGGATAGAGGGGACGGCTGACGGTGAGATCAAGGCGTCCGGCGACGTCGACGTCGAGAATTCGGCGACGGTACGCGCCCAGGTCGACGGGCGCAACGTCACGGTCCGCGGCAATGTGACCGGCGATGTGGTCGCGCGCGGACGGCTCACTGTTGCCGGCAGCGGGGTCGTGCTCGGCGATGTGCGCGCGGCCAGGCTGCGCGTGGATGACGGCGGCACCGTCAACGGCAAGATCACCATGGGCGCGATCGAGTCGGAGTAGTGCATCCGGCCTGATCGCATGGCCGAATTATCCCCCGTTCGAGGGCCCGAACTTCAGGCTGGCTTCTGCAGACCTTCAAGGAGGCGCGTGGTCGCGGCGGTCACCTCCTGGACGGCAGCTTCGAACGCCGGTTGGTTAGCCCGGGACGGTGCCCGATAGCCGCTGATCTTGCGGACGAACTGGAGCGCAGCCGCGCGGGCATCGTCATCGTCGGCAGGTGGTTCGGCGCCTCGGAGCGTCTTGATGCTTCGGCACATGGGTCGAGAATACCCGGCTCTGCACCGGCGACGTAACGCTGCGGCGTACTCATTGCATCGACCACAGCGGAGGTTCTCAACTATGCGACGCATCTTCCTGACCCTGGCCGGCGCGGCGGTGCTCGCCGCGTGTGGCGCCGCCGCGCCGAGCAGCACGCAGGCGCCTGCCACCAGCAGTGCTGCCTCGGGGGGCACGACCACCATCTCAACGGGGAGCACGTCGCTCGGCACGGTGCTGACCGACTCGAAGGGCTTCACGCTCTACTACTTCCTCCCTGAGAAGAACGCGACCATCGGCGCGTGCACCGGAGGGTGTCTCACCACCTGGCCGCCGCTCGTGGTGACCGGCAGCCCGACCGGCGCCTCGGGCGTTACCGGCGCCCTCGCCACGGTCTCGGTCATGCTGAACGGGACGGCGGTGACAGAGGTCACCTACAACGGGTGGCCGCTCCACACCTTCGCCAGTGATTCGTCCGCTGGGCAGACGAGCGGGAACGGCGTCGCGGGCAAGTGGTTCGCCGCCATGCCTGGCACGACCTCGTCGGAGACCGGGGCGACGACCGCCTCCGGGCCGGCTCCGACCCCGACCCCGAGCAGCACCGTCGGAGGTTATGGATACTGACGCCTTCACAAATGTGAGCGTCTTTCAATACATCGTCGACAACTGGGCTCTGATCGAGCCCCAGATCGTCACCCACCTCGAGATCGTGGGCGAGTGCATCGTCATCACGAGCTTGATCGGGCTGGGCCTGGGCGTCACTGCTGCGCGATCCCAGCGCCTGTCGACGCTGATCATGGCGGTCACGAGCACGATCCTCACAGTGCCCAGCTTCGCGCTCTTCGGGCTGCTCTCCATCTGGCTCGGGCTGGCCAATCCGCCGGTCATCGTCGGCCTGGTGCTCTACGGGCTGCTCCCGGTGACCCGAAACACGCGCGCCGGCATCAAAGCGGTGGATCTCGCGGTGGTGGAGGCGGCGCGCGGGATGGGCATGAGCCGGAGCCAGGTCCTCCTGAAGGTTGAGCTGCCGTTGGCGGTGCCGGTGATCCTCGGCGGCATCCGTCAGGCGACGGTGATGATCGTTGCGATCGCAACCGTCGGTGCAACTGTCGGGGTCAACGATCTGGGCCAGACCATCATCTCGGCCATTGGGCGGAGCACCGGCACGCTCGACGCCGTACTCGCGGGGATCATCCCCGTGGCCGTGATCGGCATCCTCGCCGACGTGGTCCTGGCGGGCGTCCAGCGTGCGCTGTCTCGGGGGCGTGTCTCGGTGGCGGCCACATGATCCGGTTCGACGCCGTCGTCAAGCGCTACGCGAACTCGATCGCAGTGGACCATCTCTCGCTCGAGATCAAGTCGGGCGAGACCGTGATCCTGGTCGGCCCTTCCGGGTGCGGCAAGACGACGTCTCTGAAGATGATCAACCGGCTGATCGAGCCCACGGAGGGCACCATCAGCATCGACGACCGCGACACCCGGACGTACGACGTCAACGACCTCCGGCGCTCGATCGGCTATGTCATTCAGCAGGTGGGCCTCTTTCCGCATGAGACCGTCGCCGACAACATCGCGACGGTGCCGCGGCTGCTCAAGTGGCCGAAGCAGCGGATTCGGGCGCGGGTCGAGGAGTTGCTCGACCTCATCGGGCTGCCGGCCGCCGACTACGCCCGGCGGCTGCCCGCGGAGTTGAGTGGTGGCGAGCGTCAACGAGTCGGCGTGGCCCGCGCACTCGGGGCCGATCCCAACATCCTGCTGATGGACGAGCCGTTCGGCGCCATCGACCCGATCGCACGAGAGCGCCTGCAGAACGAGTTGCTCCGCCTCCAGAGCGTGGTACGCAAGACCATCGTGTTCGTAACCCACGACATCGACGAGGCGGTCAAGCTCGGCGATCGGGTGGCGCTGCTGTCCCGGGGCGGGAAGCTCGAGCAGTTCGCAACCCCCGAGGAGTTGCTCGCGCACCCGCAGTCCGAGTTCGTGACCGGGTTTCTCGGTGAGGGTCCGCTCGTCCGCCGCCTCGCGCTCATACCGATTCGCGAGGTGGAATTGCCGCCGGTCAACGGTGCCGCCCCGGGAGGGTCGGTGGACGCCGGCGGCACGCTGCGCGATGCGCTCGATGCCGTGCTCCGCTCGCCCGATGGGCGCGTCCGAGTCCTCGACGGCGACCAGGTCGTCGGGGTCATTGACGCCGAAGTGATCCGGAAGGCGTCCCTGAGGTCGCGCTGAATGCACCTTCCCGCCTGGATGCACCGTCTCCGCCCGCTCGCCGTCCCCATCTGGGTTGCGATCGGAATCCTCGTGTCGATCGGGGTCTACCAGACGTTGGACGGCAAGCCCTTCGACTCGGAGATTCTCAACGCCCCGAACCTGATGAGCGAAACCATCCAGCACATCTACATCTCGGGAATCTCATTTGTCCTGGTGGCGCTGATCGGCGTGCCCGTAGGGGTCGTGATCGCGCAGGCGGGGCGCCTGGTGCGGGTGCCGGTGTTCCTCATCGCCAACCTCGGTCAGGCCGTTCCGGGGATCGGCCTTCTGGTCCTGCTCTTCGCTTTCCTCGGCCTCGGTGTCGCGCCGACCGTCATCGCACTGGTGGTGTACGGCCTGCTCCCAGTGCTGCGCAACACCGTCGCCGGGATTCAAGGAGTGGACCCCGCGGCGGTGGATGCGGCACGCGGAATGGGCATGACGCGTTGGCAGTCTTTGATGCGAGTCCAGACGCCGCTTGCATCGCCACTGATATTTGCCGGGCTGCGCACCGCACTCGTCCTAATCATCGGAACCGCTACACTCGGGAACTTCATCGGAGGTGGCGGCCTCGGCGACGTGATCGCCGCAGGCATCAACAACAGTGATCGGGTGGTATTTGTCGGAGCCGTGATGGTGGCATCCCTTGCTTTGCTCGCAGACTGGGGACTCTCGATGATCGAGCGTCTCGCAGTTCCAAGAACGGTCAACGGCTGAACACGTGGAGGAACGCATCCATGAGGCGCAAGCTACTCGCGGTCATCGCACTCGCGATACCCGGGACCCTTGCTGCGTGCGGGGGTGGAAACTCCGGCGGCGGCAGCAATCCGTCCGCCAGTGCCGGCACGACGTCGACCTGTCCGACCGGGTCACAGACAAGCGGTAACGGGGCAACCCTTAAGATCGGTAGCAAGGACTTTGCCGAAGAGCAGCTGATGGCACAGATGACCGCGGACGTACTGGACGCCCACGGCTTCAAGGTCACCGACACGTTCAGCGCGGCGGACAAGGCAATCGGCACGGCGTTGACCAGTGGCGTCATCGACATGTACTGGCAGTACACGGGCACCGAACTCGGTGACTATCTCGGGCTCACCGGTTTTCCGACGCAGCTTGCTCAAGCCTTCACCTACGTGCAGCAGAAGGATGAGGCGAACGGCATCTGCTGGGTCGCGCCGACGCAATTCGACGATACCAACGGCATCGCGATCAAGTCGAGTCAAACCTCGACGTTCGGCACCTCGCTCGCCGCGTTCGGTACGTACCTCACCTCGCATCCGAGCACCAAGGTGTGCATTCAGTCGGAGTTCCTCACCCGGCCCGACGGGCTCCCCGGACTCGTGAGCACGTACGGCTGGCCGGCCGCATCGAGCTTCCACTACATCCAGATCGGGACCACCGCCGAGAAGGCGATCGCCAGCGGTCAGTGCGATGCCGGCGAGGTGTACACCACCGACTCCGGCATCCAGGCGAACAACGAGGTGACCCTCACCGACGACAAGAACCTGTTCCCGCCGGACAACGCGGGGCTGGAAGTCCGCTCGAGCGTGCTCCAGAAGTACCCGTCGATCGGCGCCTGGATGGCACCGGTGGCTGCGAAGCTGACCACCCCGGTGATGCTCACGCTCAACGCAATGGTCGAGATCCAGAACCAGACGGTCGCCAACGTCGCGCACACCTGGCTCGTCCAGAACGGGTTCCTCTCCAGCTGATTCTCGGGTAGCCTTGCCGCAGTGATGCGACGACTGCCCCTTGCAACAGCCGCCGTTTCGCTCGCGCTGATCGGCGCTGGAGGTGTCGTGACGGCGCGCGCCATGGGTCGCGCGTCGTCATTCCACCAGGGTGTTGCGACCCTCGAGCGATCCTGGACTCAGGACGTGCGCGAGGGCGTGCCGGCGGCGAGCATCGCGCCGCTTCACAAGTCGCTCGATACCTCGCAATACATGCACGCTTCAGCGTGGTCCCCGCTGTGGTGGGCCGACGACGGCAGTGCATTCCTGACCACCATGCATGGCAAGACCGACCGCGCGTGGGCGTCCGCGATGGCGGTGGCACGCTCGCGTGCGGAGGGGGCGATGACGGCCTGGAGCGAGATGGAGCTGCGGTACGGGTCGTACGTGCCCGCACCTGCTGCGGGCGCTGCCGCGCGGTGGCAGGCCCAGCTGGCGGCAGCGACGACACCCGCGGCGATCGACTCACTCGCGACGGCATGGACGAGTCAGGTGGCATCCGCCCGACGGTTGGCCACCCTCGATGAGGTCACCGTGGCAACCGGGGGATATCGGGGCCTTGCGGCACTCGTAGCAGCCGCTCAGCAGACGGTTTCAGTCGCACGTGGCGATAACCTCGACACCGGTGCAGCGCCGGCGCTGATCGCCACGCTCGCGGCCAGTGGCACCGACGCAACGGGGACGCTGTCGGCCATCCGGGCGCTCGAATCAGACCTCGTGTCACTCAAAGGGCTGATCAGCCTCGATGGCCGGGTTGCGACCGAGTTGCGCACGCTCGATGCGCGTGTCGCGCTCGCGACGGCGCATCACGCGTCAAATGCCGGCGGCTTCGTCACGCAGTACGCGCTGCTGGCGGCGCAGTTGCACGCGGGTGGCGATGCCGCGCGCCTGGAGTCGGTGGCTTCGCGGATTGCCACCGTCGAGAGCTCTGTGAACGCGGCCATCACCGCAGTCGGGTGCGGCCATGATGTCCCCAACGGCAAGGTGATCGACGTCGACGTGACCACGCAGTCGGGGTTTTCTTCGACGATGGGTGCATCGCCGGCACCTCGCTGGTCACGACCGGCCGCCCCGGGCTCCGGACCCCGACCGGGACGTTTCACATCTACGCGAAGTACTCGCCGATCACGCTGATCTCGCCCTGGCCGCAGTCTTCCCCGTATTACTACTCACCCGAGCATGCGCAGTACGCGATGGAGTTCCTGCGCGGCGGATTCTTCATCCACGACGCGCCATGGGAGCCGTCATCCGCCTACGGCCCGGGGAGCCAGAACGGGGTGGACGCCAGCCATGGGTGCGTGCATATCCCCACGCCGATGATGGCCTGGCTCTACGCCTGGACTCCGATCGGCGCCACGGTCATCGTGCACGACTGAGCGTCGCACTCAGCTCGCGCACGCCTCGGTGGACACCGCTGCGGTCCTGTGCTCGCCGGCCTGGAGGTCGGGATACACCTGCGGGATGGTCAAGGCGTATCCGACGGCGTTCGGCTCGGTGGTGCTCGCCGCGAAGACGACGCCGATGATCTCGCCGGCGTCGTTGACGAGCGGACCGCCGGAGTCGCCCGGGATCACCCGGGCGGCGAGGACCTCGATCTCGCGAGTCACCAGCGTGTCCCCGTAGATGTTGTAGCCACGGGCGGACTCGGTCCCACTGACCGCCGCTGAGACGACCTGTTCGAAGCCGCCACCCGGATACCCGATCACCGCGCCATCGGTGCCACGGACCGGGTTGCTGTCAACCAGCACGAGCGGCTGCAGCCGGATCGCGGGGGAGTAGAGGATGGCGAGATCGGTGTCGGGATCGAAGAGCACGACCCGCGCCGAGTGACGGCTACCGTCAGGGGTGTCGATCTCGACGCTGCTCGAGCCGGCGACGACGTGGGCGTTGGTGACGAAGTATCCGGGCGCGAGGGGCCAGGAGGACCCGGCCTCAGCGCCGCCACCACACCCGGCTGCGATGACTTTCGAGGTCACGCCGGTCGCCTGGCGAATGCCGGGCGTGTCCACGAGTGGCGGGATCGCCACCGGCGCCGGCGGGATGCTCAGGATGGTGGAGAAGGGATTCGGGAAGTCGCCGGGGCGGAACAGGTTGCCGATGGTTGCCAGGAACCCTGGGGGGCGAGGCATGAATCGGTCGAGGTTGCGCTCGATCGTGGAGTTGCTGATCTGGTTGTCCAGGGTTACCCAGGGGCTCTGCGAGAACATGAGGCCCAGGTACCAGGCCGTCGCCAGTGCCGCCACGAGGCCGAGCACAGCGCCCACACCGGAGTCGGCCCTGCCGAGCAGCATGCTGTGCTGGGTGTGCTGGCGGATCCGGAAGCCGATGGTCGCGCCGATGCCCTCGACAAGCAGCGCAACGCCCACGAAGATGCCGATCGCGAAGAGCGGCTGGGTAGTCCGATCCTGGGTGATCGCCCGGGCGATGGGCGGCGCGATCACCGCGCCGAGGAAGAGACCCACAAGAAGGCCCGCGAGCGCGAGCGCCACTCCTGTCAGTCCGCGCCGCAGGCCGGAGGCTGCGAACACGATGAGGAAGACGAGGATGATGACGTCGAGGATGTCCACTGCTAGGAGAGTCTGCCGTGGCGGAGGTCCGTGTGGCCGCCGGCGTTCATCGTCCTAGGGCGGCCGCAATCGTCGCTGCGGGCGCCCGGACCAGGCCGGCGCTCATCGATCAGGCAGACGAGTCCTCGCGTACGCCTGACGGGTGGCGGGGTCGAAGGCTGCCGGAGGTGTGAACATGCGGCGCCACCAAGGCGCCTCGACATATTCGCGAACGGCGTCGAGACGCTCCTGCACGTCTGGAAGGAGCGGCCGGTGCCGCATCTCATCGGTAATGGGCTCTCCCGGAGGGAAATAGAACAACCAGCGCCAGGGTGCGGCTGCGAATGCGTCAAGCATCTCTTCGGGTGCCCTGTCAAGTTGATGGCACACGCGAACGAAGTCCTTCGGACTCCCTGTGGTTGCGGCGTCGAACGCCGCACGCTCGCGCGCGGTCGGCGGAATCGCCCGCTCAGTCATGTCCCACCATGCCTTCGAGCCTAGCAGCGATGTACCGAACGGCCACTCGAGGGTGCGGGGCGCATGTGATCGGGCATTGTGTTCAGGATCGACAGGGGCGATGAGGACGAGGTTGCGTGCCGAGCAGATTACTCACGATTGAGCAGGCGCTCAGTCAGCTTGCGGCGACGCCCGAACGGATCACGGCGCTGACGTCAGGCCTGACACCAGCGCAAGTGCGCATGCCGCCTGGCCCCGACGAGTGGTCTGCCAACGACGTGCTCGCTCATCTCCGTGCGTGTGCCGACGTCTGGGGCAACCACATCATCGCGATCATTGCCGAGGACAGGCCGACGCGACACGGTGTCAATCCGCGCAGCTGGATCAAGCACACGGATTACCTCGAGCTGCAATTCCGACCCTCGTTGCGCTCCTTTGTCAAGCAACGTGCGGATCTCCTGGCCATCCTCGAACCTTTGCCGCCGAAAGGCTGGTCGCGCACGGCAACGCTGACGGGCATGGGGGATGACGGTCGAGCGGACCGTGGAGTACTTCGCCGAGCGTATGGCTCGCCATGAACGCCCGCACGTAAAGCAGATGGCGCGGATCGTCAAGACATCGTCTTCCCGGGACGACGTGGCACGATCTAGCAGTGACCAGCGCTGACGCCGCGGCGCAGCACCTGCGCGACCTCGCGCGGCTGCGCCGCGTCCGCGACCGGATCGACCGGGAGTATGTGCAGCCCTTGGACGTCGAGGCGCTCGCCCGCGGCGTGAACATGTCGGCCGGACACCTCAGCCGCGAGTTCAAGCTCGCCTATGGCGAGGCGCCGTACGGCTACCTCATGACGAGGCGCATCGAGCGCGCGATGGCCCTGCTGCGTCGTGGCGACCTCAGTGTCACGGACGTCTGTTTCGCGGTCGGCTGCTCGTCGCTCGGCACCTTCAGCACGCGCTTCACTGAGCTCGTCGGGGTGCCCCCCAGCGCCTACCGGCGCGACGCGGCGCGCTCGACGGCGGGGATGCCGTCATGCGTGGCGAAACAGGTGACCAAACCGATCAGGAATCGAGAAGCGTCGGTCCACGAGCCGCAACTAGCATGACCGTCATGGACATCACCACCAACACTTCAGGAGTGACCATGACTGACTCTTCGACGATGGGAATCAAGACCGTGCTGCATCCCGTCTCCGATCTGGCGAAGGCCAAGCCGGTATACACGGCCTTGCTCGGCGTGGCGCCGATGGCCGACGCCCCCTACTACGTCGGTTACGAGGCCGAGGGCCAGCAGATCGGCCTGGTGCCCGGGGGTGACATGACCTCGCCGGTGGCCTACTGGCATGTGGCCGACATCGAGGCGAAGCTGTCCGAGGTGACCGCTGCCGGTGCCACGTTGAAGGAGTCCCCGCACGACGTCGGTGCCGGCCGCCTGGTGGCCACCTTCGCGGACCCCGACGGCAATATCCTCGGGCTGATACAGGACCCTTCGGCCGCGAGCTGACGCGCGACCGCCGCGGGCCGGTCTGACGCCTGGATGGAGAACACGATGAGCATGGCCACGAAGACCGGCACGCGGTCGCCCGCACTGCACATTGCCGACAGCCACGATGTGATCCGCGTGCACGGTGCGCGCGAGAACAATCTCAAGGACGTCAGCATCGACATCCCGAAGCGCCGGCTGACGGTGTTCACCGGCGTCTCCGGCTCGGGCAAGAGCTCACTGGTGTTCGACACGATCGCCGCGGATTCGCAGCGGCTGATCAACGAGACGTACAGCGCCTTCGTGCAGGGCTTCATGCCGACGCTCGCGCGTCCGGAGGTCGACGTCCTCGAAGGGCTGACGACTGCGATCATCGTCGACCAGCAGCGCATCGGTGCCGACGCTCGCTCCACGGTCGGCACCGCCACGGACGCCAGCGCGCTGCTGCGCATCCTCTTCAGCCGGCTCGGCAAGCCGCACATCGGCCCGCCCGGTGCGTTCTCCTTCAACGTCCCCTCGGTCCGAGCCACCGGTGTGATCACGGTCGAACGCGGTGCCGCGAAGACGGTGAAGCAGACCTTCAGCCGCTCCGGCGGGATGTGTCAACGCTGCGAAGGCCGGGGCGCGGTCACCGACTTCGACCTGACCCAGCTGTACGACGACAGCAAGTCGCTCAACGAGGGTGCGCTCCTGATCCCCGGGTACAGCGTCGACGGCTGGTACGGCCGCATCTTCAGCGGCAACGGTTTCCTCGACCCCGACAAGCCGATCCGCAAGTACACGAAGACCGAGCTCCACGATCTGCTCCACAAGGAGGCGACGCGGATCAAGGTCGACAACGTCAACCTGACCTACGAGGGGTTGATCCCGAGGATCCAGAAATCGTTCCTGTCAAAGGACATCGACACGCTGCAGCCGCACGTGCGCGGCTTCGTCGAGCGGGCGGTGACGTTCACAACGTGCCCCGACTGCGGTGGCACCCGGCTCAGCGAGGCGCCACGGTCGTCGAAGATCAACAAGGTCAACATCGCCGACGCCTGCGCGATGCAGATCAGCGACCTCGCACAATGGCTCCGGGGACTCGATGAGCCGTCGGTGGCACCGCTGCTCACGACGCTGCGACAGACGCTGGACTGGTTCGTCGAGATCGGGCTCGGCTACCTCTCGCTCGACCGGCCGCCGGGCACGCTGTCGGGCGGCGAGGCGCAGCGCGTCAAGATGATCCGCCACCTCGGTTCCTCGCTTACGGACATCACCTACGTCTTCGACGAGCCCACCGCGGGCCTGCACCCGCACGACGTCCAGCGGATGAACGACCTGCTGATGCGCCTGCGCGACAAGGGCAACACCGTGCTCATCGTCGAGCACGAGCCGGAGACGATCGCCATCGCCGACCACGTCGTCGACCTCGGGCCCGGCGCCGGAGCGGCGGGCGGCACCGTCTGCTTCGAGGGCAGCGTCGATGGGCTCCGGGCCAGCCGCACGCTCACCGGCCGCCATCTGGACGACCGGGCCAGCCTCAAGGCGACCCTGCGGACGCCCAGCGGCGCGCTGAAGATCCGCGGCGGAGCGACGCACAACCTGCGCAACGTCGACGTCGACGTCCCGCTCGGGGTGCTCGTCGTCGTGACCGGCGTCGCCGGCTCCGGCAAGAGCTCTCTGGTGCAGGGGTCGATCCCCGCCGGACCGGGTGTGGTGGCGATCGACCAGAGCGCGATCCGCGGCTCTCGACGGAGCAATCCGGCGACCTACACCGGACTGCTCGACGCGATCCGCACTGCGTTCGCGAAGGCCAACGGCGTGAAGCCGGCGCTGTTCAGCGCCAACTCCGAAGGCGCGTGTCCCACCTGCAACGGCGCCGGCGTCATCTACACCGACCTGGCGATGATGGCCGGCGTCGCCACGGTCTGCGAGGAGTGCGAGGGCAAGCGCTTCCAGGCGTCGGTGCTGAAATACCACCTCGGCGGCCGCGACATCAGCGAGGTGCTCGCGATGTCGGTGACCGAAGCGGTGGAGTTCTTTGGCGCCGGCAAGGCACACGCGCCGGCCGCGCACGCCATGCTCGACCGGCTCGCCGACGTCGGGCTCGGCTACCTCCCCATCGGGCAGCCGCTCACGACCCTGTCCGGCGGCGAGCGCCAGCGGCTCAAGCTGGCCACCCACATGGCCGAGAAGGGCAGCGTCTACATCCTCGACGAGCCGACCACCGGGCTCCACCTCGCCGACGTCGAGCAGCTGCTCGGCCTCCTCGACCGGCTCGTCGACTCGGGCAAGTCGGTCATTGTCATCGAGCACCACCAGGGGGTCATGGCGCACGCCGACTGGATCATCGACCTCGGCCCCGGTGCCGGCCACGAGGGCGGCCGGATCGTCTTCGAAGGCACCCCAGCGGACCTCGTCGCCGCCCGATCCACGCTCACCGGCGAGCACCTCGCGGCGTACGTCGGCCCGTCAGGAATCGAGAAGCGCCGGCCACCGATCAGCACCTAGAGTGACCGCCATGGACATCACCATCAACTCGACGTTCCTCCCACACAACGACCCGGACGAATCCCTGGCTTTCTATCGCGACACCCTCGGCTTCGAGGTCCGGAACGACGTCGGCTACGCCGGGATGCGCTGGGTCACGGTCGGCCCCGCCGGCCAGCCCGGCACGTCGATCGTCCTGTATCCGCCGTTCGCCACGCCCGGTATCACCGGCGACGAGCGCCGCACCATCGCCGAGATGATGGCCAAGGGCAGCTACGGCATCATCGTCCTGGCAACCGCCGACCTCGACGGCACCTTCGAGCGGCTGCAGGCCAGCGACGCTGAGGTCGTCCAGGAGCCAACCGAACAGCCCTACGGCATTCGCGATTGCGCCATCCGCGATCCCGCAGGCAACCTGATCCGCATCAGCGAGCTGCGCCAAGCGCTCTGATCCGGGTCCATCGCCCCGTAGAATCGACCAGTGGGTTCCAATGCAACTGCCCGCGACGAGCACTGATCGTTCAGGAGATAAAACGAGCTGAGGCGCGCAACCGCCGAGGCAAGCGAGGCACCGTAACTCACAACCCGTCGGGGCGTGGCGCAGTGGTAGCGCACCTGCTTTGGGAGCAGGGGGTCGCTGGTTCGAGTCCAGTCGCCCCGACCATCGCCCTTACTACATAAGGGTTTTCGGCCTCTGGCCCCGCCGAAGCGAGGGTGCCACAGCTTTTGTAGCAGCGACGGGGCTGTCCTCACAATACAGCCGCCTACAGCGGCCCTCGTGGTGCCTACCTGGCTCCGTACCGGCAGCCAGCACGCCTCACGGCCCTGACGTTGGCTTCAGGCTGAGGCAAAGGAAAGAATGCGCCGAAGCCCTGGACGCCCGGCTCAGCCGCGGTCGTGGAGGGTCACCTGGTAGCCGTCCGGGTCCGCGAACGTGAAAGTGCGGCCGAACGGCCCGTCGACGGGCGCTGAGATGATCGTCGTGCCGGCGGCGGCGAGGGCGTCGTGGATGTCCTGCGCGTCAGGGGCGTGCAGCCACAGCGCCATTCCCTGCCCCGGCTGCGCGATCGCGTCCAGGTCGACGCCCGCGACGACGTCGCGGACGGCGAACGCAATCGGCTTGGTGTCGAACACGACGGCGTGCGGCGGTCCTGCGTCGGAGCGCTTCAGCCCCAGGTACTGCTCGTAGAAAGCGGCGGAACGCTCCAGGTCGCGCACCTGCAGTGAAATGAAGTCG
>Ga0182024_10011981_pt1 | contig 17262 bp, 13 predicted proteins | sample P32metaG_FD_120480 | JGI IMG/M metagenome (GOLD analysis project Ga0182024, IMG submission 120480) | Permafrost microbial communities from Stordalen Mire, Sweden - P3-2 metaG (Illumina Assembly) | ecosystem: Environmental > Terrestrial > Soil > Wetlands > Permafrost | place: Sweden: Stordalen...
CCGGCTCTTCTCGGGATTGGGCGGCCAAGGGCACGGCCTTGCTGGGCGTGAAGGCGGTCGTCGCCCAAAGCTTCGAACGGATCCACCGTTCCAATTTGGTGGGTATGGGCGTGCTGCCGCTGCAATTCAAGGAAGGGGCCAACGCCAAATCCCTCCATCTCGACGGCAGCGAGACTTATGACATCGTCGGCCTGGATTCGAACCTGAAGCCGCAGCAGGACGTCGTCCTGCGGATCACTCGTAAAAGTGATGAAGTGCAAGAGGTTGCGGTGCGGTGCCGCATCGATACGCCAATCGAGATCGACTATTACCAGCATGGCGGCATTTTGCCCTTCGTGCTGCGGCAAATCATGGCCCGGAATTGACCCGTGGGACGCTTCGGCGGCATGGCGCCGCCGGGCGCAAAGGGAGCCAGGAAGCCGAGCCGATTGTCAAAGCTAAGCTATTTTAAATTAACGTCTTGGGTAAGTAAACTTGCCGCCTTACGCCAAATGGATTGATTGGTAAGCAGCCAAACCGCCGATTCGATGTCCGACACAGTTTTAAAGCCGACCTTTCTCGTCGACCCCTATGCGGATCCGGTCGTGGTGCGCATTGACGGGCGCGCGAACTTTCAGAACAGCGGCTGCCTCCGCGATTTCGTGGCGGAGATGATCCTCCAGCACAAGCGGCGCTTTGTCCTGGATTTTCTCCACTGCTCCAGCATGGACAGCACCTTTCTGGGCGTCCTCGCGGGCGCGGCGATCCAACTGCGCGGCGGCACGCCGCCCGGCAGCGTCGCCTTGGTGCGGGTGGGACCCCGCAATCTTGAACTCATCCGGAATTTGGGCCTGCATCGGATCTGCACCGTCGACAGCGGAAATTTTCCGATGAGCTTCAGCAAGCAAACGGACACCCCGCTGGTCTGTCCCGATCGTTCGGAATTGGACAATGCCCGGATCGCGCTTGAGGCCCACGAAAACCTTTGCGTGGCCGACGACGGCAACCGGGCCAAGTTTCAGGATGTGATGGTATTTTTGCGCAATCGCATCGACCAGCGGTAAGCATGCTGTGGGCGTTTTTCATCGGCCTGATGCTCGGCGGGCTGGCGCTCCTGTTGCCGCTGCGCCGCGCCGGCCGCTTCGCCGAAGCCCAGGAGGAGCAGAAGCAGCAGTTTGCCCAGGACCGCCAGCGGGTGATCGACTTTATGCACCTGATGGCCGAGGCCCTCGGGGAGAATCTCACCTTGCAGGAACTCCGCCAGCGGATCGTCCACGCCTCCATTCTCTGCACCGGCGCCCTGAGCGCCTGCATCTTTGAAACCACCGCCACGGGCACCATGCGCGGGGTGGCGGTCGAGGGCCTGTTCCCGCCGCACCGGCCCCTGCCAACCTCCGGCCGGGCCGCCACGACCACCCGGGCTAAGTTCATCGAGCAGGTGCTCCGCTCGGAAGAATTTCCGGTGGGCGACGGGGTGGTGGGGCGGGTCGCCCAGACCGGCCGGGCGGAACTGATCGCCGACGCGCGGGCCGATTCCCGGATCGTCAAACACGACGATCCGGCCCTGGGAGTGCGCTCGGTGATCGCGGTCCCCCTGGCGTTCCGCCACCAGTTCTTCGGCGTCCTGGCGGTCGCCAATCCGGCCGATGACCGGGATTTCACCGACGTGGAATTTTCGCTCCTGCAGTCGCTGGCCGAACAGGCGGCCCTGGCCCTGCACAACGCCGAGTTCCTCAATCTGCAGATCGAGAAGTCGCAGCTCGACCTCGACCTGTCGATCGCCAGCGGCATTCAGCAGATGCTGCTGCCCCGCCAGACGGCGAGCTTTCCCGGGCTCGATTTGGACGCCCGCTACACTCCGGCCCAAAAGGTGGGCGGAGACCTCTACGACATCATCCCGCTGCCGGACGGGCGCCTGGGCATCGTGGTGGCGGATGTCTCGGGCAAGGGCATCTCCGCTTCGCTGCTGATGGCGATCACCCGCACGAGTCTGCGCCAAATCGCCCCGCGCCACACCTCGCCGGCGCGCGCCCTGGCCGAACTGAACCGCTCGATCGCCGCCGACATCCACGGCGGTCTCTACGTCACGCTGCTCTACGCCGTGGTCGACGTGGCGAAGAACACCGTCGCCTTCGCCCGGGCGGGCCATGAATTGCCGCTGTTTTTCCGGCCGGACCCGCGGACAGGGTTGCCGCACGCCACCTTCGTGGGATCGGAGGGGATGCCCGTCGGGATGGTGCCCGACGAACTCTTTTCTTCGGTCATCGCCGACTGCGTGGAGCCCTTCGCCCCGGGAGATGTCCTCGTGCTCTACACCGACGGGGTCACCGAAGCGCCCAACGAGGACAAGAAGGAGTTTTCCGGCGCGCGCCTGGCCGACGCCGTCCGCCAGCTGCACGGGAAATCCGCGCGCGAACTCAACGACGGCATCATCGACAGCATCCAGCGCTTCGTGGGCGAGAGCCCGCCGCATGACGACTTAACGCTGGTGAGCGTGAAGCGGATATGACAGCGTTTTCGCCGATGTCCGCCTCCGACACGCTCGATCGCCTTTCGCTGCCGAATGCCGCCGGCCACTTCGGCGGCTACGGCGGAGTCTTTGTGCCCGAGACCCTGATGACGGCCCTGCAGGAGCTGGACGCCGCGTATGCCGCGGCCCGGCAGGACCCCGCTTTTCAGGCCGAGCTGCGCCACCACCTGCAGGAATTTGCGGGCCGGCCGACGCCGTTGTACTTCGCTGAGCGCCTGAGCGCGCATGCCGGCGGGGCGAAGATCTATCTCAAGCGCGAGGATCTCCTCCACACTGGCGCCCATAAGATCAACAATGCGATCGGCCAGGCGCTGCTCGCCCGGCGGATGGGCAAGCGCCGGATCATCGCCGAGACCGGGGCGGGGCAGCACGGGGTCGCGACCGCGGCCGTTTGCGCGAAATTCGGGCTCGAGTGCGTGGTGTACATGGGGGCGGTCGACATGGAGCGGCAGGCCCTGAATGTCTTCCGCATGCGGCTGATGGGGGCGGAAGTGCGCGCCGTTTCCGCCGGCCAGCGCACGCTGAAGGAAGCGATCAACGAGGCGATGCGCGATTGGGTGACCAATGTGCGCTCGACCCATTACATTCTCGGCACCGTCTACGGCGCCCATCCGTATCCGATGATGGTGCGGGATTTTCACCGGGTGATTGGCCAGGAGGCGAAGGCGCAGATCCTGGCGCGCGCAGGCCGCCTGCCGGACGAACTGATCGCCTGCATCGGCGGGGGCAGCAATGCGATGGGGCTCTTTTTTGACTTTTTGGAGGAGCCCGGCGTCAAGCTGATCGGGGTGGAGGCGGGCGGCCACGGGATCCGCCGCGGCGAGCACGCGGCCCGGTTTGCCGGCGGCCGGCTCGGGGTCTTTCAGGGCTGCAAGACCTGGGTCCTCCAAGACGGCGACGGCCAGATCGAGGGCACGCACTCCGTTTCGGCGGGCCTCGATTACGCGGCGATCGGCCCGGAACACTCGTTCTACCGCGAGCGGGGCCGCATCGAGTACACGTATGCGACGGACGCGGAAGTCCTGGAGGTGTTCCAACTTTGCGCGCGGCTGGAGGGCATCATCCCCGCCCTGGAGAGCGCGCACGCGCTGGTGGAAGGGCTGAAGCGCGCGCGCGCGCTGGGGCCGGACCGGATCGTCATCGTGAATTTAAGCGGACGGGGCGACAAGGATGTGCAGCAGGTGGCCGCGCTCCTGAACAAGCCCGCGAGCTGAGCCATGCGCAGCATGACCGGCTATGGCCGCGCCTCGGCCCCGCTCGGCTCGCACACGCTGACCGCGCAAGTGAGTGCCGTGAATCGGCGCAGCCTCGACCTCACGGTGGGGCTGCCGGCCGAATGGGAAAGCCTGGAGGCGGAGGTGGGCGAGGCCGTGCGCAAAGTGGCGCTCCGCGGCAAGGTGCACGTCGAATTTGAAGTGACCGCCCCCGGAGCGGGGGAGGAGATCGCCTGGGATGAGGCCGGGGTCCGCGCCACGGTGGCCAAGCTGGCCGAGCTGGCCGCGGGCCAGGGCGTCGCCTTCCAGCCCACGCCGGAACTCCTCTGGCAGATCGCCAGCTCCCGCCGGCAGGCGGCCGGATTGCCCGCCCCGGACGCGGCCCGGCCCGCCATCCTGGCGGCTCTGGCCGGCGCCCTCGCGGGCTTTGCGGCCATGCGCATGCGCGAGGGCGAAAGCCTCCTCGCCGACTTTCTGGCGCGGGTGGCCACGCTGCGGCAATTGGTCGAGACGGTGGCCGCGCGGGCGCCGCAGGTCGCCCCGGCGTACCGGGAGGTGCTCTTCAAGCGCCTGCGGGAGGCTGGCCTCGAGCTCGATCTGAATGATGACCGCGTGCTCAAGGAAATCGCGCTCTTTGCCGACCGGTGCGATGTTTCGGAGGAGATCACCCGGCTGCGGAGCCACCTTGACCAATTTGGCCAGTGGCTGCACACCGACGGCGAAATCGGCCGGAAGGCCGAATTCATGCTCCAGGAACTGGGCCGCGAAGCGCATACGCTGGGGAGCAAGGCCAACGACCTGGCCATTTCGCGGCAGGTGATCGAACTGAAGAACGAGCTGGAGCGGGTGCGCGAGCAGGTGGCCAACGTCGAGTAGAGCCCATCCCGCGTCTAAGAAAACGGTCGAGGACATTATATTCCCGACTCCCCTCAAGCGAGAATAGCATCGGTGGCACCATTATGGGGACAAATTCCGGACAGATTCTTCTAGTCGCGGCAACTGGTGCAGGCACGCCGCCCTGACTTTGTCGATGGGGGAATCCTTTAGCTCGGGTGACATCAACGACACCGGTTGGATTCCTTCCTCCAGCAGCGTTTTTAGCGTATGTCGGTGTAGAAGTGTCTTAAATGCCCGGGAAATGGTTTTTGAAAATTTTCCGTGCAGGTCGGGGTTAGCCGAAGATTGCTGGTGGGCATCGCGCAAGAAAGGCGGCACGCATTGGGCGATGATCTTGAGATGTGCCCGATCCTGGCGTGGGGGAGGGCCAGCCTGATCGATTTCGCGAACATTGGCCGCTTTCGCTTTGAGCATGGCGACGGGATCGAGAAGCCGATATTTAACGCCCTCTTGCTCGATCTGCACCACGGCTTCGAGATCCTCGCGATCCAGCCCGCGCACTTTGTCCAGCACTTCGACAACCAACGGGCGCCCATCTTCTGACTGCGACATCAGCTTTAGGAGCCGCGTATCGGTAAATGCCCAGAGAGGCGTCTTCTCGTATTTCCAACCAGGCAATGCCGCGATGATTTCGGAGACCTTGATGCGCGCGAGGACATCCAAATCATGTGAACCAAAGCCAGGAGGCCGAGTGTGCTCGGGATTGAGGTAGGTGATGGCCCACACGTTGACCGCCTGCCCGCCAACGATCGTCAGGCTGGGACACGCTTCCAGCAGCACGCGATAATCGTGCGGCTGCGTCAATTCGTCTGGCATCAGCCGCCAGCACCAAACACCATCTTGGGACGAGAAGCCGAATCGGTCCGCATTCCGAGCAACGCGACATTCTCACACATACCTTGCCAGGCCACGCCTTGGCTGGACTTGTAGGCGGCATCAGCCCGTGATTCCGCATGAACAGCGTCAACGCGGGCCGAAAGCTCGGACCGAGTAATCGCATGGATCGTGCGGTGGATGATGTTTTTCACCGTGGATAAGCTACAGCGACAACCGAGAGCGTCAACAGTAACTGCCAGAATGACCGCAAGTAACGCTTTCATCGGCACAAGCCGAAGTGAACACAATGTGGCGACGACCGATTGGTACCATGGGTGACTAAACTCGCGCATCCGAGGGAAGAGCGGGGAAGCGGCGGAGGGCGCTGCGCCGGCGGAAGGCAAACGGGGGAAAGGGCTTGCGTCCCCGCGGCGGCTGAATCGGCATCGGCGGCAGCGCCCCGCCTCTGGCCGCTGCTTTACCCCATGACTTCCTTCTCCTTTCGCTCCGCGATGCGACCGCGACGGTTCTGGCTCCTGGCGACCGTCCTGGCCGGGTTGCTCACCGCCCAGGGCGCCGCCCCGACCCCCGCCGCCCACACCTTCACCATCGGCCCCGATTCGTTCCAACTCGACGGCCAGCCCTTCCTCATCCGGTGCGGGGAGATTCACTTTGCGCGCGTGCCGCCCGAATACTGGCGGCACCGGCTGCGGATGTGCCGGGCGATGGGACTCAATACGGTCTGCGTCTACCTCTTTTGGAATTTTCACGAATGGAACGAAGGCCACTTCGACTGGAGCGGCCCGGCCGACGTCGCGCAGTTTTGCCGAATCGCGCAGGAGGAGGGATTATGGGTGCTCCTGCGTCCCGGCCCCTATTCGTGCGCGGAATGGGAAATGGGCGGGCTGCCCTGGTGGCTTCTGCGGCAGGATGGCATCGCCCTGCGGACCACCGATCCCCGCTTCCTCGGTGCCGCTCAGCGGTACCTGCACGAAGTCGGCCGGGTCCTCGGCCCCCTGCAAGTCACGCGCGGCGGTCCGATTCTCATGGTGCAGGTGGAAAATGAGTACGGCTCGTTCGGCCGCGATCCAGAGTACATGGGCGACTTGCGGCAGACCCTCATCGACTCGGGCTTCGATGTGCCCTTGTTCGCCTGCAACCCGCCCAAGGATATTCCGAACGGGTGGCGCCCCGACTTGTTTCAAGTCGTGAACTTTGGCGGCGATCCGGCGACGGCCTTCGCGGCGCTCCGCCAAATCCAGCCGGCCGGCCCGCTGATGAACGGCGAATACTACTCGGGCTGGTTCGACACCTGGGGGCGGCCGCATCGGACCGCGACGGCGGACCACGGCGTCAGCGATTTGACCTACATGCTCGGCCATGGCCGCTCCTTCAGCATCTACATGGCGCACGGGGGCACGTCGTTCGGCCTCTGGTCGGGCGCCGACCATCCCTTCCTGCCCGACACCTCGAGCTACGACTACGATGCGCCGATCAGCGAAGCGGGCTTGCCGACCGCGAAGTTCTGGCGGATTCGGGAATTGTTTTCCCAGCATTTGGCGCCGGGCGAGCGATTGCCCGCGGTGCCGGCCGCCAATCCGGCGATTACGATCGATCCGTTCACTTTGGCGGAAATGGCTCCCGTCCTCGAGCATCTCCCGGTCTCGGCGCAGGATGCGGCGCCCCGACCCATGGAAGCCTACGGCCAGGGCCGGGGCTGCATCGTCTATTCGACGACGGTCCCGGCGGGTCCGGCGGCAATCCTGCGGGTGAAGGAAGTGCATGATTTCGCCTGGGTATTTATCGACGGCCGGCCGGCCGGAGTGATGGATCGCCGATCGGAGCGTTTCGCGGTGCCATTGCCGGCGCGCGCGCGCGCAGCCCGCTTGGATATTCTGGTCGAGGCCGTCGGACGGGTGAACTTCGGGAAGGGCATCGCCGATCACAAGGGGATCCACGCTCCCGTGACTTTGGGCGCCGGGACGGCGGAACTCGCGCTGGGACCGTGGCAGATCGCCTCGCTGCCGCTGGACGGGCCCGAGCTGGCGAGCTTGCAATTCCATCCGCCGGATCCGTTCGGTCCGGTCCCGGCCTTCTGGCGGGGGTCCTTCACCGTCGCGCGGCCCGGGGACACTTTTCTCGACCTCCGGGCCTGGGGCAAGGGCGTCGTTTGGGTCAACGGCCACTGCTTGGGACGCTATTGGAGCATCGGTCCAACTCAGACGATGTATTGCCCCGGACCATGGCTGCGAGCCGGTGAAAACCAGGTCATCGTCCTGGACCTGATCGGCCCGCGGACGCCGGCCCTCGCGGGCCTACGGCAGCCGATTCTCGCGGACTTGCGTCCGGAGCGCGACTTCGCCTCCGCTCCCCCGGCCGGCCGTTAACCAGTGAGCGCAGGGCGCGGCGCGCGCTTCAGCGGTCCGGCGAGCGCAGGGAGCGCAGCAGATAGATGGCGACCCCGACGCAGATCGCCGAGTCGGCGAGATTGAACGTGGGGTAGATGTAGGAGCCGAAGTGCGTGTCGATAAAATCGATCACGTGGCCATGGCGCAGCCGGTCGCAGAGATTGCCCAGGATGCCGCCGCACAGAAGGCCGAAGCACAGCTGCGTGCCCACCTCGTGCAGGCCCAGGGCGCGGCGCCAGAAAAAGATCGCCGCCAGCGTGATCGCGGCCAGGGCCGCCAGCATCACGCTTTGGCCGGTGAATAGGCTCCAGGCCGCGCCGGTGTTGCCGACATGGATGAAGTAGAGAAAATTCGGGATGAGCGTGATCGCGCCCGGATCGGCCGCCTGGGTGCCATACGGAATCCGCCCGGCGATCCAGGCCTTGCTCGCCTGGTCGGCGGCAAAGATCGCCGCGGCCAGGAGCCAAAACCAGAGGTAGGCGCCGGGGCGCGCCAATGGGGTTGAAGCGGCGGGGGCGGCGGCCGGCGCCGCCTCCGGCCCGGGCTCATTCATCGCCGCCGGAATCGTCCTCCATCAGCTTACCGGCTTCTTCGCCCATCTCACCGAAAAGGCCGGCCTGGGTGCGGCTGCGATACCGGTTCTTCTCAATTTCCTTCTGCGCTTCGGCCGAATAGCGGGTGAACGGCACCGCCAGGAGCCGCTCTTTGGCGATCGGCTTGCCCGTGCCCTCGCACACTCCGTAGGTGCCGGCGCGAATTCGTTTGATGGCCCCTTCGATTTCAGAGAGTGCCTCCTGCTCGTTGGAAACGAGGCTCAGCACAAAATCGCGATCGAAGGTGTTGATGCCGCCGTCAGCCATGTTTTGGCCGTAAGCGGACAAGTCGCCCGAGTCATCCTTGGCCGAGCGCTTGAGCGACTCCTCGGAATGCCGTTCGATGCCCTCGGTCAGCTGCGAGCGCATGTCGACCAGGATCTTGTAGTAGCGCTTGAACTTCTCCGGCACGTCCTGCTCGGCAATCACCTCGACCGACTTCACTTTCTTGGGGTTGAAGCCGAGAATGTCCGCGAGCGAGGCGGCCTTAACGTGATTGGGCTTCGCCGGCTTGTCGGCCATCGGCAGTAGCTTGGCCAGCGGCTTGATGGGTCCCTTGGCGCCTTTGGCGGGGACCTCCGGCGTCTTGACCGCATTGGTTTTGGCGATCGCCCGGACTTCGTCCAAGCTGAAGGCGATCGGTTTGGTGGCGGCCTTGCGGGCCAGAATGCTGTCGCGCAAGGATTTCTTGGAAGGTTTTTCCATGGGAGCAGAGTTTTTGACCGCCGCGGGGGCCGCGGGTGCCGTGGCCGGCGTCCGCTTTGCCTTGACCGCCGGAGGGGCGGGCTTGGCGGCGGCGGGTTTCCGGACGGCAGTGGGTTTGGATTTTTGCTTAGCCATGGGGAGTTTCGGGGGGCCGGATTTCGGATCGGAAGGGGCAGTAAAGAGGGGTGGCTTCAGGCGCTTAGGGCCTCGCGGCACCGCGGGCACAGGTCGCCGTGGGGGGTGGCCTCCAGCGCGGGCACCCAGCGCCAGCAGCGGGGGCAGCGGACATTGCCGGCCTCGCTCGCCGGGCGCACCGCCACGGCAAGGGGCAGGGCGGGTTCGTCGGAACCGGAGGCCGGAACTGGAGCGGCCGCCGAGTGGAGGCTGACGTGGGAGACAATGAACAGTTCGGGCAGGAAAGCGCGATGTTTTTCGAGGCGCCCCCGCAGCAGATCGTGCGGCGGACCGGACAGCGCCACCACGGCATCGAGCGACTTGCCGAGTTGGCCGGCCGCCCGGAGCGGCTCGATCGCCTCGTTGACCAGGGCGCGGACGCGCAGGAGGTCGGCCACCTCGGCCTCCAGGCCCGGTTGGGTCCAGTCGGCCGGCACCACCGGCCAGTCTTGCAGGTGGATCGAGCCTTCGGCGTATTCGGCGCGGGCGGAGCCGAAACTCCAGGCCTCGTCCGCGGTAAACGTGAGAATCGGCGCGAGGAGCCGGGTCAGGGCGTCGAAGATCTGGTGCATTGCCGTCTGGGAGGAACGGCGGAGGGGGTGGCCGGTACCCAGGGTGTAGAGGCGGTCCTTCACCACATCGTGATAAGTCGCCGACAGGGTCACCGCGCAAAACTGATTGCAGAGCTGGTAAACGCGGTGGAACTCGTAGGCCTCATAGGCGGCCGTGACGCCCCGGACCAATTCGGCGGTCTGGTGCAGGGCCCAGCGGTCGAGGAGATGGAGCTGGGCGGCGGGGACCGCGTCGGTGGCCGGGTTGAAATCGAAGAGGTTCGCCAGTTGGAACCGAAAGCTGTTGCGGAATAGCCGGTAAGTTTCCCCGACATGGGAAAGGATTTCCTTGGAAATGGGGATGTCATCCCGGAAGTCCTGCGAGGCGATCCACAGGCGGATCACATCCGCGCCGTACTCGGCGACATAGGCGTCGCTGGTCTGCGGCTTTTCGTAGGTGCTGCTCTTCGAAATCTTGTTGCGCTCCTGATCGACGATGAAGCCGTGGGTCAGGACGGCGGCGTAGGGGGCGCGCCCGCCGCGGGAGATCACGCTGGTCCACAGGGAGGACTGGAACCAGCCGCGGTGCTGATCGCTGCCTTCGAGATAAAGGTCGGCCGGCCAATCAGTGCCCCCTTGGCTGCGGGCCAGCACAGCCGCGTGGGAGGAGCCCGAATCGATCCAGACATCGAGGGTGTCCCGGCCGCCGGTCAACTCGGCGGGCGCGGGCCAATCGGCCGGCACGCTGACGCCGGCCAGAATCTCCGCCGGAGTGCCCTCATACCACAGATTGGTCCCGCGCTGGGCCACCTTCTCCGCCACGGCCCGGACGACGCCGGCGTCGAGGTAGGCTTTTTTCTGCCCGTCGTAGAAGGCGGGAATCGGCACGCCCCAAGAGCGCTGGCGGCTGATGCACCAATCCGGCCGGCTCGCGACGGCCCCCCGGATGCGCCCATGGCCCCAGGCGGGAATCCACCGGACCTGATCGACCGCGGCGAGGGCCTGTTCGCGGGCGGAGCCGCCGCCCGAGGCTTCGGGCCGGTCCAGGGCGACGAACCACTGGTCCACCGCCCGAAAGATGATGGGCGTCTTCGATCGCCAGCAATGGGGATAGCTGTGGGTGTACTTCTGCTTGGCCCACAGGGCGCCCACCGCGTCCAGCTGGCGCAGCACCGCGCCGTCCGCCGGAGAAATCTTCTTGGCTGCGAGGTCAGCGACCGATTGGAGCGTGGTCAGCCCGACTAAGTCGGCCGGAACCCGGCCATCGTCGAGGTACCGGCCGTCCGGTCCGACCGGGCAGTAGATCTCCAGCCCGTATTTGAGGCCGGTGAGGTAGTCGTCCATGCCGTGGCCGGGGGCCGTGTGCACGGCGCCCGTGCCGGTCTCCGTCGTCACATAGTCGGCGAGCACGACGCGGGACTGGCGGTCGATAAACGGATGGCGCGCCCGCAGGTCGTCGAGTGCCCGGCCCGGAAAGGTGCGGACGATCGTGGGGGCTTCCGGCAGCTTGGCCGCGGCGCCGACTGCCCCGAGCAGGGCCTGCGCCACGATGATCCGCTCGCCACCCACTTCCACCAGGGCGTAATCGAGGTCCGGGTTGAGCGCGATCGCCAGGTTGGCCGGCAGGGTCCAGGGCGTCGTGGTCCAGATGACGATGCTCAGTGGCCGGTCGGTCGGCAGGCCGAATTTTTCCGCTTGGTCCGCGGGGATCGGGAAGCGCACCCACACTGACAGCGAAATATGGTCGTGGTACTCAATCTCGGCTTCCGCCAGCGCGGTTTCGAACGGTATCGACCAGTACACGGGCTTTTTGCTGCGGTAGACGAGCCCCTGCTCGATGAAGGCAGCGAAGGTGCGCAGGATGTCCGCCTCAAACGCAGGGGCCTTCGTTTTGTATTCATGCGCCCAGTCGGCGAGGACGCCCAGGCGCTTGAACTGCTGGGTCTGCTTGGCGATCCAGCTTTCGGAAAAATCATCGCAGCGCGCCCGCAGTTCGGCCGTGCTGACCTCGGTCTTCTTTTCCTGCAATTCGCGCGCGACCTTTTGCTCGATCGGCAGCCCGTGACAGTCCCAGCCGGGCACATACGGGGTGCGAAATCCCCGCATCGACTTATAACGCAGAATGAGGTCCTTCAAGGTCTTGTTCAGCGCGGTTCCAATGTGGACATCGCCATTGGTGAACGGGGGGCCGTCGTGAAGGACGAAAACCGGCGCCCCTTTCCGCTTTTCTTGGATTGCCTCATACAAACCAATCTTAGCCCAGTGGGCCACACGGGTCGGCTCGCGCAGCGGCAGGCCGGCGCGCATTGGAAAATCCGTCTTAGGGAGCTGGAGGGTGTCTTTCAGATCTTGCGCCATGCCGGAGAAAAGGGCGGGAGGCTATGGTGTGCGGCGCTTGAGTCAAGGGGAAGGGTCCGTTCCGGGGCCGAGGCCGGGCTGAGAGCAACTTTCCCGTTGCGAGGCAATTGCCGCCTCCTCCGGCCTCTCTGAGGCTGCCGATCTGGCCGGCCGACCAGGCCGGCGGTTCTCGGCGGCCGGTTCGAGGCCGGATCCGGGCCTTGGCGGCACCTGCCGAGCAATGGGATTGTTGCTCTCAGCCCGGCCTCGGCCCCGGCCTTGGATCCAGTCCCGGTCCCAGACCCGCCGCCCTTATGGCAGGCGCCCGACGTTTTCGGCCCGGCGCATGCCTGACTGGAGGCAATCGGGCACGGAAATCCCGTAGCGGAAGTTGCCGGCGATCCAAAGACTCGGATACGAGTGGGCAAAAGCGGCGATGCCGGCCAGCATGCGGTCGTGGCCGAGGTTGTACTGCGGTATCCCTTCGGCCCAGTAGGTATGCCGGCAAAACACGGGATCGCCGTGGATGCCAAGGAGGGTTTCGAGGTCGCTGCGCACATGGGTCCACAATTCCTCGGCCGACAAGGCGGCGACCGCCGGTTGGAGGATGCCGCCGGCCATGACGGTAATCGCGACATGGCCTTCGGGGGCCCGGCCCGGGAACAGACTCGAGGAGAAGATGGCGCCCAGGAAGCCGCGCTTTTCGACCGCGGGCACGAGGACGCCGAAGCCGGCCAGCGAGTGGCGCACCTGGTCGCGGCGAAAGCCCAGAAAGAGGGAAGCGATGGGTGCGTGGGGCACGGCGCCCAAAAACGAAAACGGCCGCTCGCCCGCACCCCCGAAGGGCAGCTTCGCCAGAGCCGGCGCGGACAGCGCGGACACCACGGCGTCGAAAGTCTCTTCGCGGGCCGAGCCGTCGCGGTCCCGCACCCCGACCCGCCAGCGCGGGCCGGGCCGCAGGCTTTCGACCGTCGTATTCAAAACCAGGGCGGTCGAGGCCAGGCGCGAGGCCAGGGTGTCGGACAGGGTCTGCAGGCCGCTGCGGAACGAAATCAGGCCCGGGCCCGGCGGTTCGCCCCGCTCATCGCGCTCGCGGGCGGTCGCCAGCTGCCCCATGACCAGGGAGCCGTAGGTGCGTTCGAGATCCCACCACCGGGGAAAGGCCTCGCGCGCCGACAGGCGCGAGGGGTCGCCCGCATAGATCCCGCTGATCAGCGGTTGGAAGACGTAATCGAGCACCTCCGTGCCAAAATGATCGCGCACGAAATCCGCGGCGCTGACGTCGGACGGACGGACCGGCGGCCGGGTGAAGCACTCGGTGAGCAGCCGCAGCTTGGTGCGGACCGAAAAGAGCCGGGAGAAAATCATGGCCGACGGCGACAGCGGAATGGCCTGCAGCTGGCCGCCGCGCACCACGTAGCGATTCTTGACCGCCGGATCGGCGATGATGCACTCGGCCTTGAGCCCCAATTCACGTACCAAGGAAGCGACGATGGGCGTGTCCTGGAGGGAATTCGGGCCTTTTTCGACCAACCAGCCGCCGTCCCGTTCAGTCGCCAGCGCCCCGCCCACCTGGCCCGAGCGCTCGAACAGCCGCACCTCGTGACCCAAGCGCGTCAGCCGGTAGGCGGCGGCGAGTCCGGTGACTCCGCCTCCGAGCACGGCGATGCGGCGTGGAATCATTTCCATGAGGTGACAGCGTTAACCAGGGCCGCCACGCAGTCGATCTTCGCCTGCGGGAGAATGCCGTGGCCGAGATTGAGAATGTGGCCGTGGCGGCCCCGCATCGACTCTAGAAGGGTCGCGGCGGCCCGCTGCACTTCGGCCGGCGTGGTGTTGAGAATCTCCGGGTCGAGATTGCCCTGGACGCCGACCGGCACCGGCGCCGCGGCCAGTCGGGCGTGCAGCGCCGGCAGGTCCACGGCCGCGTCGACGCTCAGCACGCGAATGCCGGCGGCCGCCTGCGCGGCGTGGTGGCCCGGTGTGTTCTTGGCAAAGAGGATCAGGGGGAAGCCGGGCGGCAGCGCGGCGGCGATCCGGCGGATCCATTGCAGGGAGGCCGCCTCGTAGTCGGGCCCGGCGATCGCGCCACCCCACGAATCGAAGATCTGGATCGCGTCGGCCCCGGCCGCAATCTGCATCTGGAAATAAGCGATCAGGGCGGCCGTGAGCTTCTCCAAAAGCGCGTCGAACACTTTCCGTTCGGAATAAAAGAGACCTTTGACCCGGGCAAAATCGACCGAACTGCCGCCCTCGACCATATAAGTGGCCAGCGTCCAGGGGGACCCGCCAAAGCCCAACAGGGCGGTGCGGCCGTCCAAGTCCCGGCGCAAGAGCCGCAGGGCTTCGGCCACGTAGGACAGCCGCTCCGGCACGGCCGCAGCCGGGGCCAGGGCGTCCATATCCGCCTGGGTCTCCAGGCGGCGCTCCATCGCGATGCCGCCCTGTTCCCGGAACTGATAGGCCTGACCCAGCGCCTCGGGGATCACGAGGATGTCTGAAAAGAGGATCGCCGCGTCCAGCGCAAAGCGCCGCAGCGGCTGCAGGCTCACTTCGGCGGCGAGCGCCGGGGTTTTTACCATCCCCAGAAAGCCGTGCTTCGCCTTGAGCTCGCGGTACTCGGGCAGGTATCGGCCGGCCTGGCGCATTATCCAGACCGGCGGCCGGTCGAGGGGTTGGCCGGCGCAGGCGGCGAGGAAGCGTTGGCGGGACGTCATGCTCTATGGCGACGAGAGTGCCGCCCAATCGCGAGGGCGCAAGAAGTCGCGTTCAAGATTGGCCTCCGGGCTGCCGGGCTCGGGGCAATAGTCATAATCCCACCGCACGAGCGGCGGCAGGCTCATCAGGATCGATTCGGTGCGGCCGCCGCTCTGCAAGCCGAAGAGCGTGCCGCGGTCCCACACCAGATTAAATTCCACATAGCGGCCGCGCCGGTAGAGCTGGAAATTCCGCTCCCGCTCGCCGTACGGGTGCCCCTTGCGCCGGGCCAGGATCGGCCGGTAGGCCGCGAGGTAGGCGTCGCCCACCGCGCGCGACAGCGCGAAGCTGCGGTCAAATCCCAATTCACCGAAGTCATCGTAAAAGAGCCCGCCGATGCCGCGTGCCTCGCGCCGGTGCTTCAGCACGAAGTACTCGTCGCAGTTTTGCTTGAAGCGCGGGTAAAACTCCGGGCCGAAGGGAGCCAGTGCCGCGCGCGCGGTGCGATGCCAGTCGCCCGCGTCGGCCGCGAACCCGTAGTAGGGCGTCAGGTCGAAGCCGCCCCCAAACCACCAGACCGGCGCCGCCGAGCCGGCCCCGGCGATGAAGAACCGCACGTTGGCGTGGCTGGTCGGCGCATAGGGATTGCGCGGGTGCACCACGACGGAGACGCCGAGCGCCTCCCAGGGTTGGCCGGCCAGTTCCGGGCGGCGGGCGGTGGCCGCCGGGGGCAGCTCCGCCCCGCGGACATGGGAAAACGCCACCCCGGCTTTCTCGATCGCAATCCCATCCGCCAAAATCCGCGTGTCACCGCCGCCGCCCTCGGCGCGCTGCCAGGGGTCGGCCTTGAATCCGGCGCCCCCGTCCTCGGCCGCCAGGCCCGCGCACAGGCTTTCCTGCAGCGCCAGCAGGTAGGATTTGACCGCCGCGGGATCGGGAGCAGGGGCCGGAGGCATCAGTCGGAATGGGCGGTGACGCTGCGGCGCTCGCGGAAAAATTCCAGGAGCCGCGCCGCCGCGCCATGATGGGGGCTGAACACGGCCGAGCCGACAAAAATCACGCCCAGGCAGAGCACAATGGCCGCCCCGCTGGCGATCCCGGCATGGTAGCTGACCAGGATGCCGGCGACCGAACAGGCAACCGCGATGGCGACCGCCAGCGCGAGCAGCCGGCGGAAGTGGTCGCACCAGAGGTAGGCGCTGGCCGCCGGGAGCAGGAAGAGCCCGAGGGCCAAGACGACGCCCATTGTCTGCAGGGCGGCCACCAGATTGAGCACGGTGAGCGCCAGCAGGCCGACGTGGACCCAGCCGCCGCGGCCGCCGCTCGCGCGGTGGAACACCGGATCGAAGCTCTCCAGGAGGATGCTGCGGTAGCCGGCAATGAAAACGACGAGCGTCAGGGCGCTGATCGCCGCCGCCAGCTTCAGGTCGGCCGCGCTGACGCCGAGGATGCTGCCGAAGAGGAATTGCTCCAGATTGAGGCGCGTCGGCAGCCGGCTCAGCAGCGCCACTCCGCCCGCGAAGAACACGATGAACAGGGCGCCGAAGGCGGAATCCTCCTTCACCCGCGTCAGCCGGCTGAGGAGGGCGCTGCCGAGCGCGGTGAGGAGCCCGGCGATCAGCCCGCCGATCAGCAGGGCGGTCGGGTTGGCGCCGAAGATCAGCCACGCCACGGCGACGCCCGGCAACAGGGAGTGGGAGAGGGCGTCCCCCATCAGCGCCAGCCGGCGCAGGACGAGAATGCCGCCGAGCAGGCCGCCACCCAGGCTCAGGAGCACGGCCGAACAGACGCCGCGGCGCATGAATTCGTACTGAAAGGGGCCGATCACCCAGTCGTGGAGGCGCATGGGCATCAGGGCGGAAACTGCGTCGTCCGGGCCAGGCGCAGCGGATCCTCGGCGGCGGCCCGTCCGGGGCGAAACGCCCGGTCGATATTCTCGGTCGTCAGGACCGCGGCCACGGGGCCGGCCGCCACGAGCTCGGTCGCGAGCAGAACCGCCCGGGCGAACACCCGGCGGGCCAGTTCCAGATCATGCACGGCGGCGAGGACGGTCCGGCCCTGGGCTTCCCACGCCCGGAAGATGTGGGTCAATTCCTCGGTCGCCGCCAGATCCAAGCCGGCAAACGGCTCATCGAAGAGAAAGATGTCCGCCCCTTGCGCGAGCGCGCGGGCGAGAAAAACCCGCTGCTGCTGGCCCCCGGACAATTGGCTGATCTGGCGCTCGGCCAGTGCCGTCAGCTCCAATTCGGCGAGGGCCCGGTCCACGCGGTCCCGGTCGTGCGCCCGGAACCGCTGCCAGAACCGGAGCGCCGGATAGCGGCCCTGTTCGACGACGCCGCGGACGGTGATGGGAAAGTCCCA
>Ga0182024_10011982_pt1 | contig 17257 bp, 13 predicted proteins | sample P32metaG_FD_120480 | JGI IMG/M metagenome (GOLD analysis project Ga0182024, IMG submission 120480) | Permafrost microbial communities from Stordalen Mire, Sweden - P3-2 metaG (Illumina Assembly) | ecosystem: Environmental > Terrestrial > Soil > Wetlands > Permafrost | place: Sweden: Stordalen...
AAGGAAAACAAGAAGATTGTTTCCGGTTTCTTCCATTTTTTTGAGGCCAGGAAATTGATTTAAGATTGTTTTTAACCCTTCCATATTTTCAGAACCCAGTTCGAGCCATTCTTCATTGCTCAAAACAGAACGCACATTCCCTGAAGTGATAAGCTTTCCCTGCTGGAGAATGGCAACATGCGTACAGACTTTTTCCACTTCCGCCAACAGGTGGCTGGCCAGGATAATGGTCTTTCCTTCTTTGGAAAGTTCAATGATCAGCTCCCTGATCTCCGCGATCCCGGAAGGGTCCAGACCATTGGTCGGTTCATCAAATACAAGCACGGAGGGATTGCCGAGCAGGCAGGAGGCAATGGCCAGACGCTGCTTCATGCCCAATGAATAGGTTTGAAATTTGGAGTGCCTACGCTCATACAATCTTACCAGTTTTTCTACCCGCTCAATATCGCTGCCTGGCTTTTCCTTAATTGCTGCCGCAATCCGGAGATTGCGCCGGCCGGAAAGATAATGATAGAAATTAGGTGTTTCGAGTAAAGTGCCAATCTCCTTTCTATGATTTTCACCGGGCTCTTTTCCGAACCACGTAAAATTTCCGCCGGTAGGTTTGAGCACGTCCAGGACCACGCCAAGCAAGGTGGTTTTGCCACTTCCGTTTGGTCCGAGTATGCCGAATACAGACCCCGGAGGAACATCAAAAGAAACACCCTTCAGCGCCTGAATTTTGCCATACGATTTGCTGATATTGTTTAAGGAAAGAATAGAAGCCATAGAAATGATCAATCAGGAAATGGATCGCTAAAGTAAGGAATAAAATCGCTCTGGGGCCATCTATTGGGGAGGAACGTGTTTCTCATGATAAATACTCGAAAAATCTCCAAGAACGGCAATGCTCTTCCTATTCCAGTTAAGCCTGTTCAATCTAAGGAGATTAATATCGGATGACAAAACCTTTCGGCTGAAAGGATTCAGCGTTCCACCTGCTTTTAATGGCTCAGCCAAAGGGTCATACTGAAAATCAGGATCGCATACCGTACCTCGCGGATACATGATGCCCGGCTGCCCTTTGCCACGAATGTCGAGGTTGCGGGGATGATCCAGACCAATCGTATGGCCGTATTCGTGCGCTGCTGTAGTAGAATTGTTCAGCAGATTATGGAGTTTGAAATAACCGGTATTGCAATTTATTCCATCCACAAAAGATATATCGGTGAGAGAGAATTCCTCAATGCGGAAATAATTATTTCTGGGATCTGTATTATACCATACCGTCTCGGGTTTCAGATCCGGGTCATAAAACCCTTTTATCAGGAATTCCACATTTATAATATCGCCTTTGATCCGGACAGTTCCCTGGGCTTCATTCCAATGGTTGGCAATATCCTCGCTGATCGCGAAGGCCAAATCCTGTGTAGCCGCATCCCCGTAAAAATAAAAATCGGAACGAACGACCAGTTTATCAGCGCCATTATGCAACTCTGCTTCTCCCATAAAAAATATTCAACAGCAGTGGCTCCCGGATCAGATCAGCTGGCGCCATCGGAACCGGATCAAAAAAATCAGTGAATCACTTCCTGTAATTTTTTAACCAGGTCTTCTCCGCGCAGTCCCTTGGCGACGATCTTCCCGTTTTTGTCGAGCAGGTAATTCATGGGAATACCCTGAATGCCATATTGAACGGCCACGTCATTTTTCCATCCTTTTAGATCAGATACCTGCGACCAGGCAAGGCCATCTTTTTTAATAGCTTCCTCCCAATCTTGCTTAGATTCGTCCAGGGATACGCCCATGATGTCAAATCCTTTGGGATGAAATTGTTTAAACGCTTTTACCACGGAAGGGTTTTCCCGGCGACAGGGGCCACACCAGCTCGCCCAAAAATCCAAAAGAACGTATTTGCCTCTGAGAGAAGAGAGGCTTACAGATTTGCCGGCTGTGTCTGCTGAAGTAAAGTCAGGCGCCGGTTGGCCAATGTTCGTCAGCAGGGCTTTGTCCAATAAGTCCTTGACTTTTCTTCCAAAGTAAGAGGATTGTATGGACGGATCAAGTCCTTTATATAGGTTATTTAACTCATTGCCATCCGGATTGTATGAGAAATATTGATAGATCTCGAATGGGGAAATATATGAAGCGGGATGTGATTTAACATATTCTACAGCTATTTTTTTCTCCACACGATCGATTTCATAAAATATTTTCTCCAGACTGTCAATGGCTTTTTTATCCTTTCTTTCTACTGCTGCGCTATAATTTTTGGCGAGCATGGCCGACCTGTTTCCGGTAGCATTTTTAACGGTATTCCCATAATTGTTGTATTCCTCCTGAACAGGTGTTCCCGAGATCAGTGCATCCTGAAGAGAATCAATTTTCAGAAGCATGGACATTTTACCATTTTGCAGGAAGAACACGTTGCGGTATTGAATATCTCCATCCTTCTTCAATCCCAGATTGCAAAATATAACACTGTCAGCTTTGCCCTTAAAAGTAAAATACCCATGATCCAGTCTCGCAGAATCTGTTTTACCGGATTGCCGGCTCATGATATAAACCATACCTGTATCCAGGCCCGTGATTTTGCCGATGATGGCAAAAGAATCGTATTTCTCAACATGCTCCGCCCTGCCCGATTCGGAAGAATGACAGGCGGAAAAGTATAATGCAATACAACTGACCCCACCAATAAATATTTTTCTCATATCTGGAAGATTTAATTTCTGATGGGTTTTCCGGTATTTAGTACAGACTGCAATCTTTCGAGGGTTTTCTTTTCTCCGCAAAGAGAAAGGAATGCTTCCCTTTCCAGGTCGAGAAGGTATTGTTCCGTCACCTGTGCAGGTTCACTCAAATCGCCTCCGCACATGACGAAGGCCAGTTTTTTCGCAACCAGCACGTCGTGGTCGGTGGCGTAATTGGCCTTCCGCATTCCGTTGATTCCGGCGTAAAGGGCGCCCAGCGCGGACCTGCCCAAAACTTTTACATCCTTGCGGGGCGTGGGAGCCGAGTAACCGTCCTGGTACAATTCCAGCGCAGCTGTTTTCGCATCCGCAATACGGCGGTCAGGATTTATAGATACCAGATCTCTTTCTTTTTTTAATATGCCCAGTTCGAATGCTTCGAATGCGGATGTGGAAACTTTTGCTGTTGCAATCGTGAAGAAGCGATTTTTCAATGGTATCGTTTCCGGCTCATCCGCATGCAATTCATCAGAGGCCCGGAGCGCAAACTCTTTTGAACCACCGCCTCCCGGAATAAGGCCCACCCCAAGTTCCACCAATCCGATATATGATTCCGCTGCAGGAATAACCTTATCTGCATGTAGACTCAATTCGCAGGCTCCGCCAAGGCTGAGTCCATGTGGCGCAACCACGACCGGTACAGCAGAATATCTTGCACGCATAATAGTATTCTGGAAGGTACGGACTGCCATATCCAGCTCATCAAACTCCTGTTCCACCGCCAACATGAAGATCATTCCGATATTTGCGCCGGCAGAAAAGTTCTGACCCTGGTTTGCGATCACGAGGCCTTTATATTTTTCTTCCGCAACCCCGATGGAGCGCTGGATTCCTTCAAGCACCTCACCGCCGATGGTTCCGAGTTTGGTATACCATTCCAGTCCTAATACCTCGTCGCCGAGATGATAAAGTCTTGCTGCACTGTTTTTCCAAATGGTCTGGTTTTCAAAATTCTTCATCACGATGAACGCGCTGCTGTCGCCCGAAACAACGGGAACATATTCCTTATTGGCAGGGGAATAACAAAACTTTTCCCCATTCTCCACTTTATAGAATTGCTCAAATCCCCGGGAAAGCATTTCGGAAACCCAGGATGCTGCTTTATATCCGGCGGCTTGCATTTTCTGAAGCGTTTCTTCAACGCCAAAAAGATCCCATGTTTCGAAAGCGCCGATCTCCCAGCCAAAACCTGCTTTCATGGCATCATCCACACGATAGACTTCATCACTGATCTCCGGAATCCGGTGGGAGACATAAGCAAATAAAGCATAATGAAAATTTCGGTAAAAATCTCCCGCCTTATCTTTTCCCCCGATAAGCAATTTTAGTCTTGCTCCAAGATCCTCCGTTTGTTTGGCAGTTTCCATGCTGGTAAATGCTGCCCTGGTTCTTGGCTTATATTCAAAGGAATTGAGGTCAAGCGTATATATTTCTTTCTCCCCTTTTTCATTCTTTCTTTTGGAAAAAAACCCCTGCCCGGTTTTGTCGCCAAGCCAGTTATTCGCGATCATTTTTTCCAGCCAGGCTGGAATAATAAAAGTATCCCGTGCCTGGTCATCCGGGCAATTTTCATATACGCCCTTGGCCACCTTCACCAGGGTATCTATTCCCACCACGTCGGCCGTGCGGAAGGTTGCGGATTTGGGCCGGCCGATAACAGGTCCCGTAAGCGCTTCCACCTGGTCAATGTTCAATCCCAATTTATCCATCAACCCGAAAATGGCCATGATGCTGAATACACCCACCCGATTGGCAATAAAGGCCGGCGTGTCCTTACAAAGCACAGTGGTTTTCCCGAGGTGGAGATCACCGTAGTGCAGCAGGAATCCTACCAGGTCCGGGTCCGTATCCTTGGTCGGAATAACCTCCAGCAGGCGCAGGTAACGCGGAGGATTAAAAAAATGTGTTCCACAGAAATGTTTCTTAAAATCATCCGATCTGCCAGCTGCCATGAGGTGAATAGGAATGCCTGAAGTATTGGAACTGACCAGGGTTCCGGGTTTGCGGAATTTCTCCACTTCCGTGAATATGCCGGCCTTCACATCCAGGCGTTCTACAACTACTTCAATGATCCAATCATATCCCGCGAGATCCCTCATATTATCCGTGAAATTGCCGGTCGTAATCCGCTTAACCGATTCCTGCGTGTATACCGGCGAAGGGTTTGATTTAACCGCAGCAGTCAGTGCCTCATTGACGATACGGTTTTTTACTGCGGGATGATCGAGAGAAAGTCTTTTTGCCTGCTCCGCTTCATTCAATTCCGTGGGCACCCGGTCTAACAGCAATACCTGTACGCCCGTTCCGGCAAAAAGACAGGCTATCCGGGAACCCATGACCCCGCTTCCCAATACGGCAACTTTTTTTATGATTCTTTTCATAAGCTGGCCATTAATGAATTAAGAGACGTTTGAACCTGGATTTATTTTTTCATCCGGAGCAATAAAAATTAGTTTTCCATTTTCGTCTTCTGCCATCAGGATCATCCCATTGCTCTCAATACCTTTCATTTTACGGGGAGCGAGATTAGCTACCAGGATCACTTGTTTTCCAATGATGGCCGCCGGATCGAAATGCAGGGCGATGCCAGATACGATCGTCCGTTTTTCATAGCCGAGATCCACTTCAAGCTTAACCAGTTTATCCGCCTTGGGAACTTTTTCCGCCTGGGTGATGATGCCGGTCTTCAGGTCCAGTTTCGCGAAATCCTCATACTGGATTTCTGGTTTTTTTTCGGCCGGAGAAACCGGGGCAGCGGCCGGTTCACTGTTGGTGGGTTTAATCGAATTCCGGTGTAGTTTTTCCATCTGTATCTGAATTTCTGTATCCTCGATTTTTCTGAAAAGCAATTCCGGCGCACGCAGACGGTATCCGCTTTTCAGGAGGTCAGTTTTTCCGGCATTTTCCCATTCCAGTATGCGGTCAACCACTTTCATCATGTGCAGCATTTTTTTTGCAGTGATCGGAAGAAAAGGATTGATCAGAATGGCCAGGTTGGCAGTAAGCTGGAGGCACAGATAGAGACAATTATCTATCAACTCTCTATTTTCCGATGTAGTGGTTTCCTTGCCTGTTTTTTTCCAGGGTTCCTTATCCTGCAGGTATTTATTTCCTTTCCTTGCGAGATCTATGATTGCGAAGAGGGCGTCCCGGAATTTATATTGATCGAGCAGCCCCTCCACGGCAGCTTTTGTCTCGCGGATCTGACGCACCAGTTCCACATCCGTTTTATCCATTGCTGCTTCATGCCAAACCGGCACTTTGCCCACGCAAAGTTTATGGATAAGCACAAAAGTCCGGTTCACAAAATTTCCCAGGATAGAAACGAGTTCACTGTTATTTCTGTCCTGGAAATCTTTCCAGGTAAAGTCATTGTCTTTTGTTTCGGGCGCGTTGGCGCAAAGTACATATCGCAATACGTCTTCACATCCGGGGAAGTCACGGATGTATTCATCAACCCAAACGGCCCAGTTACGGCTGGTGGATACTTTTTCTCCTTCGATATTCAAAAATTCATTTGCCGGCACATTGTCTGGCAATACAAAATGGCCATGTGCTTTCAGCATGGCCCGAAATATGATACAATGAAAAACGATATTATCTTTTCCAATGAAATGTACAAGCTTGGTATCGGTCTGGCACCAGTAATCTGCCCATCTGGGAGTCAATTCCTTTGTTGCGGAGATGTATCCGATAGGCGCATCAAACCAAACGTAAAGCACTTTGCCTTCTGCATCCGGCAGGGGCACCTTTATACCCCAGTTACTGTCGCGCGTCATCGCGCGGCTCTGTAAGCCGCTATCGAGCCAGCTCTTACACTGGCCGTATACATTATTTTTCCATTCCTTATGGCCTTCGAGGATCCACTCCTTCAGGAAGATTTCATATTTCTGCAAAGGGAAATACCAGTGCCTGGTTTTTCTTTTAACAGGAACTGCATCGCTCAGGGTACTTTTTGGGTTAATCAGTTGTTCGGGGCTTAATGAAGAACCGCATCTTTCGCATTGGTCGCCAAAGGCATTCGGGTTTCCGCAAATGGGGCAGGTGCCCGTGATATAACGATCAGCCAGAAATGTCTTTGCCTTTTCATCATAATATTGTTCTGTTTCTTTTTCTTCAAAGATCTGCTCATCGTACAGGGTCTTGAAAAAATCGGAGGCTGTTTTGTGGTGAACGGGATTGCTGGTTCTGGAGTAGATGTCGAATGAAATTTTCATCTGCTCAAAACTTTCCTTGATGAGCGCGTGATATTTATCCACTACTTCCTGTGGCGATATCCCTTCTTTCATTGCCCGGATCGTAATCGGAACACCGTGTTCATCGCTCCCGCCGACAAAAAGGATATCTTTCTTCCGGGCACGTTCATACCGGGTATAGATATCCGCAGGGATATAGCAACCCGCAAGGTGACCGATATGAATGGGTCCGTTTGCATAGGGAAGGGCTGCAGTAACAAGTATCCGGTTGTATTCTTTCATAGTTCATGAAGGCCGTGCCGCCTGGGCACCGCAAAGAGCACAAAAATACCAATTCAAATCCATTGTCCCGTTTTCTATCCTCTTGCATGAAGCGGATCATCATTTGACCGGGGCTGACCAGCCATCCTTGGCAATTCCGCTTCATCCGTTAACTTTAATTGATGAAGCGTAAACATTTTCTCACTTCTCTGATGGCCGGCCCCCTGATCCCCGTCATTTCCTTTCGTCCGTTTTTCGGGGAGATCCTTTCCCCGAAGCCTTCAGAAGACGTTTTCAGTATTCCACCCTATCTGAAACCGGGAGACGAAATAGGCATAACCTGTCCCGCCGGTCATATGGATGCTGCCGAACTGGTGCCGGCGCTCGAGACTATCCAAAGCTGGGGATTTAAACTGCGCTTAGGGAGCACCGTGGGTGAGCGCGATTTTACTTTCGGAGGATCTGACGAAGACCGGACTGCCGATTTTCAGCAGATGCTGGATGATCCGTCCCTGAAGGCGATCCTATGTGCCCGTGGCGGATATGGGTGCATCCGAATCATTGATCAGCTGGATTTCACAAAATTTGTGCGCAAACCAAAATGGATCATAGGTTTCAGTGATATTACCGTGATCCACGCGCACCTCAATCATAATTTCCGGATTGCTTCCATTCATTCTAAAATGTGCAATAGTTTTCCTTACCTTCTGAATGAGGCCGAACCCGATCAGTTAAGAAGTATTGTTTCCATACGGACGGCACTGACAGGTAACCGGGTGGAATACCCGATCGTTGCGGACCCGGGTAACCGAAACGGAACGGGTTCCGGATTACTTACCGGGGGGAACCTAAAGACCATTGAAACCCTGGCAGGAACAGCATCCGATTTACACACCGAGGGCATGATCCTTTTTTTGGAAGAGGTGGATGAATATTTGTACAGCATCGACAGGATGTTTTATAATCTCAGGAGAACGGGGAAACTGGATAAACTGGCCGCTCTCATCATCGGCGGTTTTAAAGTAAAACCCGATGATCCCGGAGATGAATTTGGAAAAAGCATTTATAATATTGTACACGAGCATGTGAATTCTTATCATTACCCGGTATGTTTTAATTTTCCGGTCGGCCACCAGAAACCCAATTTTGCACTGAAGTGCGGAGTCAGGCACCAGTTGACCATCAGCGATCAGGAAGTCATTTTTAAAGAAATCTGATATGGCTCTAGTCCCTCCTTATTTATCAGCCGGAGATACGATCGGGATTGTTTGCCCCGCCGGATATATGTCGGCCGAAAACACGGCCCGCTGCACGGCCACCCTCATTGAATGGGGATTTAAGGTAAGAACGGGCGGCACCGTCGGCGGGTATTCTGACAACTATTTTTCCGGGACTGATAAAGAGCGCCTGGATGACCTGCAGTCCATGTTGGATGATGAAGAAGTAAAGGCCATCCTGTTTGGTCGTGGCGGATATGGTATCGGACGAATTATAGAGGAGATAAGCTTTAAGCGGTTTCGCAAATCACCCAAATGGATCCTGGGTTACAGCGATATTACGCTGCTGCACGCCCATATTTATGCTAACTATGATATTGCCACCGCACATTCTCCGATGGCAGGAGCATTTAATGAGACCGCTGATCCTAATAAATACACGCATTCAATTTATGAGTTGCTTAAGGGTAAACCGATTTCCTATACTTGCGAAACACATCCTTTCAACCGCAAAGCTGAGGTAAGAGGCATACTCGTCGGCGGTAACCTGACACTGCTCGCGCACGCGGTAGGAGGTTCATCTGATTTTAAAACCAAAGGTTGTCTGCTCTTTCTGGAAGACATTGGCGAATATCTATATAATATTGACCGGATGCTTTATCAGCTAAAGCGGGCCGGAAAACTTCATAAACCGGAGGGCATTATTATCGGCAGCTTTACAGATTGTAAAGATACGGAGCGGCCCTTTGGAAAGAATGCCTATGAAATCATCCGTGATGTGCTTGATGAATTTGATTATCCCGTTTGTTACGGCTTTCCTGTGGGACATGAAACGGAAAACCTCGCGCTGAAATGCGGAGTGGAATACCGGTTGAAAGTGGGAAATAGTAAGGTTTCCCTGATTGAGGTTGAGGGGGAATAATTTGAAAATTAGATAATTTTCAAATTCATCACACGTTCACCACTCCGTGTCTCCTCGGCACTCCCTGCTCCGGATTAATACCCATTTGTTGCGCAATGGCCATCCCCAAACCGATATCAGCCCGGAAGAAATGACAAAGCTGCCGCCATCTTTTCGTGGAGGATAAAATCCTGCAGGAAGAGCGGACCGCGCGGGCCTACACGCTGGGTATCCTCATGATGAAAATAAGGGATACCGGACGCTGTTGTTAATTTTTTTTCTTCACTCATAAAAAATTTATTTGAAGCGTTAAGAAATTATTGATTAAGAATGCCTCCAAAGATCTTACTTTTAATTCATTGATATAATTGATTATTTTTATAATCCAATAGATAAAATAGATATTATATGACGTTCACCCAGCTGGAATATATCATTGCCATAGATAACCACCGGCATTTTGCAAGAGCCGCCGATGCCTGTTTTATTACGCAGCCCACGCTCAGCATGCAGGTGCAGAAACTGGAGGATACGCTGGGCGTTAAAATCTTCGACCGAAGCAGGTCGCCTGTTGTTCCCACCGAAGCGGGAAAAGCGATCCTGAACCAGGCAAAAAAAATACTTTTGGAGAAAGACCGTATCGGCGAAATCATTTCGGCAAGAAAGGGTTTGCTGGAGGGAGAATTGCGGATTGGAATCATCCCCACGCTGGCGCCTTACCTGCTGCCGCTGTTTGTACAATCCTTTACCCGTAAATACCCGAAGATCAAGCTGGTGGTTTTTGAAAAAACAACCGGCAACCTCCTGCAATTGCTTCGCAATTCGGATCTGGATGTAGGCATACTGGTTACGCCCTTTCATGAAAAAGGAATAAGAGAAGAAGTATTGTTTTACGAAGAACTGCTGGTGTATGTTTCGGAGAACAATGGATTACATCAAAAAAACTATGTGTTGGCAAAAGACATTGATCCGAATAAACTCTGGTTGCTGGAAGAAGGACATTGTTTCAGATCCCAGATGATCAATTTATGCGAGCTTTTCAGGGCAACCCGGCAGGGAAGTCATTTTGATTATGAGGCCGGCAGCTTTGAGACCTTGCGGCGGATGGTGGAAATGAATGATGGCATTACGGTTTTGCCCGAACTGGCAACCCTGGATTTCAACAAGCGGCAGCAGGGACTGATCCGGCATTTCAGAAAGCCCGTTCCCATGCGCGAAGTGAGCCTGGTTGTTCAGCGCGATTTTGTAAAAGAACGTCTCGTGGGCATATTAAAAGAGGAGATACTCGATTGCATTCCCGACAAGATCAAAAGAAACAAAGACAGCCATGTTGTACCTTTGTAAATAACTTTTTTAACCCGTCTCTCCCATTTTCAAATTTTCAAATTATTCATGAGCCGTATCAGAAAATTTCTTCTGCAATCCCTGGGTGAGAAGCGCTACCTCTGGTTACTGGCAACTTCTTTCCAAATATTGTATAAAACCGGACGGCTTGGGATCGATTACCAGGATATCTATTTTTTGAAGAAGCTGATCCGCCGGGGGGACCAATGCATAGATATCGGCGCCCACCTGGGTTATTTTACGCTTGAGCTGAGCCGGCTTGCCGGTGATACCGGTCATGTATATGCGATTGAGCCCATGTCCAAGTTCTTCCGGACACTGGAATCCCTGATCAGAAAACGAAGGATCCGCAATGTGACCCTGGGCCAATACGCCATGGGCGGCGAGGATGGCTATGTAGAAATGGGCATTCCCAGGGTGAACAAGGTCAAAAAATTTGCTTATGCGCGCGCGGTCCGGTACAATACCTTCCTGGAATATGTGGAATCGGAAAAAGTAAGGAATTTGCGGGGGGATGAGTACTTTGGTCATCTGCAACGCATTGATTTTATAAAGGCGGATGTAGAAGGATTAGAGCTGGCTGTGCTGGAGTCGTTCCGTGAAATCATCCGGAAACACCGTCCGGTCATTTTATGCGAGCTGGGCGACCCGCAGGAGCGTGCCCGACTCCTGGAGTTGCTGGGGAGCGGATATCGGATGTATTATCTGGAGAATAAGAAATTAAAACCTCTCCGGCCGGAAAGCCCTGTTAAAACGGTTTCCCATAATCATTATTTCATTCCGGAAAGCAGGCGCAGTGGCTTAAAAGAGGTTTTTTGACAGTTGACGGTTGACCGATATCTAGTGCGCGTTCGCACTTAAAGTCCGTCAACTGTCAACCGTCAACCCATTCAACTCTCCCCGACGCGCTTCAAATTCAAATCAGGCAGCGGCGAAACAATAAGAGGAAACTTTTCGATCGTAACGTTGGAGGGGTCGAGACCGAATCCGCGTTCTTCAGAGAGGCTGAGCTCTTTCAGCCAGAAATATAATTTCATTATGATCCTTTCAACAAATGGAAGTTCGTTATCCTGGCTCAGGTATTTTTCCATCACGATGATCTGGAAATCTCCGACAACATTATTTCTTTCCAGGGATTCATATCGGCTTGTAATATTTACTTCTTTATTCTTAACCAGGTCCTCGACAACTTTACGGAACATGAGGTTGATCTTTGGCTCAATCCGGAAACCCAGCCTGAATTCCACCCGGATGATGTCGTTTGGTATGATGTGCTCCACGGAATATTCCGCCGTGTAGGGGTCGTCGAGTGTATCAATATGTACGAACCAGTATATATCTGCGCGCTTTGGTTTTTTATTCAGGATGGAATAAATGATCTTATGCTCGATTTCTTTTGGGTTGTTTGCACTGGTCATGTACATCAGGTGGGTAGTAAACTTGGGTACGGTGCGGTCATTGCTGAGCTCCTGAATCTGAGGAAGGTAGTTTTCCATCCGAACAAATTCCACGTACCTGTTTTTGATTTTTCGGGAACGGAACCATACATACATGATCATGGAAAGCGCGCCACCCACGATCAGTGTCACAAAACCGCCGTGAGGAAATTTCTCCAGGTTGGCAAAAAGAAAACTGAATTCGATGATGAGGTAAACCGTCAGATACAGGTAGATAAATCCCGAACGTGCCCGCCGTGAGATGAGGTAATTGGCAAAAAGAATAGAGGTGGCCAGCATACAAAGTGTAATGGCCAGTCCATATGCCGCTTCCATATGTGACGAGGATCTGAAATAGAGCGTTATTCCGCAACAACCGATGAACAGCATAAAGTTGATCGCGGGAATATAAAGCTGACCTTTTTGTTCCGTTGGATAACTGATACGAAATTTTGGCCAGAGGTTAAGGCGCGATGCCTCACTGATAAGCGTAAAGGATCCGCTGATCAGGGCCTGGCTGGCAATGATGGCCGCTGCTGTGGCAATGAGGATACCGGGGATCAGGAACCAGGCCGGCATGATGCTGTAAAAAACATTGCTGTTGCTGGTATCAAAAATCTGTCCCATATGCGTATGGAGGAGCCAGGCGCCCTGGCCGAGATAGTTCAGCACCAGACAGGTTTTTACATAGATCCAGGATACCCGGATATTGCTTCTGCCAACATGGCCCAGGTCTGAATATAATGCTTCAGCCCCCGTGGTACAAAGGAACACGGCACCCAGGAGCCAGAAGCCCTTCGGGTAGATGGTGAGCAATTCAATGGCATAGACCGGGCTAAGCGCTTTAAAGATCTGCAGGTCATCCACCAGGTGGCTGCTTCCCAGCATTGCAATCATGGCAAACCAGATGAACATGATCGGGCCGAATAATTTTCCAATGGACTGCGTTCCGAATTGCTGCAAAAAAAAGAGCACCACCATAATGCCCAATACAATATAAACAATGGTCTCCTGAGGTATATAATCCAGTGTGGGTAACTGGCGCAAACCTTCAATCGCGGAGGTAACGGAGATGGGTGGGGTGATCATGCCATCGGCAAGAAGGGCCGCGCCTCCGATCATGGCGGGCAATACCAGCCATCTTTTTTGCCGGCGGACCAGGGCATAGAGAGAAAAAATTCCGCCCTCTCCCTTATTGTCCGCCTTCAGCGTAAGCCAAACGTATTTAATAGTAGTCTGCAGGGTGAGTGTCCATATAATACAGGAAAGACTGCCCAGAATAAGCAAATCCGAAACAACCCTACCGTTGATGATGGCGTTTAATACGTAAAGAGGAGAGGTACCGATATCTCCGTAAATAATACCTAAAGCAATGACCAGAGAGGCCGGCGTGACCCTAATAATTTGTTTGCTCACGGAGTGTAAGTTATTTTACGGTTTTGATTCAGGACGAATTTTTAATGCAAACAATCGTTGGTCCCGGGGGCCATTACAAAGATATAGGGAATAGGATCAAATTAACAGGTTCTGAACGGAGTTTTGAGTAACTTACTTCTTGTACTTATCTTCTATTAACCGTATATATATGAAATTACGATTCCTTGGCCTGCTGCTACTATTTCCGATCTTGATGCAGGCTCAGCGTATCCTATATTCAGACCCGGAGCAGGACGATAACCGCAGAACAAATTTTGATCTCATTGGCCGGGTTTCCGGTAATATCCTGGTTTTTAAAAGCAATCATTTCAGCAACGCCATTTCGATTTACAATGATGAAATGAAGCTGATTGAACGCGTTCCAATTGACTTTCTTCCAGATAAATACGCGAATATTGATTTTGTACAGTATCCGGATTTCTGCTATATGTTGTATGAGTACCAGAAAAAAAACGTGGTCCATTTTACGGCGGTAAAAATAAACGGGATGGGCAAACGAGTTGGCGATCCGGTGGATCTGGACACTACCGAGGTAAGATCATCCAATAACAATAAGATTTACACCAATATTGTAAGTGAGGACAAACAATATCTGATGATCCTGAAGATCAACAGTAAAAACCAGCGGAACTATGTTTTTTCCACTTTTCTTTTCAATAAGAACCTGGAGTTGCAGGACAGGCACCGGATTAATATGGACGTAGACGATCGCAATAATAAGTTTACCCATTTTGAGCTCGATAACGACGGGGGACTGGTTTTTGCAAAATTCATCAACAGCAGCAACGGGGAATTTGTTTCCAGGGTTTCCCTCGTTACCAAGTCTGCCCTGGCTGATACTTTTTCCATCAAGGATATCGGTGCGGGCGACCGGATTCTGGATGAACTCAAAATTAAGGTTGACAATTTCAACAAGCGATACCTGATCTCGGCCTTTTACTACAAGCAGCGGCGCGGTAATATTGAAGGCATGTACACGGTGACCTGGGATAAAGAATCCGGCAACAAACTGAAAGAAACCCTCACCGTTTTTAAAGATGAATTGAGGACCCTTTCCAAAAGTTCGGAATCCAGCGTTAAAATGGCATTTAATGATTTCTTTATCAAGAACATCATAGTGAAAAAAGACGGCGGCTACCTGTTGATCAGCGAGGCAGAATACACTACCTCCCGCGGAAATCCTTTTAACCGCTGGGACTATATGTATGGTTATTCACCTTATATGGGTCCGATGGATTATTATTCTCCTTATTACAGCCCTTATTCACCCTGGAACCGGTACGGTTATGGCGGCCTCAATATAAACAGGTATAATGCAGAAAATATCATGGTGCTTTCATTTGATAAGAACAGCAACCTGGAATGGAGCAATGTTATTCCAAAAAGTCAATTTGATGATGATGGCAACAGCCTGATTTCCTACCAGCTCGTCAATACCGGAGGCGCATTACATTTTCTGTATAACCAATATGAGAGAAGAATGATGTTGCTGACGGATCAAAGCATCGCGCCTGATGGTAAGCTTACTCGTTACCCCACCCTGCGTAACCTGGATAAAGGATACGAGTTCATGACAAGATTCGGCAAACAGATCAGCAGTAATCAAATTTTAATACCTTGCCTGTACAGGAACTATCTTTGTTTTGCTAAAATAGATTTTTAAAACAACCTGCCGGTGATCGGTATTTTTAAACAAAAGGCGCCCACCAACGCCTTTCTGCTGTTTGTTTACGCGCTGGTGCTGAAGTTCTCCATTTTTCTTCATCCGTATTCGCCGTTGCTGCATCCGGAGGATAATTATCTCTACCGCTTTATTCTGACGGGCCTGGATTCGCTGTTCGGTCATGCGGCCCTTCCTTTTGCCATCCTGAGTTTTATTCTATTGTTTTCACAGGCCACCCTGCTGAATAGCATTTGCAATTATCATAAGATCCTTCCCAAATCAAATTATTTACCTGGGATGTGTTATATCCTGGTGACTTCGCTGTTGCCCGATTGGGGACATTTTTCCGCTCCGCTGCTCATCAATTCCATTATTATCTGGTGTTGGTACAGAATGATCGGATTGTATAACAGCAATTCTCCTGTGGCTACCATTTTTAATATTGGTCTGTTTCTCGGACTCGCAACACTTCTTTATATTCCCGCGATCGCTTTTTTATTGCTATTGTTTTTTGCTTTACTGATCATGCGCCCCTTCCGGATCCAGGAATGGTTTGTCGGCTTTATCGGCTTCACTTCTCCCTATTATTTTTTACTGCTGATCCTTTATTTCATTCATCAGCTGCACTGGAAAAACCTTGTACCGGTTATTGATTTTGTGCTGCCGGCAGTGCCGAATGCCGCCTGGATTACGGCAGGTATAAGCATGCTGATTATCCCTTTTGTTGTGGGTGGTGTTTTCGTTCAAAACAACTTAAATAAAATGCTGATCCATGTTAGGAAAAGCTGGACTCTCCTGCTTTTATTCCTGATCGTTGCCGTGCTGGTGATCCTGATCAACAAAGCAGGTTCTTACGAGAATTGGATCGTTACTGCTGTACCCTTTGCTGTATTCCATTCTGCGGCATATTATTATCCAACAAAAAAAGCACCTCCACTGCTCTTGCACTGGCTTTGCTTTTCAATTGCAGTGGCCGTCAACTATCTCCTGTAATTTCCCCATTCACCGGAAAGAATTACCTTTATCCGGTAATTCTTCTACATGAAATTTGGGGTTATTGTATTTCCGGGTTCCAATTGTGACAGGGACATGCAATTTGCGCTTCAGGAAGATCTTGGCCAGGAAGTTGTCATGCTCTGGCATAAGGATACAGACCTAAGCATGTTTTCAGCCGAAGATTGTATCGTGTTGCCCGGGGGATTTTCTTACGGCGATTATCTTCGTTGCGGAGCGATTGCACGGTTTAGTCCCCTCATGCAGCCTTTGATCCAGTTTGCAGGCCGCGGTGGCATGGTGCTGGGTGTTTGCAACGGTTTCCAGATCCTGTGTGAGTCGCATTTATTGCCCGGAATCCTGCTTCGGAATGCAAACCAGCAATTCATCAGCAAAAATATTTATCTCACCCAGGATAACGCCCGGCCGCTGAAAATTCCTATCGCCCATGGTGAGGGAAGGTATTATGCAGATGATAAAACCCTGGATGAACTCGAAGCCAACGGACAGGTGCTTTGGAAATATTGTGATGAAAACGGTAATGTAACGCCGGAATCCAACGCCAATGGAAGCACCCGCCATATTGCGGGTGTCTGCAATAAGACCAGGAATGTATTCGGTCTGATGCCGCATCCTGAACGGGCGACTTCAGAGTTGCTGGGGAATACGGACGGCCGCCTTCTTTTCCGGCAGCTTTTTAACATCGGAAAAATTCAAGCCGGATTCAGGCATCCCGAGATGGCAAATATTTAGATTAAACCAGCTATGTCCATACGGTTCGGAGCCTTCTTCCTTCTTTTTCTACCCTTTCTTCAGCTCCGTGCGCAGGACAGTACTGCGCTCTCCTGGCAGGTTTCCTCCGTAAAACAAGGCAGTAGTTATCAGCTGGTTTTTAAAGCAACAGTCAAAAGCGGATGGCAATTATACGGACCGGATCAGGATATCAGCGGGACGCCTTCAATGGAACTTTCATTTGCAGACAGCTCGATCGCAGCAAAAATACCATTCGTATCCGCGGGGGGATTTCTTAAGCGGAATATCAGCCTGTTCGACAACAAGGCCTTTACCTTATATGAC
>Ga0182024_10011983_pt1 | contig 17256 bp, 18 predicted proteins | sample P32metaG_FD_120480 | JGI IMG/M metagenome (GOLD analysis project Ga0182024, IMG submission 120480) | Permafrost microbial communities from Stordalen Mire, Sweden - P3-2 metaG (Illumina Assembly) | ecosystem: Environmental > Terrestrial > Soil > Wetlands > Permafrost | place: Sweden: Stordalen...
GATGGCTGGAACATAGATGGCTGGAACATAGATGGCTGGAACATCGATGCCGGGGTTAAACCCAACCTGTTAAGCCTTATCCGCTAGGCCCAATCCGAGACGGAGCTGTTGCCTTCTTCCGAAGCTGCCCGTTCCTTTTGTTTCTTTTGTTTCTTTTGTGCGCCCGGATTCGGTTGATTTTGCCGCTCGGGCGGCTCGCCGGATTCCTCGCGTTCTCGCAGTTCTACGACACAGGCTTCGGAAGCGGCTTCGCCGGCCAGTTTTGAAGCAGAATCGGACAATTTCTTTCGCGTACGCGCGGCTTCCTGCTTGGCTGCCGCTTTCTGTGACGCATACATGGCATCCAGTTGAGCGTTAGGATTGGTCTGGTTTGAGTGAACGCGCATGACAGAATTCCTTCCCGAAGGTTGCCTGCCATCGGCCGCGGATAGGCGGCGGCGACAGGACAGGCAGCCTCGAATGGCACACACTGATCGATCCTCGATCGGTCCTCTGCACATTTAATTCCTAACCGTGATGGGTAACATCTTAAATGCCCCTAAGTGCGGGCTATCCCGTTCCGGTTTAGAATGTCAGCCCACGGCAAGATAAAATCGAGGACGACAGTGCGTAAAGATTCTCGATTCGTGAGGCAGGTATTCGGGAGAGTTCGTCTGCGAAGTGAAATGGGCTTCTGGGAAGGGATGTTTTTCTGGAAACGCTCTATCACTCGCTGACGACAGAAAACCGAAAGCTTATCCAATACAACTAACCAGTCTGCCCACGCCGGATCAATTTCGAAGGAGCCTCATTTTACTTTGCGCCTAACACGCCGGGAATTTGCCAAGTCCGCCTTAGCCGCGGGCGTTACAGCCGCACTGCCAGCCGGACTTTTTTCGGCGTGCAGCGTGTCGTCGAGGGCGGCGGGCACCGGCGGGTCCGCTAACGGCGCAGCTTCAGCAATCCAGTTTGATACCGGTTCGCCGATTCCCTTCCCCAGAAATTTCTTTTGGGGCGCGGCCACGGCGGCGTACCAGATTGAAGGCGCGTGGAATGAAGATGGCAAGGGTCGATCGATCTGGGATCGCTTCGCGCATACTCCCGACAAGATTAAGAATGGCGACACCGGTGATGTAGCGTGCGATTCGTACCATCGCTGGCGCGATGACATCGCACTGGCGCGGGCGATGAATTTGAACAGCTACCGTTTCTCGATTGCGTGGCCGCGCATTCAGGCGACCGGCGCAGGCGCGGCGAATTCCAAGGGGCTGAATTATTACAGCCGACTGGTCGACGCTTTGCTGGAAGCGCGAATCCGGCCGCTGGTCACGCTTTATCACTGGGATCTGCCGCAGGCTTTGGAAGACGCGGGGGGATGGCCGAATCGCGATACGGCCGCGCGATATGCCGACTACGCCGACCTTGTGGCGCGCGCTCTCGGCGATAGGGTTTCCGATTGGATTCTGTTTAATGAGCCCGACGCTTTCACTGACCTGGGCTATCTCGAAGGCAGGCACGCTCCCGGCCGTGAGAGCATTGTGGCATTTTTGCGCGCTTCGCATACGGTGAACATCGCGCAGGGCGCGGGGTTTCGCGCGGTGAAGGCGGCACGTCCGGCAGCACGGATAGGAACGGCTTTCAGCATGTCGGCATGCGAGGCTGCGTCGAATTCCGAAGAGGATAAACTCGCGGCGGAGCGGGCCCACGCCATGACCAACTTGTGGTTTCTGGAGCCAGCACTGAAGGGACGCTATCCCGAGGCGCTGGCATTTCTTCCGGAGTCGGTCATGGACATTCGCGCGAACGACCTTGATAAGATGCGGGCGCCGCTCGATTTTGTCGGCATCAATCTTTATTATCGGACCGTAGTTTCGGCGCCGGGCGCGCTGGAGCGGCTCTCACACGCGCAGCAGTGGCTGTTTCCGGCCAAGATGGCGGAGGGTGAACAAGGGCCGAAGACCGACATTGGCTGGGAAGTCTGGCCACAGGCGATGTATGACACGGTGATGAGGATCACGCGCGATTTCAACCGTCCAGTGATTGAGATCACGGAGAGCGGTTGCGCTTATAACGACGGCCCGGACGCGAGTGGCTCGGTTCATGACGCTCGCCGCATCGAATATCACCGGCGGTATCTGCAGGCGCTGGCGCGTGCCATCGCCGATGGCGCGGATGTCCGCGGCTACCATGCGTGGAGCCTGATGGATAACTTCGAATGGGCGGAAGGATTCAGCCAGCGCTTCGGCATGGCCTATGTGGATTTCAGAACGCAGCAGCGCACGATCAAAGAATCAGGCCGCTGGTATGCGAAAGTCGCGGCGGGGAATCGTGTGGGGCCGGTTGGTGTGAGACCGGGTCTCTGACCCGGTCGCGGCCCGAAGGGCCGCTCTGCTGCTTCTGCTGCCGCTTCCTCTGTTACTTCTGCTGCATCACTAACTCGCCATTCTGCACTTTCACATCGCCAACGTAATCCGGAAGTTTCAGCCTGTCGCGCTGTTCTGAGAGTTTTTTCTGCAAGGCGGGATTCACCAGCGATACCGGCACATTCAAGTCGCCCACTTTAAATTCGGTCGGATCGAACGTGGCGTATCCATCTTTTGAGGCGAGATGGCCGGAGATGGTGACCCACACATCTTTACCGGCAATCTCAGTGAGAAATTGCCCGTGAACAGTATCGCCTTCGAGGCTGACTTTCTGATCTTTGATGGTGGGCGCACCGCTGCCGACGTTGGAGTCAGGAGTGAGTTCGCCGGTGCTGGCTCCTACCGCCTGAGCTAGAGCTGCGCCTATTTCGTCGGAGTTGATGTGGACTTCGGTTTTCGGTTGCGGGCTGGTTGAGGTCGAAGGCTGATTTGCAGACGCCTGCGGTTGATAGCTTACGCCGGAGGCCTGCGGAGCTTGCTGGGCGGCCTGTTCGAGCTGCTCCATTTTTTGCCCGAAGGATTGCGCGTTGGCGGCAATGGCCGCCGGAGTTTGCGGCTGGGCGACGGGAGCCGGCTTTTTTAGAACCAGAACAATGGCGACGAGCGATGCCGCGAGAGTAGCGAGGCTGATGATGCGATCAAGTTTAAATTTCATGGAGGCTCGTGAGCGGTCGGCCGGAGGAGTGGCCCAGAGTTATGGTATGAGGGCCGGCGGCGAATAATCAGATTACCTAAGTGTAAGGATGTGTAGGACCGGGTCTTTGACCCGGTCAGCGGCCGAAGGCCGCTTGTTCTCCCCTTCCGCAGCTCACAAGACAGGAATGTTTCCGTTCCACAGCCAGCGATATTCACTCTCAGATTTCACCAGCCCCGCTCGCACTGGGTTCTGAAAAACATAATCCACCTTGTCCATCAAGCTCTCATTCGATCGAAGCACATGATCGAAAAACTCTTCTTGCCAGACGGGACCTGTGCGCTCAAGCATGTGATTGGTGCGCCAGGCCGCTGCTCCCTTAATGGCCTTCATAATTTCGGGCAGGCTGAAATTCCAGCCGTCTTCGCGGCGTAGCGGGGAGTAGATTATGTGCAGGTGGTCGGGCATAACTACAGCGGCATGTAGGGTGAGTTTGTTGCCGTGCTGGTTTAGGCAATGCTCGAGCACGACGTCGCGGGCCGAGGCAGGAAGTTTCCGTCGGCGTTGAGTTGCGAAGGTTACGAAGAGGGGATGGCCATCTTTTTGCAGGTGAGGAGGCGACGGCGGTAGTCGTATTTCGGCTGCTGCATGATACGGCCCTGCGGGCCTGACCGGGTCAGAGACCCGGTCCCACACATTCCCCGTCCACACTAACCCAGCTTCTTACTCAGCAACTCATTCACTAACTGCGGGTTGGCCTGGCCCCTCGAGGCTTTCATCACCTGGCCAACGAAGAAGCCGATCATCGTGGTTTTGCCGGCGCGGTATTGTTCGAGTTGGTTGGGATTCGCGGCTAAAACTTCGTCGATGATTTTCTCGAGCGCCGAGGTGTCGCTGGATTGCCGCGGCCGGCCTTCTTCTTCGTACACTTCAGGAAAATCTTTTTTGCGTTCGAAGGAAAGATCGTAAAGATCTTTCAGCATCTTGCCGGAGATGGCTCCGCCTTCGACCAGATCGGCGGAGGCGGCGACGCCCTTCATCGAAATCGGAGATTGCTCGATTTCCGCGCCCATGGCTTTGAGGCGGCCCAGCAGTTCGCCCTGCACAAGATTGGCCACACGTTTGGGATTTTTGGCAGCCTTCGCCGCGGATTCGAATTGATCGGCGAGCGACTTTGAAATCGTCAGCACCTGCGCGTCGTACTCGGTGATGCCGTACTCTTTCACCATCCGAGCGCGGCGCACCTCGGGGAGTTCGGGCAGAGTATTTGCGATCGCGGCCTTCCGTTTTTCGTCGACTACCAGGGGCAACAGGTCAGGCTCGGGGAAATAACGATAGTCGTGCGCCTGCTCTTTCGAGCGCATGCTATAGGTCTTGCCCTCGTGCGAGTTGTAAAGGCGTGTCTCCTGCACGACCTTGCCGCCGGATTCGATCACTTCCACCTGGCGCGCGATCTCGTAGATCAGCGCCTCGCGGATAAAGCGGAATGAGTTCACGTTCTTGATTTCGGCCTTCGTGCCTAATTCTTTTTGCCCACGCGGGCGCACGCTGACGTTGGCATCGCAGCGCAGCGAACCTTCCTCCATGTTGCAGTCGCTGACGCCGGTGTAGAGGATGATCTCTTTCAGGCGTGTGAGGTATTCGTAGGCCTCGTCGGGCGTGGCGATGTCGGGCTCGCTGACGATCTCAATGAGGGGCACGCCGGTGCGATTGAGATCGATGGCGGTTTTTTCGTCGGAGTCGGGAAAGCCTTCGTGCAGGCTCTTGCCGGCGTCTTCTTCGAGGTGGACGCGGGTGATGCTGATTTTTGTAGCGCGGGCGCCCTCGCCCGCCTCTTTCCCTCGTGCCCCACTGATGTCGATGTATCCATGCTCGGCCAGCGGTTTATCGTATTGCGAAATCTGGTAGCCCTTGGGCAGGTCGGGATAAAAATAATTCTTGCGGGCAAAGATCGAAGTTTCGTTAATGCGGCAATTCAGCGCCATGGCGGCCAGCGTGGCGAACTCGACAGCCTTACGGTTGAGCACGGGTAAAGCTCCTGGCATGCCCAGGCAGACGGGGCAAACATTCGTATTGGGCGCGGCGCCGAAACGCGTGGAGCAGGAGCAGAAGATTTTAGTCGCCGTCAGAAGCTGGACGTGCACTTCGAGTCCGATGACGGGCTCATAGGCGGTTTGGGCGGCGACGGAGGGGTGCGAGGTGGACATACGGGCTGATTATAGCGCCCGGGTGACAACGGCCATGAGCGTGGTGCGGATGGAAATTTAGTGGAGAAGCGGATCAGCATGTGGACGTGATCGGCCGTGCCGTTAATGATGAGGGCGGTGCCTCGCATTTCGCGAATGATGCCGCCGAGGTAGGCGAAGAGATCGGTGCGGATTTCGGGCGTGATGAGTGGACGTCGATCCTTGGTGCTGAAGATGAGGTGAAGGACGAGATTGCCGGCCGTGTGCGACAAGATTCTTTCGCTCCTTCGGAGCTGGCTTGCTCTTTCGTTCTTTTTCCCACGGCTTCGCCGTGGGCTGCATTCTTGCGCCGCTTCGCGGCTAAGGGAAGCATACGACGCACGACAGTGCGGGGAGGTGGTAACGGGCAGGAATCTTGTACAGAAGGTTCCATTTCGGCACGCCTGTCAGAGCCGAGCGAAGAGTCGCGGTATCTCTAAAGTGGTAGACTCGAACGTTTTCATCCAGGAAATCCAGAGGTAGCTCTATGCAATTCCAAAAAGCCGGTGTCATCGGTGCAGGCACAATGGGCAACGGCATCGCTCATGTGTTTGCTCGCGGCGGATTCAATGTGGTTTTGTGCGACGTGGAGCAGAGGTTTTTGGACCGCGGGATTGCGACCATTACCAAGAATCTCGATCGCGAGGTCGCGAAGAATAAGATTACGGCTTCCGACAAGCAAACGGCGTTGGGGCGCATTGAGCCGGTGACCGATCGCGCGCGGCTGGCGGAATGCGATTTTATTGTGGAGGCGGCGACGGAGAAGTTTGAGATCAAGACGGAGATTTTTCGCGATCTTGACCGACTAGCGCGGCCCGAGGTGATTCTGGCTTCGAATACTTCGTCGATTTCGATCACCAAACTCGCAGGGCTGACGAAGCGTCCGGAAAAAGTGATTGGGATGCACTTCTTCAATCCCGTGCCGGTGATGAAGCTGGTGGAGGTGATTCGCGGGCTGGCCACCTCGCAAGAAACGTTTGACACGGTGCGCGAGCTGGCGGTGAAACTGGAGAAGACGCCGGTGGAGGTGAACGATGCGCCTGGATTCGTTTCGAACCGGGTGCTGATGCCGCTGTTGAACGAGGCCATGTATGCGGTGATGGAGGGCGTGGCCACGGCGGAGGCGGTGGATGAGGTATTCAAGCTGGGAATGGCGCATCCCATGGGGCCGCTGACGCTGGCGGATTTTATTGGGCTCGACGTTTGCCTCGACATTATGCGGGTGATACAGGACGGGTTGGGAGATCCGAAGTATAGGCCATGTCCGCTATTGATTAAGATGGTGGATGCGGGGTGGCTGGGGAGGAAGAGCGGGCGGGGATTTTATCGGTATTAAGGACCGCGCGGGGCTAAAGCCCCGAACATCTTCCAAGGAGCTCACGCGGCGCTGAAGCGCCGCTCTTCCACGTCACTGCTAGCGTTGTAACTCGCCGCTGCTTCGTAAATCGCAATAGCGAAGACCCCTAAAGATTGCGCTGGCTCATACGATGGCACCCCAGACAAGTTCGCCGCGGCAGCGAAGCGACTTGATCGCCTATGTCCTCGCTGCGCTTGCGGGCATCGCCACGGGGTGGGTGGACGTGGTAGTGAACGATCTGCTTTTTACGGCGCTGCTGGTGCTGGCGGCTTGCATGGCGATGGGCCTATTGCGGCCGCGGTGGCCGTGGCGATGGGTGATCGTTGTGGTGAGTTTTATTCCCGTTGCCGAGCTGGCAGCTTATTTGGTCATGACCGTAAAGCCGACCCGGGGCCAAATGTATGGATCGTTTCTGACCGCTTTGCCGGGGACGGCTGGGGCTTACGGTGGGGCGGTGATGCGGCAGGTGGTGGATAACCTGCGGCAGGGAAAGTGAGGCCGTTGTCAGTTACTAGGTCTTGGGTCCTAGGTGATAGGTCTCAGGCCTGATCCTCGAGTGCGACGCATTCGGCTTCGAATGCCTAAGACCAAGACCTAACACCTAGGGCCCGACCCCGCCATCGTCCCAAATCTGCGTAACTTCCCAACCCCCGATCTCCAGTTCACCCTCAACGGTGCCGGATGACTGAAAAGTTACTCCTAATCCACAGCGGGGTCGCGTATGCTGCGGGCATGTGTGTAACGGTGTCGATGCTGGCCAGTGGCAGCCGGGGGAATTGTGCGCTGGTGGCCAGCACTCAGACGAAGATTCTGGTGGATGCGGGAATTTCCTGCCGCGAGACCTTCAAGCGGATGAAGTCGGTGGGTGAGGATCCGCAGTCGCTTTCGGCGATTCTGATTACGCACGAACATTCCGATCACATTTACGGGCTGGCAACGCTGGCGAAGAAATTGCGCATCCCGGTTTTTATGACTGAGAAGACGCACCGGGCATGGGCCAAGGCGCTACGGAATCTGAACGGCGAGCGGCCAGAGATTGAGAAGTTGGAGGAGTTCCGGTCTGGCTATTCCTTCCAGGTGGGCGACATCGACGTAACCCCGTTCACGATTCCTCACGATGCGGTGGATCCCGTTGGCTTCACGTTTCGCACCGAAGGCATAAAGGTGGGATTTGCCACCGATCTCGGCCGCCTGCTGGCGAATGTGCGCGACCAGCTGCGCGGCTCCGACATTCTGGTGGTGGAATCGAATCACGGCGTGGAGTTGTTGCGCTCGGGGCCCTACCCATGGTCGGTGAAGCAGCGGGTGGGAAGTCCCACCGGGCACCTCTCGAACGAGAAACTCGCGGATTTCTTTACCGGGGACTATGATAATAATGCAGCGTTTGTAGTGCTGGCGCATCTCTCTGAGCAGAACAATCACCCGGAGATCGCGAGGCGGGAGGCGGAAAAGGCGCTGGCCGAGCGAGGCGGGTTGTTCCAGAACCGGGTAATGGTGGCGGTGCAGTCGGAGGTTTTGCCGCCGATCCGGTTGTAGGGTGGCGTTCGGCCCTGGGTTCTAGGTCTTAGGTCATAGGTCTCAGGAAAACCCTGAGACCTATGACCTAGCACCCAAGGCCCGGCTTCTGTAGTTCCCTTATGAGTCAGCAGTGCATTGATCCAATTGTTGGAAAAATTCTGGCGGGCTGGAGATACGACATTTCCGGCCTGGCGGCGGAGATGCGCGGCGACTACGAAAGCCACTTCGTGACCTGCGAGCGCTGCCGCAGCCGGCAACGCATGCACCGGATGATCGACGTAGGGCTGATCGCGCTTGCATCGGTTTCGGGTGGGGTGTTTTTGCTGGCGTTTGGAGTGATCCGGCACTTTGGGCCGCGGCATGCGTTCTGGCTGGAGATTGCGGCGCTGGCCGGATTTGCTTTGTCGGCGCTGATCTGGCTGGTGGTGGCGGTCGCGACGCCCGCGCCTGTGACCGTACTGGATGCGGCGCGGGAAGGTGCACGGCGGGTGCATGACCGGCTTCCCGCCGAGATTCGCGAGCGGTTGCCCGAAGAGCTGCGGGTGAAGATTACGGGGACTTAATTTGGATAGACCCGTTAAAATCTTCAACACAGAGGACACAGGGGAGGCACAGAGTAAACTCTGCGGCGGATTTGGGAATCGCTGGCTTTCCACGCAACCTCGCGCGGAAAGATACTGGGATATAGATTGAAGCGCATGGCCTGCCAACTCGCGTCGGTCGTGGTGATGAGCGCGATGCTGGCTGCGGGAACGGTTTGCATTATGCCCGAGGCTGCTTCGCATCCGGTCATGGCGGGATGTCATCATAGGCGCAGTCCGCGGCCTGCGCAACCGGCGGATTATCGTTGCTGCATGTCGCGTTACCGGCCAGCAATAGTAACGAATATTTCTTCGCCGCCCGTTCTGCGAACGATAGAGGCGGCGGGCGCAAACCGAGTTTTGGTAAAGATACGCCAGCGAAACGCGGCCCAAGCGATTCCTTCTACAGGCGGCCCTCCCGGCATTATTCTTAGAATCTGATCACTCCCTTCATTCTGCGTCCGCGATGCGCGGCTGATTTCGCACGCCTCCATTGGCTGCGAAAACTTTCCTAGCGAATCCAAAAGCGAGCCCCGGGGCTGAAGCCCTCGCGACCGGCACTGCTGACGCGGCGCTGAAGCGCCGCTCTTCACCGGGATGGCGGGGTTCTCGAATCATCCGGAAGAAGGGAGTTGTTCGTGGGCAGAGTTGTTGTCTTAGCAATCTTCTATCCAATATTGGTAGGGGCGCTCCAGGGTGCGCTATGGGCGCAGGACGGTGCCATGGCCGGGATGCAGATGGGCCAGGGACAAATGCAGATGGAAAGAAGCCAAAGTGCACCTCAGCCATTGGTCCATCTTGGGTCGGGAACGGCGTGGGAGCCGGCGCCGGCGTCGGAGCATGAATGGATGTGGATGCCCGGGCAGTGGGAGTTGATGGCGCATGGCGCAATCTTCGCCGACTATAACCAGCAGGGCGGGCCGCGCGGCGAGGGCAAAGCGGAGTCGGTGAATTGGGGGATGCTGATGGAAGAGCATCCGCTGGGGCGCGGGACGATTCTGTTCCGGCAGATGTTTTCGGCGGAGTCGCTGACCTCGCCGCATCCCGGGTTTCCGGAGCTGTTTCAGACCGGCGAGACCTATCACGGCGAGCCGCTGGTCGATCATCAGCATCCGCATAACGTGTTTGCGGAGTTGTCGGCGTACTATACGGTGCCGCTCACGGAGAAAATTTCATGGGAAGTGTATGGCGGGCCGTCGGCGGAGCCGGCGCTGGGGCCGGTCATGTATTTGCACCGCGCCTCAGCGGCGGAGTTGCCGATGGCGCCGCTGGGGCACCACTTGCAGGATTCGACGCACACCAGCTTTGGCGTGGTGACCACGGGACTCGTGATCGACCGCGTCAAGATTGAAGGCTCGGCGTTTAACGGACACGAACCAAACGAGGAGCGTTGGAGCATCCAACCAGCGGCGCTCGATTCCTGGTCGGTACGCGGCAGTGTTGCCCCTGTACGGAATTGGACAGCGCAATACAGTATTGGGCACCTCGATCACCCGGAGGCGTTGGAGCCGTGGAACCAGTGGCGGGAGACGGCTTCGGTGGAATATATCCGCCCGCGGGCGGCGGGTAGTTGGGCGAGTTCGCTGATCTGGGGACGGGTGCACGAGATCGGCACAGGAATCAAGCTGAACGGTTACCTGTTCGAATCCACGCTGAACTTCCTGCGCCGCGATTATCTGTTTACCCGGATGGAGCTGGTCGATAAGAACGAATTATTTCCGCCAGCCGAGCAACCGTCCTACCGCATTGGCGCCTACACTTTCGGAGGCACCCGCGATCTGGTGCAGAATCATACCTGGCAGCTTGGGCTGGGCGCGGATGTGACGGTTTATTCGAAGCCAGCGGTGCTGGACTCGGCGTATGGAAACTTCCCGGTGTCATTCCAGATTTTCCTGCGGATGCGGCCGTCGCTCCGTACCCTAGCGCACCATCATAAAACCTAGCGGGGTTACTTAAGAGTGTTCCTGTCAGGAAATTCCTGACGGAATGGCGTCGAATAGCGGCACAATGTAGGCAAATGAGAGGGACTCTGAGAACACTGCGTGCGGTGCAGTGGACAATGCTGGGCAGCATTCTTCTCTATGCTGCCATGGGCGAAGTTCTGGGTTCCGGGACGGGAGTGGCCGATCCCTCGCTGAAGTATGTTTTCACGACCGCTGGCGTGGCGATTGTTGGCATTATCTTTGTGGTGAGGCGCACGCTGGTCTTGCGAACGGCCGAAAACCTGGCGTCGCATCCCGAAGACGCTCTTACACTCAGTCACTGGAAGAGCGGTTACATCGCGACCTACGCATTGTGCGAAGCGCTGGCCTTGTTTGGCCTGGTGCTGCGCTTCACGGGCTGCAACTTTCAGCAGAGCTTGCCGTTTTATATTGGCGGATTCGTGCTGCTTATTTTATTTGGGCCGCGGGAACCGGTTCGTACTTTGCGCGAAGGCTAGTCCCAGGCGATTTCCCCTCCACAACTATATTTGGTCTTTCGGGTTCCTACTGGGAGAGGGAGACTAAACTCCCAAGGATTTCCTATGAGGCTGCCCCCTGTTTTCTGTACCCTCCTGCTCGTTCTTTCGCCTATTTCATTCATGGAAGCGCAAGAGCAACCTGCGTGGATTCCGCAGGGCATCCAGAGCTTGCAACAGTCCGCTAACTCCAAGAGTGATTTGGAGTTCGACCACTCCATGCTGGTTTTGGCGTCGAAGGTGCAGCCCGACAACGACGATTTGCGCCGCGTCATCGCTGGAGTGAGCGGAGTTTCGGTGCACCGCTACCGCTTTCGCGATGCCTGGCAATACGATGAGGCAACTCTGCGATCGTTAGCGGAGGAATATCGCGCCGCGGGATGGAAGCAAGTGCTGAACAAACATGAAAAGGACACCGGCGCTGGCGTGACCAATGTTTGGGTGCGTCTGGAGAACAATGCCGTCAGCAATGTGGCTGTGTTGCTGGCAAAGGCGAATGAGGTCGATTTTGCCGAGATTTCCGGCTCCATCAGCCCGGTAGATATTTCTCATCTGGGCGGCCACTTCGGGATTCCAAAGATTGAAGGTGGAGTGGTTGTGCCGAATACGGAGCGAAGACCATAGAATCAATTTCCTGCAGAATTCTTTCGTTGAAGAAGCGCGCTGGCACGGCAAGAAAAAGGCAGGTGCGCACTCCCGCCGCTTCCGCAGATGTGATTCGGAATCCAGAGAGACTGCCATGGGAAAAATATTCAGTTTTTGCAAATCTGGTTTTGCCTGGGGCAAGGGGCTTCATCGCGAAGCTGCGCTTGATTCCGCGCGCAATGTGCTGGCGGTAATTGGAGCGGCTACGGTATTGGCCGACTTCGGCACTATTAAAGCCTGGCTAATTTTGCCCATGCTGGCGGTAGCGTTCTTGATTTGGTTTCTAGACTATGAACGGCACTTCCGCGGAACTGCGGTAGAGGAAGCGAAAATGCCTAGCGTTCCGAGTGGGACTCGTTCGCTCTGACGAGCGATACATAGGCGGCACGAGGGCTGGCGATCCGAAATAATCGCGATGTGGGCTGGAAGCGGGCGCGGCTCACACGTTGGATGGAAGCACGACCACGGGGGCTGAAAGCCCCTGACGATTGCGAGCCTTTACGCGGCGCTAAAAGCGCCGCTCTTCCACGCCTACAACCGGCTCTTTCTCGGCGCCTACGACGCTTTTCCTTGGCGGGAGAGCCTTGATTTACGCCTTTATGTGGCAGCTGGCCATGCCGCGTTTTTCCAGATACTGCTGGTGGTAGTCCTCGGCGGGAAAGAATGTCACAGCCGGAACGATCAGAGTGACGATTGGCTTCGAGTAGCGGTGGGCCTTTTCGAGCGCTTCCTTTGACGCCTGCGCTTCGGCCTGCTGTTGAGGCGTATGGAAGAAGATGACGGAGCGATATTGCGTGCCCCAGTCCGGGCCCTGGCGGTTGAGTTGCGTCGGGTCGTGGTTCTCCCAGAAGACCTTTAATAGATCGGCATAGCTGGTTTTGACAGGATCGAATTCCACCTCCACGGCCTCGGCATGGCCGGTGCGGTCCGTGCAGACTTCTTTGTAGGTTGGGCTTTCGGTATTACCGCCGGTATACCCGACGCGCGTAGATGTGACCCCGGGCAGCGCCCGGAATGTGGCTTCGACTCCCCAGAAACATCCGGCTGCGAATGTGGCTTTTTGCATCTTAAAAAGGCTCCTTGTAGCTGTCGTCTGTTATTAGATGACGAAATCGACGGAAAGTCACGCGGGGGCGGTCCGCAGTGGCGGAGCTGTCGAGCTTCGCTCGACCCGACAGCCGACGGCGGATTTGGCTACATGAGCGCCTTGGCCAAACGGGTAATTGATTTCGCCGTGGATTCACGGTAATCTTCGGGCAAGGTTCTTGGCTGTAATCATCCCCCAGGAGATGTGCAGGTTTGAAGACCAGCCGCGCCATTGGTGTGAAGAATCTGGCTCTGTGCCTGCTATTGGCGCAGGTGGGGTTTGCCGCCGCTGGGGGATTCAGTCCGCAGCGCCGTGTGGGCTATGCCACGGGAGATCAGTGGGAGCCGGCAATGGCGGCGGATGGCCATGGGCATGTCTATATTTTGTTTCCTCAGTATGGAACGGTGGCAGATTGCCCCGCGTGTACCGCCCCCACCATCGCCCTACAAGTGAGTAACGATAACGGATTGACGTGGGAGTCCGCGCATCCGCTGATGGTTTCTTCCACTGGACAATTCGATCCGCAGATTGTGGTCGATCCCGTCGACAAGCAGACCATTTACGCCTCATGGCTGCAAAATAATAAGCGGGACGTGATGGTCGCGCGCTCGCAGGACTTCGGCCACACGTGGTATCTCTCGGTGGCTGAGCGGGCGCGCGATAACGAAGATGCCGACAAGCCTGTGCTTGCGGTTCGCGGTGCAGACGTGTATGTGGGATTCAATCACGAGGAGCATTTTCTGGTGGCGGCGTCGCACGACTACGCGCAGACTTTTTCATCGGTAATGGTGAATCCGAACGCTACGCCGGGGTGGTCGCTGGCGGGCGGGGCGACGGTTGATCCTAATGGCGGAGTTTATTTTTCGTGGACGGCGTATGCGCGGCAGGATTTGAACTCGCGTCCAGTGGGGGTTTATGTGAGCCGATCGGCGGATGCTGGGCATAGCTGGAGCACGGCGCTGATGGACATTTCGAGCGCTCCTCCGGAGTGCGCCGCAGAAGACTGCGAGGCTGAGTATTTAGGAGCGCAGATTGCGCTGGCGTCGGACGGGGCTGGAACGGTGTATGCATTGTGGAATGCCGGGGCTGTGCACGGCGGCCCGGAACGAATTTATTTTTCGTCATCGACTACGGGTGGGGCAAGCTGGTCGGCGAAGGTGGATGTTTCTAGCGCGGACAATCCGGTGGAGCATTGCTTCCCTGCAATTACGGCGGGAGTTGCGGGCGACGTAAGAATTGCGTGGATGGATACGCGGCAGAACTCTTTGTGGAATGTGTTTACGCGTAGCTCGAGCAATGGCGGGGCAACATGGTCGAGCGAGACGCAATTGTCGGGCCCGGCACGCGGTTACGACTACATTCTGCCCGACGGATTTAAGTTTCCTTTCGGCGATTATTTCTCGATCGCTATCGATAGTGCGGGAAACACACAGGCGGTCTGGGGCGAGGGGCGGAATTATAAGTCTCCGGGATCGATTTGGTATGTGCACGGAAGGTAGAGGGTTAGTCCCGCAACAGTTGCGGAAATTTGTTGTGAACAGCCACGCGGCCGCGGGGGCTGGAAGCCCGGATTGGTTTTGAAAACTTTACGCGGCGCTGAAAGCGCCGCTCTTCCACGTCACCTTACGCGTTCGTGCGTTTTTGCCGCTGCCTTAGAAGTCGTGCCTTCCCGAGAAATCTCTCCATGCGAGTTCAATTTTCCCGGAACCTCGTTCCTCTTGGATCTACTCCACGATCAATCCGCCGATTAGATTGGCGAGGCGCGGGATGTCGCGGTCTTCGCACCAACTGCGTAGCTCATCCACAATCTTTTCCGTGGCGCAGGGATCCCAATAACTGGCTGTGCCAATTTGCACCGCGGTTGCGCCGGCAAGCATGAATTCCGCGACGTCGGCGGCAGTGGAGATTCCACCCATTCCGATCACAGGGATATTGACGGCGTGCGCGGCGTCGTAGACCATGCGCAGCGCGATAGGCTTGATAGCAGGGCCGGAGAGACCGGCGGTGACGTTGGCGATGCGGGGCTTGCGCGTGTCGGCGTCGATGGCCATGGCGACGAAGGTGTTGACCAGCGAGATCGCGTCGGCGCCGGCTTCCTGTGCTATGTGCGCCATCTGCGCGATGCTGGTCACGTTTGGGGAAAGTTTGACGATGAGCGGGCGGCGGGTGGCGCGCTTGGCGGTGGTGACGACTTCGTCGAGGGAGCGGGGATCGCTGCCGAATTGCAGGCCGCCCTCTGTGGTGTTGGGGCAGGAGACGTTCAGTTCGTAGGCGGCGATGCCTTCGCCGTCGTTGAGAATTTCGATGGTGCGTTCGTAATCTTCGCGGGTGTAGCCGAAGACGTTGGCGAAGACGACGGTGTTTTTCAGCTCTCTCAGTTTTGGCAGCTTTTCTGTCAGAAACGCAGCCGCTCCGATGTTTTGCAGGCCAATGGCATTAAGCATTCCGGCGGCGGTTTCCCAGAGGCGCGGTGGAGGGTTGCCGATCATGGGCTCGCGGGAGAGGCCTTTGACGACGAATCCGCCGAGCTTATCGAGATGGACCACGTCTTCGAACTCGACGCCGTAGCCGAAGGTTCCGCTGGCGGCGATGATGGGATTTTTCAGATCGATGCCGGCGAAGGTGACCGCGAGGTCGGTATTGCCGCTGGGGGTCGGGGCCATTGCGGATTAGTGTATCGCGAGCGGCCGGAGCGGCCAAAGCGCGCGAAGACTTCGTGGTCCAGTTTGATCGTCCTTTGCGAAACTTGGCGGCAGTTCTTTGCGATCTTTGCGGTTAAAAGCTGTAAAGTCTTTAACCACAAAGTGCACGAAGGTATCGCAAAGAAATGCCTGCCGCGGCCGATGGACGAAAGGCGAGGTGACATCCAGCGAGTCGTGATTCAGTTACCCGAGCAACTGAGTCGCGGCGCCCGGCAGAAAGCCTTCGAGCTACGCTCGACGGACACCCGAGGGCGGCTGTCCCTACATGAGCGTGCTACGCGTGCATTTCCCGCCGCTTTTCCGATAAAGTAATCATTCCCATGCTTGAACTTAATTTTGTTCGTGAGAATTTATCGCGGGTAGAAGAGATGCTGCGGCAGCGCGGGGCCGATCCGGCTGCCGTGCTCAAGGACTTCCGCGAGGTCGACACACAGCGGCGGCAGGCCATTACCGAAGCCGAAACCATGAAGGCGCGGCGGAATAAGGCTTCTGAGGATATCTCGAAGCTGAAGAAGGCCGGGCAGGATGCGACCGCCGCGATTGCCGAGACGAAAGATTTGCGCGAGCAGATCCAGTCGCAGGAAAAAACTGCGGCCGATCTGGATGCGCGGCTGCAGGATATTCTCTCCGGTATCCCGAACATGCCGCATGCCAGTGTGCCGGTAGGGCACAGCGCGGATGAAAACCTGGAAGTGCGGCGGTGGGGGTTCCCCCCGAAATTCGATTTCGCTCCGAAGCCGCATTGGGAACTCGGCGAACAATTGGGCGTGCTCGATTTGGAGCGCGCAGTAAAGCTGACGGGCGCGCGTTTTGCCGTGTACTGGGATTTGGGCGCGAAACTCGAGCGGGCGCTGGCGAACTTTATGCTCGACCTGCATACGCGCGAGCATGGGTATACGGAAGTCCTGCCTCCGTATTTGGTGAATTCGGAATCGATGTATGGCACAGGGCAGTTGCCAAAGTTTGCCGCCGATCTTTTTCGTGTGCCGCATGGAGAAAAAGATTTGTGGCTGATTCCGACGGCCGAAGTTCCGGTGACGAATCTTTATCGCGACGAAGTTCTCGATGCTGCTCGGTTGCCGGTTTCGCTGACGGCGTACACTCCGTGCTTTCGCAGCGAGGCGGGGTCATATGGGAAGGATGTGCGCGGAATTATTCGGCAGCATCAGTTTCAAAAAGTTGAGCTCGTGAAGTTCGCGCGACCGGAAGATTCTTACGAAGAGCACGAAAAGCTCACTCGAAACGCGGAGACCGTGCTGCAAGAGCTTGGGCTGCACTATCGCACGGTGGCGCTGTGCACTGGGGATATGGGGCCGTCGTCGGCGAAGACCTATGACATTGAAGTATGGCTGCCGGGGCAGCAGTTGTTTCGCGAGATTTCGTCGTGCTCCAATTTTGAGGCGTACCAGGCACGGCGGGCGAATATTCGTTATCGGCCCGAGGGGAAGAACAAGACCGAGTTTGTGCACACGTTGAATGGGAGCGGGCTGGCGGTGGGGCGCACGTGGGTGGCGATTGTGGAGAATTATCAGCAGGCCGATGGGAGCGTGGTGATTCCCGAGGCGCTGCGTCCTTACATTGGGGCGGAGAGGATTGTGAAGAAGAGCTTTTAGCTCTCAGCTATCAGCCGTCAGCTCTCAGCTTTCA
>Ga0182024_10011984_pt1 | contig 17256 bp, 17 predicted proteins | sample P32metaG_FD_120480 | JGI IMG/M metagenome (GOLD analysis project Ga0182024, IMG submission 120480) | Permafrost microbial communities from Stordalen Mire, Sweden - P3-2 metaG (Illumina Assembly) | ecosystem: Environmental > Terrestrial > Soil > Wetlands > Permafrost | place: Sweden: Stordalen...
AGTTCGACCGCACGGCGGCGGCGGCGTTCGAGTTCAGCAGCAGTACCTTTGGGTCTCATGGTTCATTATACGCACGTCCAGTGGCTTCGTATGGCTTTTCTGACGCTGGACTCAGTAAGGCGAACAAAACACCGATGGAGGCGGCTGATTTTGAGCTGTGCCTGGACTTCTGGCTCAGTGAATGGGCCGTCCTCATGGACACCAAGACGCGCGGCAACATCCTTGCGGGCGTGCAGGGGACGCTGTTCACCATGAACACCGGCATCGTGAAAGAGATGGTCTGCGGGGAAACGAACTGCTCGCCTACGGACATTCTCGGCGGTAAGTGGCTGGTCTGTAATTTCGCGCCGTCTAGTTTCGGACAGGCCGGATTGCTGATCTCGACTGGCTGGAAACAGTTGGTGGAGCTGGCAATTCTGGAACGAAAAGCAACGGATGACTCGCCATTCGTCACCATCTGGTGCGACGAAGCGCATCAGTTCGTGACCAGCTTCGACAGCCCGTTTATCGCCCAGTGCCGCTCGCACAAGGGGTGTCTCGTCTACCTCACGCAGTCGGTCAGTTCCTTCTACGCCGCCATGAAAGGCGACTGCGGGCGACATCAGGCCGACGCGCTGCTGGCTAACTTCTCGCATGTGATTGCCCACTCGTGCGATCCGGTATCTGCAAAGTGGTTGTCTTCCAAGCTGGGGCAGCGCAAGGAAATGCTCTACGGCGGCAGTTCCTCCCCGATGGGCGACGGCGGGGTGGCGGACGCCCTTTGGGGTCGGAGCCAATGCACAGGGTCTTTCTCTGAAAACTACCATCCCTTCGTTCAAGAGCGTGAATTCATGGTCGGCCGTACAGGCGGCCCCAGCAACCGGTTCATTGCCGACGCGATTGTGATTAAGAGCGGTGAGAGTTTTTCAAACGGGATGAACTACCTGCGTGTGGCATTCAGCCAGAAAGGGTGAACCGTGGCAAACCAAAGCCTGATTCATGACGCTTCGGTGGTGATGGCGCAGGCCCTCCTCGACCAGATGACCCCGTTCCTGCGGTATGAGGAGCGGCTGGAAGCCATCGGGAAATTCTACTGCATCTGCAAAGCGGGCGTTGAGGCGTACGAAATCCAATCGAACCGGATGCGGCGGCGATTGAAACCTCTGGAGAACTGAAAGGAAGGTGATGTCAATGCAACGGCAACAACAGCAACAACGTGAAGGGTTCGACTGGGTGCAAGCCCAAAAGACGAATGTGAACATCGTGGCTGGGCTGCTGGGGGTTTACCAGCGGGCCATTGTCGTGCCGATGCGGCACCGGTTCGGCGTGGAAGCGCTAGGGCTGGCCGCCGTACTGGCGTTCTCGTTCATGGTCGTCTGGGCGGCGTGCTGGAAAGACCCCCTGATGTGGGGCTACCTGGCCTACTGGACGCTGTGCGTGCTTCTGCGGCGCAGCGAGGCGAAGCGGCTGGTGCGCAAGGGGGAGAAGATTCACAGCCTTTCTGGCGGCTGGCCTCGGGAGGCAATGCGGATTCCTTTCGTGCGCACGCCGGAGACGGCCATGCTGATCGTCGAACCGCTCCTCGTCTTCGGTCTGGGCGTTGGCTGCTGGTTTGCAGCGAGGCATTGGCATACGCCGCCGGGGCTGGCCATCTTCCTGATGGTAGGTGCGTTGGTGCTGAATGTCGTGGAGTGGATGCGCCAAAAGATCGCGGGGCGGCGCGCCCAGGCGATTCTCGACGCACGGATGGAGCAAGAAGCGGTGATGCAGGAGTTCCGGAGCAAGTGGGGCAATTCCTAACTCTTTTAAGGAGGTGAACCGTGGCAGAAGAAAGCAGTTGGCTGGAGCGGCTGGCTTCGCACGTCGGCGACCGGCTCTCGGCCATCCCCAGCGAGGTCGGCCAGTACGTGACCGACAAATTCATCCCGCAGGGGGCGAGCGAGCTGGCGCAGGCGCTGAACTCGCAGGCGGACGGCTACGTGCCCTACGGAAGCGCCCAGGCACCGTTGGAAGTCGAGGGGCCGCAGATGTCGTATCAGGACATGCTCAAGGATGCCGCCCAGCGTGGGGGGCAGGAGCAGGACCTGGGAATGGAGCGTTGAGGTTTCACACAACACAAAGGGGATCTAGCAATGAACGAATCGAATTGGTTGACCTTCGACTGCCAGGAATGCGGCGAAGCGATCGAGGCGAAGAGCAAGCGGCTGGGGACGGTGATGAGGTGCCCCTGCTGCCTCAAGGACACCAAGATGGAACTGCCTAACGCACTGGAGGAAGTGCGGAGGGCCCAGCCGCGCCGTGGGCCGAACGGCAACGAAGTGCCGGTCGAGATGGGCCTCGGCAAGATGGGCAGCTTTAAAACCACCGTCTCGAAGAACGACGCCGGGAGGATGGCGCACACCTTCCTCGGTGGGCTGATGGTGGCGCTGGGCATGATCGTGTGCATCGTGTTCAAGATCAGGCCGCCCAAGGTGAAGTGAGGAAACGGGGGCTGGCCCGGCCCCCTTTCCTTTGGAGGATTACATGATGTTCTGTCCGTTTTTCTTCCTGCTCATGCTGACCGGCGGCGTAGGCGCGCTGGCATTTTTCGGCTGGCGGCTGGTGACGGGGCATTTGCGTGAGCATCCGGAGGCGGCCAAGCTGATTTCGGAGCACGTCATCACGCCCCTTTTGATCGGCAAGCAAGAGGCCAAACCGGAGCCGAAAAAGATCAAGGGAACAATGGTGTAGCGCGGAAAATAGCGCGATCCATTGTGTCGCGGCCGCCGTCACACGCAACGCCGCGGGGTATCGCGAAGGCTCGGCCGAATGTTCCCGGACTAACAACAGGACCCGGCACTGCGTGCCCGGTCGTCCCGATGCAGTGAGGTGAAGGCATGGAGACACTACCAAGTGCTAGCGACGGTGGAGCGCATTCCCTGCCTAGCACGTACCTGACGGTCGCCGAGGCGGCGGCCTACATTCGCAGCACGGTCCAGGGCATCTACTCGCTGGTGAAGCGTGGGCGCGTGAAGCCGATGCCGGCCCGGCCGCCTGCTCTTTACGCGCGCGGCGCTGGACGGCTACCTGAGCGGGAAATTCCGCCGGTAGAAATGTCAGAAGAGGCGAGAGCCCCGGCGACAAGCCGGGGCTTTTTTCTTTCCAGCTGGCCTTGCGCCCGACCCGCGCCCGCGTATAATAGCACAAGAGAAAATGCCAACCAAAGGCATGGAAGCCGTTCGATCTGGAGTCCGTCCATGCCGCGCGCCTACCCCCACTCGCATCTCTGCCACGGCCAGCTCGTCGGGTTCAGCGTCAAGCTCCGGGCCAACGAACCGACCTACTTCGCCTACTTCCGCTCGAAAGACGGCCGCCGGCTTGAGCGCGACACGAACCAGACTCGCATCGGGCAAGCCGTCGAGGCGGCCAGGCTCATCATCGAGAAGGAGTACGCTCCTCCGGAGGTGCGGGAAGATCGGATGACTTGGGATCAGGCCGTTGAACGGCTGAAGGCCCGGCTCGCCACTTCCGGCAACCGGGTATCCACACTTGGCTACTACCTGAAGCTCATCCGGTCGGTGCGGGCCATGTACGCCGCCACCGGCGGCCCGGCCGACATATCCCCCGGCATGGCGGCGGCGTGGCGGGACAAGATGATGAGTACGCCCGGCAGGCGGAAGAAACTCCCCAGCGCTCATTACGTCGCCGGTATGATCTGCGGCCTGAGCGGCCTGTGGAACAAGTGGTTCATGGAGGACATGAAGATCCTCCCCGGGAACCCGTGGCAGGATGTGGCCGCGCCCAAAGCTGACAAGGTGCCGGTCAAATTCGCCACCGACGAATTAATCGAGCCGTTCTACGCCTGGATCGCGGAGCGCTTCGGCGATTGGCCTTTCCCGAAGCTGTTCCTGTCGGCGAAAGCCTACACCGGGTGCCGCCTGATGGACCTGTGCAGCCTGAAGTCGGGCCAGCTGCGCGGGGGCAGGCTGGTGTTCCCCGCCGACCTGACCAAGGGGCGGAAGGAAAGGGCGGTGCCGCTTCCTGAAGACTTGTCCGTGGCCCTGGACGCTTTCAAGGGAAAGACCTGGCTGTGGGAGAATTACCTGCCCGGGCTGAAAACCGCACTGAAGGCGAAGGGCTTCCCCACGCACCAGCTGAACCCCGAATTCTCGCCACAGCGCCTCTACTTCTGGGTGGAGACGCTGTTCGCCGACTACCGCAACGCCCATAAGGACCAGCCGACCCTCACCACGCACATGTTCCGCAAGCGGGCGTTCACGATGGCCTGGCAAGCCGGCGTCGACCCACGCCGGGCCGCCGTCGCCTACGGCTGCAACGTAGACACCCTGATGCGGCACTATGTGCTGCTGGACGAACAGCAGGTAACGGACGACGTGTTCGCGCAGATGAGCGGCGGCATGGACGCCACTCGGCAGAAGACGGCGAAGCAAAAGTATGAAGAGGAGTGAGGCCGAGGAACGCGATTTCCACCTACGGCCTCGCATATTCTCTGTGGATAGGTTGGGCCATTGTTGGGCTGCGGCAAGATAGTCGGACGACCACGAAAGAAAAACGCCGCAAGGCTTTGTGCCTGCGGCTTTTCTGATTTATGTCTTTTTCAGGGGCAAAATAGCCAAAATCTCTTGTGCTGCCGTTACACTACCGGGTAAGGAAAGAAAGCGCAGGCTCAGTCGCCGCCGCTCAGTTGCACCAGAAACGCCAGCTGCTCCAGCTGAACGGTCAGGTCCACCGAAACCACACTCACCCCGGCCGGAAGACGCAGAACGCCGGGGGCGAACGTCAGCAGGCCGCGCACGCCGGCCGTCACCATCGCATCCGCCACCACCTGCGCCGCCTCGGCCGGCACCGTCAAGACGCCCAGTTCCACGCCCAACGCGGGCAGCACTTGCGCCATCGCTTCCGGCGGGTGGACTTCCAGGCCGTCCACCCTTTGACGGACCTTCGCCGGGTCGGCGTCGAACAGGGCCGCGACCCGAAAGCCGCGCTCCGCGAAGCCGCGATACCGCAGCAACGCCCGGCCCAGGTTGCCCACGCCCGCCAGCGCCACGCGCCATTCCCGGTCGATCCCTAGCGCTCGGCGGATGGCCGCCACCAGTTCCGGCGCCGCATAGCCGACGCCCGGATGGCCGAGATGGCCGAGGTAGGCCAGGTCCTTCCGCACCTGGGCGTCGGTCACGCCCAGCGCCTCGCCCAACGTGCCGCTGGACACCTTGGCGGCGCCTTCCCGAAGCAGCACTTCCAGCCGCCGCAGATAGAGGCTCAATCGGCCGACGCTGGCCCGCGATAGCCGCGGCTCCGGTTCAACGCCCTTGGGCATCGCTGACTTCGCCACGCTGGCACGGCCTCCCATTCCCACCTCAGTCTAGTCGGGCCGTCCGCGACGGTCAAGCAAGAGCGCGGCGTGCGAAGAATGCGAAGAAGTGGAAGGGGAGCATGGACGCAACGGCGTCGCCCATATAGAAACACGATCAAGCCACAACACGCATCGCAGTCCGCGCCACGGTCATGGAAATGCCTACTGCCGACGCCGACGCCGCCGTCCCCCGCCTCGCCCCCCGCGATCCCGACGCCAACAAGGGCGACTTCGGCCGCGTGCTGCTCGTCGCCGGCAGCCGCGGCATGTCCGGCGCCGCCGTGCTCTGCGCCTCCGCCGCCCTGCGCGGCGGCGCCGGCCTCGTGCGCCTCGCCGTCCCCGCCGACGTCCTTCCCGTCGCCGCCGTCGGCAACCCCTGTTACATGACGGTCCCCCTGCCCGAAGACGACCACGGCCGCCTCGCCGCCAACGCCGTTCCCGAACTCGTCGCCCTGCTGAATCAAAGCACCGCCGCCGGCCTCGGCCCGGGCCTGGGACGCGGCGACGGCGTCTCCGCCGTCGTGCGCGCGGTCCTCGAACAAACGACTTTACCGCTCGTCCTCGACGCCGACGGCCTCAACGCCCTGCCGCCGTTTCTCGACGCGCTCAAACACCGGCAAGGGCCGACCGTGCTCACGCCCCACCCCGGCGAGTTCGGCCGTCTGCTCGGGTGCGACGCGGCCGCCGTCCAGGCCCGCCGCCAGGAGTTGGCCGTCCGCTTCGCCGCCGACCACGGCGTCGTTTTGGTGCTCAAGGGGCGACACACCATTGTCAGCGACGGCCGGCGCGTCTACCTCAACGACACCGGCAACCCCGGCATGGCCACCGGCGGCACGGGCGACGTGCTCACCGGCCTGACGACGGCCCTGCTCGGTCAGGGTCTCGACTCGTTCGCCGCCGCCCGGCTGGCCGTGTATCTGCACGGCCTGGCCGGCGACCTGGCCCGCGACGCCCTGGGCGAAACCTCTCTCATCGCCACGGACCTGCTGGACCATTTACCGCGGGCGTTTCAGATGCACGCGGCTCAAACGCCGCTCCAGCGCCATTGACAAGGACCGTCCGGCATGTGATTGTTACGCACGAACCGACATCCCCAAGCAGGACTGCCGACCATGAACCTGTTGTGTCCGAATTGTCAGAAACCACTCACCGTGGCGGAACAGTACGCCGGCCAGCCGATGCGCTGCCCCCTGTGCGCGGGCACGTTCACCGTGCCCGCCCTGCCGCAGACGCCGCCGCCCCCGCCGTCGCCGCCGGCCGCCCCGGCCGAAACCTACGGGTTCAAAGAGCCCGTGGCGCCGCCGTCGCCTCCGCCGCCTCCGCCGGAACTCAACTTCGAGAGCGCGCCGCCCGCCCCCAAGGCGCCGGCCTCGCTTGGCGCCGCCCCGCCCTCCGGGCCGACGCCGGCCTACACCGACGAACAGCCGACCTTCCCCGCCACGCCCACGCCGGAAGGCTATCATCGCAAATACACGATCTGGTTTAGCCCCCGAGTGCTCCAGTACGTGGCGCCGGTCGCGGTGTTCCTCGTGTTCGTGCTGACGTTCTTCGCCTGGACCGGGGTCTATCCCGGCGGCGTCCACGACGCCTGGCAGAACGCCTGGCAGGCCGCCTTCGCCGGCTACAGCACCGACCCCGACGCCGCCTCCGTCGTCGCGCCCTTTCCCAAAGACGGCGAGCCGGGCGTGGACTTTCTCCTGATCGTCTACGTGCTCCTCCTCCTCCCGACGCTCCTCATCACCCTGGGCTGTCTCGCGCTGGCGTTCGTGGGGGCCGCCAAGCTGCCGCCCGCCCTGTATCCGATCCTGCCCTGGCGCTGGGGCGTCGTCGCCGCGCTTAACCTCATCCTGTTGCTGTTCCTGGTCCTGCAACTGGTGCTCGGCCTCAGCCTGGAAAACAACTACATCGCCGCGAAAGACAAGGAAGTCGCCGCCAGGGCCGAGACGCGGAAGGAGGCGGCCACGACCCCGCAACAGCGGGAAGACGCCATCGACCACGGCAAGGCGCGCCAGGAAGTTAGCCGAACCGTCTGGCTGGATCTGGTCGTGATCCTCAGCATCCTGGCCGTCATCGGGGCCGCGCTGATGTTCTGCCTCAACCGTCGCGGGACGCGGCCGGCGCCGCGCATTGATACGTTGTGGTGACGGCGCGTTTCTTCGCCTAGGTTAGCCGCGACGCGCAGCGGAGTGCTTGGGACGGAGCGCTCCGCTGCGCGTCGCGGCTAACCGAAGTCGTTACTCCCATACCGCCGCCTCTTCCCCGTCAAGGCGCAGCGTCAAACACTTGGCGCTGCCGCCGGACTTCAAGAACTCGTCCAGCTCCACCGCCACCGGCGTATAGCCGGCCGAGTGCAGGTCCGCCGCCAGTCGGCCGCAGCCGGCGTTCACCACCACCGTCTTGCCCACCACCACGGCGTTGCAGCCGAAGCGCTTGGCCTCGTCCTCCGCGGCCGCGATCAGCCGGGGCACGTGCCTCTCCAACACCTTGCGGCCGTACACGTCGAACGCTTCGGGGTAGTAGATCGCCTCGCCGGGCGCCAGCGGGCAAAAGCATGTATCCAGATGGTAAAAATACGGATTGACCAGTTCCAGCGGCAGCACCTGCCGGCGGAGCGGGCCGGCCAGGTGCTGATGGCCTGTCACGTCGCTGCGGATGCGGTAGCCGGCGAACAGCGACGCGCCGCAGAACAGGGCGTCGCCGGCCCCCTCGAAGAACATGCCCGGCGGCAGGTGTTCGACCGCGAAGCCGTGTTCCACGAACCAGGCGTCGAAGTGCGGCGATTCCCGTGCGCGCACTTCATGGCGGAAGCGCGAGCTGAAGAAGCGATTGCCGAACACCAGCCCCGCGTTGGCCGTGAACACCAGATCGGGCAGGCCCGGCCGCGGCGTCATCAACTCGACGGCGACGCCGAGACCGGCGAGCGTGTCGTGCAGCCGTTGCCACTGGGCGCGGGCGCGTTCCGGCGAACTGCCGCGCGACCGGCTCATCCAGGGGTTGATTTCGTATTCGATACCGTAGTAATCGGGCGGGCACATGAGGATGCGCGGCTGTCGCATGACGGTCCTCAATACCAGCCCCCAGCGCGAGCGAGGGGTTCCGTAAACCTCGCTCGCGCTGGGGGCTGGTGAGAATGAATTACGGGTTCAACTCCGCCACCAGCGCCCGCAGGAACGGCTCCGCGTCGGTGACGACGCCGACGGTCTGGACGCTGCCGCGGTCGGTCAGCTTGGTGACGGTGGCCGGGTTGATGTCCACGCACGCCACCTTGACCCACGCCGGCAGCAGGTTGCCGACGGCGATCGAGTGGAGCATGGTGGCGACCATTAGGCAGAAGCCGACGCCGTGGATCAACTCGCGCATCCGCCTTTGCGCTTCCAGAATGTCCGTGATTACTTCCGGCAGCGGCCCGTCGTCGCGGATGCTGCCGGCCAGCACGAACGGGATGTCGCGTTTGACGCACTCGTACACGATGCCGCTCTTGAGCACGCCGCGTTCCACGGCCGAACGGATGCCGCCCAATCGGCGAATGGTGTTGATGGAGCGCAAATGGTGTTCATGGCCCTCTTCGGTGGGCAGGCCGTGGTCCTGCGAGACGCCGAGGCTGGTGCCGTACAGGTCCAGCTCGATGTCGTGGGTGGCCAGGGCGTTGCCGGCGAACAGGACCTGAAGGTAGCCGCCGCGGATCAGCCGGCAGACGTGTTCGCGGCCGCCGGTGTGGACCACGGCCGGGCCGAGCACCGCCAGGATCTTTTCGCCGGCGTCCCGCGTGCGCCGCATGGCGGCGGCGATCTCGCGCACCGTCACGCCCTTGGGCTTCTCGCTGGACACCGGACTGGCCATGAACTCGAAGAGGTTCTGCCGCGCCTGCGTGTCGGCCGGGAAGACGCGCAGCCCCTGCCGGCCGACGACGATGCGGTCGCCGACGCGCACGTCGGTCATCGGCAGACAGCGGGCGGCGGCCTCCTCCGGATCGACGAGGATGCCGCAGTCCATCTCCTGATCTTCCACGTCCACCCAGTCGCCGCCCAGGCGGACCTGGGTGCGATAATTCGTAGTGCTATAGAAGCCTTCCGGGAAGGCGCCGTCCATGTCGGCCGGCGCCGTGACGCAGTCGCGCGGCGAAACGGGCACGGCGCCGTGGTCGTGGATGGCGTTGAGGATGTCGCGGAGCTTGTCGGCGGCGGGGGCGCGGACCTCGATGCGGGCGTGGCTGGGGTCTTCCTGGCGCTGGCCGACGCGGATGTCCTTGATAGCGTAGGAGCCGCCGCGGGTGAGGATCTCGTCGAGCACCTTGGGCAAAAGCAACGAGTCGATGATGTGCCCGTGGATCTCGACTTCCTCGACGAAGCCGGTCGTAGCCGGGAGGGTCGGCGTCATGGGACGGTCTCCGGGGACGGGGGCGCTTCGGTGTCATTGTCCCCGAATCGGCCGCCGCGGTCTACTCCATCACCACGCCGGTGGGGGCACTGGAGTTTGGCAGAATAGCAGGCGTCGCTTCGCGCGGCCCCCCGTCCGATAGAATGAGGGAGTGTGGTCGAAGCGCGTTCTCCCGAACCCGGCCGAGACGTTCATGGCGGAAGTCATCGCCCTCGACGTGGAGGAGTTTCCTCAAGCGCATCCCGCCCTGAACGGGCCGCTGCTCCTCGAACACGCGCGGGTCGCGCTTGCGGCCTATCACGCATCGCCGGCGGCTTTCCAGATCCACCGAGGGGACGGCCCGGCGTTGGCCGCCGCCGTAAACTTCACCGCTCCCCATCTGCTCTCGGCCGGGACGCTCGAACGCGAGGGCTTCGTTGAGATAGGGGCCATTGTGCTGGCCGGACTGCTTCTGGCCCACTTCGAGGGCAAACAGATCACCCGTGTGGTGCGACGTGGGGCGCGGGTGGACTACTTCGTCGGCGAACGGCCGGGCGACTTTCGCTGGATCCTGGAGGTCAGCGGCACGGACGCCGAGAGCTTCGCCGCCCGCCGCCGGGAGAAGCGTCAACAGCTGAGCGAAAGCATCTATCACCTCCCGCCCTATTCGCGGGACGGCTTTGTTTCGGTCACCCGCTTCGCCCCGGTCGCGGCGGCCGCCCTGGATTCGGTTCGGGGCGTCCGTTGAGGAGAAACGTAATGGACCCACGCGTGGAACGGGCGCAACAACTCTTTTGGGAGGTCGAGGCGCTTCGGAGAAAAGGCGTGTATCCCGCCGCGCTGCCGCGGCTCCTGGAAATGGCCCGTCTCCATGAGGAGCGGGCGTGCGAGTTGTTACAAGCGGGCGACCCGGACGGCTGGACCGATCTATTCGCGGCCGTCACCGCCTGGGGCGAGGCGCGGCGGCGGGACGAGGCGAATCGGCTTCTGACCCGCGGACACGAATTCGTCGTCGTTCCGGGTGCGAAACAAGCGGCCATCGAAACGGAACTGCGTCGGCTGGAGGCGTGGCTGGACGCGCTGCCGTCCGCCCCCACGGCGGCCGTGCCGGACGCGGCAAACGCCCTTGTCGAACCCGTTCGGGAGTGAAAGGCGCCGCTTCTGGCCGACTCCGACCGCAATCCCTACAGTGTTTCGTAGTTTGCGCGGTTCCTTCCCTCCCCGACGTTTGAACACATGAAGGAGTGTGGATGGCGGCGATCCCGGCGAAACTGGCCCTCGAAGACGGCACGGTCTACACCGGCCGCGCCTTCGGCGCGCCCGGCGAGGCCACCGGCGAGGCCGTTTTCAACACCAGCATGACCGGCTACCAGGAGGTGCTCACCGACCCCTCCTACAAGGGCCAGATCGTCGCCATGACCTATCCCCTGATCGGCAATTACGGCGTCAACCGCGAGGACAGCGAATCCGCCCGGCCGCAGGTCGAGGGCTTCGTCGTCCGCGAACTGACGCGCACGCCCAGCAACTTCCGCTCCGAAGGCTCACTCGACGACTACCTCCGCGAGGCCGGCGTCCTCGGCATGGAGGGCATCGACACCCGCGCCCTGGTGCGGCGACTGCGGGTGCGCGGCGCCATGAACGCCGTCCTGTCCACGGCCGACCTCGACGACGCTTCGCTGGTCCACAAGGCCCGGACGCGGCCCGGCATCGTCGGCCGCGACCTCGTGCGCGAGGTGGTCCCGCCGCACGAGTTCGGCTGGTCGGAGGGCTTCGTCAACCCGCTGGTGACCTACCTGCCGTCGCGGCCGCCGACGCACCACGTCGTCGCCCTGGACTTCGGCATGAAGCACAACATTCTGCGCTGTCTGGTACAGGTCGGCTGCAAGGTGACGGTGCTTCCGGGCCTGGCCACGGCCGACGACGTGCTGGCGCACAAGCCGGACGGCGTCTTTTTGTCCAACGGCCCCGGCGACCCGGAGCCGCTGGGCTACGCCGTCGAAACGGTGAACCGGCTGGCGGGCAAGAAGCCGATATTCGGCATCTGTTTAGGGCATCAGCTGTGCGGCCTGGCCCTGGGCGGAAAGACGTTCAAGCTGAAGTTCGGCCACCGCGGCGCCAACCAGCCGGTGCTCGACCGGCGCACCAACAAGGTCGAGATCACCACGCAGAACCACGGCTTCGCGGTGCGCATCGACGACCTGCCGCCGGACCTGGAACCGACGCACATCAACCTCAACGACCAGACGCTGGAGGGGATGCGCCATCGACGCTTCCCGCTGTTTAGCGTGCAGTATCATCCCGAGGCGTCGGCCGGCCCGCACGACAGCGGTTACCTCTTCGAGGAGTTCCGCAAGCTGATGGGATGACGCCGAGTAGGGAGAACGAAAGGCCGGCCGCGCCGGCATTCCGCTTGCATTTCCCTCCCGGCGCGGTGAAATGCCAGGAAGGCGTTAAGCCCTTCCGCCGCGTCACCCGTTGGGAGGAACCTGCTCATGACGGCGCCCCGTTGCGTACTCGTCCTGTTGGCCGGCCTCGCCTTTGCCGTCACGGCACAGGCGGCGACGGTTCGCGGCATCGTAACCCGCGTGGATCCCGATAAAAAACTGATTGAGCTGGAGGGCCGGGGCCGCGGCGCGCGCGGCGCCACGCTAACATTCGCCTTGTCGGCCGATGCGCGGGTGATGTTCGGCGACCAGGCCGGGACGCTGTCCGATCTGGAAGTCGGCCGTCGGGTGCGCGTCGAATACGAGGCCGACGGCGATCGTCAGGTGGCGCAGGTGATCCACGTCCTCGGAGGCCCACGTCCAGCAACGCCGGTTGTGACCGTGCCTCCCGCGAACGGAGACGCCATATCCGGCGTCCTGCGGCACGTCGGTTACAGCGACCGCGAGGTCATCGTGGTCGGCCCCGGCGCGAAGGGGCCGGACACGGAAACGTCAGTGGCCGTGCCGGAGTCGGCGCGGATCGTGCGGGACGGCAAGGACGCGACGCTGGACGATCTCAAGGAAGGCGACGCGGCCACCGTCCAGGTCGAGAAGAAGGACGGCCGGGCGTCGGCGCTGTCGATCCAGGTGGGTCCGGGGGCGGGACCGGCCGCGACCCCGAAGCCGGCGTCGAAGATGATTCCGAAGATCCGGATACTACTCAAAGTGGTCGATCAGGTCTTGCAGAACATGCAGGACCGCGACAAGTAGGGTTGGCGGGCGAGCGGGGGGCGTCAGCCCCCTGATTCAGTACCTTGTCCGTGACAGGGCGACGAATCAGGGGGCTGACGCCCCCCGCTCGCCTTTTGCGCTCGCGCGCCGAGCCGGCGGGTTTCTATAATCGCCGGTAGGCGGATCGGGAGTTCACGAAGCGAAAAGGCGGACGGACATGACGCGACTGCGGCGGACGCACACCTGCGGCGAACTGCGGGAGGAACAGGTCGGCAAGACGGTGGTGCTCAACGGCTGGGTCAACACGGCCCGCAACCATAACCTCTTCGTTTTCGTGGACCTGCGCGACCGTTACGGACTGACGCAGGTGGTGTTCGAGCCGGATCGCGGCAACGCGCTGTTCGCAGTCGCCGAGGAGCTGCGCAACGAGTGGGTGATCGCGGTCAAGGGCACGGTGGTGCGCCGGCTTTCGGAGAACGAGAACCCGAAAATCCCGACGGGGCTGATCGAGGTCAAGGCGGAAGAGATGGAGGTGCTCAACCGCTGTCCGACGCCGCCGTTCGCCGTGACGGAGAAGCCGGACGACGAGTTGGCCAACGAAGACCTTCGGTTGCAGTACCGCTTTCTCGACCTGCGGCGGCCGAGTCTGCAACGCACGCTGATGATGCGCCACCGTCTCAACAAAGTCATCCGCGACCACCTTGACAAGCAAGGCTTTCTGGAGCTGGAAACGCCGCTTTTGGGCCGCAGCACGCCGGAAGGCGCCCGCGACTATTTGGTGCCGAGCCGAGTGTCCCCGGGCCACTGGTACGCCCTGCCGCAGTCGCCGCAGCTGTACAAGCAGTTGCTCATGGTGGCCGGCTACGACAAGTATTTTCAGATCGCCCGCTGCCTGCGCGACGAGGACCTGCGGGCCGACCGTCAGCCGGAGTTCACGCAGCTCGATTTGGAAATGGCGTTCGTGGAACAGGAAGACGTTTTCCAGGTGATCGAAGGCCTCATCGCGGACATTTTCCAGAAGTGTTTGCCGGACGTGCCCGTGCCGAAGGTCGAGCGGCTGAAGTACGCGGACGCCATGCTGCGCTATGGCAGCGACAAGCCGGACCTCCGATACGAGTTGGAAATAACGGACGTCGGCGACCTGGCGGCTCAGACGGAATTTCCGCTGTTCAAGGATGCACTGGCGGCGGGCGGGCGGGTGCGCGGCTTAAACGCCAAGGGGGCGGCGGAAAAGTTCTCGCGCAAGAACCTGGACGAACTGGCCGAGCAGGTGCGGCAGCTCAAGGGCAAGGTGCTGGCCTGGGTGAAGGTCGAGGCGGACAAGGTCGGCTCGTCGATCGCCAAGTTCCTAACGCCGGAGGTGCAGCAGGCTCTGCGCGAGCGCTTCGCGGCCCAGCCGGGCGACCTGATCCTGCTCGTCGCGGCCGACACGGAGGACGCCGTTTGTCAGGCGTTGGGCGGCCTGCGGACGCTGCTGGCCTCGAAACTCGGACTGGTCGATCCGGCGAAGCGGCAATTCAAGATCGCCTGGGTGCTCGATTTCCCTTCGTTCGTCTGGGACGACGAGGAGAAGCGCTGGGCGGCCAACCATCACCCGTTCACGGCCCCGCGCGACGAGGACCTGTCGAAGCTGGAGACCGACCCCGGTTCGGTGTGCGCCAAGGCCTACGACCTGGTGATGAACGGTTACGAGGTCGGCGGCGGCAGCATTCGTATCCACAATCCGGAGGTGCAATCGCGGTTGTTCAAGGTGCTGGGCATGGGCGAGGAGCAGGCGCGGTCGCGGTTCGGCTTTTTGTTGGACGCGCTGAAGTACGGGGCGCCGCCGCACGGCGGCGTCGCGCTGGGTCTGGACCGCTGGGCGATGATGCTGGCCGGCACGACGAACATCCGCGACGTGATCGCCTTCCCCAAGAACCAGAAGGCGCGCGACCTGATGACCGGGGCGCCGGCCCCCGTGGACGCCAAGCAACTGAAAGAGTTGGGACTGTAAATAGAATGAACCGCCAAGACGCCAAGAGCGCCAAGAAGACAAATGCATTTCTTCCTTGGCGCTCTTGGCGTCTTGGCGGTTCGTTTTTTTGAGGGACACCCGTGAGTCAGAAAACCTGGGGCGGCCGTTTCACCGGCGACACCGACGACCGCGTCGAAGCCTTCACCGAGTCGATTAGCTTCGACCGCCGCCTCTATCGCCAGGACGTTGCCGCCAGCCAGGCCCACGCCCGGATGCTCGCCGAGGTCGGACTGATCGGCGCCGACGAGGCCGCGCGAATCTGCGCCGCCCTCGACGACATCGCCGCCGAGATCGAGCGCGGCGACTTCGCCTTCTCCGTCAAGCTGGAAGACATTCACACCCACATCGAACGGGCGTTGATCGAGCGGCTGGGCGACGTGGGCCGTAAATTGCACACCGGCCGCAGCCGCAACGATCAAGTCGTCACCGACGTGAAACTCTGGGTGCGCGACGCCCTCGACCGCCTCGACGGCCTGCTGCGCGACATGCAGGCCGCGCTGCTCGCGTCCGCCGAGCGAGACCCGGAGCTGGTGCTGCCCGGCTACACGCACATGCAGCGGGCGCAACCCGTCCTGGCCGCCCACTACTTCCTGGCCTACGTCGAAAAGTACCAGCGCGACCGCGACCGACTGGCCGACTGCCGCAAGCGCGTCAACGTGTTGCCGCTCGGCGCCGCCGCCCTGGCCGGCACGTCGCTGCCCATCGACCGCGACAGCGTGCGCCAAAAACTCGGCTTCGACGCCCTGGCCGCCAACAGCCTCGACGTTTCCAGCGACCGCGATTTCGCCCTGGAATTTGTGTTCGACCTGGCCGTGATCGCCCTGCACCTGAGCGGCTGGGCCGAGGAATGGGTCCTGTGGACGACGACGGAGTTCGGCTTCCTCGACCTGCCCGACGCCTTCTGCACGGGGTCGAGTATCATGCCGCACAAAAAGAACCCGGATGTGCTGGAACTGATTCGCGGGAAGGCGGCGCGGGTGACGGCCGATTTGCAGCGGCTGATGATGCTGGTGAAAGGGCTGCCGTTAGCGTACAATCGGGATTTGCAGGAAGACAAGCAGGCGCTGTTCGACGCCCACGACACGGTTTCCGCGTCGCTGGAATTGGCGGCGGCGCTGGTGCGCGAGACCCGGTTTCGCAAGGAAGTGGTGGCCGCCCGGCTGGAAGACGGCTTCCTCGACGCCACGACGCTGATGGAACATCTTATCGCCCAGGGGACGCCGATGCGGGCGGCCCACGAGGCGGTTGGCAAGCTGGTCCGGCTGTGTGAGGAGCGCCGCTGCCGCTTGGCCGATTTGCCGGCCGAGGTGTACGAAAAGGTAAACCCCGGCCTGTCGCCGGGGGTATACAAAGTGTTGGGCGTGGCCAACGCGCTGGCCGCGTTCCGGAGCGAAGGCTCGACGGCGCCGGCCGAAGTGGAACGACAAGTCACCCTCTGGCGCGAACGACTCGGCGAACGGCCGGCGTGAGCCGGCTGGTACAATAACCAATCGGGGACAGCGTTCTACACCAGCCGGCTCACGCCGGCCGTTCGCCGCGGATCGTGCATCATGGATCACTTTCAATACCGCGACCGTGTTCTCCACTGCGAAAACGTGCCCATCCGCACGCTCGCCGAAACCTACGGCACCCCGCTGTACGTCTACAGCAAGGCCACGCTGCTGCACCACCTGCGCCAGCTCCAGCAGGCCTTCGCCGCCGTCGATCCGCTCATCTGCTACAGCGTCAAGACCAACGGCAATCTCGCCCTCTGCCGTCTCATGGCCGAGAACGGCGCCGGCTTCGACGTGACCAGCGGCGGCGAGTTGTTCCGCGCCCTGACGGCCGGCGGCCGCGGCGACAAAATCGTCTTCGCTGGCGTCGGCAAGACCGACGCCGAGTTCCGTTACGCCCTCGAAAACGATATTTTCCTCTTCAATGTGGAAAGCGAGGACGAGCTGCACGCCCTGGCCGCCGCCGCCAAGGCGCTCGGCAAGTCTGCCCCCGTGGCGCTGCGCGTCAACCCCGACCTGCCGCCCAAAACGCACGTCAAAACCGACACCAGCGTCAAGGGCGTGAAGTTCGGCCTCGACATCGAAACCATCCTCGACGTGGCCCGCGGCGTGGTCGGCAACCCGCACGTCCGCATCGTCGGTCTGCACATGCACCTCGGCTCGCCCATCCTCAGCGCCCAGCCCTACCGCGAAGGGGCCGCTAAGGGGTTGACGCTGATCGAGCAGTTGCGGGCACAGGGCCATCCGGTGAGCGTCCTCAACATGGGCGGCGGCTTCGGCATCCACTACCGCAAACAGGAGGCCCTGCCGGCCGCCGCCTTCGCCGAGGTCATCGTTCCGGCCGTGCAGCGGGCCAAGTGCCGGCTGGTGCTGGAGCCGGGCCGTTTCATCGTCGGCAACGCCGGC
>Ga0182024_10011985_pt1 | contig 17254 bp, 15 predicted proteins | sample P32metaG_FD_120480 | JGI IMG/M metagenome (GOLD analysis project Ga0182024, IMG submission 120480) | Permafrost microbial communities from Stordalen Mire, Sweden - P3-2 metaG (Illumina Assembly) | ecosystem: Environmental > Terrestrial > Soil > Wetlands > Permafrost | place: Sweden: Stordalen...
TAATAGTACGTTGGATAACTACAGACTGGCGGCGCGTAAACAACCGGCGGGGAATACATCACCGCCGCGGGCGCACAATAGCTCAGTCCGCAATAGGCTGGCCGGTAGCAATAGTTGCCAAACCCCAGGCCCAGGAACGGGACACCCACGTCAAAGCCCGCAAAAAACCGAGAATGCGCCGAGGCGATATTGGGCAAAAGGCCGATCAATCCCGCCGCGCCCAAAAGTGCCAAGCATTTCATGGGAACTCCTTTACGTCTCACCACGGAACATGACACATGATCTGGGCGGCGGTTAGGAAAATTCGGCGTAGAAGTGGCGCGATTCGGTGGCGGGTCAATTTGCAGAGCATCTGTTTAGCGGCCGCGCTTGCGCGGCGGGCCCGCAAACGCGGCCGCTAGACTAAATATCATTCTCACGCATGACCGGCGACTGAGGAATCGCCTCGTTCCAAAACCAGGTTGTCGCGGTGGACGGCCTCTTCGTAAGCGGCGTCGGCGAGAATCTGTTTCACCTGGGCGGTCTTTTTCCCCTTGATCTGCGCGATCTGCGCCGATGAATAATTGCTTAAACCGCGAGCGATTACTCGGCTGTTGGTATCGCAGATGGTTACGACGTCGCCGCGGCCAAATTCCCCATCCACCTTGATGATGCCGGCGGGAAGCAGGCTGCAATTCAGCTCCATCAGCGCCTGGCGGGCCCCGTCATCCACAACGATCGTGCCGGCCGGCCGAACGGCGCCGATCCAGCGGCTGCGGGATGAGAGCTTCTTGCTGGCCGGCAAAAACAGGGTCCCTAATTCATCGCCGGCCAGCAGGCGCGGAAGCACCCGCTCCATCCGTCCCTGGGCGATGATCATTGCTTCGCCGGCATCGGTCACCATCCTGGCGGCCTGAATTTTCGAATCCATGCCCCCCTTGCCCGCCCGGGATTTGTCCTGGCGCACCAGGTCCCGGGCCTCGGCGGCGCGGTTGACCAGGCGGACCGGCTCCCCGTGATCGTCCAGCAGCCCGTCGACCACCGTGAGCAGCACCAGCAGATCGGCCCGCAGGGCGTGGGCGACGGTTGCGGCAAGGATGTCATTGTCCCCGAAGCTGATCTTGACCAGCTCAGCCGTACTGATGGTGTCATTTTCGTTGACGATCGGAATGGCGCCCAATTCGTGAATGGCCACGATGGTGTTGCGCAGATTCAGGAATCGGCTGCGATCGTCGATGTCCTCTCGCGTGAGCAGGACCTGGCCGACGTGCAATCGATGGGGCTGAAACGCCGCGGCCCAGACATCCATCAATCGTCGCTGTCCCACCGCCGCCACCGCTTGCAAGCGCGCCAGGTCGGTGGGCCGCTGCGGCAAACCCAGCTCGCGCAGCCCGCACCCGATCGCCCCGGAGCTGACGATGGTGATGCGGATTCCATGTTGGCGCAGCTCCGCGACTTGGTGGGCGATGGTTCCCACAAAAGCGGCGTCCAACCGACCCTCCTCGTCGCTGAGCGTTTGCGTGCCAAGCTTGATAACCAGGGTGCGGACCGAATCGAGATAGTCAGCGCGGCTCAACGTGTCCATTGGATTTCAGATCCCCAGATAATCGGATGTGGCGAATATATCTTCGACACGGGGTCATTCTCCCCAACGGCCCCCGAATTTCAATCCACGAGCCATTCACCCCCAATGTTAAACTGGGAAAGATAGAAACTGGCCATAAGTGTTAATATAGTAAAGATTTTTGAGTGGGGTATCCGATACTTCCTTAGGTTGGAGTTATCTATTTTAACAGTTACGCGATTCCAAGGGCGGCAGGGACGCCTCCAAGTATCTTAATCACAGGGTCTTAGGGCATAAGGAGTGCCCAATTCCCATGGAGACGACCATGAGCCTCACTGTGGCCACCACAAGCCTTGCGCAACGTTATATGGAGCCCCTTCTGGAAGGCGATCGTAGCGGGTGTCGCCAAGTCATCGAGCATGCCCTGTTCGCCGGAACTACGCCCCATGAGTTACTCACCGGGTTAATCTGGCCCACGATGGAGGCCGTTCAATCATTCTACCGCGAGGACCGAATCACCCAGAGCACGCTGAACCTGGCAACACGGCTTAATCGCAGCATCACGGATCAGCTGTGCGCACAATTGCCCCGCTCTGAACTCAAAAATCGCAAGGTCCTGATTTTCTGCGGCAACGATGAGCCGGAGGAGTTGGGCGGGCAAATCACCGCCGATCTTTTTGAAGCCGACGGCTGGACAACCCGCTTTGCCGGCGGAGGTGTTCCGGATGATGAAATTCTCAAACTGATCGGCGACTTCCGCCCGGACCTCTTGATCATGTTCGGCACGCTGCCCAGCGGTGTGCCGGCCGTGCGGAAGCTGATCGATTATCTCCGCGAGGTCAACAGTTGTCCGGAGATGCAGGTGATGTGCTGCGGCGGAATTTACAAGCGGGCCGAGGGATTGTCGGAGGAGATCGGCGCTGATCTGTACGCCCCCGACGGTGCCGCCGCGGTCAGCACCGCCAACGCGCATCCCACCCGCAAGGCAACCGTGGATCAACAGACGGTGGGCCGCACCCGCCGCATCCGCAAGGCCGCGGCCCGAAAGGCGGCCGGCGGCCAGCGCCAAACTATCCCCGCCCGCCTCGGCGGCGAGGAATAATTTCGCGTTCAAGAGACTCGCGTCATTCAAAGCCCCGCATAAACATGCGGGGCTCTTTTTTTACAACATCGCTCACTGCTTGATATCGCTCCACATCTTTTGCTCGACCTGCTGGAATTGCACGAACGCGTCGTTGAGATGGTCCATCAGCTTTTTCACCTGCTGGGGATCGGCGTTCTTGTCGTGCAAGGCGTCGCGCAGGGCGCCGGCGGCGTCGTCGAGGCTGTCGGCGCCCTGTGCAAACTGGCGCACCGAATCATAAATGTTCAGGTTCGACATCTCGTCAGCCTTGGGCTGATACAGCAGCCGCCAGGGACTATGGCGAATCTCAATGCTCGCATATTTCAGATTTTCCGACGTGGCATGGAGCGAGGCGATGATGCCGTCCAGTTTGCTGCGGTTGTCGACGACGATCGAGCGCAGCGAGCTGGTTACATCCCGAGTGTGGGTGGCCGCGGCTTCGATGTCTGCCATGGCCTGGGCGGCCCGGCCGACGGCGATGTCCGCGTTGCCCAGGATTCCATGCAGCCGATCGAGGATGCCCGGCAATTTTTCGTGCAGATCGGCGCTGATGCCGCGCAGATGGGCAATGGTGGCGTGGAAATCGGTGGTGCTGGGGCCCAGCAGACTGTGCACGGTTCCAAGCATCTGCACCGCGGCCTCGCAGACCTCGTCGTAACGCGCCACGATGTCGGGCAGGCGCACGTGAAGATCCTGGACGGTCTGGGCGGCGGTGAAGCCTGTCATGGTGAACGAATCGGCGGTGTCGCCCAGCTTTTCCAGATCGGTGTTTAGCCTGACCGAGGCAATCTTGAGGTTGGAAATCAGCCCGGTGAGGGGGTCGGGCTCACCGCGCAAATACTCGCCGGCGGCCAACGGCGTGGCGCTGCCCAGGCTGTTGACGTTAATCGCCGCAGTGCCGGTGAGGGTGCGCTGCACCGATACACCGGCGTCGGCGCCGATGGCGAACCTGGCGGGCAAGTCGATGAAGACAACGACGGCGGCGTGTTTGGACTGGTCGGCGGCGTCGGAGACCTGGCGAATCTGGATGTCGCGAACGTCGCCCACTTTGAGCCCGCCGATGCGCACCTCATCGCCTAGCCGCAGTCCACCGACATCATCGGACAGGGAAAATTCAACCGGATAGGTCTTGAACCGCTGGGTGAACCGTCCGGCCCCGCTGATGGCGATGATCACGAAGATCATCATCGCCACGCTGAGCATCATGAAAACACCGGCGCGTAATGCGTTGCGTTGCTTAGCCATGTTCGTATCCCAGCAAATCCTCTTCGTATCCGTCGGCGCGGCGGCGGTCGGTCAACGGGCCCTGGGCCAGGCCGAACACGAACTGGTGCACCAGCGGATCGGTCGAATCGTGCATTTCCTTGGGCGTGCCGCTGGCGATGAATTTGCCGCGGTCCAGGAGCACCATCCGATCGCCGATTCGAAAGGCAGAATCCATCTCGTGCGTTACCACCACGCTGGTGACCCCCAGCTTTTTATTCAGATCCATGATCAGCTGATCGATCTCGGCGCTGGTGACCGGATCCAGCCCGGCCGACGGCTCGTCGTAAAACAGCACCTTGGGATCCAGGGCGATGGCCCGCGCCAAACCCGCGCGCTTTTTCATCCCGCCCGAAAGCATCGCCGGCATCTTGTCGGCGTGCTGGCGCAGGCCCACCAGCTCGAGCTTGATCTTGACCATGATCTCGATGGTTTGCTCGGGCAGGTCGGTGTGCTCGCGGAGCGGCAGGGCGACGTTTTCGGCAACGGACATGGAGTTGAACAGCGCCCCGCTTTGGAACAGCACACCGACCGATTTGCGGTAATTGTCGCGCTCGTCCGGGGTCATTTTGCGCAGGCTCTTGCCGAAGGCGACGATATCGCCCCCGTCGCAAAGGACGTTGCCGATCATCAGGCGCAGCATCGTCGATTTGCCCGATCCCGATCCACCCATGATCACCAGCGTTTCTCCCGCGAACACATCCAGGCAGATGGCGTCGAGGATGGTGCGGCCTTCGTAGATTTTGGTGGCGCTTTGGACCTGGATGATGGCCTGGCTCATGCGTCACAATCCCAGGTAAAAGAAGACCGCGGTGAACAATAAGTCGACGGCGATGAGGGCCACGATGGTGAGCACGACCGTCCGCGTGGTCGCCACGCCGACGCCTTGCGCCCCGCCGGTAACGCCCAGTCCCAGCCGGCAGGCAATGGCGCTGATCAGCAATCCAAAGACGCCCGCCTTAACCAGGCCCGTCACAAAATCCTTAAGCTTCAGCGCGTCAAACGTGTGATGCCGATACAACGTCGGGCTGAGGCCGACGAACGCATCGGCGGTCGCCATGCCCCCGATCACGCCGGAGGTATCGCCCACCATGCAGATGCAAATCATCATGATGGTGGTGGAAAGCATGCGCGGCACGACCAGGAAGTAAATCGGATCGATCGCGTTGGCGCGCAAGGCTTCGATTTCCTCGGAGACGACCATGGTCCCCAGCTCCGCCGCGATGGAGGCGCCGGCGAACCCGGTCAATACGATCGCCGAGACCAGGGGCCCCAGCTCGCGGCCGATGGCGATGGCAATGATGTCAGCCACCCGATCCTGCGCACCGTAGTCGCGAAGGATGGGGGCCATCTGCAAAGCCAGGATCGCACCGATGCAGAACAACACCAGTGCGACGATGGGAATGCTGCGCACGCCCACCCGGTCCATCTGCGCCCAGAGATTAGACCACCCCAGCCTCCGCCCTTGCTTGCGAAACAGGGATCGGCGCACGCCCGCGACAGCATCGCCGACCAGATATGTCAATTCACCCAGGAACCGGAAGACCTCGGCGATGCTCGAGTAAATCAGAACGATGGGCCGCAGGACGGTATTCATGCGTCACAGACTCACCGCATCATCCTCGCTGGCAACCAGGGCGAAGATGGTATCGAGCCGCGCGATCTCCAAAAGCCCTTTGACGCGCGGCTGCAGCGACGTGAGGATCACGCGCCCGCCGTCGCGGCGCAGCCTCTGTAGCGCTTCGACCAGGACGGCGATGGCGCTGCTGTCCATATACGGCACCATCCCCAGGTTCAGAATCAGTTTTTTGGATTTGCTGGCGGATAAAATTGCCATGATGGCGGTTCGCAGCTCGGGGCTGTTATGCAGATCGATGTCACCCCGGACGTCCGCGATGACCGCGTCGCCGCGGGTCCGCGGGGCCGAAACCAGCTCCATGTTCCATTTGGCGTCTGCCATAATTCCAATCGCCGCACCGGGCAGCCTCTTATGCCGATCGGGCCTTCTTGACGAGCTTCAGCAACATTCCATCGGGCAGCCGTTCGTACTGTACAACGTCCATCAGCTTTTGCATGCAAAGCAATCCCAGGCCGCCGGGCCGAATGTCGCCGACGTGCCGCGGCTCGAGGCCGGCGGGGTCGAACGGCTTGGCCCAATCGCGAATGGAGATGCGCAGCTCGCCCTGGACCGACTCGGCGGTGACGATGATCGGCCTATCCCTGGCCCCGCCGTAGCCGTGGCGCATCACGTTGGCCAGCGCCTCGTTGACCGCCAGGCCGATGGCATCGCAAATGTCCGGCGGCCAGCCAGCGCCCTGGGCGAAATGCTCCATCTGGGTGCGGACCTCCCGGAGATTAGCCGGGTCGCTGGTGATCTTCAACTCAAGCCGGTTCTGCGCCAGCGGCCCAATCGCGGCGGATTGCGGCCCACCACGGCGGGCGCTGGATTGGCTTTCCGGTGCGCTCATACGCCACTCATTGGAACGGTTGGTCCTTCAGCCATTGCCGCCACCTTTGCACCGCCGGGCGGCGCTGCGCTTCATCATCGTAGTACCGGTAACCCAGGCTTTGTCCGGTCATTTTCCTCAAGGCCTCGATCGCCGCAAAACGGATCGCCGAGTCGGGATCGCTCAGATCATCGATCAGCCGGGGGATCGCCGTGCGATCATTCCTGTCCGCGGCCTGCTTGATGGCCGGGATGGCACTGGCGGGGCTGTCGCTGGTTAGCGAAATCGGATCCGGCGTAAAGCATCCGCCGGCCAACATGCCCGCCGACACCACGATGATCCCGACCTTCCAGTTCATCCAGATCCGGCGAAAAACCCAGTATGCCTTCCTCGTCAGTATCGTCGCAGCGATTGAAAATGCTAGAGAATAAAGTTACCGGGCTATCTATGGAATGATTTACCTTACATTCCCACGCGCGCCGCATGCCTTGAGAAGCGCATCCGGTTTGTTCTTATCGGTTACCTTTGCCGTCACGAGGATGATCTGCTGACTCGTATGGGGCAACGCATCGCCGCCGCGGTGCCCCCTGGCTGCCCCGTTGAAATCCTCTGCACCCTTTTGCAGCGCTTCGTTGCAAATGGCCCGGCCGATCGTCAACGGGCCAGCCCACAGGTTCCGCGGCGGAGACCATTTCGCCTATACGAGTCAAGGATTTCCCAGCGCGACAAAGCGCGTAATCGATAAAAATATTCATGCTGGCAGGAACCCGGATTGTTCTTTAATCGGTTACCGTTGCCTTCACGAGGGTGATTTGCTGACTCGTACAGACTAACGCATTGCCGCCGCAGTGCCCCCTGGCTGCCCCGTTCTCTTGCAGAGATCAGCGTCGTTTGACATTCAACATACATACCGACTTTGCCCCGGCTTCGTCGCGATCCTACAATAGCCGGTTGCGCATGGCATCAAAATTTATCCGCATCAAGGGTGCTCGCGAGCACAACCTCAAAAACATCGACGTGGATATTCCGCGCGATCAACTGGTCGTCATCACCGGGCTCAGCGGGAGCGGGAAATCGACGCTGGCGTTTGATACGGTGTATGCAGAGGGACAGCGCAAATATGTGGAATCGCTCTCGGCTTACGCCCGACAATTCCTCGAGCAGTTGCAGAAGCCGGATATCGATGAGATCGAAGGCCTGCCGCCGACGATCGCGATCGAGCAGCGGTCGGCTTCCAGCAATCCGCGCAGCACGGTGGCGACGACCACGGAAATTTATGATTACCTGCGCGTGCTTTTCGCCCGGGCGGGGACGCCGCATTGCTGGATCTGCGGGCGGGTCATCGCCAGCCAATCGCCGGCCCAGATCATCGATGCGGTGATGAAGTATCCGGCCGGCACCAAGGTGATGATCCTCTCGCCGCTGATCAAGGGTCAGAAGGGTGAGCATCGCGACATCTTCGGGGCGATCGCCAAGCAGGGATTCGTGCGGGCGCGGGTCGATGGGCAGCTCGTCGAGCTGGCCGGCAAAACCCCGCCGACGCTGGTCAAGACCAAGGCGCATACGATCGAGGCGATCGTCGACAGGATCGTGCTGAAGCCCCAGATTCGCTCCCGGCTGGCCGACAGCATAGAGACGGCCCTGAAACTTTCGCAGGGGCTGGTGGTAGTGAGCACGCAGGGGGACGGAGGCGCCTGGTCGGACCAGACGTTCAGCGAGAAGTTCGCCTGCCCGGAACATCCACACATATCCCTGGGCGAGTTGGAGCCGCGGCTGTTCAGCTTCAACAGCCCGCAGGGGGCGTGCCCAGCCTGTCATGGATTGGGAACAAGCTGCGAATTCGATCCCGAGCTGATCGTGCCCGATGAAGCCCTTTCACTGGAAAACGGCGCGATCGAAGCATGGCGTAAAAACGGCAAGCGGATGAACATCTATTACAGCCGCGTGCTCCGCGAGTTCTGCCGCGAATTTGCTATCTCCTACACCGCCCCCTTCAAGGACATCCCACGCAAGATTCAGCAGGTGCTGATGGACGGCACGGAGAAGCGCGGCGATTGCGGCACCGGGACGTGGTTCGAGGGCGTCATCCCCAACCTGCAGCGCCGCTACAACAACACCGAGAGCGAGTTCGTCAAAACCCGCCTGCACCAGTACACGTCAGAGCAGCCGTGCGCGGTGTGCGGCGGGACGCGGCTGAAGAACGACGCCCTGGCCGTCCGCGTGCACAGCGGCGGCGCCGCGGCGCCGGCGCGCCCCCTGCCCGGGACCGGCACGCAACTTCCCGGCTACAGCATCCACGATGTAACCGCGTTGACGGTGACGGGGGCCCGGACCTTCTTCGATAGCCTTCGCCTCAGCCCCGAAGGGGCGGCGGTCGCAGAACCCATTGTGCGCGAGATCGCCGCACGCCTGGGCTTCATGATCGACGTGGGATTGGAATATCTGACCCTGGATCGCAAAACCGCGACGCTTTCCGGCGGCGAGGCGCAGCGCATCCGGCTGGCCACGCAAGTCGGCAGCGGGTTGGTCGGGGTCTGCTACGTGCTGGATGAGCCGACGATTGGCCTGCACCAGCGCGACAACGTCCGGCTTATTCGCACGCTGCGTCGGCTCAAGGAGATCGGCAACACCGTCATCATGGTGGAGCACGATGAGGACTGCATCCGCTCCTCGGATTACCTGATCGACATCGGCCCCGGGGCTGGGGCGCACGGTGGGCAGGTGGTTTGCGCCGCCCCCATGCCGGCGGCGCTGGAATGCGCCCACAGCACTACGATCAAATACCTCACCGGGGAATATTCCATTCTCCAGCCGGAACATCGCCGCCCGCTCGATGTGGAAAAGAACTGCCTGGAACTCCGCGGCTGCCACGAGAACAATCTCAAGAACATCGACGTGCGCATCCCGCTGGGCGGGTTGGTGTGCATCACCGGAGTGAGCGGATCGGGCAAGTCCACGCTGATCAACCAGACCCTCCTGCCGGCGCTCAAGCGAAAGCTATATGGCTCCAAGGTCAAGGCCGGGGCGCACAAGACGCTGGGGGGAATCAGCCGGGTCGACAAGGTGATCGAGATCGATCAAAGCGCGATCGGGCGCACCCCGCGCTCCAATCCCGCGACGTACACGGGGGTATTCGACGAAATTCGCAAAGTCTTCGCCCAAACCCGCGAATCCAAGATCCGGGGGTACGAGGCGGGGCGCTTCAGCTTCAACGTCAAGGGCGGACGCTGCGAGGCCTGTCAGGGGCAGGGAACCAAGTGCATCGAGATGCATTTCCTGCCCGATGTGTACGTCGATTGCGAAGTTTGCCACGGCACCCGCTACAACGCCCAGACCCTGGAAATCCACTATCGCGGGCAGACAATCGCCCAGGTATTGAACATGACGGTCGAGGAGGGGCTGGCGTTTTTTGAGAACTTCCCGCGGATCGCGCAACTGCTCAAGGCCCTGTCTGACGTGGGTCTGGGCTACATCAAGCTGGGCCAGCCCAGCACGCAGTTATCGGGCGGCGAGGCCCAGCGGGTGAAGCTGGCCACGGAACTGGGCAAATCGGCTACAGGGCATACGCTCTATGTCCTGGACGAGCCCACGACCGGCTTGCATTTTGCCGACATCCACAACCTGCTGCGGGTCCTCAATCGGCTGGCCGACCTGGGAAATACCGTGCTGGTGATCGAGCACAATCTGGACGTCATCAAGTGCGCCGATTGGATCATCGATCTGGGCCCCGAAGGGGGCGAGGGGGGCGGGCGGGTGGTCGTCGCGGGGGAAACTCAAACCGTGATGCAGACTAAAGATAGCTACACCGGCCATTACCTCAACGCCAAGCTGGATCGGGAGAAACGGAGCTCGGCCCAAATGATCGCCTAGCCAGGGCCGGCGCCTCATCGATGCTTCAGCGCCATTTGCAGGCCGATGCATAAAAGCAGATAGGGAACGAAAACCGCAAAGCCATGTATGCCAACGATGAACGTCAGCGGCAGGAAGCGGATCGTTTTCATTTTGATCGTTTTATCAGAACGGGGGTCAAGGTATAACTGTCCGAATTGTTGGTAACAGGTTGCGAGCGTGTCCGGGCAGTACTCTGGGTAGCTTGAAACAACTTTAGCGGCCTGCTCCCGGGGTAGAGTAATGAGCGCGTTGACATATCTTCGCGCTGCCACAAGGCCCACACATTCAGCAGTTCGATGGAGTGGGGTAGGGAATATAGAGAATAAATAGTCGCACGACCACGTTCATCGCGCCGTTGCGCAGACCTTCGCGTCTGGGCGGACTGCACCGAGGAGGTCGGGTGCCGCAGAACCTTGCAGTCCGTCTTTACGCGGATGTGGTTCATGCCTACAGCCGGGGTGTTCTGCGCGGCGTTGCGGCCTACTCAAAAATTCACGGTGGGTGGGATTTCACTTTCAACGCCAGGATCGATCCGGACTTTACCGACACCTTCGCCCGGGATCATGTCCGCGGCGTCATTATCCAGGTCCGCACCGTGGAGCAAAGCCAGAAGCTGCTGGCCAGCGGCGTGCCGGTCGTCAACATCTGCAATAACCTCTCACCCCCGCCGCCGCTGCCTTCGGTGTATACCGACAACGCGGCTGTCGGACGGATGGCCGCCGCGTATTTCCTGGAGCGCGGCTTCGTCAACTTCGTCTACTGCAACAATTCAACGGCGCGATATGGCCAGGAGAGGGGGCAGGGCTTCAGCCAGGCAGTTGAAAATACGGGATATCGCTGCCCGGTGCTGGATTATTCCGACCATGCCGACGCCCAGCCGCGCTCCCGCCAACTGCTCGGCCTGCCCCAGCCCCTGGCCGCATTCTGTTGCGAAGACTACTGCGCCCGCCAACTCATTGATGAGGCGGCGGGCCTGGGACTGCAGGTGCCCGACCAGATGGCCGTCCTGGGAGTCGACAACGACGAGATTCATTGCGAGTTGTCGGGCGTCCAGTTGTCCAGCATCCAGCTGAATGCCGAGCAAATCGGCTACGAAGCCGCCGCCCTGCTGGCAAAACTGATCGCCGGGCAATCGGCGCCGGCCAATCCCATCCTCATCCCGCCGATCGAGGTCATCACCCGCCGATCGAGCGACGTGCTTGCCCTGGCCGATCAGGAAGTGGCGGCAGCGGTGCGCTTCATCCGCGACCAGGGTGGACGCGAGATCAACGTGGAAGACCTGCTCAAGCGGACTGCCCTTTCCCGTCGGTCGCTGGAGATGCGTTTTCGCAAGGCGCTGGGGCGATCCCCCCACCAGGAAATCCGCCGCGTTCAGATTGAACGAGCCAAGTTGCTGCTAACCCGCACCGACCGCCCGATGCGCGAGATCGCCGACGCCTGCGGATTCAAGGAAACGCGGCAACTGAGCGTGGCATTCCACGAGCGGATCGGACTGACCCCCCGCCAATTTCGCCGCCGCGCCCAGCGCGAATCCGAAGCTCAAGCCGGTAATCAGGCGGACGAACCTTTGGCCTGATTCCCTATTGCCTACTGCCTATCACCCGCCCGCATCCCCGAATAACGCCGCGACGAACCGTTCCGGATCGAATGTCTCGATGTCCTCCGGCCTTTCTCCAAGTCCAACGAATTTGACCGGAATGCTGAGCTGATCGCGAATTGAAAAGACCACGCCGCCCTTGGCGGTGCCATCCAGCTTGGCCAGGAAAATGCCCGTGATCCCGATCGCCGCGCCGAAATGCCTGGCCTGCTGGATGGCGTTCTGGCCGGTGGTGGCGTCCAGGACCAACAGGACCTCGTGCGGGGCGTCGGGGATGCGCTTGGCGACCACGTCGCGGATTTTGGTCAGCTCGCGCATCAGATTTTCCTGCGTGTGCAGCCGCCCGGCGGTATCGACGATCAGCACATCGATGCCGCGGGCCTTGGCAGCCTCGGCGGCGTCGTACGCCACCGCGGCCGGGTCGGCGCCCATCTTATGCTTCACGATCTCAACGCCGATGCGCTCCGACCAGATCGACAATTGCTCAACCGCCGCCGCCCGGAACGTGTCGCTGGCGCAGACCATCACCTTCTTGTTCATCTGGTTCTTCACAAGCCAGGCGAGCTTGGCAATGCTGGTGGTTTTGCCCGCCCCGTTGATTCCGGCGCCGAGGATCACCGTCGGCCCCGAGTCGGCAAAGCGCAATTCACGATCGGCCGGCGACCCCCATCCGCTGAGCAACTGGGTGCGGACTATCTCCTGGGCCTGCTCGCCATTTTTAATCTGCCCCAGCCGCCACGACTCGCGGATTTGGCTGATTATGCGCTCGACGTTGTTCACCCCGATGTCGGCCTGAAGGAAGCGTTCCTCGGTTTCGCGCAGGAACGATTCGTCGATCTGCCGCCCGGGAACGAAGAGGGTGCGCACATCGGTGTTGAGCACCGCCGCCGTCTTGCGCAGCGCGCCTTTGAGCTTGTCGATCGTCTTGGAAAAAAATCTCATGACGAGGGTGGCGCGTCGCCGGCCGCCGGTTGCGAGTTCTTTTCGTGCAGCACCGCGTCCAGCACGCCGTTGACGAACGCGGGGCTATGCTCGGTCGAAAAAGCCTTTGCCAACTCGATGGCCTCGTCGATGACCACCTTGGGCGGCGTGTCGGCGCTGGTCAGCTCCCAGACCGCCAGGCGAAGGATGTTGCGATCAACCCCCGGCTGACGGCGCGGCGGCCACTGCGGAGCCAGACGCTCCAGCCACGGATCGATCGTCTGCCGCATACCCCAGGCGCTATGCGCCATGTGCAGGGCCCGCCGAGCAGTCGGCGGATCGTCCGTCCCATCGGCGACGACCTGGTCGGCCAACTTCTCTTCCATCTGCCCCTGTGCATCCCATAGAAATAAAATCTGCATGGCCAGTTCCCTGGATTTGCGCATGCTCGACATTAGCAGCAGTATACGGCAAAGGGGGTGATTGGTGCTGGTTAGTCGCCCGCCAGTTTGGAGGCCATGGCTATCATTTCCACGGCGGCCTGTGCGGCGTTTTTGCCGGCATGGCCGTGTTTGCCGCCGATGCGCTGGCGGGCCTGACGCTGATTATCCGTGGTTAACACGCCGAAGATCACTGGAAGCCCCTCATCCAGCGCGACCTGCTGGATTCCGCGTGCCGCTTGGCCGGCGACGTAATCGAAATGCGGGGTCTGGCCGCGCACGACGGCGCCCAGGCAAATGATCGCACAGAATCGTCCGGTCCGCGCCGCCAGCTTCGCGGCAACCGGCAATTCAAAACTTCCGGGAACTCGGTAAACTTCGATCCGATCCGCCTTGAGGCCCAATTCGGCCAACCGCTTCACGCAGCCGCGCAGCAACTCATCGACGATCGCCTGGTTGAACCGCGCCGCGATGACCGCGACTTTGGCATTGCTTGGAATTCGCTGCCGAAGGACAGCGGACCGCTTGGTGCTCATGGCGTGCGCTTTCGATCCTGGCCGCGGGCGCCAGCCGGCGGTCGACGCAAAATGAACTCCCCCGCGGGCTGGCGCCCGCGGCTATTATAAGAGCGATTACCGCCGGCCGTTCACCTCGAGCAACACCTTGCCCATCGGCCCGGCGGCCAGGTGGGCAAAAGCCGCGGGAAGCTGATCGAAAGCAAAGACATGATCTACCAGCGGGCGGGCGCCGGTCCGATCCAGCAGCTTCAGACTTTGGGCCCACGCCTCCTGAGCTTCGGGGGGCTTGTAAGCGCCGACGTGGACTCCGCCCATCTTCAGTCGGCGGAAAAACATCGAGGCGGTGTTGAACTGCGGCACCGGGCCCGCCAGCCGGCCCACCACGCTGATTTTGCCCTGATCGCCCAGGGTTTCGATCACCCGAGGCAATAACGGCCCGCCGATGTTGTCGATGGCCAGGTTGACGCGTCGGCCGGCGAGCGTTGTCTTAAGTATGGCGGTCCATTGCGGATCGTTGGGATCGAGGGTGTGGGCGGCGCCCAGTTTCTCGAGTATTTTTCGCTTGTCCGCTCCCCGCGACAGGGCGACGACGGTGTGCCCCATCGCCCTGGCCAGTTGCAGCGTCGCGATACCGACGCCGCCGGATGCGCCGGTGATCAGCACGATCGACGGCTCGAGATCGCCCCATTGCGTGAGCGCCTGATATGCCGTCATGTAGACCAGGGCGGCGCCAGCAGATTCCTCGACCGACCAATTGGCCGGCGGGATCGCCACCGATCCGATCGAGACGGCAACGCGCTGGGCGAACGTCCCGCGCGCGGTAACTCCGGTTTCGCCGCGCAGGATCAGCAACCGCTGGCCGATGTGAAATCGATCCGCCCCCGGTCCGACGGCGCTGACGATCCCGATCCCGTCACGGCCCAGGATATGCGGCAACGGGGGCTTGGCAGGGTATTGGCCTTCAGCCAGATACCGATCGGCCGGATTCAGCGCGGCCAGCTCGATGTCCAGCACCACTTGGCCAGTTGCGGGCAAAGGGTCATCCGTTTCGCCCAGATGAAGACGATCCAAACCGCCGATCGATTTCAGAAGCCAGGCCTTCATGCTTAGGCATCTTATCATGGCCCACCAGCGTCAACTTGGTTGGTGGTGATCGGCGTTGAGTCAGGCCACTCGAATCTTGTGCCGAGTTTTTGGTCGATAGGATTCCATCTTTCGCATCGCATCGCGGTCGTACAACTTCTCACCACAATCAGGACATTCGTGAAACTCGATCCCACGAGCCGTGTAAACGACGCCGCGGAAATTGCATTGCACGTCTCGTTTCACCCGACGCACATGACGATGGCCGCAAGTTGGGCAAGTCTTAATGTTTCGCATTTTGTTCACTTGCTGCATTTGACGGATCGTCATTCGAATTTCGTCAATCTCTCACTCTTCTTCGACCTTGGGCTTGTACTGCGCCGCGATCAATTGCTGCACGTGCGGAGGGGCGGGCTCGTAGTGGCTGAATTCCATCACGAAACTCCCCTGCCCGCCGGTGACGCTTTTGAGCTGCGATTGGTATTGCATCACCTCGGCCAGCGGCGCCGCGGCTTTGATCTGGGCCACGCCGCCGGGCAGAACGTCGGTGCCCTGGATTCTTCCGCGTTTGCCGGATAGGTCGCCGGTGATCGTGCCCATTTTGTCCTCCGGCACGGTCACCTCCATGTTGACGATCGGCTCCAGCACGACGGCGTGGGCCTTGAGAACGGCATCCTTAAAAGCGTATTTGCCGGCGGTTCGGAAGGCGACCTCCTTGCTGTCCACCGGATGGTGCTTGCCATCGGTCACACAAACGCGCACATCCTGCAACGGATAGCCCGCGACCACGCCCTGTTCCAGCATGTCGCGGACGCCTTTTTCCACCGCGGGAATGAATTGGCCGGGGATGGTGCCCCCGAAGACTTCGTTGACAAATTCAAATCCCTTGCCGCGCTCCAGCGGCTCGACGCGGAGGAAGACCTCGCCGAACTGTCCCGCCCCACCGGTCTGCTTTCTGTGGCGATGGTGGCCCTCGGCGATGGAGGTGATCGTCTCGCGATAGGCGATCTTGGGCGGGCGGGTCTCGACGTGCAGGCCGCGGTTGGCCATTTTCTCAAGAACCAGCCGCAGGTGCAGCTCGCCCAGGCCGTTGATCACCACTTCGTGAGTCTGGCGATCGGTGGCCCAGCGGAAGGTCGGATCCTCCTCGGCCAGCTTGGCCAGCTGCACGGAAATCTTCTGTTCATCCCCACGCGCTTTGGGCGAGATCGCCAGACCATACATCGGCGTGGGAAAAGTCAGCGGACGCAGGTGGACGCTGTCCAGAGCATGGTCATCATGCAGCACGTCGTTGGTGTGAATTTCTTCGATCTTGGCCACCGCCCCGATGTCGCCGGCGATGATCTCAGTCGCTTCGTGGTGTTCCTTACCCTGCAGGTGAAAGACGTGGCCGAGCTTGATCGACTTCTTGTTATGCCCGATGTAGACCTGCGTCTGCCCGGTGCATCGGCCCTGGTGAACGCGGAAGAGCGCCAACTTGCCGACGTACGGATCGGTAGTGACCTTGAAGACGTGTGCCAGCAAAGGTTTGGCCGGATCGACGCTGTATTGGAAAGGTATTTCCTCCTGCGGCTGCCCCGCCGCCCCGCCCCCGCGGTAGCTGAGAAATGGCCGCGGGTTCCCTTCCTGGGGCGAAGGAAAATGCTTGGCGATCGCATCGAGCAATTCCGGCACACCCACGCCGTTGCGGGCATCGGTGAAGAGGATCGGAACCAGATGGGCCTGATCCATGGCCAGCTCGAACGGGGCGTGGAGGACCTCGTAATTGGGCTCCTCACCGCCCAGGTAGCGTTCCATGAGGGTTTCATCCAGCTCGACGATCTGATCGAGGATCGCGGTGTGGGCATCGGGCACCGATAGGATGTCGCTCTCGCCGCTCTTGTTCAACAGGCACTCGACCACCGCCTTGCCGTTGCCGGTCGGCAGGTTGATGGGCAGACACTCATGCCCGAAGACCTCCTGGATTCGGCGCACCAGCACTTCCAGCTCGATGTCGGGCATGTCGATCTTGTTGATGATGATGGCGCGGGGCAGATCGCAGGAGCGGGCGATTTCCATGATCCGGCGCGTCACCACCTCGATGCCGCTCTGCGCGTTGATCACCACCGCGACGGTTTCCACCGCCGGCATGGCGGCGATGGCCTGGCCGATCAGGTCGGGACTGCCCGGCGTGTCGATGATGTTGATCCGTTTGCCCAGGTGCTCGCAATGCAGAAGGCTGGAATAGATGGAGTGGCCGTGTTCTTTTTCTTCCTTCTCGAAATCGCTGAAGCTGGTGCGGTCGACTACCGACGCCTTGCGGTTGACGGCGCCGCTGGCCAGCAACAGTGCGTCAACCAGCGTAGTCTTGCCGCAGCCGCCATGACCGACGAAAAGGACATTCCTGATGTCACCGGTGGTATAGGGCATGTGTGGCTCCTGCCGCAGA
>Ga0182024_10011986_pt1 | contig 17253 bp, 12 predicted proteins | sample P32metaG_FD_120480 | JGI IMG/M metagenome (GOLD analysis project Ga0182024, IMG submission 120480) | Permafrost microbial communities from Stordalen Mire, Sweden - P3-2 metaG (Illumina Assembly) | ecosystem: Environmental > Terrestrial > Soil > Wetlands > Permafrost | place: Sweden: Stordalen...
CAAACGCGGGTTTTTTCGTCGAGGGACGACTTAAGGGATGCTTCCAGCACACCCACCGGATCCCCGGCGCGCCCGAGGAGCCAAGTGTGGCTCGTTCCATTCTTTCCAGAATTCTTGCCGCGCAAAATATCTTTGATGCCATCCAGGTCCGCCGGAGGAAGTTCGCCACTTTCCTGCCATACAGAGGGCGTGCCATTTACGATACGCCACAGCCGTGCGCCTTCAAGCCGGCCCGGCGCAGCGAGAGCGCGCACCATCTGAGTCGCGAGTTCGCCCGGCTCGGTCTCGGGATTGAGCACCGAGACAACTTGTTCCAGCGTTTCAATCGCTGTGGCCGAAGCTACACGCGCCGTGGACTTACGCTTCATCCGGCGCTTCCCTTATATTGAACGACCAGGATCGTAACGTCGTCGGACTGCGGAGCGCCCTCGGTGAAGGCCTTCATGCCTTCTCGAATCAAGTCGCCCAACTGTTCCACCGTGGTTCCCGTGAAGCTTTCCATAATCTTGCGCAATCGCGACTCTTCGAATAATTCGTTTTGATTGTTAGACGCTTCGGAAACACCGTCAGTATAAATAACCAGAAAATCACCCGGCTCAATCTGGACGCGCGTGCTTTGGTACTCCGCCTCCGAGAACATTCCCACCGGAAAGTTAGCGGAACCCAATCCTTCCAGTACGCCCGCTTTGCGCAAGATTAAAGGCGGGACATGGCCGGCATTCACGTATTCGAAACGACCCATTTTGTCGAGCACACCGTAGAAAACGGTGGCGTAACGGTCGTCGCCGCTTCGTTCGCACAAATACTGGTTAACTCGCGAGAAAACGCCCGGGAGCGCAATGTCCATTGCGGCGGTGGTGAAAAAAACACCCTGTAGCAGAGTGGCGAGCAAGGCTGCGGAAATTCCCTTGCCGGAAACATCACCCACGAAAAATCCATAGCGGCCGCTACCCAGTGAAATCACGTCGAAGCAATCTCCACCGACGGAGTGACACGAAAGCGTGGAGCCGGCCACCGAGAGCTCCGAAGTGTTAGGCATCGCTTTGGGTAGCAAAGTTTTCTGAATCTGGCTGGCAATTTCGATTTCGTGGTCCAAGCGCTGCTTGGCGCGCGAGGACGCAAACAGGCGCGCATTTTCGACGACGGTCGCGGCTTCACGCGCCAGGCTGCGCAAAACTTCGCGGTCGAGATCGGTGAACGCACTGGAAGGTACGTGGCTATCGAGATAGAGGACACCGAGCAGCTCACCCTGACGCGTGGAAATTGTGGCGTCGAGAGTCTCAATCAACGGAAGCTTATCGATGGGAATCGCTACGATGGTATGGAGTTCCAGCCGAGCGACGCTTTCTTGCTGGTTCATTCCTCCATCTTCGCCGGTATCGCTTACGATCAATTCGCGGCGCGTTTTTGCGACGCTCTTCACCACGCTCTGCGAGACCTGCAACTGATCGGGCCGCAAAGTGCCGCGCTGCGCGTCGCGCGCCACAATCATATTCAACTCACCCTTTTCGTTGGCCAGCAACAGCACCCCGCGTTCCGTGCGCGTTACTTGAATGGCCGCGTCTACCACGGAGGTGAGCACATCCTCCAGGGAAAGTCCCGTCCCCAGTGTACGCGCCACTTCGAGCAGGACGCCGAGTTGGTAAAGTTCGCGCGAACCTGCGTGAGTGGGCGCGGGAGCTTCCACGCGCTCGACGAGTTCTTCAATCGTCGCGCCCTGCCCCAGGAAAGTGAGTTTGTAGGAATCAGGCATGCCGAAATCGACGGTGTCTTTCGGCTGCAATTCATGGCGAAGAACCTTCTCGCCGTTCACGAAGGTTCCGTGGCGGCTGCCCATGTCTTCCAGGACCATGGCGCCGTTCACAGAAAGAATTTGCGCTTGCTGGCGGCTGATGCGGCTGTCGCGCAAGGTGAGTTCGTTGCCGGCCTGACGGCCGATTCGAAATGGTGTTGTGCCGATGGGCACTTCGCGATGAGCACCGTTAGGTTCTGTTACGACGAGCCGGGGTACGCGTGGCATAGGATTGTAGTGTCTGCGTCACGCACTGGGAAGAAATCGCGCCCAGGCGCAACTCGCAGGTATGGCACATGGTAGGGAAACTCGCGTCCGAAGTAAATAGCTGACGATGCGATTGTGCCAGTTCTTCGTTTGGAATTGCATGGCCGCGGTTCGGCGGCCTTCCGATCCGGGCGACATCGGCGGAATCAGGATTTCAAAGGATGAGGCTGGGTCTGCAGTATGTGGCTCACGCGGCGGATGGTTTCGCGCAGGCGCACGGCAAGTCCCACGATGGTGCGGAGCCGCTGAATATCCGTTACGGACATGCGATCTTCGTGAGCCAGAACAAGTTCGGCGTTGCCGAGAATACCGGTGAGCGGATTATTGATCTCATGGCGAAAGATTTCGGCAACATCCGGAGATATTTCTCCCGGCGGGAATCGTATGGCTGCTTCCATCCCTTCGGACAAGCGCCATCGTCGTTCGACGAGGCCGGCAGCCAGGGGCAAGAAGTCGCCGACCTGAGCTACGAAATCGATATTGCCTGCGGCGACCAGCGTAGCAATTTCCGTTTGCCGCTCTTGAGGAGCCAGCACAATTACTGGAACGACCTCCAGTATCTCTTGCAGAATTTCGGTGAGCGGCAAACCTTCAGCGAGGTCGTCGGCAAATACAACTACGCGCGAAGAGATGGATTTTAGGTGTTCGAAGAGATGCGGGAGGGTACCAGCAATGAAAACGGCGCCGGGTTCTACCGATCGTTGCAGCACGGCAAGGAAACGCTTGGCAAGCTGAGGGTCAGCAATACCTATGAGAATGGACCTTGGTTCACTAGTCAAAGCGATGCCTTCTGCCGATGTCATGATTCGCGAGCTCGCTTAAATCCCGAGTGTGTAGATGCGGAGCGAGTGGAACCAGACGTCTTGTGCAATCCTCGGTCCTTTTCTAGTTTGGAGTTGACTGCGAGCTTCAGTTCTTCCACCAGGAACGGCTTTGCAAGATATGGCAAATTATTGGTCTCCAGAAATTCAAGCGTCCGCGAGGCTAAGGTATCTCCCGTGACAAATATGATCTGCTTCTGATTTAAGCTGCCCGACCGCACAAGCGTGTCGTAAAACGCGGGTCCATCCAGGCGAGGCATGCGCAGATCGCAAAGGACCAAGTCATATGAAGTACGCGAAAGGCGCGTCAATCCCTCCTGACTGTCGAGAACAGCGTCCACTTGGTGGCCTTCCTCGCGCAGAACATCCACGATGAGCTGGGCGATGGTGGGTTCATCTTCCACTACGAGGATTCGTCCCCGTCTGACGCTGAATTTTGGGCTAGCGCCCGGAGTGATATTTGTTCCGTGATTTTTTGCCGGCACTGCAACCAGAGGCAACTGAACAGCGAAGCGCGTTCCGCCCCCCGGTTGATTTTCAAAAGTTACTTCCCCGCCGTGTTGGTGGACGATGCCATAAACGATCGAGAGTCCCAAACCGGTGCCGACGTCAGACGCTTTGGTAGTAAAGAAGGGATCGAAGATACGCGGTCCTAAGTCGGCGGGAATTCCCGGGCCATCGTCGGAGACTTCCAGCGAAATCCGATTGCCTCCAATGCGATGCGTGCGAATCCAGACGTGACCTTGCCCGCGATCTTCGAGCAGCGCTTGTTCCGCATTGGCAAGCAGGTTCAGGACGACTTGCTGAAGCTGATACGGATCGGCCATGGTTTCCGGAAGATTTGGCGCTAGATCGCATTCGATTATGATGTTCTCGACGCGAAGTTCGTAACTGCGCAGGGCGAGAGTGCGCTCGACGATTTCATTTAAGTTGACACGGGATCGTTCGGGCTTGTTCTCTCGCGCGAAATAGAGGAGATTCTTGACAATCCTGCGAGCGCGCTCGGCTTCCTGAAAAACCTTTCTGGCCTCAGAAAGCTGAGGCGCGGTAAGACCGTGGCCGAGTAACAGCTGGCCGTATCCCATAATTGTTGTAAGTGGGTTGTTCAGTTCGTGAGCGATTCCAGAGACTAGCTGGCCCAAGGCGGCCATTTTTTCGGTCTGCAAGAGTTTCGATTGAATCTCGCGCTCGCCGGTAACGTCGTTATACAGCTCCAGCCAGCCGATGCCGCGGCCTTCGCGGTCAAGCACGGGCCGCGAGAACCGCTCGAGGATTCGTTTGGAGGATCGCGTCATCTCCAATTCGTCGTGTCTCGGCACTCCCTCTCCGGAGGTAAAGGAGTTCCAGGGCTCCGCAAAAACCTGGGGATCTCGAAACCGTTTGGCGACCAGGTTCTGCAGTTCGGAAAAACCTTCTAGCTTCCGAAGTTGTTGAGGGTCTAATGAGAAATACTGGGCGAACCGTGCGTTGGAGAAGCGCAAGTGGCCGGTTGGGTCGAATAAAACGATTCCAGTTTCAACGGCGTCGACGATATTTCGGCTTCCAACTGTCGCGATTTCCTTTCGGCTTGTTGCACCACGGAGCCTTCCTCAAGACACAGCAGGAGATCTTGAGAACCCGGCAGAGCGGCGCGCAGCGTGATCTTTATGGGAAAGCCTGTGGCCAGCATAGCGTCACGGGTTGTTAAGGCCGTCGAGGTGGTGGACTGCGTTGATAATTCCGCAAAGTCCATAGCCGACAGCACGGCCAAAAATTCCAGAAGTCTCGCCCGCGGCGTAATAAGATTTTTCAACCGCAGCAGTTCACGGGCTCGCGAGTTAGCCTGTTGAATGCCGCCGGTTTGGTCTATGACGATGAGAGCTTCGCCGCTGGAGTCGAAAAGCGCGTTAAAGCGATCGTCAGTGAAGAGCGGAAGCGTGTTCGCAGCTTCGGCAATTGACGGAGAGGCAAGCGAATGGGGGTGCGCGTTTAATGTGGAAGCATCTGTACGCTTCATCGGCGCATCACCGCGGGCCTCGAACGATCCAATAGCTGCAGAGGACTGCTACGCCGATAGCCAGTACGTAATCGAGTGTTCGTCGAACGAGTTTCAACCAAACATGACTTTCGTCCCGGGTTGTCTCGATAAGCATGCGCAGTCCACTGCATAACCTTGACCACACACTGACAATTCTTAAGCCGTGTATTGTCTGCGGATTACAGAAACTGAAGGACCAGATTTAAGGGAGGCATTCCCGCTTCGGTACAAGTCTTGGTTTGAATGCGGATTATGGTGCAGCTAGCCTTAGCAGAAATTGAAGGAGCGCAAATAGTGCAATGAACGAGGCCGAGCTCTACGTCAGCTCGGCTGCTCTTTTGATTCGTACTGCTTCAGCTTCCGATACAAGGTTGTCTTACCAATTCCGAGCAAACGTGCGGCGATTAATTTGTCGCCGCCTGCTTCGCGCAAAGCGCCAAGTATGGCACGACGCTCCAGCTCATCCAGCGGCAACACTTCATCGTTCTGAGGCAGGCGCTCTCCGCTGGAGTGATGCAAATTGGTCGGCAGGTCTCCGACATGCAAAGTTGGACCCGATCCCAGAGCGACTGCGCGCTCGATGGCATTCTCAAGCTCCCGGACATTACCCGGCCAGTCGTAGGCCATTAATCGCGACATCGCGTCTTCCGAAATTGTGCGCACTTTTCCATTCGCTTCACAGTATTTTTCGAGAAAAGAATTCACCAAAATGGGAATGTCGCTTTTCCGTTCGCGCAACGGTGGCAACTTGATTTGAACCACATTTAGGCGGAAAAAAAGATCCTGCCGAAAACCGCCCTGCCGCACAGCGGCCCCCAGGTCGCGGTTGGTAGCTGCAATCACGCGCACAGCGAGTGCTACCCGTTCCGTGGAGCCCACTGGCCTGATTTCTTTTTCCTGCAAGGCGCGCAGGAGTTTAGCCTGCAGGTCCACGGGAAGATCTCCGATTTCGTCCAGGAATAACGTGCCCTTATCCGCCACTTCCATCAATCCCGGTTTGGTGTGAACCGCTCCGGTAAAGGCTCCTTTTACATAGCCGAACAGTTCCGCTTCAATCAAAGTGGGAACCAATGCAGAGCAATCCACCGGCACAAAGGGCCTGGCCTTCCTTAAGCCAGAAAAATGAATCGAGCGCGCAACGAGTTCTTTTCCCGTGCCACTTTCCCCCAGAATCAAGACCGGATAGTTGTGCTGGCTAACCTTTTCGATAAGCCTGTAAACGCGTTGCATTTTCGGCGAAACTCCGATCAAGCCTGCAAAACCGGGGCGAGAGCGAAGCTGTTCGCGCAAAATGCGATTTTCCTGATTCACTTCCAGAAGGCGCACTACGCGATCGAGTTTGCTGCGCAATTCAGGGACATGGAAAGGTTTCGTCACGTAATCTGCCGCGCCCATGCGCGTGGCTTCCACTGCGCTTTCGATCGTTCCGTATTGCGTTAGAACCATAACGGCAGCCTGCGGGTAGGTTTCTTTCACGCGCTTGAGCAATTCAATCCCGCCGAGTTGAGGAACTTTCAGGTCGGTGATGACGATTTCAATGGGCGATTGGTCTAGTATGTCGAGCGCTTGCTCCGTGGTTGCAGCCAGTTTGGTGCGCAGGCCGGATTCCGCTACCACGTCCCGGCAAAGGCTTCGCGTTGCGTCCTCATCATCGACGATAAGCACCGTGACCGGTACAGCGCGTTCGCTTGATAAAGAGGGCTCCGTTCCACTCGCCATAATTTCAATTCCCCTTTTTGTAAGAAGAAGTCTCGCCCGATAATGCAACATGCATACCAAATGAGTAGAAATCGGGCACTCAAGGCAAAGCCTTTAGCTGTCAAAGGGAATGTCGAGTGGGCGGAGTCTAGTATCGAATTGGAACGACTAACAAGTCGTAATAGTACGGAATGTGGTTACAGCTATATTCGCCAGGCCCTGCGGGTCGTGCAAAATCGGGAATGCAACCGGTCCAAAATCGAGAAGAAAAAGGGACTCGGTTACATTCATTTTCCCGCTGGCGGGGTTTCACGAGTCTTCAACGCCGAAATCCGGAGTAAATCCAAGGTGTAAAACCCATCATTGGAAGTTCCCGCGTAAACCAGGCCATCGGCTGCACCACTCGCGAGAATGGAGAGTTGACCGTAAGCGCCGGTGCCGCCCGGCTCGTTTACTGGCGCCCAACTGGCACCCTGATCTTGAGATAAAAATAGTCCCCGGCCGTGCATAGATACCAGCCATTCGTCGGTGCGAATAAGCAGATCATCGGGTCTTGCTGCGGGCAGTCCATTTTGAAGTTTTTGCCAAGTCGCGCCGTCGTCCCGCGAAACGTAAAGAGCGTTCCTAGCGGCCGCTAGGAGCGTTCCGTTGGCAGCGAATTCAAGGCGGATTGCACCGCCTGAATCAAGCGGGAGGTCGTGCCAAGTCCAGCTTTTGCCGGCATCATCCGAGAAAACCATGGCGTTAGACGAAATGATTCGGAGTTTTTGGCCATCAGGGGATACTCGTACCGAGTCGACGGCCAAATTGCCGGAGCTAAACGGAAGCGCGTTCCATGTGGCTCCGTAATCTCGCGTAACGAACAAGCCAGCAGGACTCGCAGCGAACCAACCTGTTTCAGCGAACGCAATGTCATTTACCACTAAGTGAAATGCGTCCGTATTTTCCGACCACTTGCCGGTTTGCGGATCAAAGCGTGCGAGGCCACCAGGAACCAGCGCGGCGTACCATCCCATCGGTGAAGAAAAAATTCGCGTTACCACACTTCCGTTTAGTCCCGCGTCGATCGAGGACCAAGTGAGCCCGCCATCCTCGGTCTGGACAATCTGGTCCGGCGAGTTCGCGAGAACCATGGCGACTGCGCCGGGCCTCCCCGCGTCCGCTGCTAACGAGACGATCTGGCGGTGATGAAAGCCCTCATTAAAGGCTAGAAAATGATTCCCGCCGTCGTCGCTTCCAACCACTCCGCGGTCTTCGGTTCCGATCAATAGCCGCGTGCGCGTGATTGAAGTGGCCACCCGATCATCGCCGAAAGAGGAGGGAGCGGTGGGCTCAACTAAAATCGAGTTGATGACCCAATCTTTTGGAGAGAGGCGCTGCCAGCGCGCTCCACCGTCGGTTGTCTTCCAAAGCCCCTCGGTTGTACCGGCGAAAAATATCGCCGAGTTCGATGGATCTTGCTTAATGACCAGAGTGCGGCGAGCCGAATATGGAATGCCTTCGATCTTTCTCCAGTTCGCTCCTGCATCTTCGCTTCGGTAAATTCCCGAGCAAGCACTGGCAAAAATTCGTTGCGGGCTGGAAGAGTCCACTTGCATGTTCAATACATCTGAGTCGTCAATCATCCCGCTATGGATGGGCTTCCAGTTTTTGCCGCCGTCTATCGTTTTCCAGGGAAGATGAAATGTGCCAGCATAAATAATTTCCGGATCCTGCGGGTCAATCGCCAGGGAATCAAAATTACGGAGCTCCAAATCTCCCAGCGGAGTAATAAGCTCCCAAGTTCTCCCCGAATCACTCGATCGAAAAACACCATCCAGTGCCCCAGCAATCAGAATCGTTCGGTCAGACGGTGCTTGCACCAGCGCGCGAACAGCGTGGCCGGCGAGCCCAGCGGTTTGCCAAGTTTTCCCGCCATCGCGGCTTAAAAAAACTCCTCCACCTTCCCCGTTTTTTTCCGCCGTCCACACGCTTGAAAACAGCACACCTGAAACATCGGTGCTGACGACAACTGCAGTGATTACACCGTCCACTACGCGTCCAAGTGGCTGCCAACGTTCACCGGCATCCTGAGATCCGTAGATATAGCCATCGGCAGTCCCGAGATAGAGCACGTTGGGCCGAACCGGGTCAGCGACCAGGGCTCTTACATCCCCTCCTAGGGGGCCCATGGACGTCAATTTCTGAGCATGAATGGGGATGCAAAGGAGGCAAAAAGTGAATGCAATTACCACAGGAACTCGCAAGCGGTCAAAATGGCGGCGCATATCGTGTAGATGTCAAGGTTTGCGCGCGGGACACAAACCGTCGAACAATCAAGTATCTACGAGCAATTCGAGGCCCGAATTCGCGGCAGAAAAAACACGCGCCTGCCCGACCCATACCGCGGTCCTAGAACCGCCTCACCGCAACGTGACAGCTTCAATGCCCGCGATTCAACCAGCGAATCGCTCAGTACGTTGCGCCTTCCGGCACCAAAATTATTTCCACGCGGCGGCCTTCTTTGCCCGCGCCGGTGTTCGTGCGAGCATCCACGCGAGAGGTGTCCACACTCTTTTTCTCGCCCAGATATTTCTTCGCGCTGTCTGCACGTTGTGCCGCCAACTTCTGCGATTGATGTTCTTTGGGATCCGCAGAACCCACCAGAACGATCTTCGCTTTCGCATCACTCTGCAAGCGAACAGCAACGTCGTCTAAAGTTCGTTTGCAGACATTGTCGGCACGAGCGCTATTCAGCGCGAATAAGCACTCGCTGATTTTGCTCGCTTCCGGCGCCGGAGGTGGGGCCTGCACGGTAACAGTCGTCGAGCAATCACACGCACTGTGGACGCCATTCTCGGCGCGTCCTGTCACTGTGTAAGTTCCAGGAGCAAGACCGGAAGTATCGAACTGAACGCTCTCTCCAGTGCCAATGATCTGCCCGGCGTTCGCTTGCCAGGTAAAACTAATCGGAGTGCCTGACGGATCGTTCACGACCGCCGTGATCGTAGGACGCTCACCGGCGTTTACCGTCGACGGATCCGCTGTGCACGACATCGTCGGCGCTGCCGGGGCGGGCTTCGAACGAACCGCAATAGAAGTGGAGCAACTCGCGTTATTGCCTACCCCATTATCCACTCGCGCTGTGAGGCTATAGTTCCCGGCAGCTAATCCGGTGGAATCCCAGCGCACGAAGGGGCCAACGCCGGAGATTTTTCCGCTCGAAGCGGACCAGGTGTAAGTCAGCGGACGCCCATTCGCATCAGTTGCCGTAGCGGTTGCCGCCACGAACTCATTCGAGCCTTCCATCACCGACGATTTTTCCGCGGAGCACGAGGCCGTCACGCTGTCCGGCGGCAGCGGCTTTTCGGGCCAGCGCGCAAATGCGATTTTCACTACGAAGCCATTGCGGTCCTGGTGATTCGTCAAATTCAGGTTATAGCGATAGCCGACGTCCAGCGCCAGATTCTTCAGCGCGTACAGGCGGAATCCCATCACGCTATCCACCGGGTCGCGCGCGCCAAAGCTCGTGTTCTGGATCGGCTTGCCGACGTAAATCACGCTGTCGTATTCCGTGATGATCTGGAAGCGTTTCTCGGGAAAAATCAGCAGGCCCGCTCCGATAGGCATCTGATCCGCAGTCTTCAGAAACGAGGGCACCGGTGTGCCGTTAAAGACTACGGTGTAATCCGCTCTGCGCTCAAAGCGATAAGCCCAGTTAACAGTCGCCTGGATGCTGTGGTGAAACAGCATCTTGCTCGCTTCCAGGCCGATGCCGTAATTGAATTGTCCGGATTGCACTTGATTCGAAAGCAGGGTGGAAAAGCCGCTCTGCGTGGGGATGTAGAAATCGTTGCGAAGCGAAAGGCTGATGGGCTTGCCGCGCCTCTCCGAGAGCAAAGCGATCTTAAATCCCAAGTCGATTTCTCCTACGCCACCCCCATTATGTGACGCGAATGGGTAGTCCTCTACGAAGGCGGGCGGACAAGCTGCGGGTATGCTGCACGGCAGAAAGGGACTATAAATTGTATTCAGATATTGCAGGCCGTTCGTGGAATTTAAACTCAACAAACTCGGCTGGTCCACATGGATGTGCTCATCCGCATCCATCGAAAAGAAGACGGTAAACCAGTTCGTGAGCCCCACGCCGAAAGAAGGAACTACTTGCAGAACGGTGATATCTCCGGGCATTCGGGAAATTTTATTTACGCCGGCGACGACGTCGAAGCCACCTTTGGGAAGCGTATCGCCGGTTCCTAGGGTAAAAAGCCCAGGAGTGCCGTCCAAAGCGGGCATCGGGACCCACTTGTGATGCTCTTCCGTCGCCTGACTATCGGAAGCCGCGGGCGTCGGCGTGGGAGCCGGCCGCGCAGAAGAGGTGGGAGCATCAGTTGAAGCATTGGCATCAGTGATTGCAGCCGACTTCTTCGCGTTTGGATCGTTCGGTGACTCAGCAGCGGCCGCTGCGTCCTTGTCCTTATCCTTCGATTTGGTGTCATCGGCAAAAGTTGACGTGGAAACGAGGAAAAGAGCTGATAAAAATATAATTGCGGCTGCCGCACCGAATCTCATTCCGCCTCCCGACTTCAAATGCATCAAACCCTGGCTAGCCCAGCGCTAAAACTGCAATCTAATGATGGCGGCACATTTAGGGAAGTTACAGGCCCGCAGATTTGACGGCGGGACTCGACGTGATTGGTAGCGAGCCGCCCTCAGCAGGTCGCTAAAACTGCACGAGTATAATTCACGCTTCGCGGTTCCAGAACTATTTTTTGCAACTTCCTGGTCGCACGCGGGTTTAGTTGGACTAGGATAGCCCTGGCTATGCAGGCCACTTTAAGCTGAGCCGACGCCATCTAATAAGCGACTACCAAGGCAGGCAATGCCTGGCGAGACAAGGAACTGAATTGGAGGGAGGCTTCCATGCGACGTAGAGTGCAATTATTGACCATGCTGATTCTTCTCGTAGGTTTTGTTGGTTTAGCCACGAGCCAAGCGCAGGATTCCGCCCCTCAGAACCCTAATGTCGCGCCGTACGAGGTACATGCGGGAACCCGGTTCCTGGTCGCCCTTCACGACAAGCTGAGCACGAAAGACGATAAGCGCGGAAAGCAGTTTACCGCTCGTACGCTCGAAGAGATTGTCTCGGCGGACGGCACGACTCTGCCGGCGGGCGCGGAAGTCCGAGGCCATATTGACAAAGTCGTTTCCGCGGGCAAGACCGGACACGCCAAGATTTGGTTGGCGTTTGACGAGATCCACACTCAAAACGGCTGGGTGCCCCTCATAGCGGAATTGATTGGTACGCCCGGTATTCATTCCATTCAAGTATTGTACGAACACGAGGGGGAGATCGTAACCACCTCGAGTAACCATCAGACCGAAGCCGAAGCTGCGGCCGCAGGCGCTCTTGCCGGTGCCGCTGTCGGGATGGCCGCCCACGATAACAAAGACGCAGCAATCGGAGCTGCCATGGGCGCTGCTACGGCTTTTATGGTTACTTCTGGAATCGGGCAGGAACTGACGCTCGAGCAGAATACAAAGCTCGAGCTGGTCCTGGAACGATCGTTGCGCATTCGAAGAGCCTGAACCGTAGCGAAATTCGTGGTGGCGTTCAATTGGCCTCAGACGCCGTGTGCTTCTTGGAATTACCTCGGACTGCTGGTAGATTCAGTGTTAGATGTCATCCGAGAAGCCTAACCTTCCGCGCATACTAATCGTTGAAGACGAGGACAACGCCCGCAAGGGCTACGAAGCCCTTTTGCGCAGGTGGAATTTCGAAGTAATCGGCGTGGCCAGCGGCGAAGAGGCTCTTGCGAAATTTCAGGACTTTCAGCCCAGCGTAATTTTATTGGACGTTGAGCTTCCGGGCATGAACGGTTTAGATCTCTTGACTCACCTGGGCGAAGAAATTCAGCGAATTCCCGTAATCATCATTACCGGGCGTGGAAGCGACGAGCGCGTGGTGCAAGCCATCGAGGCGGGCGCATACTGGTACATCGAAAAACCCCTGAAGCCACCTGTCTTACGGGCATTGCTCGACCGCGCCCTGGGGCGCGTGCGAGATCAGCAGGCTGTGGCGGCGCTGACTCGGGATCTGCGGAGCGCTGGAAAGCTGGGTGTTCTGGTGGGTACTTCGCCCGCGATGCAGGACGTAATGCGGCAAGTCGAGATGGCCGCGCCTTCCACGGCCTCCGTCCTAATAACGGGTGAAACTGGTTCCGGAAAAGAGATGGTTGCTCGTTCGATTCATATGCTGTCACCGCGCGCAGAACGTCCGTTCGTTGCGATCAATTGTTCGGCAATCCCTGAATCGCTGATGGAAAGTGAAATCTTCGGCCATGAAAAAGGCGCTTTCACTGGTGCCGCCGAGCGCCGCATCGGATGCTTTGAGCTTGCGGATGGCGGCACCTTGTTGCTCGACGAGATTGGCGAAATGCCCGCTCAAACCCAAGCCAAGCTGCTGCGCGTCTTGGAAGACCGCAAAGTTCGCCGGCTCGGCAGCAAAGTGGAAACGCCGGTGGACGTGCGCGTTCTCGCAGCCACAAACAAAAACCCTGAAGAAGCGGTCGCCGACGGCCACTTGCGCCAGGACCTTTATTTCCGCCTGAATGTTTTTCACATTCACCTACCGCCGATGAGAGAACACAAAGAGGATTTGCCTCAGCTGGTTGAGCATTTATTGGCGGACATATCCACGAAGCATCATAAGAAAGTCTCAGGCGTGGGCAACGATGTGATGGACCTTTTCAAGTCCTATCCGTGGCCGGGAAACGTGCGCGAGTTGCGCAATGTTCTGGAGCGCGCCGCTATCGCGTCGGACCGCGGAACTGTGTCGCGCCAGCATCTGGCTTCTGACTTCGGGCGCACGCCAGCCACCACCAACTCGGGGCTGGGCGCGATTCGCTTCCCGGTAGGCACAACCGTGGATGCCGCGGAGCGCGAGCTAATTCTGCAGACACTCAACGCTACGAGCCAGAACAAGACTCGCGCGGCCGAATTATTGGGCATTAGCCTGAAGACACTTCATAACAAATTGAAAGAATACGAGGCGGGGCGGATCAATGCGTCTCAGCCTGAAAACTAAATTCACGCTGGCGATCTCGCTTTTGGTACTGGCGGTGGTCACTGCCGTTTCCGCTCTTTACATAGCCAGGCTCACCCGGCAAACTCTGCGCCAGGCGGATGACCGGGCGCGCTTTATCGCTCAGCAGGTTTTTCTTGCCTGCCAGAACGCCCTGGCGGATGCAGCCGAACGAGGGGACTCGCCGACTTCCTTGAGCCCTGCGGACTTGCGTGAATATGCGCGCAAGACGTTCGACAACAGCAGCTCGCTGAATTCGGTAATCGAATCGGCGGTGGGATATTCACCCACGATTTACGAGATTACGATCAGCGATCGCGACGGCGTCGTCCTGGTTTCGAGCGACGCTGCGCTCCGCGGAGAAAAAGTTCCGAGCAGACCAGGTGTCGCGTCGCTCGTCCGCGGCGGATTTTTCCAGCAGCTTCGTACGCTTTACGGGCCTCCGCAAGTTTTCGAAGATTCCCTGCCGTTTAACCTGGGGCCCGGACCATTCGGCGATATCCGTATTGGGCTATCCTCGGCCTTAATTCGCAACGAAATCACATCGTTACTCGTATCTGCTGGATGGTACGCGCTGGGCTCGGTTCTGCTGTCCACTATGCTCGCGTTTGTTGTGAGCCGCGTATCGCTCGCGCCGATCGATCGGATATCGGCTCAATTGGACCGCATCTCCGCCGGTGAATTCGACCTGGAACCAGTTGAACGCGGAGACGAACTCGGCGCAGTGAGCACGAAGATCGTGGGCATCGGCAAACAATTACGCGACGTTCGCGAAATTTTCAGCACGTTGCGCGAAAATCTGGATCAAGTGATGAGCGGGCTGGAAGATGGATTGCTGCTCTTCAATGCCAGTGGCCGCGCTGTCTTAGTTAGTCCGTCAGTCGAGAACTTCCTCACCAGACGTCCTGAGGATCTTCGCGGGTGCCGCGTGAGCGAGATTTTTCCGCCGGGGCATCCGATTCGCCAGGCTTTGGGAGTCGAAGGAGACGAAATCGTTCCTGTGGAAAGCGCCGAAGTTATGATGGAAGGCGCCAACGGAGCTCAACGAGTGGGACTGAACGCTCAGATTATTCGCGAACACGGCGTTCGGATGGGCACGCTCGTTACTTTGCGCGACGTTGAATCAATCGAGCGTATCGGAAATCAGCTGCATGTATCCGAGCGGCTCGCCGCTCTCGGGCGTGTCACCGCGGGCGTTGCGCACGAAGTGAAAAATCCGCTGAATTCCATGCGCCTCTGGCTTGAAGTTCTAAAGGGCAATATGCCGGTCGAGCCTGAAGCGCAACAGGCGGTGAAAATGTTGGACAGCGAGATCGACCGGCTCGATCGCGCGGTAAAAACGTTTCTGAATTTCACGAAGCCACTCGAATTCAAGCTGGAGGAAACCGACCTTCGTCTCTTGCTGGACGAAGTTCTGGACGCTGCGCGCCCGGCGATTACGCAGGCAGGTGTCGAACTGCGAGTGGATTTGCCCTCAGAGTTTCCTCCCACCCTTGTGGATAGCCAGCTGATGCACCAAGCAGTGTTGAATCTATTGCTGAACGCTTGCGAATTCACTGATCCCGGCGGCCGTATCACACTCAGCCTGCGACGCAGCGGCGATTCCGCCGTTATCGCCGTGGCGGATTCCGGCAAGGGAATTCCCGTAGAGGATCAAAAGAAAATTTTCCAGTTATTTTTTACCACCAGGCCCGGTGGTACCGGAATTGGACTTGCCAACACTTTTCGATTTGTACAGTTACACAATGGTCGGATAGAATTCGATTCGGAGGTCGGGCGCGGAACTACCTTCCGAGTAGAACTGCCGCTGGCTCGCTCCATGGAAGCCTCGGCGGGAAAACTCCGCGACTTCAGCCAGCCCTTCGCTGAAGAAAAAAGATAGATGCCCAGCCGAAACAAGGAAGCTACAGCTTTGTTTGTGCTCTTGGCCACGGGGTTGGCGCTTGCAACTGCCGGATGCGAGCAGAAGACGGTGAAAGCAGCCGTGCCTATTGCATCCACTCCGATGCCCCAGCCGTCGGATTCCAAGCCGCTCACTAACGTGGCGCCCGATACTACCGCAACGCCTCCAGAAGTCGTCGAAGCTAGTGTTCCGCCGCCGGCCCCGCCGCCTTCTTCAACTGAACCCTTATCCGTCACCTCACCCCGCACGAAGCCGGTTCCTCCTCCTCGTAAGCAACCTTCCGAACCGCAGACTGCTGAGGCATCTACCGAGCAATCGACGCGACCTCCGGCGCCGCTCATATCGCCGCAGTTGTCCGCGAACGACCAAGCAACGTATGCTCGCAAAACGGATGATGATGTGAGCGTCGCAGAAAACAATCTCCAGCGATCCGCCGATAAGCGCCTAAGCGCCGCTCAACGCGATCTCGTTGAGAAAATACAAAGTTTTCTGTCGCAGTCTCGCGAGGCCAGCAAGGCAGGTGATTGGGCCCGCGCCCAAAATCTCGCCCAAAAAGCTCGTTTGCTTTCCGTAGAATTGGTTGATTCGCTGTAAGCTGGTAATCGAGACTTAATTTCGACCCTCTTCGCCAGCTCTCCCCAGAAACGCCGTCTCGTTGAAAATCCTGCTAAAATGACCGGGTGAAAGTGTTTGATGTTGCGATCATTGGCGGCGGAATTATAGGAAGCTCGATTGCTTTCGAGCTGGCTGCCGAAAAACTTGAAGTCGTCCTGTTGGACCGCGAGGAGCCGGGCCGCGGTGCGAGCTGGGCTGCTGCCGGAATGCTTTCTGCAGCGCCAGACTCCCCGGAAGCGCGGCCACTCGTTCCACTCGGCAAAGAAGGTCTGGGGCTCTATCCCCAATTCATCAGCAGAATTGAAGAAGAAACTGAGCCCTACAGGCATTTTAGTTCTGAAGGAACCCTTCAAATTTTTCCCGGGCCTAACGCGGAGATAGAGCGCGACAAAACGGTAGCCGACCTTAAAACATTAGGTGTTGAGATCGAGCCGGTGACGCTGGAGACTGCGCGCAAAATGGAACGCGCGATCAATCCCAGCGCCAACGCTGTGGCGTGGCTTCCCGGGGAGTCAACGGTCGATCCCAGATCACTCATGGAAGCCATTTTGGCGGCACTGCGGCATCGCGGCGTCGAAATCCGCGCCGGCTGTTCAGCCACGTCCCTAACGCGACAAGCTGGGACGTGTACCGGGCTGACCGCTAACGGCGAACCCATTAGCGCAAAGATTGTTGTTGTCGCTGCAGGATGCCATTCCGCAAATCTTGCCGGTGAGGATGGCTGGCTTTCGCGCTACGCACCGACCCGACCGATACGCGGCCAAATGCTCGCCTTGCATTCGACCGAAACTCAGTTACGGCGAGTGCTCCGCTCCGATCGAGGCTATCTTGTTCCGAGGCATGAAGGACGAATCGTGGCTGGCAGCACCCTGGAAGATGTCGGCTTTAATAAAAACCTGACCGCCGGCGGTATTCGCGAAATTCTTGACGCAGCCATTGAGTTGGCTCCGGGCATTGCTCAAGCCAAAGTGATGGAGACCTGGGCAGGCCTGCGCCCCGGAACTCCCGATCACCTTCCGATTATCGGACCCACTGATATCGACGGCCTATTCGTAGCCACCGGCCACTACCGAAATG
>Ga0182024_10011987_pt1 | contig 17249 bp, 13 predicted proteins | sample P32metaG_FD_120480 | JGI IMG/M metagenome (GOLD analysis project Ga0182024, IMG submission 120480) | Permafrost microbial communities from Stordalen Mire, Sweden - P3-2 metaG (Illumina Assembly) | ecosystem: Environmental > Terrestrial > Soil > Wetlands > Permafrost | place: Sweden: Stordalen...
AATGTGCGCACTCAGCGCACTAAGTCGCTCTATACGGCAGCCGTGGGGGAAATAGTGCGCGGTAAGCGCGGTATGCGCGGTAATTGACTGCGGCCTGCGGGGCTTGCCTTGCAGAGTAGGGGGCTTGAACCTGTGTTTTACGGCGGCAAGGTGGGGGGAATGCTGCGCGGTAAGCGCGGTATGCGCGGTAAGATACTTAGGGCGGCCGAAGCTGCATGATTTGGATCCTGACAGGGTCTTCAGATCCAGAGTGGCGCTATTTTTGTCGAAAAGAGACTGGTCCGTCACCGCTATTCTCCTTGTCAATGACTTTGCTTCCCGGGTCCAGGGATGCAGATGCACGCTAAGTCCTTTGTTTCATGAAGGTGCTCAAAATTTGGGAATAATTATTTGAGCATCTTGCCTTGCGGTTGCCAGACTGGCAGGTTGGAAAAACGTGCGCACTCAGCGCACTAAGTCGCTGCATACGGCAGCGGACGGAAAAAGTGCGTGATATGAGCGGTAAGCGTGGAAAGGTGCTTCCGGCGAAGCCGGCTGGGTGGCTTTGCCGCCGTCGAGGTCTTCTTATGTGCAGCAAGATGCGCGGCGAAATGACGGTTACTCGATTGAGCGGTAGCCCTCGCGAGAGATTTAAACGGTTCAACGGACTAAGAAGCCAGGAGGCGGGCACACAGCATAGATGCGAAGCGACTATATGTCTTAGCGAAAGAAATTGCTGCGCGGCAATCTTTAGTGTGTTACCCAGGCGCAGGCCAGATTGTTGTTGTGGGGTGCGCGCGGAGGCGCCGTATCTCCTCCGGGTTTCAGGAATGCGATTTTCCCGTCTTTGTGTCGGCGGCTAAGTCGTTTGTTTTATCAAGATGATCAAATTTTATCTTTCCCGCCCTCCTAAGATGCTTAGGTGACCGGTGGGTTTGGTAAGCTGCTGACCTTGGGGCAAGGTCCAGTACCAGGACGCTATCGCTGGTGCTAAGAATGCCCACATCGCATTTGGCGCGGCGCACGGTGATCATGCAGAAGCTCCGTTCACGGGGGAGGCGTCTATCGACTTGGTTCGCGGGGGCCTGGTTTTTTTCTTTTTTTCGCACGTCTTCGCCCCTCCGGTGGTTGGCTGAGGGCGAATCCGAGTCGTGAGGGAGTGTTAACTACGACGGTATTACGCCGTAGTTTTGGGCGTCTATGGACTTAAGCAGAAAAAGATGTGGAAAACCGGGTATGGAACTACCGGGACGGGTTTGTGGGTTGGGGAAGCAGGTCAGTGAGAGTGGAGGCGACAAACTAGTCACCCGGGAATCCCCTTTCGATAAAGTGCCAGCTCCGTCCACGAAACTCCTGCCCGCTTCGGCGTAAAGATCAGGTGGACGTGGTTGGGCATCAAGCATGCACAGAACTAAAATGCCCGGTGATATCGCGCCTTACGCTGGGCATTCAAACGGTTGCCTTGGTCCACTCGATAGATCGCAGGGGTAAAACCCGTTTCGCGCTTGAATGCGACGCTCAAATATTCGGAGTGTTCGAAACCAGTGCGACTGGCGATATCTGCGAGCGTAAGATCAGTGTTGACCAAGAGCTGCTTCACGCGATCGACTCTTACCCGGATGATTTCATCATGAAGGGTGTGATTCAAGAGTTTTTTGAAGCGAGTTTCGAGAACTTTGCGGGACAAGGGCACGGCACGAAGCACATCCTTAACGTTGATGGGTTCGCACGCATTGTGGCGAATGAACCGCACCGCGTGCACTACATGCGGATCATCGGTCGCCAATACATCGGTCGATTGCCGGCGGTGCACACCGATGGGCGCGATACGAACCTCGACCACCTCCAAACGCTCCCCCTTCATCATCCGCGCCAGCAAAGCGGCAGCCTCGTAACCGGTGCGGTGGGTATCGGGGATCACGCTGGAAAGGTGAGGCGATGACAGCTCACAAAGCAGTTCGTCATTGTCGACGCCGAGCACTGCAATCTCGTCGGGAACGGCGAGGCCAGCGTTCCGGCAAGCATCGAGGACTTGTTGGCCGCGAATGTCGTAGCAGGCGAAGACACCCACCGGTTTTGGCAGTTGTGTCAACCACCCTTCCATCGCCGTGATCTGCGTATCGGATTGTCGGCGTGGCGGCACGAAAGTTTGGCATCGGTGCCCCGCGGCCTTGAGTAATTTACCGAAGTGGTCACCGCGCCAGCGCGACCAGTTAAAACGGTCGTCTCCGCAATACGCGAAATGCTTGAAGCCCCGTTCCAGAAAATGGTTGGTCGCCAGATGCGCAATCTCCCGATCATCGGTCTCCACCCACGGTATCGCGGGAATATGGCGTCCGGCGCTTACATCGACGGTCGGCAGCTTTGAATTCACAACGGCTTTTGCAATTCTCTCGCTTTCGATGCGCGCAATTATGCCGTCGCCATTCCAGTTCGCCAACCAAGACGGCGGATCGTCACCGCGGCCCTGTTCCATGAGGTAGAACGACCAGGGCTCGTGCTCGCGAATATAACTGACCACGCCGTGTAGCAGGCCACGCGCATAGGCGTTGGAAGTTTCTATGAGCAATGCAACCTTGGGCCGGTTGCGAGAAAGGAACCAGCCTGCTTGGGCTGATTGGAGCGATCGGGGCATATGACTCTGACGACCGCCTTGTTGGATGTTGCCGGCGGCCGCGGCAAAAAGACTCAGTGAATCATAGCATTAACAATGTTCTTGGTGCTTCAACCTATTGGTATCAAAGGGACATTCCTATCAAATGAGACAAAAACTTCTAGGCTAAAAATCTCAAATTAAATACGTAAAGTCTCATAGTCGGGAGGTCTACGCTTCGATAGTATTTCCCGTGGTTTGGTTGATTGACAGAAATTCGCATGGAGTGACAGCTTCTCATCGGTTCTCAATGAAAGCCTTCATTCCTCTACGAATGTACACGTTTGTTTTTTGGTAATTTTTCGGAGGCGCTAAGTATGCGGCGAGTGAAAGGCTTTTTGGTGACGTTTGGCAATAGGAGCAGGAACGCATTCACTTGCTCTACCATGCTGATTCTGCCTTTCGCGCTCTGGGCATCGATCGAGCGTCTCGACACTGAGGTCGCGATCACAGAGCAGACGCGCAATTTAAAATCCCTTCGGCTGGCGCACAAACCGATACCGCTGGGGAAAGCGATGGAACCGGCCAAAGCGACGCGGATCCGCTGCCAAGCTAAGGGTGCCCAACTTAGGTTGAAAGGCGCTTCAAGGATGACACTATCGACAAGAATTAATTACAAGATTAGCCTCAGGTTCGGTGTGCTTGCGCTTTGTATTTTCCTTCTCGGCGCGGGGAGGTTATTTAGTCAGGCGGATACAGGGAGCATTACTGGCACGGTAACGGATGCTTCCGGCGCCGTCGTGCCGGGCGTGAAAGTTACCATCGTTGCGGTTGCAACCGGCCAGCGGCAAGAAGTTACTACGGATGGTGGCGGCCGTTATTCCTCAGGTCCGCTTCGCCCTGGTGAGTATCGGGTTGAAGCCGAGCGTGCAGGGTTCAAGCATCTGGTCAGCAAGAATGTGGTGCTGGAGGTTCAGGAAGCCGCTGTGATGAACCTCGCAATGGAAGTCGGCGGCGTGCAGGAGGTGGTGACGGTTACCACTGCCCCGCCGATGGTCGACACTAGCGACGCATCACAGGGGTCGGTAATCGAAGAGAAAAGTGTCGCAAACCTCCCGCTGAATGGCCGCGACTACCTTCAGTTGGCTTTGCTTTCCGAAGGGGCCTTGCCTCCTCCAGCCGCGCATACCGCAGATGGCTCGGGCTCCAACAGGGCCGGAGGTTTTTCCGCGGGTGGAGTGCGTACTACGGACAACGACTACCTGCTCGATGGATTCGACAACAACATTGATGACACATCTTTCGACGTGGATCAAGCCGAGGTAGTCAAGCCGTCAGTCGACGCGATCCAAGAGTTTAAAGTGCAAACCAACTCGTACCCGGCGCAGTTCGGGAGAGCTGCCGGTGGCGTCGTGAACCTCACCATGAAGTCAGGAACCAACGGGTTTCATGGGACTGCATACGACTTTGTCCGAAACCAATTTTTTGATGCAAGGAACGACTTTAATTCCGGGAAACAGCCCGAGTACAACCGCAATGACTACGGTTTATCCGTTGGTGGGCCCGTCCTCAAGAACAAAGCGTTCTTCTTTTTCGCCTGGGAGGATCTAAAGCTAAAAGAGTCAAATATTGATAACAACACGATCCCGACGGCCGCTATGAGGCAAGGAAATTTCTCGGCGCTCAGTGTTCCCATCTACGATCCTCTGACATACAATTCGACGACGAATACGCGGCAGCCTTTCCCTGGAAACATCATCCCATCGAACCGCTTCGACCCGGTCGCGCAACAGCTCTTGAGTTACTTTCCCACTCCCCAAAACAGCAACCTTTCGCAAAACTACATCTACATTTCCCCGAACGACGAAAGTCTGAACCGGATCAACACGCGAGAGGATTATCGACTCTCCCAGAAAGATCAATTTTCGGTGATATTCAATAGCCAAACAATCTTTATACCGACACAGCCTGTGCTGCCGCCGCCTGCATTTGGCGGCGACTCGCGCCAGCAAAACGTGTGGGGCTATGGCAGCGGTATTACCTGGACCCATGTTGTTTCTCCGACGCTTGTGACGAGCACCAAAGCCGGGTGGTTCGGGGACAGGTTCCAGATCACTTACCCTCCGGTGGCGTTAGCTCTGGGGAATGTGGCTGCAAAGATCGGCCTGCAAGTGCCAACGTCAACCCTTCCCATAATGTACCCAAACTTCCCCATGACCGGTTATGCCACGCTCGGACCAGGTAATTTCTTGCCTGTTTGGTCGGAGGGACAGGACCGGCAGGTCTTGAATGATACGAGCTGGGTTAAGGGCGGGCACACAATCCAATTCGGGGCTGGGATTGAATGGATACAGACCAATAACAACAACGCCCGCAACGAAGACGGAACAATCACCTTCACCGGCAGGTATACGAGAAATTCTTCAACTCTTACCGGCGGAAACGCGGTTGCCGATTTCCTTCTCGGCGATGTCGATAACATCCTCTTCAGCACAACCACAAGGATAGAAGCGCGGGCAACTATGTTCGACGCATACTTTCAGGATGAGTGGAAGGTCGCCAAGCAGTTCACGTTGAATTGGGGGTTACGCTACCAGTATCTGACCCCATTCCATGATATATACGATAGGTTGGCCAATGTCGACCTGGACACCAATCCCCTACAGCCGCAAATCTTGCTTGAGGCCCAGACGAAGCCGACGGTTTGGGTGCACAACAGTCCCCTGGATTTTGAGCCGCGTGTGGGTCTGGTGTATAGCCTGTTCGGGGACAAGGTGGTTTGGCGCGCTGGTTACGGGGTCTATTCCCCCTTTCAGAGGTTCTCTCCTTTCGGAGATTCCGATTCGATGGTTGTGAATCCTCCCTACGACGTTTCGATCACCACGAGCAGCAACGGGATCACTCCCTATTCGCAGCTGATGAACGGAACCCCAGCCGATTTCGTATCGCTGCAGAATGCGACCTCAGTTTCGCTGGCTTCTATGCAACGCGTCCCGCCACACGCGTATAACCAGCAATGGAATTTGAGTGCGCAGTACCAGTTTGCTGAGAACTGGATGGTTCAGGTCGGATATATCGGCAGCAAGGGAACGCACATCGTGAACCTATTTGATACGAATTATGTAAATTCGCTAGGCCCTGGAAGCGTCAACCCGCGGCGCCGGTTCACCAACATATTCGTTCCCACATCCGCGCCATCCATCGCGGGGCCGGTTCAAGGAGTCACCATTTCACCCCTGAGCTCAATTCTGCGGCAGGAGTATTCGGGAAATACCAACTTCAACGGTATGCAGACAACTCTAAGACACCAACTCTCCCAAGGCTTTACCATTTTGGGGACCTGGGTATGGTCGAAAGCACTGGGTGACACCTTCGACGCATCTCCCGAAGGCAGTTCTGCCGGCTACACTTTCCAGAATCCCGCTAATATTCGCGGTGAGTACGGCCTCTTGGACACGCACCTTGCGCAGTCGTTAGCTGTAAGCGGAATCTGGGACGTACCCTACGGACACGGAAGGCGATTCGGATCAGATCTTGCTCCCTGGGCAGACGCCGTGCTGGGCGGTTGGAGTCTGGACGGAATCCTTTCAGCGACGAGCGGAGGTCCGTTTAGCGTCACCGTGAATGGCAATCCCTCCAACTCGGGGCAAACCGATCGACCCAATATCGTGGGCAATCCGTATTCCGTTTCGGGGGGACGGACAAAAGCCGAATTTATCAACACCGCGGCGTTTGCGGCCAACGCAAAGTACACCTACGGTGATGAGCAGCGGAACTCCATCATTGGCCCCCGATATACGGATATCGATAGCTCTCTTACGAAAGAGGCGACGATTTTCAAAGTAAAGGATCAGCCTGTGAATCTTCAGTTCCGCTGGGATGTTTTCAATATCTTCAACCATCCCAACTACAGCACACCCGGTAATGTCCTGGGTACTCCCACTTTCGGGCAAATAACGAGTGCCCTTTCCCCACGACAGATGCAGTTTGCCCTCAAGTTGATTTTCTGAGTGCGCCGTCAAGCGTGATGAACCCGTTTATCTGTCGGCCGGCGACGGACTCATCAAAAAGGAGAAGCAGGCATTATGGTCCCCAAGCGTTCGGTCCTTAGAAGTTTTCCGTTTAAAGCATTGGTGCTGGGGGGCGCGGTTCTTGGTGCCTTACTTTGCACGGCTCAAAGCGGTCAAGAACGGCTGGACCTTGCCGGAGAATGGCCACTCTTTCGCGGCAATGTGGACTGGACTGTCAATCGGGGAGACCCAGGTGGAACCCAGTTCGCTGCGGTGGCGCAGATTAATGCAGTCAATGTGCACCAGATGCGGCCCGCGTGGGAGTACCACACCGGGGATGCATCGCCGCGATCGACGATGTATGCCAACCCCATTGTCATTGACGGGACGATGTACCTGAGCACCGCGAGTCTAAAGGCCGTGGCGCTCGACGCCGCAACCGGCCGCGAAAAGTGGGTCTTCGATCCCGCGAAATACAACAACGGCAAGGTCATGCGTCTGCGCAATCGCGGCGTGGCGTATTGGAAGGGCGCCGAAGGCGAGCGGATCTTCGATTTTGTCCGCGACAGGGTCTACGCCATCGATGCGAAATCGGGCCAGTTGATTCAATCCTTCGGAAAGAACGGTTACATCGATCTGCGGGAAAACCTGGGTGTGGATCCGGAGGGAGTCGATTTGGAAATGACCTCGCCGGGCGCGGTCTATAAGGATCTTCTCATTCTCGGTTCCCGCGTCGGCGAGACCTACGGCGCCTCGCCAGGGTACATCCGCGCCTTCGATGTCGTCACGGGTAAGCTGAAGTGGATCTTTCATACGATCCCGGAACCGGGTGAGCTTGGTTACGACACGTGGAACTGGCCTAAGGGCGAGACGTTCGGCGGCGCAAATGCCTGGGGAGGAATTACTATCGATGAAAAGCGCGGATGGGTGTTCGCGGCAACCGGGTCGGCGACCGACGATTTCTATGGCGCCTATCGCAAAGGGAACGATTTATTTGCTAACTGTGTGTTGGCAATCGATGCGAACACCGGCAAGCTGAAATGGTACTACCAGACCGTTCATCACGATCTCTGGGATTACGACAATCCACCGGCCCCGGTTCTGGTGACGGTGAAGAGCGGTGGAACCTCGCGGGACGCGGTAGTCCAACTCACGAAAATGGGACGTGTATTCGTGCTCGATCGCGATACGGGCAAGCCTATTTTTCCGGTTGCAGAGGTCCCGGAGCCCCCCTCTGACGTGCCGGGAGAGCAGACGTCGCCGACCCAACCGTTCCCGCTCAAACCCCCTCCATTGACTCGACAGGCGATCACCGAGGCGGATTTGACGAACATCAGTCCGGAGGCCCATGCATCCGCTCTCGAACGTTTCCGCAGATACCGCTCGGGATCCATTTATACTCCTCCGAGCCTGCAAGGCATGATCACTATGCCCGGTCACCTGGGCGGCGCCGAGTGGCAAGGCGCCTCCTTCGATCCTCAATTGAATGTGCTTTACGCGAACGTGAATGAGATTCCGACGATCAATCGGCTGCGCCCCGTTTCCGATATTGGCGACCACGGCAATGCAGATGGCGCGCAGAGTAGGTTGAGTCCGGCCCAACTGGGCCTACAAATCTATCAGGCTAGGTGCATGGCCTGTCACGGATCGGACCGTCTGGGAAATCCGCCACAGGTCCCGGCGCTCGCTAAGCTCGATCTTAGTCGGCCCGAGTACAAGGCGGTTATTAAAGGAGGGCGCAGCGGCATGCCCGCCTTCAGCCAATTAAGTGACAATGAATTGGCGGCCCTGGCGGCCTATGTCAGCCATCCACCGAATGACGGTCCAATCGGCACGCCCGCCGCGCGCCGCTATACCCTGGACGGCTACATTCTTTTTAATGACGCTCAGGGATTCCCCGGCATCTCGCCGCCTTGGGGCACGCTCAACGCGATCGACATGGTAACGGGCAACATCCTGTGGAAGGTGCCCCTCGGTGAATACCCGGCACTCGCGGCCAAAGGCATTCACAACACCGGAACGATGAACTTCGGTGGTGCCGTCGCTACGCCAGGAGGAGTGCTTTTCATTGCCGCCACCGCGGACGCCAAGATCCGGGCTTTCGCAACACACTCGGGTCAGCAACTGTGGGAATATCAATTGCCTGCCGGCGGTTATGCGACTCCGAGCGTGTACATGGTGAACGGCGGGGAATATGTCGCGATTTCGGCCGGTGGCGGAGGCAAGAATGGCACGAAATCGGGGGATTCCATCGTCGCGTTTGCTCTACCAGAGAAGGAGGAAGCGCCCGCTTCCAGCAGCCGCAGCGAACGGCCTTCCGGTTCCGGGTGGATTCAGCTTTTCGACGGCAAAACATTGAACGGCTGGGAACAGATGAATGGTGCCCATAACTTCACGGTTGAAGACGGAGCTATCGTCGGCCGGACGGTGGAAAGCAGTGCGGGCATAAACTCGTTCCTGTGCTCGCTGCAGGAGTTTGACGACTTTGAGCTTGAGCTCGAAACGTACATCGACCCCGTAATCAACTCTGGCGTCCAGATCCGAACTAAGGTCAGGCCTGTTGATGGACCCGGCCGGCCGTACGAATCGTTCGCCGGAAGAGTGAATGGCCCGCAGGTCGAGATTCGCCGCTACTACAAAGGGTTGCCGACGACGGGCCTGATGTACGGGGAGGCACTCGGCACAGGCTGGCTATCCTCACAGAAGAAGATCGATGAGGGACAACCCTACTTCATCGACGACGACTGGAACAAACTGCGAATTGTGGCCAAAGGGCCGCGGATTCAGACCTGGGTGAATGGTCACCTGATCGAAGACTACACTAACGAGGAGCTCTATAAGACCCACGCCAAAGGTTTCATTGGCCTGCAGGTGCATGGGCTCAGCGAGCACGAGCTAAGCCTTCCCATAAATGCTGGCCGGGGCATCACGAAGAGCCAGCCGCTAATGGTGAAATTTCGGGACATCCGAATCCGGCCGCTCTCTGCGCACGAGTGACAAATAGCCGGCCGGTGGCATTGCCACGCCAGCCGTGTGTGAAATAAACGGCAAAGATTATGTAGTCATTGCTCGTGGGGTCGGAGGCAAACAGATGGCTAAGTCGGGCCATAAGTACATTGCATTTGCTTTACCCGATTCATTGAAGAGCAGACGCAATTGATCTTTGAAAAGGGAGTTTTTGGTGGGTGACAATATCTTTCGCAGTATTATGCTCAACACGCTTCCACGGAGGATGATATTTCGAGTCGAGCGAAGTTAAATATAGCGATCGTCGGACTGGGCTTTGGTAAGGAATTCATTCCTATCTACCAGAACCACCCCAACACGAATATGTACGCGATCTGCCAGCGGACCAGAAGCAAGCTGGACGAAGTTGGAGATCAGTTTAACGTCAGTAAACGGTTCGAAGATTTCGACGAGCTGATCCAGGACCCTAGAGTTGACGCGGTCCACATCAATTCGCCAATCCACTTGCATGCTCCACAAAGCATAGCCGCCCTTCGTGCCGGCAAGCACGTCGCATGTACAGTTCCAGCGGCGACTACGATTGAGGAGTGCCATGCGGTTGTAAACGCGGCCACGGCTTCTGGCAAGAACTACATGATGATGGAAACCGCGATCTATGGCCGCGAGTTTTTATTTGTTCGGGAGTTGCGTGACAGCGGAAAATTAGGCCGAATTCAGTTTATGCGCGGGTCCCACCAACAGGAGATGGCAGGCTGGCCCGGGTACTGGGAAGGGCTCCCGCCGATGCATTATGCAACTCACGCCGTCAGTCCTTGCCTTGCGTTGGTCCGGGGTGAGGCCGAGTACGTGTCGTGTTATGGTTCTGGGGAAATCGAGCATCGCTTAGCCGCCAAATACGGGTCTCCGTTTGCGGTCGAAAGCGCGTTGTTCAAGGTACGCAACCAGGAACTTGCGTTCGAAGTAACGCGCTCGTTGTTTGAGACCGCGCGACAGTACCGCGAGAGCTTTGATGTGTATGGAGATAAAAGTTCTTTCGAGTGGCCGCAGATCGAGAGTGAACGTCCAGTGATTCATGTCGGTGAAAAGCCAGAGTGTGTAACGATACCGGACTATGCACGCCTCCTCCCTGAGCCGATCCAACGCTTCACGACAAAGGGTGTTTATGACGAAGCCAATGAGCATCTCTCGTTCATTCAGGGCGGAGGCCACGGTGGGTCGCACCCGCACTTAGTACATGAGTTTGTTTCCAGTATTGTGGAAGGCCGGCCTTCGTTTCCCGATGTTTATCAATCGGCAAATTGGACTTGTGCTGGCACCTGCGCGCATAAGTCGGCTATGCAGGCAGGCCGCCGAGTCGTACTTCCCGATTTCCGGAGGCCTGAGGGGTAGGTGCCCATGAGACCACTAGTAATCCTTAGAGCTCAGAGCGTGAGTGTTACGAAAATGCGTCACTATCGCAAAGTTTCGGCAAATGTCGTCCAGCAAGAGGGACAGCAAGTTAGGTGGCAGGCTGTTTACGACATGCTCGACGAAACGGGGGGCTACTGTCATGACCGAAACGCATAATTCGTTCATGGAGGCGCCCGATGAAAAATATATCTTAGACATGGAAATGGAAAGGCCAAGCGAAAACGGACAACGTGATAAGGACGCTGAGGCCCAACGTGCCAAATGGGTTGATCACGGAATTCAAGTCAAAAGACGTAATGATGTGGCTCATATTGTGATCTTTGATTCTCCGGACAATAAGGGATTCCCAGTTGCTTGGAGAGTGGATAATCAGTTCGGCTTTGGCCCCGACAAATCGTGGTGAGAGTGGAAGATGGAAAAGGGCCAAACTGAGGTTCTTCATTATCAACTTATCGCGTGTACAGGAAAATTCAATCCTGTCGCAATAGCGGAGGCTTACAAGGCATATGTTACTGGGAAATAAGTGAATAACCAAAAACATTCAGCTGCACCGCCGACCGCAGACAACCGTACTTGCGGCATGGCCCACCGTCCGGACTACATTTCGCAGGCCGTGTCGAATCCGCCGCAGAACCGTGCGCCTTGGTATATAAACACCGCGCCAAGCTACGCAGGGGTGTTTTTCTGGATTGCGTTTTATCAGTCTATCGGCGGCTCGACGATCCGCCATGCAGGACTGGGAGTTTGCCTCGTAGCCCTGGTCGCCGCAGGCCTGCTCTGCTATGTGTTGTATTATCTTGCTCCAGCAATGTTGGGGATGAAGAGCGGCTATCCGCTCTACGTTATCGGGAGTTCTACGTTTGGGAGAACGGGGGGATATATAGTGCCGGGACTGCTGATGGGCTTTGTGCAAATTGGCTGGTTCGCGGTCGCTACGTTCCTCGCTAGCGACTTTATATTGAAGGGGCTGGGCCTCGCCGCCGGACCTGGCTCAATCCCATTCGTCGTCGTGGGGGTGGTCTGGGGATACACGATGGCCTATGTCGGGGTGAAGGGGATTAAATATGTTGGAAGGGTTTCGCTTCTGCTAAATTGCATCCCGCTTATCATGCTTATCGTTGTTTTCTGGCAGACGGCAAGGGGTGTCGCCCACTATGTGCCGAAACCCGCGGAAACTGACACCTATGGAGCCTTCGTTGCGATGCTGGCAATTGTTTTGGGCTTTTTCGCTACAGGGGGGGCTGCAGGCGCGGATTTCGCGATGAATAGCCGGAATGCGAAGGACGTCAAGCTGGGTGGACTGGTAGGCATCTCGCTTGCGGCTCTGATCGCGGGTGGCCTAGCGCTGCTTTCCGTGGCGGGCGCGCACGGTCTTGATCCATCTCTAACCGGCTATCAATACGACGACGTAGTTAAAGCGATCGGTGGCCCTATTGCGACGGCGATGTTTTTCCTTTTTGCCTTGACCTCGGTTCCGGCCACTTGCTTTTGCTCTTTCATTGTCGGCAATAGTTTTTCGACGATGATTCCGCAAGTTTCGCGTCTGTTCTCGACCATGATTGGTATCACCATCGGGATCATCTTGGCCGTAACGGGTATCGCTGGCGATTTGATCGGTTTTTTCGGAATTGTTGGCGCGTCGTTTGGTCCCGTCTGCGGCGCCATCGCCGCCGATTACCTGTTGAGCGGTCGAAAGTGGGCTGGGCCCAGACTGGGAGTCAACTGGGCTGGATACGGAGCCTGGGCCGGAGGATTTCTCGTTGGAATACTGCCTATTCTTCCAGTCTCGCCAGCCATAAAAACCTATTCGCAGCCTGCTCCGCTCTACAGTTTCCTCGTGAGCTTCGCGATCTATGCCATTCTCGCGAAGTCCGGACTGGAACCTCGGTCTTGCACGAGCTGACGCCCGTCGTGCCTACCATATTTCGTGAGCGCTGCGCCGTGCCCTTCGCACCCGGTCAGGAAGAGCACGAACAGTATGAAAACAGTCAGTCGCCCGGGCATCAAGGCACTTTACAGTCATTGTTGGCAAAATTCCAGGTAAAAAGGATTACTGTTGCAAACAGCCGAATTTAGTCGTCAGACGGGACTGGTACTTTGAGAATTTAGTCGTCAGACGGGAATTTAGGCGCGGGGAGGGACAGAAAGGACGTTTACTGATCCCCAGGCGGCTCACCTTTGCCGATCCTGAGAAGATCCGCGAGCTGGCGCGACGCGGGGAAGCCTTGGGAACCTCGGAGGCTAGGCAGATGCTTAAACATGCGATAGAGACGGGCAGGGGTGGGGTCTACTTACGGCTGACGCCTGAGCAGTACAAACGTCTAAGACGTTCGTAACGATTACGCAACTCAGGGCCGCAAAGGCTTTCCAGCATTGCAGACCGGCTTCTGTTGAATCCATCTGAAGTTCTGATTTTTTGAAACCACTGCGATATCTACAGGGCCACCAAAATCTGCATCGAGAGGGCCTTGCTCAATCGCAGCGGTCGTCCAGTCTTTTACAAACTTGATCATGTCTTCAACCGTAGTTTGATTGTGTGTTCTTGCCTGCAATTGCAAAGAGCCATTGATAGCCAAGCCAGCAAAGTGTGCTCCACTTCCCGTTGCAGCTATGCTATCGCCGACAAAAGCAGGATGTCGGATATCAAGCGAATACGTGAATGGACCCAGTGACGGTTTTTCTTGTTTCAGGTTTATTTTGATGATGGTTATTTGGTTTGATTTGTCGATTCCCCACAAAATGGCAGTGTTGCCGCCTTGCGTCTCACCACTGAGATGAGCAGAGGTTGGATTGGAGAAGCTGGGTGAGGAGGGGTCATACGCGGCGATGATGGTCAGCACCCTCGCGTACTCGGCACCGAATTCGTTGGCCATCCCAGAAATCTTGTCTTCGTCAGGGTCGGCATTACGCTTGGCAACAATGTTTCGCATCGCCTCAGATGCTTCCCAAGTTCCGCCAAGAGCCTTACGAAAAGCATCCACGCTTGGGTCGGCTCTCACAATTCCGGCCACAGCAAAAGCGAGATGCGATCCCAATTCGACAATTTTGCACTGTAATCGGTTATCGCCCGCCTCTGGTCGATCAAGCGGCTTTCCAATCCTGCTGTCAGCCGCAATGACCACTGCATCAGGACTTGGGTCCCAGACGATCAAAGTCCCGCTTTCACGATAGTGGCCAGCATCAGAAGGCGTTGAAGATCCGCAGAAGAGGATTGGTGTGATCGCTAGCCCAAAGACAACGGAGGCACGGCCAAGGAATGGCAACCACCACAGATGGGAATTCCGTTCAAAAGCGCCTTCGCTTTTCAAATTGAGCAACCTCTGCATCGATTCGGGATTATAGGCTCACGACTCACGCAACCCTGTTATCAAGCAAGAACCATTCAAACACGGGGGGCCCGGGGGACCCGGGGACGAAAAGTACCGCAATGATGAAACACACCGCATTACCTAACTGCCGTTCTTCACGGGGTACGTTTCGATGTCCCCGAAACTTGTCCTGTTTTCCCAAAGTGCCAGTCCCGTCTGTCACCGAAACTTGTCACCCGGACTCTCTACCAGCGGCAGCAGTGAACCGGCGAGCAAACGCCTTTACCGGACCGTCTTCTCCTTCCGTGTAATAATGCGTCCAGGCTGAAGGCTTCTCCGCGATCACGCGCGATGAATTCGGAATGTTCTTGCGGCGCTTGGTGATACGGCACTGCGAAACATCCACGCTGTGTAGGTCAGACCACTTGGGCTTACCCATACCGTTACCTCTTTCTTGGCGGGGACTTAGTCGCCCCGCCTAACAAGGTTGTAACAGAGCTGACAGGAGCCCAGCGGGGCAGGATGGGTCGGCGGCTCATGGTTCCAGGGATCTATCCCCGCCTGTTCGGGAATAAAGTTAAAGTCTTTTCTTAGGGGTGCGGATCACCACCCAACCGCGCATCCAGCATCCGTGGCCTAATCAACGCTTCGCCGTCAAATACCCAAGGTGGAAGCCGTATGCGGGAAAGCCGGACGTACGGCTTTGTGTGGGGGGCGCATAGCAATATGCGTCCCTACCGCGATCCTTATCTCCGGGGTTCGTTTTTGCACAACTTCTACATATACCGAAGTGAGTCGTTCTTTGCGCTCCCTCCACCGAGCACCTTCACACCGGAACACCGCGCCTGGCTCGCCGGGGTCGCGGAGTACTTGTCTTTGAGGTTTGGTCTGCCGGTCCCGGCCTGGACGGAGGAGCCGGAGTACTTCTTGCATTTTGAGTGGGACTTTGCAAGTGAGACGTTCGTCTGGGCGGGGATGATCGTCGACATGACCGAGTTCAGGGCCGAGAGACGAGTCCGCTCACATGAAGCCTTCCTGAATCGGGGCGTTATCTACGAGCCGCGTGCCTTGATCACCCCGTGACCTGTCACCTGTGGATCACTTTCGCTTGTTATTCGCCTATACTGCTGGCATGTCGCGCTACGACAAACCCACCCACCGGGTGTATTGCACGTTCTTCTATCGACGCGGATGGCAGGTTCAGTTCTGCGAAGCCGACTTGAAAACGGCGCTGCCCAGAAAGCTCATCTTCAATGATCCCGAGAAGATCAGGGAGCTGGCAAGACGCGGAAACGCTTGGGGAACGTTAGAGGCTCGGCAAAATGTTGGAGCATGCGATCGATGTCGGCAGGGGTGGTGTCTACCTTCGACTGACGCCTGAGCAGTACGCTAAACTGCGGCGTCCTTGATTTTCTCAGTTGCCTTGAGCTGGTCTGTGGGAGATTCTTCTCGAATGAAGGAAACGGAAGCAGAAAAGCAAAAAACTGAACCGCCGAGACCTAGAAGGTTTCTTTTTTGGGGTGCCTTCTTGCTCGCACTCGTGAGTTTATCCGTCTCAGGTTATTGTGCATGGAAGCTCCACGAGTTGACTGGAAAACTTGATGACCTGTCATTCCAGCAAACCGCGTCGGATTACGGCTATGACAACGACCTGCTGACTCCGGACGTTGGCACGATCCAATTCATGCGCAAAGGCTACAGCATCACCTTCGACAGTGTCAGCTACACCCCAAGTGGACTGGAGGTCACGGGGACTGTAGGAAATCCTACCCAACTAACGCTGTCTTCTCTAAACCTGAAGCTGTCTGCTCGGCCATTCCTTTACAAGAATAGAGACAAGGTTCTTGAAGATCCGTTTTTCCTTTGGAGTGAAGCAGGTGAAATTGGGTCTGGGCAGACGACAGTGGGCTACCTGGGTTCTGGTAAGACAGCTCTTTTCAAAATGACAATTCCGAACGTAAAGCAAACCTCTGATGGAATCCAGATTGTCGCCTCATTCTCGGGCGAGCGGTACAGCTACTAGTTCGGTCGCCCTCTAGGGTTTCTCGCCAAAGACGCCCGCGCAGTGAGCCTTAGCTTACGCGCTAGTGTAGTGCGTCACACAGATAAGCGTTTATCCAACGAGGCTTGAGCGCGAGTGACTTTTTCGAGGATGTCGGAAGCTTTTGCGGTCCAGATGAACGGTTTTGGATTCTGGTTGTGTTGGTCGATGTAGTTGCCGATGGCCATGATGAGTTGTTCGAGGTTTTTGAAGATGCCGCGGCGCAGTTGGTTTTCGGTCAGGTCGCGGAAGAAGCGTTCGACCATATTGAGCCAACTGGCCGAGGTTGGGGTGAAGTAGACATGGAAGCGCTGGTGACGGTCCAACCAGCGGATGACTTTCTCGTGTTTATGGGTGGCATAGTTATCGCAGATCAGGTAGATATGTTTTTCCTGGGGGATGGTCTGGTCGATCAGGCGGAGAAACTTCAGCCACTCCTGATGCCGGTGTCGCTCTTGGCAGAGGCCGAAGACCTCGCCGTTAAGGGTGTCCAGAGCTGCAAACAATGTCGCCGTGCCGTTACGTTTATAGTCATGCGTCATCGTCTGGCCGCGTCCTTTCTTCAGTGGCAGCCCGGGCTGGGTTCGGTCCAGGGCTTGTATCTGGCTCTTCTCATCGACGCACAAAACCAGCGCATGCTCCGGCGGATTCAGATACAGGCCGACGATTGCTTCCAACTTACCGGCAAACTCCGGATCACGACTTACCTTGAAGGTCTTGACCAGGTGCGGCTTGAGTCCGTGCGCGTGCCAGATGCGTCGCACGCTGGCCTCGCTGATACCAACTTCACGCGCCATGGTGCGCGTGGACCAATGGGTCGCGTTGGCTGGAGTGGTCTGCGTGGTCTTCTTGATCACGGTGTTGACCATCGCTGCTGGAATCGACGGCGTGCGCCCGGGCCGGGGAGCATCTTTCAGCAACCCCTCTACGCCCCGCAGCAG
>Ga0182024_10011988_pt1 | contig 17247 bp, 18 predicted proteins | sample P32metaG_FD_120480 | JGI IMG/M metagenome (GOLD analysis project Ga0182024, IMG submission 120480) | Permafrost microbial communities from Stordalen Mire, Sweden - P3-2 metaG (Illumina Assembly) | ecosystem: Environmental > Terrestrial > Soil > Wetlands > Permafrost | place: Sweden: Stordalen...
AAGGAGCCGTTGACGCAGGATTCGTTCAAGCGGGCAGTGGCCGAGCTGAGGTCGATGCTGTGATCAAGCGGCAACTTCGCATCGAGCGGATTAACGCCGTCTTGAAAGAGTACCTAGCAGCCAAGACGGCAGCCGGGCTGCTCACCGCTCAGACACAGCCCAATCCGAGTTACGGATACAGTCAAGGCTGGGACCCGAAGGCAGGGATAGATTACATGAATAACCTTGAAGCCACATACATCATTCGGATCTATGCGGAGTTCGAGGCCGGGCTGCGTGATTACTGGCTGACGTTCCGAAAAAGGGAAACGCGGCCGAAGATGTTCCAGCTCTTGAACGAGGCGATCCCTACCCAGCACTTCCCGCAAGATACCATCGATCAAGCCGACGACGTGAGGGAATACCGCAACTTCCTGGTGCATGATATCGAAGACGAACCGGGTGGAGATATCGTGATTTTTGCCATTCAAGATGCGAAAAAGCACCTCTGCGCGTATACCGCTTGCCTCGACCCGGCGTGGCGCTGATACCCGGTGCGGAAGGAAAAGTCCCGGCGAACTCGCACGAAGTCTACCACCTCCCGCCTTCAGCTACCAACGCCGAATTCTTGACAGAATCCACCTCCTGAACATCTGATACACGCTATGTAAGCACATACCGCTTCGGCGCCTCCGCCCCCGCCACGAAACTCAACTTCCCGATCTTGCACATCTGATACACATTAATACGGAAATCCGGGCATGTGCTCACGAAGCAGTAGGCGTCCGTCGGCGTGAAGCCGTAATCGCTGACGAGCCAGTCCATGAGGTGAATCGTCGCCGCCTCCACGGCCGCCTCCAGCGGACGCGAGGCGTACACCGCCACGATCGAATCCGGCTTGTCGATGCGCATCCACGGCGGCCGCTTGCCCTTGACCAGGTCCAGACGCAGCCGCACCACCGCCGTCGTCTCGGCGGCCGTGCCGGTGAACTCGGTGTCGCCCTGGCTGGCGTGGACGTCGCCGAGGTAGAAGAGGCCGCCGGGGTGAAATACCGGCAAATGGACGCGGTTGCCCGGCCGCACGTCGCGCACGTCGAGGTTGCCGCCCCATTCGCCCTGGCCGTCGAGGCTGGTGCAGACCTCGCGATCCGGGGCCACGCCCAGCGTGCCGACGAACGGCGCGACCGGCCAGGAAATCCGGTCGCTGAAATGCAGCGTCCCGTCGCCCATGCCGCCGCTCGGGCCGGCTTCGTGGCGGAAGATGCGCGTGGTGTAGTCGGCCGACAGTTCCGGCCAGCGCGTCGATTCGCCCAGCGGGCCGCGCTTCGGGCCGATCGCAATCCAGGAATAATCGCCGACAAGGATCTCTTCAATCGCCACAACCAGCGTGTCGCCGCGCTCCGCCCCTTCGACGTAGACGGGGCCGCCGATGGGGTTGGCCTGCGGCGGACTGCGGTCGAAGCCGGGGCGCAGGGCCGGGATCGCCTTGTCGGCCGGCGTCTTGAAATAGCCCGTGCCGGCATCCCACGTTTCGACCTCGAACGTCTCGCCGGGGCGGACGCGCAGCAGCGGCTCGTCCCTCCAGTCGAAGGCGTACTTGCGGGCCAGGTCGCGCGGGATGCGTTGCATGGCGGACACTCCGGGGCCGTTGTTGGGCCGGGCGACGCACCCTAAGATAGCCCCTTCGCCGCCCCGGAACCACCCCGCCATGAACGCCATCCTCCGCGTCCACTGCCCCGACCGCACCGGCATCATCGCCGCCCTGTCCGACTTCGTCTTCCGCCACGGCGGCAACATCCTCGACCTCGACCAGCACAGCGACCCCGACGGCAACCGCTTTTTCATGCGCCTCGTCTGGTCGATGGAACGCTTCACCCTCGACGCCGACGGCGTCCGCCTCGGCTTGGAGGTCTACGCCCGCAGCTTCGGCCTGGCCTGGGAACTGAGCTTCGACGACCGCCGCGATCGCGTCGCCGTCTTCTGCAGTAAGGAGCCGCACTGCCTCTACGACCTGCTGCTGCGCCAGCGTCTCGGCGAACTGGCCGGCGACGTGGTGCTCGTCGTCTCCAACCACGAGGACGCCCGCCCCGCGGCCGCCTACTTCGGCGTGCCCTTCGTCGTTACGCCGGTGACGAGAGACAATAAAGCCAAGGCGGAGGCGGAACAGCTGGAATTGTTGGCGGGGCACGGCATCGGTCTGGTGGTGCTGGCGCGCTACATGCAAATCCTGTCGCCGGAGTTCGTCGAGCGTTGGAGCGGGCGAGTTATCAACATCCACCATTCGTTCCTGCCGGCGTTCGCCGGGGCGCGGCCGTACCACCAGGCCAAGGCGCGCGGCGTCAAGCTGATCGGGGCGACGGCCCACTACGCCACGGAAGACCTGGATGAGGGGCCGATCATCGAGCAGGACGTGGTGCGTGTGACCCACCGCGACGAGGTGGAGGACCTGATCCGCAAGGGCCGCGACCTGGAGCGGCAGGTGCTGGCGCGGGCCGTGCGGCTGCACCTGCAACGGCGCGTCCTGGTGGACGGGCGGCGAACCATCGTGTTCGGATGAAGCCTACTGCAGTTTCAGTGCCTTTTCGCGCTTCCGGATGAGATCGTCGTCCGCCAGATCGTCCCACCCCCGACGGTTGGGGCCGTCGATGATCTTTCGGACCAGTTCGTAGACGTCCGACCGGATGAGCAGGAACGTCTCCCCCGTGCGCGGGTTCTTTACCCGCAAGGGGCCTTGGCTCTGACTTCCCATGGCCTGGATCTGCTCTTCCGTCAATTCGATCATGGCCGTCTCCTTTCCCGCATCGTACCTGCCCGCGGCGCCGCGGGCAACGTGGTTCCCAGTAGTCCAACCGCCGCCGCCCGCCCGCCCCCGCCCCTCTCCGGCTTCACCGACTCCCGCCGGCACAATAGTTGCGGAACGTAAACGGTTTTCTTGGGTCAGGCGACCCAGGGTGTGGTCCGTTCTCTGCCGCACCCGCGAGTCATAGACCGTCTGTAGACCGGCCGGTCGGTCCTGACGGAACCAATTCCCTTTCGGCGGTAATGTCTGCCGCTCGCTCGCGCGGGAACAGGAAAGAGTTTGCTCGCAACCACCCCATGTACGGCGCCTCGGAGTGTCCGGGCGTCGATGTCCCGCCTTCCGTTCTGGAAAGGAGTCGTTCCCGTGAAAGCATGCGTCTACAACGGGCCCCGTGACGTCAAGGTGAAGAACGTGCCGGACGCGAAGATCGAGCGGCCGACCGACGTGCTGGTGCGCATCACCAGCACCAACATCTGCGGCTCCGACCTGCACATGTACGAGGGCCGAACCGATTTCGAGAAGGGCCGGGTGTTCGGGCACGAAAACCTCGGCCAGGTGACCGAAGTCGGCAGCGCCGTCGATCGGATCAAGGTCGGCGACTGGGTCTGCCTGCCGTTCAACATCGGCTGCGGCTTCTGCAAGAACTGCGAGCGCGGCTTGACCGCCTACTGCCTCACCGCCTTCCCCGGCATGGCCGGCGCCGCCTACGGCTTCGCGGGCATGGGGCCGTTCCAGGGCGGCCAGGCCGAGTACCTCCGCGTCCCCTACGGCGACTTTAACTGTCTGCGACTTCCGCCGGACGCGCAAGAGAAGGAGACCGATTACGTGATGCTGTCCGACATCTTCCCGACCGGCTGGCACGCCACCGAACTCGCCGGCGTGAAGCCCGGCGACTCCGTCGTCGTCTACGGGTCGGGGCCGGTCGGGCTGATGGCGGCCTACTCCGCGACCATCAAGGGCGCCAGCAAGGTCATGATCGTGGACCGCCATCCCGACCGGCTGCGGCTGGCGGAGAAGGTCGGCGTCATCCCCATCGACGACTCCAAAGGCTCGCCGGTCGATCAGGTGCTCGCGCATACCAACGGCAAGGGGGCCGACCGCGGCTGCGAGTGTGTGGGCTACCAGTGCCACGACCCGGCGGGCCACGAAGTCCCCAACATGACGATGAACGACCTCGTGAAATCGGTGAAGTTCACTGGCGGCATCGGCGTGGTCGGCATCTTCCTGCCCGAGGACCCCAAGGGCGCCGACAAGATGGCCAAGCACGGCGAGATCGCGTTCGACATGGGCCTCTTCTGGTTCAAGGGCCAGCAAATCGGCACCGGCCAGGCCAACGTCAAGCACTACAACCGTCAACTGCGCGACCTCATCCACGCGGGCAAAGCCAAGCCGTCCTGGATCGTCTCGCACCAGCTGACGCTGGACAAGGCGCCGGACGCCTACAAACACTTCGACGCGCGGGACGACGGGTGGACCAAGGTCGTGCTCCATCCCGCCGGCATGGCGTCGTAAGGGGCACGAACACAATCGCGAGTGGGAGGCGCGAGCCTTCCTGATGATAGTGCCATGTCAGTGGCCCCGGACGCGCGTCCGGGGCCGCGTCGCCGAACGATAATCGAAGAGTTAAGGAGGATGAATATGTCGCAACTAACTGGTCTGCGCGTGGCGGTCCTGGCCACCGACGGCTTCGAGGAACCCGAGTTGACGGAACCCGTCAAGGCGCTCAAGGCCGCCGGGGCCGTGGTCACCATCGTCTCGCCCAAGGCCGGCGAAATCCAGGCGGTTCGCCACGACATCAACAAGACCATCAAGGTCAAAGTCGATCGCACGCTCCAGGACGTCAGCGCGGAGGAGTTCGACGCGGTCCAGCTCCCCGGCGGGGCCGTGAACGCCGACGCGATGCGCATGGAACCGGAAGTGCAGGCGTTCCTGCGGGAAATGCAAGACGCCGGCAAGCCCTTCGCCGTCATCTGTCACGCACCCTGGGAACTGGTCTCGGCCGGCCTGGTGCGCGGGCGGACACTGACCAGCTACCACACGATCCAGGACGACGTCCGCAACGCCGGCGGCAACTGGGTGGACCGGGAGGTGGTCGAGGACGGCAACTGGGTGACGAGCCGAAAGCCCGACGACATCCCGGCGTTCAACCGGGCCATGATCGCCCTCTTCGCCCGTTCCCTGGTCGCCAGCCAACACTAAGAGGCACTGACTTTTCTAGGCGAGCGGGGGGCGTTAGCCCCCTGATTTAGGACACCATCACCAGTCAGTTTCTAAATCAGGGGGCTAACGCCCCCCGCTCGCCCAAAAAGCGATTCCTTCTATACTCTTCTTCGGGAGGTTCGTCATGGCGTGTCACCATATGACCGGTCTTGATCCCGTTCCGGCCCGCACGCCGGAGGGGTGTGAAGAGTGCCTGAAAACAGGCTCGTCCTGGGTCCATCTGCGCCTCTGCCTGAACTGCGGCCACGTCGGCTGTTGCGACAGCTCGCCGGGTCGCCACGCCACGAAACACTTCCACCACACAAACGATCCGGTAATGGCGTCCTTCGAGCCGGGCGAGCGCTGGGCCTGGTGCTACGTCGATAAGACGCAGCTGGACGTGCCGGAGCGGTTCACGCCGTATTTGCGGTAGTGAGACCGGCCAGTTGCCCCCCGGAGGAGGTTGAGTGATGGCCGAGAACGCCTTGTACGCCGCCGCCTTTCCCACGCTCAGTGAGGCCCAGATTGCCCAGCTGGGGCGCTGCGCCGGGGCGATGCTGAAACAGTACCGGGCGGGACAAACCCTCTTCCGGGTCGGCGAGCGCGACTTCAAATTCTTCGTCATCAAGTCCGGCGAGGTCGAGATCGTGGACCTGTCCGGCGAGGCGCCGAAAACCATCGTGGTCCACCAACCCGGGCAATTCACCGGCGAGGTGTCCCAGCTGACCGGCGGCCCATCGGTCGTCAGCGCCGTGGCCCGCACCGATTGCGAAGTCTACGAAATCTCGACCGACGGGCTGCGGGAAATGCTGAATCGCTGTCCGGACCTGAGCGACCTCGTCCTACAGGCGTTCATCGCCCGGCGGCAGCTGCTGCGCGAGTCGGCGGACTTCACGGGCTTGCGCGTGATCGGCTCGCGCTACTCTCAGGACACCTTCCGCGTCCGCGATTTCCTGTCCAGGAACCGGGTGCTGTTCACCTGGCTGGACCTGGAGGCCGACCCGCAGGTGCAGCAGATCCTCAAGCAGTTCGGGCTTACCGAGGCGGACACGCCGGTGGCGATCTGCGGGCACATGCTGCTCCTGCGCAACCCTTCCAACCTCCAGCTGGCGGAGGCCATCGGCATTCGCCGGCCGTTGGAGCAAACGGTGTACGATCTGGTGGTGATCGGGGCGGGGCCGGCGGGGCTGGCGGCGGCGGTCTACGGCGCCTCGGAGGGACTGAAGACGGTGGTGCTGGAGCGCACGGCGCCCGGCGGCCAGGCCGGCAGCAGTATGCGCATCGAGAACTATCTCGGCTTCCCCACCGGCATAACCGGCAGCGAACTGGCGAACCGCGCCGTCCTTCAGGCCGATAAGTTCGGGGCGCGGCTGTCCGTCCCCGCGCCCGTCACCGGCCTGACGTTCGACAAGGCGTATGCCGTGCTCCGGCTGGACGGCGGCGAGACCGTCGTCGCCAAGTGCCTGCTGATCGCCACCGGGGCCGACTACCGCCGCCTGAACGTCGAAGGGTGTCAACGGTTCGAGGGCTGCGGCGTCTACTACGCCGCAACCCCCAATGAGGCGCCGCTATGTCGGGGGACGGAGGTGGTGGTCGTTGGCGGCGGCAACTCCGCCGGCCAGGCGGTCGTCTACCTGGCCGGGCTGGCCCGCAAGGTGTACCTGCTGATCCGCGACAATGATCTGAACAAGAGCATGTCGAGTTATCTGGTTCGGCGGATCGAGCAGACGGACAACATCGAAATACACCGCAACACGGAAGTGCGACGGATGTACGGCGATGACCACCTCAGCACCGTGGAGTTCGTCAACAAGAAGACGGGGGAGGAGCGGAAGTTGCAGACGCCGGCGGTGTTCAGCTTCATCGGCGCCGTCCCGCGAACCGATTGGCTGCCCAAGGAAATCGAGACCGACGAGCGGGGGTTTATCCGCACCGGAACGGCCCTGGCGCGGTCCCCTTCTCAAGTCGGCCGACGCGCCCCGTTCCTTCTGGAGACCAGCCGGCCGGGCGTGTTCGCCGCCGGGGACGTGCGCTCCGGCTCGGTCAAGCGCGTCGCCTCGGCCGTGGGCGAGGGGGCGATGGCGGTCCAGTTCGTGCATGAATACTTGAAGGAAATGTGAGACGGGATCGCTCCGTTCGGAAGGTCGCCTGGGGCGTCCTATGAGCCGGTTGCCAACGCCTTGCACAGCGGACAGCCCGACGCCGCATGGATCCTCTCAACCCGATGCGCGTCAAGCACCGCCCGCGAAACCTCCGCCAACTCGCGCCGCACCTCTCGCCGCCGGCCTCGCACCCTGGCAATGTTCATGTGATCGTATGCCGTGGTCTGGTGGCGCATCCAGGCGATCACCGCCGCCTCGGCCCGCCGTTCGACGGGAATCCGCTTCGTCCGCGCCACCGTGCCGCTGCCGACCGGCGTGGCGTGGGCCGTGACGGCGTCCGCGATTCGCCGTGCCAGGTCTTCATAGACCGGGGCGAAAGCGAGGAAGCCGCGCACCGCCGCGGCGAAGTCCTCGACGTAAACCTCCTGGGCCGCGCTTCGTCGGCGCGCGTCGGCGACGCGACGGCGGCCATAGGCGGGGGCGGCGCGCTCCGACTCCAGGGCGGCGCGGGCGGCCGCGACGTGGGCGGCCGGCGCCCAGACGCCGTGCGAGAACTTCTTGCGGCCGCGCCGCTCGATCACCGTCCACGTCGGGCCGGCCGCCTTGACGCGCCGCGTCAGGCCGGCGTCGCCCGGCGGCAGCAGCGCCCAGCCGTCCGGCGGCGTCAACAGGGCGCCGTCCTCGGCGCGCACCCGCCGGCCGTCGGCGGTCGGCGATACCGTTCGGCTTCGCTCTGCTGTCCTTGGCGCCGTTTCCATCCCACGCTTCCCTTCCATGCGCCGCGTCGCTCAGCCGGCCGACATCCGCCGCGGGTCTTCGCGCTGTAACCACTTTTGCATCCGGGCCAACTCCTTCGGCCAGGCGTCGCCCGCCCGCCGCTGGCCGAATACGTCGTATAACAGATCTAGAGTCTCCAGAAAATGACGCAGTTGCGTGACGCGCTCCTCCAGCCGGGCGCGTTCGTCGCCGGCCTCCGGCGGCGGCAGGCGGGCGCCGTTGACCGCCAAGGTTTCCGCCTGAAGCGTCAACTCGTACTGCTGGTCGTGCCGCGCCACGATCAGGCCGACCTTGCGCGGCAGCTTGCCCGACTGCACCGCCCGCCGCGCCTCCGGCAGCCGCGTCGGGCCGTCGCTGGTGATGCTCTCGCGGCCGGTCTGGCCGCGCGGGCACTCCAGCACCAGCGTCCGCGTCAGCAACACCGACGCCTCCGAGCCGTCGCCCAGCGCCACGGAGTCGGACTCCGCGTCGAGCGCGTACCACAACCAAAGCAGATACTCATTGCCGAGGAAATCGCGGCTGGCGTCGTCCGGCGCCCAGGCCACCGCGGCCGGCGCCGCCCCCGGCGTGAACGCCGCCGGCCCCGCGTCGTCCACGCCGCGCGTCTGGCCGCGCGCTTCCGCCAGCCGGAACATCTGCCGGCCGGCGCCCAGCGGCTCGAAGCCGCAGCCGAACGTCTGCTCGAACAGCAAGTGCAGCCGGTCCATCACCGTCGCCGAGGTCGTGCCGACGAGCAGTTCGTTGGAAGGGGCGTCCCAGAGGACGGGGTAGGCCTTGCGGCGCAGGAACCGGCCGTCGGCGGCCTCCTCCTCCAGACGTTCCTTGGCGCGCTGCCGGGCCTCGCGCTTCTGGCCGGCGCTGGGGATTCCGCTGGGGTTCGATTCGGCCAGCGCTTTCAGCTCGACGGCGGCGTAGGCCCGCAGCAGGTCGGCCGGGATTTTTTGAGAGTCGATACGGAGACAGAAATGCAGGGCGTCGTTGACGACGTTCTTTTCCAATTCAAAGGACGCGTCGAGAATGTGATCGCCGGCCGTCCAGCCGACTTCGACGCCGTCGGACGCGGCCAGGCGCCGTTTGCCGATGGCGAGGCCTTGCAACCGTTCCAGGTGTTCCGGCCCGAACATTCCGGGCGCGGGGCCGTTGACGCGGCAGCGCGTGAGGGTGACGCGGCCGGAGAAGAAACCCATGATGCGACCTCGACAGGGACGGGATGCGGGCGGGCGCGAACCGTCACTGTATATCGGCAGGAAGGGCGGTCGCAATGTAGGTAGGCCGCGGGTAGCGTCTCCATTTGACCGACGGCCCACGGTTTTTGAGGTGAAGCGAGATCAAACGGAGACATTACCGACGACCCGGGTTGCTTGCGTTCCGGCCCGCCGGCCGGTAAGGTATTTCCATACCGCTTTCGCGTCTATCAGGAACGCCTCACCGATGAACAAGCTGCTTTGCGCCGCCCTTCTCGTCGCCGGCGCCGTCGTCAGCGTGGCCGCCGACGCCCCTTCGCCTCTCCATGACGCCCGCGTCCGCTGGCTCAAGGGCAATTACGAAGAGAGCCTTTCCCTCTACGAAGATCTCGCCAAGGACGCCAAGCTCAAGACGGAGGCGGCCGTCGGGCAGAGCCGCGCCTTGGAAAGCGTCGGCGACTACGACAAGGCGCTGGACGTCGTCGAGGCGGCCCTGAAGGACGCGCCGAAAGAGGCGCCGTTATTGGCCCGGCAGGCGGAATTGCTCTACCTGCGCGGCCGCTGGGACGACGCCGAAAAGGCGGCCAACTCGGCCATCGACGCCTCCAAGCCGGAGGAGCCGGCCCAGTTCCTCGGCCGCTGGGTCCGCGCCCAACTCTACCGCGACCGCGGCGACCTGGCCAACGCCGACAAGGAGTTCCGCTGGTTCGTCCGCACCTACACCGAGCACAGCAACAAAGACGACGACATTAAAGATCCCGAAGAACTGTTGCTCGTCGGCCTGGCCGGTTCCGAGAACGCCCGCTGGCACGCCCTTTCCAAGCAGTTCGTATTCATCCTCCAGACGCTCTACGTTGACGCGGAAAAGGAAGCCCTGAAGGCCAAGGAGCCGCTGTGGCAGGCGGAGTACCAGGCCGGGGCGCTGCTGCTGGAAAAGTACAACCAGCCGGAGGCGCTCGACTCCTTCGACAAGGCGCTGGCCATCAACCCCCGCGCCGCCGAGGCGCTCGTCGGCAAGGGCGTGGCGGCCCTGCAAAAATTGGAGATCAAGCAGGCCGACAATTTCGCCGATCAGGCGCTCAAGATCAACCCGCGCCTGCCCGCCGCCCTGCTTCTCAAAGCCGACGTCCACCTCGCCGGCGGCGGCCTCGGCGCCGGCCTGGCCGACGCCGAGAAGGCCTTGGCCGTCAACCCGCGCGACGAACACGCCCTGGCCCGCAAGGCCGCCTGTTTCAAGGTGATGCGCAAGCCGGACGACTACGACGCCGTGGTCAGGGCGGTCGAGAAGAACAACCCCAAACCGGCCGTGTTCTACTACGACCTCGGCGAACGGCTGGAGGACCGGCGCTACTACGACGACGCCGAGGCGTGCTACAAGAAGGCGGCGGAACTGCAACCGATGCTGCCGGGGCCGGCCGGCACGCTCGGCCTGCTGTACATGCGCATGGGCCGCGAGGAGGAGGCCGCCCCGCTGCTCGACAAGGGTTTCGAGGCCGACAAGTACAATGTCCGCGTCGCCAACACGCGCCGGGTGCTCAAGCACTTGGCGAATTACGATAGTCTCAAGACCGATCATTTCCTCATCCGCTTCGATCCGAAGAACGACGGCGCCCTGGCCCACTTCATGGCCGACTACCTGGAAAAGATCTACGCCGACCTGTCCGAGAAGTTCCAGTACAAGCCGAAGGGGCCGATCCTGATCGAGGTGTTCAACAACCACGAAATGTTCAGCGGCCGGGTCGTCGCCCTGCCCGACCTGCACACGGTCGGCGCCTGCACCGGCCGCATGTTCGCCATGGCGTCGCCCAACGGCAAGGGCATCCTCAAGCCGTTCAACTGGGCGCGCGTGCTCCGGCACGAAATGGTCCACATCTTCAATCTGGAACAGACGAATTTCTTGACGCCGCACTGGCTGACGGAGGGGTTGGCCGTCAACAACGAGGGCTTCCCGCGGCCGCAGTCGTGGAACGAATTGCTGCGGACGCGCGTGCCGAAGGACGACTTGATGGACCTGGACGACATCGACCTCGGCTTCATCCGGCCGCGGACGCCGGACGACTGGACGATGGCCTACGCCCAGAGCCAGCTGTACGTCGATTTCATGAAGGCGACCTACGGCCCCGATTCGGTGGCCAAGATGCTCGACGCCTACCGCGACGGTCTGGACACGACGGCCGCCCTCAAGCGGGCGTGCGGCGTGGACAAGCCGGCCTTCGAGAAGAAGTATCGGGCCTACCTCGATGACGCGGTGAAGGGCATCGGCGGCAAGCCGGCGGCGAAGGCGCGGACGTTCGCGCAGCTTCAGGACGATTACAAGAAGAAGCCCGACGACCTCGACACGGCGGCGGAGCTGGCGGAGGCGTACCTCAACCGCCGCGAAAACGCCGAAGCGCGGAAGCTGGCCCAGCAGGTGCTCGACCAGAAGAAAACGAACCCGCGGGCCTGTTATGTGATGTCGCGGTTGGCGCACCAGGCCGGCGACGACAAGGAGGAGCTAGGATTGCTGGAAGCCGGCCTCGACAAGGCCGACCCCGACGTGAAGGTGCTGCAAGCGCTGGCGAAGATTTACTACGACGCCAGTGAGTTTTCCAAGGCGATCGAGGTGTGCGAGTTGGGCCGCAAGGCGCAGCCGTATGACAGCGGTTGGATGGAACAGCTGGCCCGCATTTATGCGCAAACCAACGACAAGGACAAGCAGATCGCCGTCCTCAAGGAGTTGGTCCCGACGGACGCCGACGACCTGGACCACCGCAAACGGCTGGCCCGGCTGCTGCTGGAGAAGGAGCAGTTCCCGGAGGCGGAGAAGTACGCCCGGCAGGCGCTGGAGATCGACGTGAAGGACGCCGAGGCGCGGGAGTCGTTGCAGAAGGCGCTGCGCGGCCAGAAGAAGGACGAGGAGGCGGATCGGGTACAGAAGATTTTGGAGAAGTGAAAAGTGGCCGGGAGTCTTAGAGACTGTCCCATAAGCTCCCCCCTCGCCCCGGTACTCCGGGGAGAGGGGCCGGGGGTGAGGGGTTTTCGCCGCGGAAATCAAGCCCCCTCACCCCAACCCCTCTCCCCGGAGTACCGGGGCGAGGGGCTTCCGGGACAGACTCTTAGTCCCTTGGGTTGTTCGCGCGGCCTCTGCCGGCTACTCTGAACACTGCCGACGGAACCCCACGCATGCGGCAGTTCAAGTGGATTGAATGGAACCTACAAAAGATCGCCGCGCATTCTCTCTCGGCGGAGGAAGTTGAGGCCGCGTTCGACCGCGTGTTCAGCCTCAAGGAACGCAAGGACGGTTCTTTCCAGATGTTCGCCGAGGTCCCGTCCGGCCGCCGGGTCTGGATCATCTGGCGCTACGACCAAGAGGACGATCCGGTTCTCGATGTGTTCGGCGACCTGGACGATCCGGCCATCTTCGTCATTACGGCCTACTGAAGAGGTACATCCCATGACCACCCCCGCACCCGACCAGCGCAGCTCCCAGCGTCGGACGCACGATGAGCAGATCGCGTCCGAAGCGGAACTGGCGCCCCTTTCCTTACCTTGCGACGCCGCCCCGTTGCCGGTCGAGGCGCACCTGGCTCGGTTGCGTCGCCCCGTTGCCGTGGCGGGCGTGGTGGAGAACGGGTTGGTGCGCCCGTTGGACCCCAGCGTTAAACTGCCGGAACGCTCGCGGGTCATCATCGTGGCGACGGAAGGCGTGTGATCTATAGCGTCTGTGGAAGGACGATGAGGCGGATCGGGTACAGAAGATTTTGGAGAAGTGAGGCAGTTATGCCTGCGCCTATGCTCCGACGGTTCGAGGAAATCGCCGCGGACTTTGACGCGCTAACGGCTGGCGATTTCGATGATGCCTACGGCCGGGAGCGGTTGTATCGGCTGTGCGATGAGATGCGAGCCGCCAACGATGTAGCACTCTGCGCGCCCGTAATGTTTCGCACGATGGAGCGTCTGGACGCCGTAGAGCTCGGAACGCCGGGGCCGCTTGTTCACACACTTGAAACCTGGAGAGGCGGGTACGAACGGTTCCTTGTCGAGTCGATTCGCCGAAAGCCTTCGCCCTTGGCGGTATGGATGGTTAATCGGATACTGAACACAAAGCCCGCCGACACGGGCGATTGGCTTGCACTGCTGCGAAGCGTTGCCAATTACCCGGCCGCTTCGTCTGCTACAAAAATACAGGCGCGGGGCTTCGTGACGTACCAGACAAGGGCGTAACTCAGGGATGTCCGTGCCTACCTCCGGCGCCAACCCCGTCCCTTCGAGTCGTTGGCAATGGATTCCCAGCCGGCCGACTCCGCAGCCGCCGCGACCCGGCGGAACCGCGCCGGCAGGCGACATTCCGGAACTCATTCGCCACGTGCGGATTATCCGAGGACAAGGGGCGACCATTGCCGAGGCCGAGCAAGTGTGGGTCGATGGCATGAGGGTCATTGACCGGAGGGCCGCCCAGTTCCCTGGCAATGGTCCCGTCGTCAACGACTTCTTCGGGGTCGTAGGCGGCGCGTGGCGCGTCTACGTCGGACGGCCGGCGGTTTCGGGCGGAGATGCGTTTGCATTCGCGTTCAACACCGGCAGGGGGACCGTGGCTCGCGGACTGCTATCCGGCATTCGGCCTCACCCCACCCTGGCCGGTGAGCTTGCCCTGGTCAACTTCACGATCATCTACCCGTAGGGCGACTTCGAGAAAGGGATCGCGATGCAAGTGCTCAACCCCGACAAGGCGTCGCACTATATCGACACGCTACGGGGCGAGCGTCAGCGCAGCGCCGTACTCGCCCTTCATCTGACATGGCTGGATCATTCCTCTTCGCCGGCTCGCGCCGGAACGTTCGAGCCACAGGCCCCGCTGGACATGCTGCTCTTGTGCGAGGCCGCCGCCGCAACCTTTCAGGACGGACCCGCCCCCCCCCCGCCGGAGGGGCTGCCGGCGGGCGGCCGAGTCATTAACCGCGAGCAAGCGGCGGAGCGATTGTCGTCCGTGGCGGATGAGGAAACCCGTCTTTATGCGACCGCGTTCGCCTCTCACGTCATCGCCTTGTCTTCTGCCGCGGCGAGCGAACAGGATCTGGACTATTATCTGGAACTGTTCTTGACGTGCATCCGCGATAAGAAAGTCATCGGCAACATCCTCAGTGGCGCCATCAGCAGGAATTCGGATCGGCTCTCGGACCCCGACTTTTGGTGAATCGTCTCTGCCTCGCCGACCAAACCGCCTTCCGGCCCCGGACGTAGAACGAACATGGCCCTCACCCTGCCGCAGCTCCAGACCCTGATCCGCGACACCTACGGCGCCAAGGACGGCCGTCGCGGCGTCGAGGGCACCTTCATGTGGTTCATGGAGGAGGTCGGCGAACTGTCGGCCGAGTTGCGCGGCACCGACAAGCTGGCGCTGGCCGCCGAGTTCGCCGACGTGCTGGCCTGGCTGGCGACGCTGGCCAACATCGCCAGCGTCGATCTGGACGCGGCGATTCAAGCAAAATACGGCGACGGCTGCCCCGGCTGCGGCCAAAGCCCCTGCGGATGCTCATCGTCGGAGAAACCATGACCAGTGAACAGGACCGCCGGGGCATGGCCATCGTCCGCCGGCTGCCCTCTGTTATCGTCTTCTGTTCGCTGTTCGCCGTCGCCTGTTCCCGCGGCGCGGCCGAGTCGCCGCCGCACATCGAACAGGTCCGCATCGGCCTGCCAGGCGGCCAGGCGGAACAGGAGTCGGCCCGCTCGCGCTACGGCGCCTGGGCGCCGGTCTATGTCAAGTTCAAGGCCGGCCCCGAGGGCAGTTCCCGCGACCGCTTCCGCATCCGCGTCGAGACCACCGACAGCGAAAACACCGCGTATCACTACGACACGAACCTGCCGGCCCTCGTCCCCAACCAGGATTACCTCGCCGTCGCCTACATCCGTCCCGGCGCCGCCGGCAACGACTTCAAGATTCAACTCCTAACCGCCTCCGGTCAGACCGTTTCCGGGCAGCCGTCCGTCAGCCTCGACAGCGACAAGGACACGCTCGACGCCAAGGACGTGCTCTATCTGACCATCGGCGCCCGGCTGCCCGGCATGAAGCGGGCGCTGCTGGCCGACCCCGCCCTCGCCAACGTCGCTGACGACGATTTGACGGACAAGAAGGGGACCGCGCGCTTCGCCTACATGGACGACGTGACCCAGATGCCGGATCGCTGGTTCGGCTACGAGGCGGCCGACGTGGTCGTGCTCGCCACCGGCAGCCAGACCTTCATCAACAGTCTCAACGACGAGTCCGCGGCCCCGCAACGCAAGGCGCTGGCGGAATGGGTCCGCCGCGGCGGCAAGCTCATCGTCTCCGTCGGCGCCAACCGCCAGATCGCCGCCGAGGTCCTCGACAAGATGCCGCTGCCGGACTTCGACAAGATGCCGCTGCTGAACTGCGCCATTGAGGGAAGTGCGACCGTCCCCGACGCGGCCAACCTGGCGCACTGGCTCGCCCCCGACGGCCGCGTCCCCGTCTTGAAAAACGTCGAAATCACCAAGCTAAAGCCGGGCGCCGGCGTCACCGTCCTCGTCCGCGAATCGGCCAAGGTCGGCGACGACATGCGGGATTGCCCCGTTGTGGTGGAGGCGTCGTGCGGCCTGGGCCGCGTCTGGCTGACCGCCTTCGACGTGGACGGGCCGCCGTTCACCACCTGGCCGGATGGCCAAAAGGCGTTTTGGAATCGCGTCCAGGCCGAGTTCACGCCGCGCGCCGCACCCGCCGCGCGCGGCCCGCAGGCGATGCAGCCGGGCATGGCCCCCATGCCCGAAGAAGGCGGCGAGCCGCCGGCGCTGCTCGGCGAAGTGCAGCGCGCCCTGGAGAACTTCGAGAAGGTGCCGGTCGTCAACTTCGGCTGGGTCGCCCTGTTCATCCTCGTTTACATCCTCATCGTCGGGCCGCTCGACTATTTCCTCCTCAAGCGCGTCTTCAAACGTCTGGAACTGACCTGGATCACCTTCCCGGTCATCGTCTTGGTCGTCAGCGCGGCCGCCTACGGCACGGCCTATTACCTCAAGGGCGACGATCTGAGGGCGAACAAGATCGATTTAGTGGAATACGATTTGAACTCGCCGCAAGAGGCTTACGGGACTTCCTGGTTCACGCTGTTCAGCCCGCGCATCCAGAACTACACCGTCGGGCTGGAACCGTCCGCCCCTGGCTGGACGGCCGCGCCGTCCGCCGACGCGACCTCGCACCCGATCACGGTCTCCGCCCTGGCCAACCCCGACCTGTCGGAGCGCGTCGGCTCGTCGAGCCTGTTCCGCCAACCCTACGCCTACGCCGAGGACGCCTCCGGTCTGGAGCGCGTGCCGATCCCGGTCTGGTCCACGCGCTCCTTTCAGGCGTCGTGGCGCGCCGGCCTCGACCCCGCCAAGCCGCCGCTCGCCGTCACCCTCCGCCATGCCCAGGGCGAAGACAAAGACCATTCTAAATTGGCCGGCGAGATCACCAACCAACTGCCGGTCGAGTTGCAGAGCGTCACGCTGTTTTACCGCGGGCTGTGGTACACTCTTCCCAACGGCATCGCGGCGGGCGAGACGTTTGACGTGCGGACGCTGTTCGCGCCCGGCAAAATCGGCAGGTCGGACGGCCTGTGGGTGAACGACGCCCAGACGCTGGCGCCGTCGCGCATCGGCCCCAACGGCGTGCCGACCGCCGCCCAGAACGACAACGATTTCAACGGTTTCAAAACTCCACAATCCTTCATTCGCCCCAAACGCCCGTATGAGTTGATGAAGGACCTCATGTTCCACGGCAAGGCCGAGGGGAGCCAGTTGCTCAACAGCGGACTGCGGACGCTCGACGAGAGTTGGCGGCTCAACGCCGAGAAAACGGCGTCGGGCGAGTCGGTCTTCCGCGACGAGGTCATCCTGGTCGGCCGGACGCCGACCCTCTCGGACAGGGCCGAAACCGTGGCCAAAAATCCCGGCTCGGCGACGCGAATCTGGCTCGACCGCCTGCCGGACGGCAAGTCGGCTCCGCCGGCGCTGCCCGGCTATTTGGCGCAGGAAACCTACGTCCGCGTGTACATCCCGCTGCAACCCAGCAAACCCGACGGGGCCGACAAGCCATGATCGAGACGCGCGACCTGACGAAGATGTACGGCGAACTGTACGCCCTGAACCGGCTGACGCTGAAGCTGGAGCGCGGCGACGTGTACGGCTTCATCGGCCCCAACGGCGCCGGCAAGACGACCACCATGCGCATCCTGGC
>Ga0182024_10011989_pt1 | contig 17247 bp, 14 predicted proteins | sample P32metaG_FD_120480 | JGI IMG/M metagenome (GOLD analysis project Ga0182024, IMG submission 120480) | Permafrost microbial communities from Stordalen Mire, Sweden - P3-2 metaG (Illumina Assembly) | ecosystem: Environmental > Terrestrial > Soil > Wetlands > Permafrost | place: Sweden: Stordalen...
ATGCCATGGCTGACCCACCAGAACAGGGTTCCCCCGCCATGGTGGAACAGGTGCTCGCCGGTCAAATTGGCCGGCTTGATCGGCAGCGAGGCCGCGGCCTGGCCGTCGCCATAGCCATAGGGGCCATGGCAGAGGGCGCAGTTCTCAGCATAGAGCGGCAGTCCGCGGGCGACCGACAGGGCGCCATAGCGGATCGGCGAGTGTACAAAGCTGGTCGGAAACGCGTCGACGACAAAGGGGCGCAGGGCCACCCCGCTCGCCACAACGATGGCGGCAAGCGAGGCCGCTGCGAAGAGCCAGCGCCGCCGCCGCATCGCGAGCGCCGTCGCCGCGAGGCTCACTGCGGCCACCGCCGCCGCCGCGGCGAGGACGAGCCAGGCGCCCCGCGTCAATACGATCCCAGCGGCGCTGAGCGCGATCGGAAACGGCCAAAGCGGCTGGTCGTGCAAGCCGGGCTTGAGGTGGACCAGCGCGCCCACGACCAGCAGCAACAGGAGACCGATGCCGGTCTCGCACATGGCGTTGCGGCGAAGCCGGCGCAGCGGATCGCGCGCCCCGGCCGAATCGGATGGCGATGCGAGAAGCCGCGGGGTCAGCCTGGCGCGGTTGACCGCTGCGAAGCTCAGCATCGCCGCGAAGAGGGCAAGCTTGACGAGCAGCAGCTGCCCATAGGTCGTCCCGAACAGAGACGGAAGATTGCCGACCAGATACCAAGTGTTGACCAGGCCGCTCGCGATCAGGGTGGCGACCGTGACGAGGCCCAGGGTTGAGAAGCGCAGCGTTGCCTGTTGCGCGATTGCCAGCCAGGCGGGTCGCCGGGCTTGCCGAAGCACGAAGATCAGCGGGATCAACGCGCCAAGCCAGCCGCCGGCGGCCAACAAATGCACGATGTCGGCGCCGAGATGCCACACCCCCGCAGCGCCGGTGTCGTCCGCTCCATGCCCGCTGAGCGCAAGCGAGCCCAGAACGATGCCGGACAAGAGGCCTCCGACGCTTCCGAAGAATCGCCAGCCCGAGTGACGGCCGGTCAAACGGCAAAACAACAGGAAGCCGGCGAGGAGGATCGCGATGGCAAAGCGGAAAAGCCACAAGCGGCCAAACCCGGTGGCCGTGAGAACCGTGTCGATCAGCTTGCTGGAGAGGGCCGCGCCGAGCGGATTTCCGCTCATGCTGGCGGTGACGACCCAAAGCCAGAGGAGCCCGCTCGCCAAGGCCAGCCCGACGCTCCAGCCCCCCAGACGCAGCAGGAACCGTTCAAACTCCCGGGCTTCTTCGGCCCCGGCGCCGGCATCCCGCCAGGCCGGCCGCGCCACCATAAGCAGAAAGGCGAAACAGCCGAAGGACGACACGACCGAGCCGTAATGGGCGCCGCGAACCAAAGCCGCGAACAGGTCATTCAACATGCTTCCCGATCCTGATGGAGGCGAGCGCCGCTTACGGCGCGACCTCGAAACTGAACGTCCCGTCGGTCGTGTGGGTGTCGACCGAGAGAACGTGCCAAAACACCTTGTATTTGCCGGGCGGCAAGCTCGGCAGCGACACCTTCATGACGGCCTTATCGCTGGGGTCGAGCGCGTTGTTCTTCTTGTCGACCTGTGCACCGTTCTGATCGACGACCCGCAAATTGCTGAAGGCCGGTTCGAGCTCCTGGGTGAACCACACCCTCACCTCGCCCGGCGAGCCGTGCACCGTGCTGCCGACCGACGGAGCGGCATGGTCGAGGAAGGCGTGGGCGCGGGCGCCCGCCGATGCGAGCACCGCGCTCGCCAGGACGGCGAGCGCCAGCCGCGCCCCTCTGAGGCTGGTTTGTCTCGTCACTAACATGGGATCACCATTGCAGTAATGGAAGGCCGAGAGTTTTGGGGAAGATATCCTCGAGATATAAATGCACCTGGATCACGCCGCCCAGGCCTTTGCCGGAGAGCACGTTGACCGGGAGGATTGCCTCGGCCCCGATCTGAGAACTCTGGCCTGACCAGATGATTCAAGGACCGCGCTCGTCGGGAAGGCGAGCGCCCGGACGGTTGGCCTTGTCACCATCGCTTCACCATTGCAGCAGGGGACGACCCATGGTCTTGGGGAACAAATCGTCGAGGTAGAAATGCACCTGGATTAGGCCGCCGAGGCCTTTGCCGGAGAGCGCGTTGACCGGGAGGATCGCCTCGGCGGCGATCTGATAATACGAACCTGACCAGATGATCCCGGGCTGCACCGTGCCGGTCGTCCTCACCCCGGGCGTGATGCGGTTCAGCGGGGTCGTAAAGGCGACCTCGACAAGCGGAACCATGTGATCGAACGGCGCTGTGAGGCCGACGTCCTTCACGTGATGCTGGAGGTATTCGAGGCTGTATTCAAAGGCGAAGCCGTAGTTGAAATTGTTCGTGTTGGGGATGCCCGCGCTTTCCGTCTTGGTCGGGAAGTCGGCACTCAAATTGCCGGTGATCGCGAACGGCCGGACAAAGGGCATCGAATCGGGCAGGTCGCCGAACCCCTTGCCGAAATCGAAGGTCGGCGTGATGGTCGTGAAATCGGGCGCGCCCAAGGCCGCGACCCGGCCGGTATGCGCCCAGCTGACATTGAGCCCGGCTAGAGCCATCATTTCGCGCTGCGGGTCGATGAAGAGCTGGTACTGCAACCCGGTACTCAGCCCGGTGAAGCCGGTGACCGTCGGCATGAGGGGCGTGTGAGAGCTGACCCAGCCGTAGCCGAGGGTGAACCCCAAATCATTCGTGATCCGCTTCGCGATATCGATATCGAGATCGTATTCGTGCGTATTGTCGGCGGCGGTCGGCGGGCGCGTGAAGGTCGGCAGCGACATCTCGTCGGCGACGAACGGGTCGTCGGTCAGGATGGTGGCTGGGAAGAAGCGGTCGCCGGCGAAGCCGTGGGCGCCGGCCAGGTCGGGCTTGCCAACGAGAATCGCTGCTCCGGCGACGAGTCCGGCGCCCACAAGGAATCGGAAGATGGCTCCATCCATGCGATGGAACGCGAACTTAACGTGCATCATTTTTAAAACTCCCCCCAAGAGTCAGAGCGCAATCCCGACGCGGGCGCCATCGCCACCCGGCGCAATTTGCGTCGGGCAGGGAACCGTGACGGTCGGGCCGTCGAGCGGTCGATCAGGCCGCTAGCGGAGGCGCTCTGGGGAGGGGGCGGGAAAAGCTGTCGGCGGCCGAGGGGGCCGGTGCCATCCGGTCGGGAACGAATTCTACCCAACGCAATGCCGCCACCGGCGCTTCCGGCGGGTTCAAGACCGCGAATGGCGTCAGGTAGGCGAGATCGAGCCGAACTCGGCCGGATGACGTATCCCCGGCATGGGAGTGCCCGGAGATCCAACCCGGGCCAAGCGCGTTTGCCAGACCCGGGTCATGATAATGTTCTTCGCTCGCCGCCGGCGTCGACGCGCTGCCGCCGGTCGCGTCGGCCAACCGGGCAACGCCAAACGGCAGCAGGATTTGGCACAGCAGCGCGGCAACCCCAAGCCAAGTTCCGATTTCGCGTCGGAATCGACGGACCATCGGCTTCTAGCCTCGTCGCCTGTCGCGATACGCGCGGGGCATGTCGGGTGCTATTTTACATCCTCCGTGCACGGGGCCGTTAACAACGGGTACGCTCGCACACCGACGGAAGGTGCCAGGATTAGGTGCGGCGATCAACCGCGAACAGCGTGGCGTCGGCATCTCCAACGGCGGTGCCGCCCGCTCCAGGGTTTCAGGCCTCCCGCCCGCATGGCCTGGTGGAAACGCCAGGGTAGCGGCCGGTTGGCGGTTTCTCCTATCATCGCGGAATCGGCGGCCGCTGGGGCGATGCCGCGATGGGGTGGGGCGGGACCGACGAGGATGGCCGCGATTTTGTGGCTCAACGATCTGCCATTATGGGCGGGCATCCTGGCCCTGGTCGGCGGGGCGATCGCGGTGTCGATCATCGGGACCGCGGTTTCTGTATTATTCTTCGGAGAGCAGGAGCTTAGCCTCAATAATATTGTCGGTGGGTTCAAGTACCTGTACATCTCAAGCGTCTACGCAAGTTTCCTCGGATTTTTATTGTTCGGTGTCTATACCCGTTACGACAAGCAGCGCGAGGACGTGGTTAGCGAAGTGGGCGAGCTGACGACGCTGGATCGACTGGCTGCGGCTTTTCCCGCCGCCACGAGAATCCAGCTGCGAGAGGGGGTCAAGGAATATGCGCGCCAGGTGGTCGAGGTGGAATGGCCGCAATTGCGCGGCCGTAGCGCCCGCCTGACCATGATCTCCGCGCTCGATACGCTCGATTACACCTATTCCGCGGTCGAGCCGACGACCAGAAAACAGCGTGAATTGATCAAATACTCGCGCACACTGCTCAGCCAGATCAGGGATGAACGCGGGATTCGCATCCTTCGCAGTCTGGGCACTCTCCAGGTCCTGCTTTGGGGTGTGACCCTGACCGGCACGGCGGTCGCGATCGTCTTTCCTTGGGTGTTCGGCAGCCCAAACTTCAACGCAACGATGCTGATGTCGATCCTGTCCACACTGCTGATGGCCTCGATCGTGCTGGTCGTCCTCAAGCTGAGTTATCCGTTCAGCGGCGAATACGGCATCCTGCCGACACCATACTCGGCCTTCATCAAGGAGGTTTCGGCGCGCGGGAGTTAGCGCCGGCCCGCGCGGGCATCAGGCGGCCTATTTCCGTCCGCGCGAGCGCCGCGGCGGCTGGTACGTCCTGGTCGAGCTTTGCGGGGTGCGCTCGGTGGCGCAGCGGGCCAGGCATTCGGCGAGCCCGTCGCGATCGAGGAGGTGTCCGCAATAGTGACAGATTGTCGCGACGAATTCCTCGAGATCGGCTTCCTCGGTCGCCACGACATAGCCGAAATGGCCGCAACTCGGGCAGCGCAGCGATTGGTTGATCATCGATTGACGCTCTGCCGGCTGGGTGTGCCTAGATCAAGTGCGCCAGGATGGCGACCCCGGCCAAGGCCATGCTCCCGCCGGCCACCCGAGCGACGCGCCGGCCGTCAAGTTCACCCATCTTTCCGATCCCCAAGCCAAGGCCGATGCCGGCGAGGTGCAACATGGATGTGGCGAGCACGAACCCGATGCCATACTCGAAGCCCGAGACGGTGTCCGGCATCTCGGCCCCGTGGGCGTGTCCGTGAAAGACGGCAAAGAACGCGACGAGCGCCATCGCCGCCGCCAGCGGTACGTTGCGCGGGAGCGCCACCGCAACCCCGAACACCACGACCGATAGACCGATCCCGATCTCTACTAATGGCATGCCGACGCCCGCCATGCCGAGGACGCCTCCGACCGTCATCATTGTCACGAAGGCAGCCGGCACGAGCCACAGCGCAGCGCCGCCTCGCAGCGCCGCAAAGAGGCCGACGGCAACCATTGCGAGAACATGGTCGATGCCGCCGACGGGGTGGCTGAAACCATGCACAAAACCCGTCGTCTCGCCGATTCCGGTATGCGCCAGAGCCGGGTTCAGCATCAGGAGGGTCGCGAGAACGAGAGAGGAAAGCCGCAGCATTCGATCAACTCCCCAAAGGTCATGACGATCTGCTCGCCAGCGACGGGCCGGGCGCGGGCGCTGCCAGTTTCCGGTTGTGGCATCATTCCATCTCAAGAACAATCGCCAGGGTTGCCGGCTCATGCCGAGCCGATGCCGCGACAGCGCCGCTTCGTCGCGGGCCGAGGGTGGGTCAACAGGGGTGCCGAGGAATGATGAGCCTCATACAATGGCTGAACGACCTTCCGGTCGGCACCGGTGCCGTGCTCACCATCGGCACCGGCATCGCGATCGCGGTATTGGGCATGCTGATCGTCAATTTCTACGTCGCCCCGGGCCAGCTGGTGGTCAACAACATCATCGGTGGCTTCAAATATTCATTTCTGTCGTCGGTTTATGCCGGCTACATCGGTCTCTTGCTGTTCGGCGTCTATCAGAAATACGATGACGTCCGCTCCGACATCGTCGTCGAGGTTAATGCGCTGACCACGCTCGATCGCATCGCCACCGCCTATCCGAAGCTCACCAGAGACCAGATTCGCAAGGAGTTGCGCGACTATGCCAACGCAGTTGCGACCGTCGAGTGGCCGCAGATGCAGGCCCGGCGCTTGAACTTCGAGAGCTCGCCCGCACTCGACGATTTGTACTATACCTACCTCGCGATCGAACCGCAGACCGAAAAGGAAATATCCGCCTTTCAATATTCGCTGCAAATGCTCGATGTGGTGCGCAACAATCGCGGCAATCGAATTCGTTTGAGTTTTGGCGCGCTGACCCCGCTTCTGTGGGGGGTCGCCGCGGTCGGCACCTTGATCTCGATCATCTTCCCCTGGTTCTTCGGGAGCCCAAACGTCTTTGCGCCGCTGATCATGTCGACCCTGGTGGCGACCGTGACGATGTCGGTATTTCTGGTGATCTTGAAGCTGAGCTACCCGTTCGGCGGCGATTATGGGATCTTGCCGAGCGCCTATGTCGCGTTTGCCCAATCCTCGTCGGGATGACCCGCCCCCGGCGCCTGCGCCTTACTTCTTCTGCTCGGCTTTGTGCGGATCGACGCGTCCCTCGGCCGCCTTGGTCTTGATCGCCTGAAGCAGCGCATTGTGTTCCTCGCCCAGCGGCGAATCGGCGGGTTCGATGGTGAAGTCCGCCGACGGCAACGGGAGGACGCCGATCACCAATTTGCCGACGCGCATCTTTTCCGACCGGGAGACCGCCAGGAGGGTCCGGATGATCTGCCGCTGGGCCATCGCGGTCACCCCCGGGACTTCCCTGTCGTCGATCTCGAGCGTGCGTTCGAGCGCGTTGCGGTCGGCCTCCGACAGCTCACGGACAATCTGGAACGTCATCTTGATATCGGGGATCAGCCCGACGGACATGTCGACCTCGGTCAATTGGTACCCGGCATCGGAGAGGTGCTGAAAGAAATGCGACCCGCCCTCCATGCCATGAACGAGGGATATCGGCTCCACCTTCGTCATCGACTGCACCGTCGTTTCGGTCAGTGGCTCGATGAGGTTATTGAAAAAGTCCGACACCATGTCCTGCAGCGAGGTGATCGCGGTGTCGAAGGCCGCTTCGGCATCGCGCGGCTGGAACACCACCAGGATCAGCGCGAGCGCGGACAGGAGCCGCAATCCTCTAGCGTAGCGCGTCATGGAACCAGTCTCCCCATTATAGCGGCACCCCATCGCTTACGGCTCATACCGTTCCAGCCGGCGCACGATGTCCTGCTGTCGGCGGCGATCCTCCGGCGTCAGGGCGATCACCCCGAGCTTTTCCAAATAGCCGTTTTCGCCGGACGCCTCGTCTTTGACGATCTCGGCCATGAATTCGCGAATCCCGCGGACCACGCCGCGCCCGGCATTGTTCCGCATATGCGCGCGCTTGAAATAATAATGCAGGGTCGTCGCCATCGGATATGCGTATTCCGCGATGGCCTCATGGGTCGGCAGGACCCCGTCGACCGGCAGCACATCGACCTTGTCCCGGTTGTTCAGATAGAGGCTCCAGGGGATCACCGCCACACTCCCCGGCGCCGCCGCCGCGAGCGCGGCAAGCGCCTTTTCCTCAAAGGGCTCTGGCAGTTCGGTGATGGGTCCGTCGCGCACCGTGATACACCGGGGCACCCGATCGGCGGCGGCAAAGATCGCGTCGATCTCCTTCACGTGGCGGCAACCGCCTTGCAGGAAAACGTCGTCGAAATAGCCGCGCGTGCCCGAGCCCTTGGCGGGGATGATGACCCGGATCGGCAGATCCGGCGCGGCCTTGTCGGTCTCGCTCCAGGATTTGTAGGGATTGGCGGTGAACTCTCCTTCGATGGGGATGTCCTCGGCCACTGCGTAATAGAACATCCGCGCCGTTACATTGAATGCCGGGTTGCCCTTCTTGGTGGCCACGACGACCGCGCCCTGGCCGATCGCCACCTCGATGACGTCGAGCACCTGGTTTGCGAGACAGGTCTCGTATTCGCCGCGACTCATGCGATGGGATGCCGCGGCAATATCGGGAAACTCGGGCCCGATCCCGGCACAAAACTCGGCAAAGCCGGTTTGCGTGCCGGTGGGTTGGATGACCGGCTGAGGCATCAGGTAATCGCGGGAGAGGCGCTGGGTGACGGCTTCGGTGAACGCCTGCATGGCGGTCGAGCCGACGATCAGCAGCTCCTTGCGCTCGGAACGATTGATGCTCGGCGGCGTCGCACTCTTGCCGGCGCCGCGGATTGATCCGGCAGGCTGCGCCGGCTGCGCCGGTACCGGAGTTCGCCGCCAGCCAGCCGGCAAAGGCCGCGATCGCGAGAAACATCGCCCTTGCCGCCGCCGCCGCGGCGCGCCGCGGCCGCGAATTTCCCGCTTGATTCGCCGGCATCGAAACCGCTCGCGCAACCCTCTTCGGGTGATCCCTTAGCCGCCGGCGCCGCCCGGCGCAAGGAGCAAGCGACCCCTCACCAGACGCCGCTCGCGGCGGCGGTCTTCGGGCGCACCGTGTTTGCTTCGATCCTGCCGTTTGCTATGGTCCCCTGGCGCGCGACCCGGAGTCGCTCCCCAAACCATCAGCGGCACGAGGCTGCTCCACCGGCCGAACTTTACCAGGATTCAATGCCATGGATTTGACGACGATCACCGTCGCAGTGATGCTCGCGCTCGGCCTCTTGGGCGTCGACAGCGTCATGCATAGCGGCACCGTCGCCGTCGAAGTGTCGATTGCGCCAAATATCGAGGGGGTATCGATCGACGAGCGCACCCTTGCCGCGGAGTACGAAGACCAGTTCGATGCGATTACCGCGACAAGTTCGGTGGTTCGCCCGCTGGAGATTCGATCGCGTGAGCAGCAAGGCGTCGGCCTGGCGATCGCCGAGGCGGTCAGCGCGCAGAACGTCGCCTATGCTCTGCAACGCCAGCTCGGCTTCAACACCGACAATATTCGTTTCACCCTCTTTGTCGACCAGGGCAAGCTGCGCGGCCTGGTCCATGGCCACAGCCACCTCATCGGCAACATCAATCAGATAATGATCCCCAATGAGGGGGAGCCCGTGATCGCTTTTGCGCAGCGCAGCGCCTTGTGGGCAGCCTCGCAGCTGGCGCCCTATTCGACCGCGCTCTACCTGTTGCAGAAGCACTCCGTGGATAAGGATTTCACCGACGCGGTCGCCCTCGTCGAGCACGCCAAGGCGCTGCTGCCGCCGACGCCCACCAGCTTTGATCGCTCGCTGTTCGACAACCTGCTGGGCCTTGTCGCGCTGTTCAAGAACGATCCGCAATCCGCCCGCAAGGAATTCGACGCCGCGATGTTCGGCGACCGCACCAACCCGGTCCCCTTTCTCAACGCGGCGTTCACCGATATCCAGTTGAACGACTACCAAAAGGCCGCCGACCGCATGGAGGAGCTGACCCGCCTCGCTCCGCCCGAGAACAAGACGCTGCTCGCCACCGCCTACATGACATGGGGGGCGGCGCTGATGGGCCTGAAGAACCTCCCCGAGGCCGACCGGATGCTGGCGAAAGCAACCGAGGTCAACCCGGACAGTTCCACCGCGTTCGAGCTCTGGTCAGAGGCAAAGGAGCTCGAAGGCGAGCAAGCCACCGCCCACAAATTGAGTCACAAGTCGCGAGAAGCCGCGGCAACATTCGAGAATTACGGCGAGGTCGCGGCGCTCTACTTCCAGCTCGCGTGGCGCGACGATCAGCCTGTCACGCTCAACAAATTCTCCAATCCGACGATCGTCACCTTCCATTAACCGCCGCGGCGATTGCCGCGCAACGCGGGCGATGCGATTACGGCTGGAACCGCTTCAGCCGGCGCACGACGTTCTGCGCCTGGCGGCGCTCTTCCGGCTCCAGGGCAACCAGGCCCAGCTTCTCGAGGTAGCCCCCCTCACCGGACGCATCGTCCTTGACGATCTCGAGCATGAACTCGCGGACGCCGCGCACGAAGCCCTGCCCGCCGAACTTTTCCCTCATATGCGCCCGCTTGAAGTAGTACCGCAGCCTCTGGTTCAGCGGGTAGGCATCGTCCGCGATGTTCTCGTGGGTCGGCGCGACGCCGTTGATCGGCAGCGTATCCAGCTTGTCCTTGTTGGCGAGATAGGCCAGCCATCCGACAAACGCCAAGGTTCCCGGTGGCGCCTTCAACACCGCGCTCGCGACCTGAGCCTCCTCGACCTCGCTGATGGGTCCGTCATCGCGCGGCGTAATGCATTTCGGCACCCGCTCGGCCGCGGCAAAGATTGCGTCGATCTCCTTCACGTGACGGCAGCCGCCCTGCATCAGGCCGTCATCGAAAAAGCGGCGCGTACCGGCGCCTTCGGCCGGGAGGATGACGCGGATCGGCACGTCCGGCGCTTCCTTGTCGATTTCGTTCCAGGATTTTTTCTCGTTGACTTTGAACTCGCCGTTGCTCGGGACCTCCTCGGCGAGCGCGGTGTAAACCATCCGCGGCGTCAAGTTGAAGACGCGGTCGCCCTTTTTGGTGACGACCACGAGCGCGCTGTCGCCGATTTCGACTTCGATGACATCGAGCACGTTGTTTGCGAGACAAGCCTCGAACTCGCCGCGATCCATCCGGTCGGTCGTGGCGAGGATATCGGGAAATTCGGGACCGACGCCGCCGCAAAACGCCTTGATACCAAGTGTCTTGCCTTCGAACTGCTTGATCGGCGGCGGCAGTACGTAAGCGGCGCTGAGGCTCTCGATCACCGCATCGGTCAGCGTCTCCATGAGGGGCGAGCCGACGATCAGCAGCTGCTTGCGCTCCACCGGAGTGGCGCTCGCCGGCGGCGTACCAGCGCTGGCCTCCGGCTGCGTCGACTGGGCCGCCGCAGGCATCGCCGCGAGCCACAAGGCGAGTGCCGCGATCGCAGGGATTGAAAGCCCGAGCGCGGCGAGGGCTGCGCACCTCTCTCGAAAGCCCTGCCCTTGCCTTCCGAGTACCGGCATCGTCATCCCCGTCGCACTCTATCGGGCCTCGACCAGTAAAGATCCCTGCCCGCGTGAGCCCTGCGGCGCGGCTCGCGGGTTGGTAAGGCTCTCCGATCCATACCGGTCGGACTCTTCCTGGGCAAGCCCGATTCCGTCTTGCAAGGATTGACTTGAAATGATCGGCGATGCCGCATTTATGCTCGCGTGCGCGGCGCTTGCGGTCGCGGCCATCGGAGGGGCGGGGATGAACACCACCCTTACGCTGATCGATCTAGCCGGCTCGATCGCCCTGCTGCTCTGGGGCGTGCATATGGTGCAGAGCGGCGTCCAGCGCGCTTTTGGTCCGCATCTGCGCCGGTTTCTCGGGCGCACGCTCGGCGGCCGCTGCCGCGCCTTTCTCGCCGGGCTCGGCGTCACCGCGGTCTTGCAGAGCAGCACCGCGACCGGCTTGATGGCGGCGAGCTTCGCCGCCGGCGGGCTGGTCGATCTGGTTCCCGCGCTCGCCGTCATGCTCGGGGCCAATGTCGGAACGACGCTGATCGTGCAGCTCCTGTCGTTCGACATCGGCCGGGTGGCGCCGCTGTTCGTACTCGTCGGCGTGATCCTCTTCCGCCGCAGTGTGGTGTCGCGCACACGCGACATCGGTCGAATGGCGATCGGGCTCGGGCTGATGCTGTTCGCCTTGCAGCAGCTCCTGTCGATCATGACGCCCTACGAGGACGTGCCGAGCCTGCGCCTCCTGATGGGCACGATTGCGACCAACCCGATCATCGACGTGATCCTCGGCGCGGCATTGACCTGGGCGGCGCATTCGAGCGTCGCGACGGTTCTCCTCACCATGTCGCTGGCTGCCCAGAGTGTCGTGCCGCCGCACGCGGCCTTCGCTTTGGTGCTCGGGGCGAACCTTGGGTCCGCCCTCAACCCGCTGCTCGAAGGCGCCGCCGGCATCGATCCCGTGGCAAAGCGGGTACCCGCGGGCAATCTGTTGAACCGGGTCGTCGGGGTCGCGGTCGGCCTGGCGCTGCTCAATTGGGTCGGGCCTCTGATGGTCACGATCGAACCCGACGCGGCACGGGCCGTCGCCGATTTTCACACCGCCTTCAATCTCGTGACGGCGGCGATGTTCCTGCCGTTGCTGCGTCCCTTCGCCCGGCTTCTGGTCTGGCTCTTGCCGGCACGCGCGGTACCTTCCGACCCGTCACAGCCGATCTATCTCGCCGAGGCAGCCCGCGAAACGCCGGCAATCGCCTTGGCGGGCGCGGCGCGCGAGGCGCTGCGCATGGCCGATGTACTGGAGGCGATGCTCCGCGGCGCGCTCGATGCGATCGACCGCGGCGACCGCAACCGCGTCGCCGCGACCAAGGGGCTCGACGACGTGCTCGACCGCCTCAACCGGGCGATAAAGGTCTACCTGACGGGGCTCGACCCCGATGTCCTCGATGACAACGACAATCGACGATTGGCGGAAATCCTCGCCTTCATCACCAACCTCGAACACGCCGGCGATATCGTCGAAAAGGGATTGATGGCGATCGCCGCGAAGCGGCTGAAGCGCGGACTGGCCTTCTCGGTCGAGGGGCAGGCGGAAATCCGCGTCATGCTCGAGCGGCTCGCCGGAAACGTCCACACCGCAGCGGCGGTGTTCATGACCGACGACGCACGCGCGGCGCGCGCGCTGTTAGGGGAGAAGGAAGTCTTTCGCGACCTCGAAGCGCGGGCGACCGAGGCGCATTTCGCACGCATCCGCGCCGGGCGGGTTGAGAGCGTCGAGACCAGCGCCCTCCATTTGGACGTGCTGCGCGACCTCAAGCGGATCAACGCCCATATCTCCGCCGCTGCCTACCCTGTCCTCGAAAAACTCGGCGAATTGCTGCCCAGCCGTCTGCGGCGCGATGCCGACGAGGTGCCCAGTTCGACAGAGGCAGGCGGTCGATAGTTTCTTGTTCCGCCCATCGCCCAAAAACGCTTCGCCGTGCCGCCTGGCCCATGCTAAAGTTGTTAAATCAGGAGGCGCTCTGGTGCATCGCGAATTTCGGCTGAACTCGAAATATTTTCTTGCGAATTTTCGAGAGCCGAAGCTTTGCGGCTGGAATTACTGCGGCATTTATTCGATTGAGATTCCGAATTACAGAAGGATGAGCCATCTGCCTGCGCCGGGAGGCCGGTTGCGGCAAATGAAGCGGCGGTCGATGTAAAATGGCAGATCGGATCGCAAAGGTTCTGGTCGCCGCCACGGCCAAGGGAGGGGCAGGAAAATCGACCACCATCGCCTGCCTGGCGGTGTATTGGCACAGAGTCGGGCGACGCGTGGCTCTCCTCGATGCCGATCCCAACCGGACGTTGACCCGGTGGCATAGCAAGGGCTCGGTCCTCGCGGAAATGACCCTGCGCACCGAGCTCGACGAGCACGCGATCATCTCGACGATCGGCGAATTGGCGCGCGGCAGGGATCTCGTGCTGGTCGACTGCGCCGGGTTTGGCAATCAGGCGATGGTCTTCGCGATCGGCGCGGCCGATCTGGTGTTGATCCCGGCGATGACCGATGAAGCCAATCTGTTCGAGGCGGCGCGTACCTGCAAGATCGTCGAGAGTGCGGCTCAGCTGACCCGCCGGACCATTCCGGCGCACACATTCCTGTGCCGGGTGAAGCGATCGGCGGTGGCAACGCACGCGCGCGAGCAGCTCGCCCTTCTCAAAACCAACCCGCTGACCGCCCAGCTGAGCGACCGCGTGCTGTTTCAGGAGGCGACCTTTCACGGGGCCTCGCCGACCGTCCTGGCGCCGTCGAGCACGGCGGCGGCGGAGGTCGCGCTGCTCGCAAAGGAACTCGAATGGCTGTTGCAGGCCCCCTCCGCCCAGGCAGCAAAGCCGGCTCGCCGGGCCAGACTGGCATGAGGCGCAAGCAACCGATACCCGGCGTCGACCAGGCCGCCCTCGCCGCGCTTGCCGGGCAGTTCCCCAGCGGGAGCCTGCCTGCCGTCGCCCCGCCGACCCAGGACAATGCGCCGCTGCCGCTCGGCGACAAGGAAATTCGCGGCTTGCAATCGGTAACCGCCGCCGGCGTTCCGCCCCGCCAGAGGGCAGGCGGCCGTGGTGTCGCGGTGTTTGCGATGCTGGTGGCGATTATCGCCCTGCTCATCGCCGCGACTTCTGTCATGCCGCCGCCTGCACGGGCATGGCTCAACCAAACGCTGGGCGATTGGCGGATCGTCGCTCTGCTGACCGCAAATCGCGCCGAGATCGACAACCGGCTGGCCGCAGCTTCGCAATCGATCGATGCGCTCGCCGGCAAGCAGGATGCGCTCGCTGGGAAAGCAGCCGACGTCGCCGCGCGCCTGGGGGCCGTCGAGGCGGTGGTCGGCAGCGGCGCGGCGACGCGGCGCCTCGAGACGGTCGAAGCGGATCTCGCGGCGATCGACCAGCGGCTCGCCGCGGCGGGGGATCTCGACCGCAACGCTGCGGCGCGCGCCGAGGCCCTCGAGACGCGGTTGACCGCGTTCGCCGGCGATTTGGGCGATTTGAAGGCGGTTCAGGACAAGCTTGCCGCCGATGAGCAAGAGGTCCAGGACATCCTCGGGGCCCGGCTCGCCGCAGTTGAGGCCGGTGTCGGCGCGTTGCAGAAGATCGACCACCGGCCCGAGAAGTTCTTCATGGCGGCTCTGCAGCTGCGCGACATGGCGCGGACGGCGAGCCCCTTCGCGCGCGAGATCGCCGCGGCGCAGGCGCTGGCCGGCGACAATGCGGACCTCAACGCTGCGCTCAAGCAACTAGCCGGCGACGCCGACCATGGGGTGGCGACGGTCGTCGAGCTGCGCGACAATTTCACAACGATCGTCGCACCGCGTCTCGCCGCGGTGGCCGCGGCAAACCGGTCGCCGGTCGCCGAGCGCGCGTGGGTTTGGCTGCAATCGCTGTTTACGACAGCCGCCCCCGCGGGGGCGGCCGGCGATCGCAACGCCGCCCTCATCGCGTTGGCCACGCGCAGCCTCGCGCAAGGCCAGCTCGAAGCGGCCGTGCACCAGTTGGTGCTGTTGGAGGATGAGGCGGCGCTGGTGGCGGCGGAGTGGCTGAAGAATGCCGCCGCCCGTCTCGCCGCCGACAAAGCGGTCGCGACCGTAATGTCGCAGGCGCTTGATCAGCTTGCCGCCGCGAATTAGCGTCTTGTTATTTCTTACTGGCGACTATGCCCTGTCATTTTGTGGTGAGCTGGGGGACCGATGCCGGAGGTTCCCGCTTGCACAACGTCGCCGCAATCTTATGTTATGTAATGCAAGCATTAGCAAATATATACCAAATCGTAGCTGAGCGGTGCGTGAGAGTATCGCTAGATTTGTCTAACGCGTAAAATTCGATCCGGGAAGGTGACGGGAGGAGCAGGGATTGATGCTTAGGGCCGAACATTTGAGAGTGCTCCTCGTCGCGGTGTCGGTGGTGGTCGGTCTGGGCCTCGGCGTGGCGCCGCGGACCGCATCGGGGCATGGCGACGATTCGGTCGCGCCGCCGCCCTTCGGCGTCTCGCCCAGTCCGCGTCTCGCCGCCCGGAGCGGCGATTTCGAGCTGGTCGGCATGGCCCGCGGCCGGACGCTCAGCATATACCTCGACCGTTTTGCCGATAATCAGCCGGTGGTCGGGGCCAAGCTCGATGTCGAGGCCGACGGTCAGACCATGACCGCGACGGCCGAGCCGGGCGGCACCTACACACTGAGCGCTAATTGGGTGGCGCAGCCGGGCCATCACGCCGTCATCGTCACGATCGCCTCGGCCCAGGGCTCCGACCTGCTTGCCGGGACTCTCGACATACCGCCCATCATGCCTGCCGCGGCAAGCCCGTCGGCCATTGGCAACGGTCTGCCGATGCCATCGCGCGACAATATCGTTGCCTTCCTGCTTGGCGTGCTGGCGACCGTGGCATTGCAGCGCCGCTCGTCACTCGCCGGAATCGCGCGGGGCGCGGCCGACCGCTTGCCGAGTTTCCAGCTCTGGTCGATTGGGTTGGCCCGCCGCCGGCACGACTTGGCGGCGGCGCTCAACGTGCGCCTGGAGCGCTCCAGGCGCAGTGTTGCGGCTGCGCGCGACACAGTCCTGCCCAGAGGGGCCGCCGCGTTCGACAACAGCGTCATCCTGCCCTTGCGCCGCGTTCGAGGCGCCTTGGCGCCGGTCCGGATGCCATCGGTGGCCGGGCGGGTCGGGCCTTCCAAGGTCGCCGGCGTCTTGCTGGTGGCAATTGTCGTTGCGATCGCGCTGTTTCTGTTCGGCCGCGGCGTCCTGGCCCACGAAGAGGACAACGCAGCAGCGCCGGCCATGCCCGCTCCGGCAGCGGCCGGGGCAATGCCCGACCGCGGCGCCGACAGCGGCCCGCATCGCCTGCTGGATGGGAGCCTCTTCGTTCCAAAGGATTCGCAGCGCCTCCTCAATGTGCGAACGATCGTCAGCAAGGTCAGCGAGGTCGGCCGCACCGTGCGCATGGTCGGCCAGGTGATTGCCGACCCGGGAACCAGCGGCGAGGTTCACGCGTCGATCCGCGGACGGCTGGAGCCATATCGCGACGCCTGGCCCAAGGTGGGCCAGAAGGTCGAAGTCGGCGAGGTGCTGGCCTGGGTGGTGCCGGTGGTCAACCCGATCGATCGCGGCATCATTCTGCAGCAGGTTGCGCAGATCGACCACGAGATCGCTCAGATCCAGGACCGCCTGCCCGGCTTGGACGCGACCGAAGGCGATGCGTCCTCGCGCGAACTCGACGACGCCCGCGCCGATCTCGCCAACCTCATGCGCCGGCGCGAGGCCATCGCCGCCGTCATAAAAGACCGCGACACGCTGCGGGCGCCGCTCTTGGCGCCGAGCACCGGCATCGTCGCGGCCAGCTTCGCCGCCGCCGGACAGATCGTCGACGAGCAGCAGAAGCTCTTCACCGTCGTCGATTTGAAGCGCCTCTGGGTCGAGGCATACGCCTATGACATCTCGGCGATCGGCAAGGTCGTCGACGCCAACGCCCAAGGCGCGGCCGGCGGCAATTACCACCTCAAATTCGTCAGTCGCGGACCGCAACTGCAGCGCCAGACGATCCCCCTCTATTTCCAGATCGACAACCCGGACGAGGCGGTAAGCGTCGGCAGCCTCGTCTCGGTGCTGGTGCAGACCAAGGGCGAGCGCTCCGGAGTGATCCTGCCGCGCACGGCGGTCACCCGGAATGCCTCGGGCCAGGACATAGTCTGGCAGCACGCCTACCCGGAAAGCTTTGTACCGATCCCGGTGCGCGCCGAATCGATTGACGGCAACAACGTGCTGATCGCCGCGGGATTGCCCCCCGATACGCGCATCGTGGTGGAAGCGGCAGAGCTGCTTAACG
>Ga0182024_10011990_pt1 | contig 17246 bp, 12 predicted proteins | sample P32metaG_FD_120480 | JGI IMG/M metagenome (GOLD analysis project Ga0182024, IMG submission 120480) | Permafrost microbial communities from Stordalen Mire, Sweden - P3-2 metaG (Illumina Assembly) | ecosystem: Environmental > Terrestrial > Soil > Wetlands > Permafrost | place: Sweden: Stordalen...
AGCGCGGCCTGCTCGACCAGACCCTGGTCATCTGGGGCGGCGAATTTGGCCGCACCCCCATGAGCGAAAAAGGGGACGGCCGCGACCACAACCCCTACGGCTTCACCATGTGGATGGCCGGCGGCGGCGTCCAGGGCGGCCGCAGCATCGGCGCCACCGACGACGTCGGCCTGCACGCCGTCGAAGACCGCCTACACGTTCACGACCTCCACGCCACGATGCTGTACCTGATGGGCGTCGATCACACGAAGCTGATCTACTTCCACAAGGGGCGCCCCGAACGACCCACGGTCAATGAGGGTGAGGTGTACCGGAAGATCGCAACGGCATGACCCTTTCGGAGGTCACACACTTCGTCACTCCCGAGCGGTCCGAATCGCCCCCGCGCGTTTCGCATGCCCCGGCGAAGACATGGCTTCGGCATGATCCTTGAATACCAACAGGATCTGCTCGTATCGCGCTCCTTTGTCGTCCGGCTCGCCCGGCAGCACCTCATATTCGGCGCCGAGCGTCACCTTGGTCCGTCGGTCATCGGTGGGGCTCATGCTCACCACGGCATGGAGGCGGGGGCCTTCGAGCCCGTGCCAACTCACGCGCTGGTTGGGGGTCAGCTCCGTGATCAGCACCTCCCATTCCTCGCGCCGCACCAGCCAGCGCAGCCGCCGGCCCTCGACGCGCACCTGCTCGACGTCGCGCAGCAACAACGGGAACCGCGCGAAATCGCTCCAGATCTCATAGGCGCGTTCCACTGTTACATCGACGATCAGTGACCTGGACACGTTCTTGATCATGAGCCGGCGCCTCTGCGGCCGGCGAACCCTCGGCCATCGCGGGTGGCCCGGCCGCATATACCGTTGCGCCGCCGCCGTCTTCCCTTCCCTCGCGATCGACATTAAATCGAATGCAGCTTGCGGCATGCATTAGCTGACGGTGACGCGGCGGCCGTTCTGGTTGAACCCGGCGATGCCGAAAGCCGGCGTCGACCGCCAGGCGTACCGCTGGCAACTGGTGAACGCCTTCAACCGATGCTTCTCACGACGGTAGCATGAATTGACGACCCAACTGTGATCGGACTCCGCATACCCGCGCCGAGCGCGGCGTCCATCCAGGGGCGAGAAGAGACGCGAGCCATGAACGCAACAATTTCAATGGAACGTAACCCGCAGCCCTCCATTTGGCTTGGAAGGACTGGGCTTGGAAAGTCGGTCGCCGGAATTCCTTTCACGACTGCGGTTTGGGCCGGCACTATTGCCCTGGTTCTCTCGGCAACCGCCGCGTCTGCCGCCGATTGGCCTTGCTGGGGTGGACAGCCGTCGCGCAACATGGCCAGCGAAACGGAAAAGGGGCTGCCGGATTGGTATTCCCTGGGTAGCAAGAATGACAGCGACGGAATCGATCTGTCCACCACGAAAAACGTCAAATGGGTCGCCGCGCTTGGCAAAAAGACATTCGCCAGCCCCGTCGTGAGTCACGGCAGGGTTTACATCGGGACGGCCGGCGATGCGTCCTCGGATGCCGCGTTGCTTTGCTTCGACGAGAAAACAGGGGTCGAGTTGGGGCGATTCGTCTGCGGGCTGCCGCAAACCGACAACTTCGGGGTCTGCTCGACGCCGACCATCGAGGGCGACCGCCTCTACTTGGTGACGCCGCACGCGGACGTGGTGTGCCTCGACCTGACCGCCTGGCCGACACCCGCCGCCGCCGCAGGGACGAGCCCCGCCCGGACCGTCCTCTGGCGGTATGACATGACCAAGACACTGCGCGTCGTGCAGGACCACGTCGCCAGTTGCTCGGTCCTGGTCCATGGCGACTATCTGTATGTATGTACCGGCAACGGGCGCTACAAATCCACACAAAGGCCGTTTTATCCGCTGACCCCCAGCTTGATTGCACTCAACAAGCACACCGGGCAGCTCGTCGCCCGCGACGATGAGCAGATTGGCGAACAGCTTTGGCGCGGGCAATGGTCGTCGCCTTCCCTGGCGACCGTACATGGAAAACCGCAAATCCTCTTCGCCACCGGCAATGGCCTCTGTTACGGCTTTGAACCGGTCGATCCCGCCGCGATGGTCCCTGACGATCGCTGGACCACGACCACGTTGCGCGGCCCGATTGTGCACTTCATCGATGTCACGACTAAAGACATCGCCGGACTTTCCCCCGCGGAATACGCCAGGAAGTTCAGCCCGCTGAACTCCGCGCTGCCGGTGGAATTCCGTTATTCGATCGGCTCGCCGGTCACCACACCGCTCGATTCCATTCCGACGGCCAAGGTGCCTGACGTGCCGATCCTGAAGAAGATCTGGTCGTTCGATTGCCTTCCGCCGGAATACCGAAATGCGCCGTTTTACGCGCACCAGATCAAGGGAGACGGCCAAAAGCACCCCTGCGATATCATCGCCACGCCGGTATTTTACCGCAACCGGGTTTACATATCGATCGGCGGCGATCCGAACCACGGCAGCAAGAACAGCCGAGGGAACCTCGTTTGCATCGATCCGACCAGGACCGGCGACATCACCAGCAGCGGCAAAGTCTGGAGTTGCGACAAATTGAATGCGGCACTGACCAGCGTGTCCATTGCCGACGGGTTGGTGTTCCTCGTCGACGAAGCCAGCGTCATCCACTGCCTGGATGCCGACACCGGGAAGCAGTATTGGACCTACGCGATCAAGAGCGATCGCGGCCTGCTGAATTCCGCCCTGCTGGCAGTGGACGGCAAACTGTTCGCCGGCCAGACCATCCTGGCGGTGAGCAAGACGCTGACCGTGCTCAGTACCCTCGACGGAAAACCCGCCAACAACGATACCGCCACGCCCTGCGTGGCCAATGGCGTCCTCTTTACCGTACAAGGCAAATGGCTCTATGCGGTATGCGACAAAGGGGACAAGAAGCCCGCCGCCGACGTTAGTTCTCCGAGACCATGAGCATGAGAGCGCCCGCGTTAGCCCGGATTATTCACCGATTTACCGGCTAGCCCATGCCGCCAGCGCATACGATCCTGGTGTTGAGTCGTCGCGCCGGGAGTTCCATTGCAGCATGCCACTCGAAACGATCACCCCCAACGTCCTCGGGTCGTCATCACCGGCATCGGCGTCGTCAGCCCCAACGGCGTCGGCCGCTCGGCTTACGCCCAGGCTTGCCTGCGGGGCGTCAGCGGCGTCTCGTCACTGGGCGACTTGGAGATCGATACCGCCGGCCTGCGTTCGTCGGCGATTGCCCGGGTGCGCAACTGGGACGCGGCAACGGTGCTCCCGCCGGCCGAATTGAAACGCGTGCCGCGCATGGTGCCGATGGCGCTGCAAGCCTCCCGCGAGGCGATCGAGCAGGCCGCCATCCAACCGGCACCCGACGACCTCGAGGCACAGCGCCGCATCGGCGTCTGCCTCGGCACCGGCGGGGGCGGGCTGGCCTTCGTCGAAGAGCAGTACCGAACCTGGTTCACCCAGGGCAAAGGCTCCCTCTACTCCATCACCGCCGGCACGCACGGCAACCTCTCCAGCGAACTGTCCATCGCCCTGCACCTGCGCGGCCCCAGCCACGTGCTCAGCACCGGCTGCACCAGCAGCACCGACGCCATCGCCCATGCCATGCTGCTGATCCGCGCCGGCGTGGTGCCCGCCATGCTCGCCGGCGGCGCTGACTCGCCTATCTCCGCCGGGATATTGAAGGCCTTCGAGCTGATGCGGGTCGTCTCCACACGCCGCTGGGAAGACCCGGCACGCGCCTCCCGGCCGTTCTCACTCGACCGCGACGGCTTCATCCTCGGCGAAGGGGCATGGATGTTCGTCCTCGAAGACCGCGGCCACGCCCTGGCCCGCGGCGCCACGCCGCTGGCCGAACTGGCCGGCTACGGCTCCACCTGCGACGCCTACCACCGCGTGCAGATCGCCCCCGACGTCATCGAGCCGGCCCGGGCCATCGAGCTGGCCCTGACAGACGCCGGCATCGCCCCAGACCAGGTCGGCTACGTCAATCTCCACGGCACCGGCACCGATCTCAACGACCGCCTGGAAACCGCCGCGCTCAAACGCTGCTTCGGCCCGCGCGCCGCCGGCATCCCCATGAGCTCCACCAAGTCGATGATCGGCCACCCCCAGGGCGCCTGCGGCGCCGCCGGCCTGGCCGCCACCGTGCTGGCCATGCAGCAAGGCGTCTTCCACCCCACCATCAACCTCGACGAGCCGGACCCGCAGTGCGACCTGGACTATATCCCGGGTCAGGCCCGCCGCGCCGACGTCGATGTGGCCTTGTGCAACTGTATCGCCTTTGGGAGCAAGAACAGCGCGATCGTGGTGCGGAAATACTAGTTACTAGCTACTAGCTACTGGTCAGTCAAAATCCGTTCAATTCCGCCACGCACTCCTTGGAACTTCGGAACTTGCCACGGCGGCGCGGGCAAAGTTTGGAAGTTCCGTTTTCACCCCTGCCAGTGCGGTTTTTGACCCGTTTGGACAGATTGTCACCGCGATTATTCGATCAAAAACGGAACTTAGGATCTTCGGTCCATTTTTCATCATCAAATTCGATCTCATCATCTTCTCTCAAGCCCCTCAACCTGGAGCCTTCGACAGCACGGCTGATTCCGGTAGCCGTGAAGGTTGGGCCAAAACAAAATGAACGCCGAGACGCCAAGAACGCCAAGAACGCCAAGGTCGGACTGCAAGAAGAGAAAACGACGTGCTGATCTCTGTTGACGTACTTGGTCCTGACACGGTCGATCTTCCTCTTGCCTTTTCCTTGGCGTTCTTGGCGTCTTGGCGTTCACTTATCCCATCAGGTGTGGGTGAAACCAGCGCATTCATCGCCATCGACGCCTGTCCTCTCGTCAATCTGCCGGCGCGTGCAACACCGCATCGGCTGCACGCTGCGACCATGTTAGTTATATGTTCGATCCGGGTCAAGCAGAAATCCGAAATAGTTTTCGGCAGCTTTGTCGGCCTAGCCGGTCGCGCGGAAAATGCCGGATCGTTGACGGATCCGGCCGGTTTGGCAAAAGTGGTTTGGCTAGCGCCTGCCGCCCCTTTAGTCAGCCTGGGCTTCGGGGAGCGCCCATTCCGCCGGGGCATCGCCTGGGCCTTCGTGACATGGATTACGCTCTACTGGCGAACTCGGCACACGTCAAATGGTTTCCGACCCTTTTTCCTGGTCCTTTTTCCTGGTTTCTAAAGCCGTCCCTCTTCCAAAAAGCTGAAATAGCCCGTTCGGTTAAAGATGATGTGGTCGAGCAAATCGATGCCGACGATCACACCGGCGGCTTTGAGTTGTGCCGTGATGTCGATATCGCTGGGCGAGGGTTCGAGGCCGCCGGCCGGGTGGTTATGGGCGACGATGATCGCCGAAGCGCGGTCGGACAGTGCATCGGCGAAGACCTCCCGCGGATGCACGGGGCTGCGGTCGATCAGCCCGATCGACACCACGCGGATGTTCTGGATCTCGTTCGCGCCGTTAATGGTGGCACATAGAAAATGCTCCTGCTTGCGGTCGGCGTAGTGCCGGACATGCGGAAGCAGGTCGGCGGGCGTTTCAATCTTTGCACCCTCCGGCTTGATGCGACGGCGGGCAAACTCGATGGCCGCGAGGATCAGCGTCGCCTTGGCGGCGCCGACGCCCTCGAACTGCAAGAGATCTTCCGCTTTCACGTCCAGCCCCTTCTCGTCAATGAGACGTGCCAACTTACCCGCCAGGGTCATCACGTCCATGCCGGGCGTGCCCATGCCGAGGAGGACAGCGAGGAGCTCCTGGTCGCTTAGCGCCTTCGCCCCCTTCCGCAGGAGCTTCTCCCGCGGACGGTCGGCTTCGGGCATTTCTTGAATCAATTTGCTCATGGCCTCATGAGGGGAGCGACAGATGTGTTTGGATGACAGTCACGGCCATGATGTCGAAGATCGCGCCGGCGTCGGTATATTTCGGGTCCGCCAGTTCATCGTAACGCCCGCGCTGCTCGTAGGTCGTCTGGATTTCTCCGTTGACCTGCCCGCGGTACGGGCCCTCGAGATAGACTCTGTCCTCACGATGCGCCTGGACGGTGCTCTTGATTCCGGGCTCTGCGATCTTCTCTTCGGTTACCTGCCTGATATACAGTGCCTCCTCGTCGGTAATGTCGAACTTGGCGCGAATCTCCCTGATGACATCCTGTACGGACGCCTTTGCCGGCGGCGGTCCAGCGCCTTTTTTCCCTTTGCCCGGCTTGAGCTTCACGGGTCCGCTGCTGGCCATCACTCCCTGGAATTGCACCGCCGCCTTGGTCACCACGGTCGCGCGAATCTGCTTCATCAGGTCGGAGACAGTCCCGGCCTTGATGAGCTGCGGGCCGACGTATTCGGCGAACGTGGCAAATTCCTGGACTTCCGTCGGGTACGAAAAGAAGCAGGTGAGGAAATGGTAGCTCTTCACGAAACGGGCCAGCAGATAGACGAACGACTTGCGGTTGTCCGGATCGGTAAGCTTCGCGAGAAAGCGCGCCCGCAGCGCACCCACCTGGAATTGCACCTGCGCATCGGTGCCGCTCGCGAGCATCCTGACAACGTCGGCGGCGTCCTTCTGCGTGAACACGCCCTCGGCGAGAATATGCGCCCGCAGTTTCGAGCAGAGCTCCCGGTCCGGCTCATCCGGCTCAAATGGCGTCCCCTGCCGGTATTTGGCGAAGGCTTTCAGGATCTGCCTGGCGTTGTTCGTGAAGTCCACGACCACCACGTCCCTCTTGCCGTGATGGCAGCGGTTGAGCCGGGAGACCGTTTGCACCGCGTTGCGATCCAGAACCGGCTTGTCGAGGAACATGCCCGCGAGCAACGGCTGGCTGAAGCCGGTCTGGAACTTATTCGCCACTACCATGATTCTGTGGTCGTCCCCCTCAAAGCGGTTCTCGATCAGCTCGCCCGGCTGCAATTCGTTTACACCGAATTCGCTGATGGCCGCATTGGTCTCCGGGTGCACGAAATCGGAGAAGGCATAGAGCACCTTGTAGCCGGCGCCGCGCTTTGAGCTTTTCCTTGATGACCTGAAAATACCGTAGACCCGCCACGCGCGACGACGTGACGATCATGGCCTTGGCACGCCCGCCGATGAGCGGCTTTACGTCCTTCTCAAAGATGCGGAGCATCACCTCAGCCTTATATTGGATCAACCCGTCGTCTTGAAAAGCGACGTTCTGCAGTGCTTTGGCCACGGCCCCCTTAGGGTAGAGCTTTTCCTCCTCCGGCTTTGGCACGACAAGGCAATGCAGGTTGTACAGCGTCTTGTAAGAGATGATGCCGACCGCCACATCCACGATATACCCCTCGGCGATTGCCTCAGCCTCGGTATAGGTGTCAAACGGCTTGCCGAACATCGAGACGGTGTCCGGTGATGGCGTGGCGGTGAACGCCACGAACAACTGGTTCAAATCGTGCTCGCGGATGACCTTTGCGATCTGCGCTTCGAGGTCCTCTTCCGGCGCTTCTTCGTCCGGTTCGTCCGCCGTGCGGAACGGCAGCCGAATGGCCGCTCCCATGTGGCCCTCCTGCGAACGGTGGGCTTCATCGATGAGGAACGCCACCCGCATCTTCTTCAATTCCGGGTCCTTTTGAATCTCCTCCAGCACCCAGGCGAACTTCTGCTGCGTCGTGATGATGATCGATTTCCGCTCCTTGAGGAATCGCGGCAGATCGTCGGCCTTTCTCGCGATGCCCACCACGTCCTTGAGGTGGGTGAATTTGTCCATGTCGTCGCGGATGTTCGTGTCGAGCGATTTGCGGTCGGTGAGGATGAAGGTGATGTCCACCAGCTTCTCGTTCGTGCCGGGCTTGTAGAGGCTGTGCAGCCGGTCGGCGAGCCAGCAGATCGTCAGCGTTTTGCCGCTGCCGGCGGAATGATCGGCCAGGTACTTCTTTCCAATGTCGCCGCTGGCGGCGAAGTGAGCCGTGATGTCCTCCGCCACCCGCCTCACCAGGCGGCTTTGGTGATATCGCGGAAAGATCGTGGAGGCTGGCCGCTCCGGCTTGTCTCCCTCCGCCTCGCGCTTCGGCACGCGGACCAGGAAGAACGACAGCGCCTCCAGCAGTTGCTCCCGGGACAGCACCTCGCGGTAGAGGAACTCGACCGGGTATTCGCCGGCATTGGCAGGCTTGTTGGTCAACCCCATGTTGTGCCAGCGGAAGTTCTCTTCGCGGCGCGGGTCGGTGGCGGCCATCGCGTCGCTGGTGTCGGCGGCTAGGTACAGGAAGGGGTGCTGGAAAATCTTCTTCGTATGGTCGCGCTGGGTGAATTGCGCCACGGCGTCATGCACATTCCGGTTCGCCTCGTGCTTCAGCTCCAGCGCCACGATGGGCAGGCCGTTGAGGAAGAAGACGAAGTCGATTTCGTGATTTGCACCGCCGAAGTAGAAATGGGGGCGGAATGTGATGCGATTCTGGCCGTATTTGGCGGACGCGGCGCTCGCGGCGGAGCGAGGCTTGGGATAAAACAGCCGGAATTCCAGGCCGCGCACCGGAAGTCCGCCGCGGAGAATCATCCACATCGGCGTGTGCTGCAATTCCTTGCGCAACGCCTTGAATATCTCTTCCCGGGCGTCCGTGCCGTAATCGTCCTCCAGTTTCTTCAACGTATCAGGCTGGCTGGCTTTCAGGAAAGCCCAGAGCTGATCTTCAGCGGTGAAATGCTCGGTGTCGGTGATGTCGGACTGCTCCAGTACGCCGTACTTGTGCTCGCGGACGAGATAGTCCGCGATGTGCTGCTGAAACGTCAGCTCTGGGGGCTTTTTCCGCTTGGGCATCTCAATCCCTCCCCGCGTCGAGCCGCGCCCGCGCGAGCCGCACCGCGTCATGCAGCTTCCGCTCCAGCAGTTTCTTTGGCAGCACCTTTATCCAGTAGCTCGCGACATGGATGCCGCTCTTCTCCAGTTCCAGCAACTCGACGTGCTGCGCCCGCTTGCCCGCGCAGAGAATGATGCCCAGCGGCTCGGCCTCGTCCGGCTCACACTCATGGCGCTTTAGCCAGCTCAGATACAATTCCATCTGGCCTTTGTCGGCCGCTTCAAAATTCCGGAGCTTCAGGTCAATGGCTACCAGCCGGCGCAGTTTGCGATGATAAAACAGCAGATCGAGATGATAGTCCTTGTCGTCAATCTGCATTCTCTTCTGGCGCGCCACGAAGCAAAAGCCCGTGCCCAGTTCCAGAATGAACGATTCCATTTCGCGCAGGATCGCCGCCTCGATGTCGTCCTCCGCGTAGGTGTCTTTCAAGCGAAGGAAATCGAGCATGTAGGGATCGCGAAACACAAGATCGGGGGTCAGCCGGTCCTCGGCGCGGAGCGCCGCCAACTCCTGACGGATGAGTTGGTCAGGCTTTTTCGAGAGGGCGGTGCGTTCGAAGAGCATCCCGGCGATTTTCTTTGACAGCGTGCGCGTGTTCCAGTTTTCGATGCGGCACATTTCGGCGTAGAAATCCCGCCGTAGCGGATCGGAGATGGGGATGATGGCCTTGAAGTGCGTCCAGCTCAATTGTCGCCGCAGTGAGGCGACAATTGTCTCGTCGGGAAACACCTCTGCGAACTGAATCATTCGGTGCAGGCTTTTGTCTCCAAAGCCCCGCCCGAATTCCCGCTCCAATTGTCGCCCCAGTGCGGCGACAATCCGCTCTCCGTATCCCGCGCGTTTTTCCTTGAGAACGTCCTGCCGGATACGTCGCCCAACGTGCCAGTAGAGCGTGACCAACCCCGAATCCATCGTCCGCGCCAAGCTGGCCCGCGCTTGCAGGATCATTTCCCGCACGTCGGTCAGCAGCGCGCGGCCGGGCCGCCCCGCCACTTTTGCGGCGGGACGCCGTGCCAATGACTTAGAAGGCCTCTCGCTCATGCTTGGTTTGTCGAGTGTAATGGACCAGCTTTTGACAGGCAATCGCACGCCCGCCGCACGTCGGCCTCCGAAATCCGCCGCTGGCCGGTGACGCATTCGTGAATCAGCGACTTTCGGTACGCGGTGAGGGCGGCGATTTGGGATTCGATCGCACCGACCACTCGTTTAATCTCACTGACTTTTGCCCCAAGGTACTCGCAGATCGCGTTTTGCTCGGCGATCGGCGGGCGCGGGATTGTCAGTCGGCAATAGCGGGTCGAGTTCAAGTTCGATTGCTGAACGGAAGGAATGGCCAGACGACGTGCAAACGTCAGAAACGCGCCGCAATTCAATACATAGTTAAGAAACTCTGGCACGACGCGGTGGTTCGCCCGGAGCCTTACCAGGTACGAAGCAAACGTAACACGGTCCTCCCCGCGGCCACGGAACAACGCCGCTTTACCGACCTGATCGGGGCTGTTCGTTCGGTTGTAGAGAAGGTCGTTCGTTTCGAGCAGCAGGTTGTCGATGACGTCGTCCACAAACTCCATTTTTGAAAAGACGATCTCCCCGCCCTGGACGTTCCCCATCTTCAGCACTCGGTATCGCCCCTCCTGTTCTGTGCTTACGGATATTCCATAGTCCGCGCGCGAGACCACCCGTTTGATGCGTTCGGCTGTCCAATGTTCAGGAAGCGACGCTATCCAGTCTTGGTCGATCTGTCGATTCTTCGCTCCCGTGTTCATACCCCTCGTGACCGCCGTTTCGATGAGGCTTCCCCTGACCACGTCGAGTGTTTCAAGTTGGCGTCGCTTGGCGGCCACCGCGGCGTCGATTGCCCTGCAGCTTGCATCCAGATACCCCGCAATCCGGTGTTGCTCTGGCAGCGGCGGGAGGAACAGCCGGGTATCTTTCAAGAAGCGAGAGGAAACACGCTTTTGACCGGCCGCTCCGACCATATTCTCCGCTGCGTAGGCTCGGTAAACGGGATTGAACGTCGCGTAATAAAGGAACTGCCCATCAATTTTCTTGCTGGGCCGAAGCACATGGAACTCGGTGCTTCCAAAGGCGTAGCGAGTTGACAGTTGACGCACGAATGCGCCTTTTCCGTTTTCCATGCAGGGAGTGATCTTTGCGAATAGGACATCACCCTTTTCGAACAGGGGCAGCCCCGTTGAAATCTCGTCCAACACCTGCTGATTTGACACGTCGACCGCGCCGTCGTCCGAAAGCAATTCCATCGGGACGACGGCGCAAAGCTCGTCCAGCGCGGGCCTGCTCGCGGAGTAGTTTGGCGACAACGCGGCCACAGTGCGAATGCGCATTCGCTGCCAGTCGCTTGGCGCCTTGCCAATCCAGAGATCGTTTGCTGGGCCATCGCTCATTTCACCTCCGCCATCTCCGCTCGCACGATTTCGGCGAGCTGTTTGGCGGTCGGCAGTTTGCCTTTCAACTCGCCGGGCAGTTTTGATTGCAATTGGTAGGCGGCGACGCCGATAGGGTTGGCTTTGGTGCGGAGCGCGTATTCCACCTCCACGTCATCCTTTTCCGCGCAGAGGATGATGCCGATGGAAGGCTGGTCATCGGGGCCGCGTTCCTTGTCGTTGAGCAGGTTCAGGTAAAAGTCCATCTTGCCCGCGAACTCCGGCTCGAACGGGCCAACCTTGAGGTCGAAGGCGACGAGCGCCTTGAGGAAACGGTGATAGAAAACGAGATCGATGAAATACTCCTTCTGACCGAGCGTCACCCGGTACTGGCGTCCGACGAAACAGAAACCGTAACCGAGTTCGAGGAGAAAGGCTTGCAGGCGCGAGATGAGGCGGTCTTCGAGCTTGCGTTCCAAGACGGCGCGGCGCAGGCCAAGGAAATCAAGGCTGTATCGGCTCTTGAGCATCTCGTCAGCTTGTTCGGCGAGGTGCTCGGGGAGGGTGAGATCGAAGTTGTGCGTCTTCTTTTCGGTTACGGCACGCTGGTAGGCGCTGCCCTTGATCTGGTTGAGCAGGACATTTCGCGACCAGCCGAAGCGGGCGGTGGCGCGGAGATACCAGATCCGGGCGGCCGGAGCTTTGACCTTCTTGAGAATCTCGATGTGATGCCCCCACGGAATGAGGACTAGCAATTCTCGCACAAGTTGTGCGAGGAAGTCGCCCTGGCCGATGGCGAGTGGCTTCGGAGGTGTTTCTGGAACAGATTGTTCCAGAAAGCCGCCGAGCCTCTTGATTTCTGGAACAGCCTGTTCCAGAAACTCAGGATCGGCATACTCGGAGTAAAACTGCCTCATTCTCCATACGCTGTCGGGGGAGAATCCGCTTACGCCCGGAAACGCCCGGCGCAGGTCCGCCGAAACAGCTTCCACAACCGCGTCTCCCCAGCCAAGCGCGCGCTGCTTCTCCACGATCCCGCAGCCAATATCCCAGCAGAGCAGGATGGAATGGTCGTTCACGGCCCGGGCCGCCGAAACGCGGGCGGCAACGACGCGTGTCTTCAACTCTTCGATGAACTGCCGGTAGTCGGCGGTCATCGTCAGGGCAGTGTCAGCGGGCTTTTTCATTGGGCCAGGCCTTTCAGCATCCTCTCCGCCTCCTTCTCCAGCCGCCAGAACTCCTCCAGCAGGTCTTTCGCAGGGGTAGGCGGCTGGTAACGGTAGAAGTATTTGTTGGGGAGGATTTCGTAGCCGAGTTGCGGGCTGTCCGCCCAGCGGATGATGGGCTTGGCGATTTCGCGCTTCAGGAACGCCTCGACGTCCTCGCCGTGCGGGATGTATTCATCGTCCTGCACGTAGTGCCGGTGCGTCCATTCCACAGAGAGCGTTTCATCGGCGTCGGCTATTGCCTCCTTGAATGCCTTCGCGGCGTTGTCCTTTGGCTTAAGGACGAACTCCACGGTTTTCTGCTTGCCATTCGCCGTGACCCGCGCGCGGAAAGTCAGGTCGCACTGGTAGAATTCTTGCTCCTTTTTCAGATTCGCCGCGGTGAACGCCTTTTCGTAATGCTCGGTGACGGTTGCGGGTTGGTCATTCTCGTCCGTCTGCCAGAAGACGACGCTGACCTTGTGATAAGCGAAATGCTCGCGTGGGAAGATTTTGACGTTTTCGTCGGCGTAGCCCTTGCCCCATCCTTTGAAGTATCGCTCCTCGATCCAGGTACGGTGGGCGTCGGTGATCCGGTTGCGCTTGTTGCCGAACGATTTCGGCTCTTTCTCGAATCGCTGTCGGGCGTCGATGAGCATCACCCGGCCGCGATGGCTGGCGGGCTTGTCGTTTCGCAGAAGCCAGATATAGGTGAAGATGCCGGTATTGTAGAAAAGCTGGTCGGGCAGCATGACGATGGCGTCGAGCCAGTCGTTCTCCAGGATCCAGCGGCGGATTTCGCTCTCGCCGGAGCCGCAATCGCCGTTGGAGAGAGGCGAGCCGTTGAAAATGATGGCGATGCGGCTGCCGCCCTGCTCGGGCGGGGCCATCTTGGCCAACATGGTCTGCAAGAAGAGCAGTGCGCCGTCGTTCACCCGCGGCATCCCGGCCCGGTATCGGGTCTGTTCCAGCTTGCGGGCCTCCGTCTCATAACCGTCTTTGCCGCCCCAGGTGACGCCAAAGGGCGGATTGCTCAGCATCCGATTGAAGCGATACTTGGGCTCCGGCAATTGGTCGCCCGGCTCCCTTCCGTGCGGGTCGTGGGGGATCAGGGAGTTGCCGAGGCAGACCGTCGCCGTCCGGTCGTCCTTGATGAGCAGGTCAGCCCGGCAGACGGCGTAGTTCGTGGGAGAAAGCTCCTGCCCGTGAACGGTGACGTATTTCTTAACGCGCGCCCGTTCCTCGTCGCTGTCGGCGCGCTCGAGCAGGTGTTCCATCGCAACAGACAGCATACCCCCCGTGCCGCTGGCAGGATCGTAGATGGAGAGGTGCCGGTCCGGGATCGGAATGTCCAGCAACTCGACCATGAGCCGGATGACCTCGCGCGGAGTGAAGTGCTCCCCGGCCTCGTCGCCGCTTTGTTCCGAGAATCGCCGGAGCAACTCCTCATAGATGTAGCCCATCTCCAGCCCGGAAAGCTGGTCGGGACCGAGCGCCAGTTCTTTGTACTGGTTCAGGATCGGGGCCAATCGGTTGTTCTTTACCATCAGCCTGATGGTGCCGCGATAGTTAAAATGCTCGATGATGTCGTCGACGTCCTTCGAGAAGCCGCTGATATAGTCGCAAAAATTCTCCTCCAGCATTGCGTGGTCTTCCTGGTAGACCTTGCGGAGCGTCCAATCGGTCTTGTTCGAGAATGGGAACTGCCGGGGGTTGAGCTCCAGATCCTTGACGTGCTTGGCGCGTTCCTTGTCGGTCAGCTTCGGCCGGTTCACAAGCACCTCGGCCGCCTTCCTTTCCCGCCAGTCGATCAGCACGCACTCGAGCCGGCGGATGACGATAATGGGCAGGATGACGCTCTGGTACTCGTACGATTTGAACTTGCCGCGCAACCGCTCGGCCGATTTCCAAATGTCTGTCGCGAGGTTGTCGAGCTTGGGTTTGTTGAGAGCCAGGGCCATAAGGATTGGGTTGTTATTGGAGGAAGTCCAACCGCTTCTTGCCTTTGCGTTTGACCCTGCCGATCAGGCTGATCCGGCCATCGGTGAAGGAATGCTCCTGGGCAAACGCGTGCGGAGGATCGTCCCACCCCGAGGCTCGGAGCTTTGGGACGACATACTTCGTGCTCGTATCGGCTTCGGTCAACACAGGGCGGCGACCCCCGCAAAAACAAGCGGCAACCAAGCCGGCCGGCGCCACAAGGACTGCCGAAGCGGCCTGGATTGTTTCTTATGACAACGGCATCATAACCGGGTTCAGCCGGTTAGGGAAATCGACGGGGATCGGTCAACCGCCGGTTCGTCCTCGCCGCTGTCGTTTTGGCTGACGCTGACGACGGCCACCGGGTGCCGGGGCCTTCGTTTCGTCATCGGTCCCGGTGTCTTTTGATTCTGAGTCCCACGTTTCGCGGTAAGCGTTGATGTAGCTCGCAGTGGCGACCGGATCCAACTCCCAGTAATGGCGGCAGAGCGTTTTGTAGAGAAAGAGTGCCGGCTCATACCCGCAGAAGTCGAGCAGCCCGGATTCTGTGTTGTGAATTACGCTGAAAATCGGCTATTGTGCCCGGCCCTCCGGGTGCTTCTGGCGTTCTATGGTGTAGAGTTGCATCGCCGCACGGCTTGATTGATTCCGATTCTCTTTTTTTACGGATGGTGAGAAATGAAGTCGAGGTATGCCGTCAGCAAATCCGCCCGTCCGCTCATCGAAGCCCTTGAGTGCCGGTCGCTTATGAGCATTTCACTGCTGCCTGCGGTGAATCTCGGCAGCCTGGCGGGGTCGGCGACTGAGCCTGCGCCCGGATCGGCGTACAAGATCTACAAGTTCTCCTTCGCCCAGCCGGAAACGTTCTACGCTGCCGACGGAAGGGGATGGCTTTCCCTCACCCAGGACAAAAACGGTAACGACCAACTCGACGCAGGGGAGACCCTGGTCACCTCCACCACCGGCGTCCTCGGCTTTGAGAAGCTGGCGGCGGGCACGTATTACCTCTTTGCCGGCGACTCCACCCAGATGGTCTTTCTGCTCGGGGAAGTCGGCGGGAACGGACTTGCCTCGGCTCACTCGCTGGGACAGCTCAGCAGTGCCGCTGTCACCGCCGAAGGATGGGTTGGCGCATTGGAACCGGCCAATTATTACTCGTTCACCCTGGGGTCGGCGGCGGCGGTCCATCTCGCCCTGACGCCGGCCTCGGCCGGTGCCGCCAGTGCCGCCATTGAAACGACCGGCGGTTCGGTGGTTACCTCGACGGGGTCCAGCACCACGGCGGCGTTGGGGGCAGGCACCTATTTCCTGCGAATCGGTCAAGCCAGCGCGTCGGCACATACCAACTACACCGTCACTTTGACCGCCACGCCCAGATCGCCAACTCCAACGCCAACACCGACGCCCACCAGTAAGTTCCTGGGCAATGTCCTGCCGTTGGGCGACTCCATCACCTGGGGCGATCAAACCGACCCGGCCCTGGGTGGGCCGATACCCGGCGGATACCGCACGCAGCTCTATCTGGACCTTCACAATGCAGGCTACGGGTTCAATTTTGTCGGCACCGTGACGACCAATGCGTCGGCCACGCTGATTGCGGCGGGCCAGACGCACAACGAAGGTCATCCCGGGTATCGGATCAACCAGATCCAGGACAATCTCGACGGCTACGACGGGCTGCAGGATGCCCACGGCGGGTACTGGCTTTCCGGTGGAGGCGGCACGGGCCGCTCGGCAATCGAGCCAAACTACATCCTCCTGCTCATCGGCACCAACGACATCTTCGACCACGTCGCCCAGGATTACCCCAACCACAACGCACCCGAAGGGACCTTCATGACCGATCTGGAGGGCCGGCTCCAGGGCCTGGTCGATCAACTGATCCGGGACCGCCCATCGGCAGACATCCTGCTGTCGAGCGTCCCGCCGATCCCTCAATTCACGAACATCAATGGGGTTGCGTTCAATACGGAGGTGCAGGAGTACAACGCCTACATCCAGTACACGCTGGTGCCGCAGTTGCGGTCGGCGGGCAAACACGTGACGTTCGTGAACGAATATGCGAACTTCATCAATGCCGACGGCACCATCAAGTCGGATTGGCTGCCGGATGACATCCACCCGACCCAGGCAGGCTACAACGCGATGGGGGCGACCTGGGCCGCGGCGTTGGAAGCGGTGGCCCGCTAGCGCGGGGAATCCGAAATCCGAAACGCGAAACTCGAAATAAATTCAAAGGAAAACAGAAAGGAGGAAATGACCAAAACAAATCGCAACCCTGCCCGCGAGCAGCGAATCGGAGCTTATTGATGATTGCCGCGCGACGGCGGCTTCGTTTCTGTCATTTCCTCTTTCTTTGCTTTTGAATTTATTTCGAGTTTAGGGTTTCGGATTTCGAGTTTCGAGTTTCCCGCGCTAGCGGGCAGTGGGAAAGTTGGTCCGGGGCGGGGCTTGCGGCCGATGTTCTATTGGGCGGTGACCAGGGTGAGACCGTCGGTGTCGGTGCCCCAGATGTTGCCGGAGCCGGCGCCGCTGTTGAAGTCGTAGACGTACCCGCACTGAGCTGTTGCCGGGCCGCTTCCGTTACCGTCCTGGACGGAACTCATCCCGTTGACGCAATTGGTGGGGACCGTTTGCATGTAGGGCCCGACGGTTTGGCCGTCGAAGGAGCTGGATTGGGTGAGGAGCGTCCAGTTATTGCCGCCGTTGCCGATCAGGTTGGGCAGGGCGTCTCCATGCTGGAGCTTGTAGTAGGCGATCTGCGTCCTGAGGGTCTGGGTGATGGCCAGCAACGTGTTGCGATTGCCCTGGGCGGTTGCCGACGTGTAATCGGGCAACACGATTGCGGCCAGAATACCCAGAATGATGACCACGAGGAGGATTTC
>Ga0182024_10011991_pt1 | contig 17245 bp, 13 predicted proteins | sample P32metaG_FD_120480 | JGI IMG/M metagenome (GOLD analysis project Ga0182024, IMG submission 120480) | Permafrost microbial communities from Stordalen Mire, Sweden - P3-2 metaG (Illumina Assembly) | ecosystem: Environmental > Terrestrial > Soil > Wetlands > Permafrost | place: Sweden: Stordalen...
ATCTCCAAGCTCTCGGAGTCGCTCACCGCCCTACGACTGAACCGTACGTACCTGACCTTTCGCGATCGCATTCGACGGCTGGTTCCTCGCCTACCGCGCGTGGGCAAGGCCGCCTACCTCGGCATCGACGGATTCACTTCGGTGGTTCGAGAGATGGTCACCCCCCACACGTTCTTCGAGAATCTCGGCGTCCGCTACGTGGGGCCGGTTGATGGGCACAACATCGAGGTGCTCGAGAAGGCCCTGAAGTCCGCGGCCGAGTGGGACGGTCCCATTGTCGTGCACGCGCTCACCCAAAAGGGTCGAGGTTACGAACCCGCCATGTGCGACGACCTCAAGATGCACGACTACAAACTCCCCCCGCTCGTGAACGATGACACGGTGGTGTCGAGCTCGTTCTCCCAGGCGTTCTCCGAAACCCTGGTTCGACTGGCGACTGACGACGAGCGCATCGTTGCGATCACCGCCGCCATGGCGGGGCCAACGGGACTCTTGAAGTTTCAGGCGAAGTTCCCCGATCGATTCTTTGACGTGGGCATTGCCGAACAACACGCCGTCACGGCGGCGGCCGGCATGGCGATGGGCGGACTGAAGCCCATCGTCGCTATCTACGCCACGTTCTTCTCGCGCGCTTTCGACCAGGCCCATCTCGACGTCGGTCTCTTGAACCTGCCCGTGGTCTTCGTCTTCGATCGCGCGGGCATCACCGGCGACGACGGACCGAGTCACCATGGACTACTCGACATTGCGCTCTGTTTGGCCATTCCCAACATGATCGTCTTCGCGCCCTCGTCGGCCGAAGAGGTTCCCGTCATGCTCGAGAGTGCCCTCGACCTCTCGACGCCGACCGCGCTGCGCTACCCCAAGACCTTGCCCCAACCCTTCGATGGAAAGGTCGGCCACGGTCTTCACGCCCGTGAGGTCGTGCGAGGTGATGGATCCCTGTGCGTCTTGGCCGTGGGCAAGATGGCACCGTCCGCGTACCGGGCTCTAGAACTCATGGGCGATGAAGCCCGGCGCGTCACGCTCTACGACGTACGCGTACTCCCACCGGACGCCGAGATGATTGACGAAGCCCTTGGTCACGATCGCGTCATCACTATCGAGGACGGGACTCGCCACGGCGGGGCCGGAACCTTGATGGTCTCGGCGGTTCGCCGGCGCGCGCAAGAACTCGAACGCCCCTTTCCCACCACGCGCATCTTGGGCGTGCCGCGGGTCTACCTCGAGCACCACCGCCCCGACGAACTCCTGGCTGAACTCGGACTCGACCCCGAAGGGCTCGCCCAGGCATTCACACGACTACTCGCCGGCCAGCCGGAATTTCCGCGCGAGTTCCACGAAGCACCCCGCCCGAACTACTCCTGACCTGTCGCACCAAACTCGCGCGACGGTAAAATGGTGCCGTGACGTACGAGATTGAAAAGACCGACGCCGAGTGGCGCGACGAACTCTCCCCCGATCGTTACGCGGTACTGAGAAAGGCCGCCACCGAGGCGCCCTTCACTGGATCGTTATTGCACGTCGATGCCGATGGGGCGTTCAGCTGCGCGGGTTGTGGTCAGACCCTCTTCACCAGTTCCCAGAAGTTCGACTCGGGCTGTGGATGGCCGAGCTTTGACGCCTGCGAGCCCGGAACCGTCGTCGAGCGAAGGGACAAGTCACTCTTTCGTGAGCGCACCGAGATCCTCTGTTCAAAGTGTGGGGGCCACTTAGGACACGTCTTTGACGACGGACCCACGGCCAGCGGACTTCGCTACTGCGTGAACTCCCTCGCCATCGACTTCGACGAGTCCACGCGCTAAACGTCGAGGAATCGACGGATCGCGATCGCCGATCCCACCGACCCGATCACCACGCCCACGATCAAGACAACGGCGTTGGTGCCGATCAGGGCCGAGGTGTTGAGTTGGAACTCATTGTGCAAGGGGTACCACGTGTGCAGGGCCGTCACGGCCAACGCCGCGACGATCGCTCCCATCAGACCTTGAATGAAACCTTCGGTGATGTAGGGAATCCGAATGAACCAGTTCGTCGCGCCGACCAACTTCATCACGGAGACCTCCCGGCGTCGCGCGAAGATCGCCATCCGAATCGTGTTAAGGATCAGCACCGACGCCGACAGGAGCAGTACCGCGGCGAGCGCCAAGAAGACGATCTGCAGAACGCGGATCACCTTGTTCATCTCACGGATCTGTGATCCAGGCGTCGTGACCTGGTACACACCCGGCAGCGGCTGGTACGTGTTCTGTACCAGGAAAGCGTCCGAAGGCACCGTTGGCGTACAGCGAAACGACGTCGGCATCGTAGAAACGCTAAGTACGCTCCACTCGTTCACGGGCAGCAGCTTCTTCGCCTCGGCGAGGTCTTGGGCCTGGGTGTAGAAGACGCAGTTCTTCACTATCGGCGAACTCGTGAGTTGCGAGCGCACGCTGGTGATCTCACTCGCCGAGGCCGTGGGTTGCATCCAGACCGTCACGCGCGTGCCCTGTTGCCACAAGACCGACGCCTGCGCGGCGCTCTGCTTCAAGAGAAGAGCCGATCCGACGAGGGATAACGAGACCGCGACGCACAACACCGCCGCGATCGTCATCATGCGGTTACGCCAGAGGTTGCTGAACGTCTCTTTAAAGGCGTAGCGGAAGTACACGCGCATTAGATGGTGACTCCCTCGTCGATGCCGTACACGCCGCGAACTTGGTCACGAATCATCTCACCGCGGTCGAGTTCCACAACGCGCCGGCGCATCCGGTCGACGAGGGCCTTGTCGTGCGTGGCCATGACGACGGTGGTGCCGGTGCGATTGATCCGTTCAAGTAACGCCATGATGGACTCTGAGTTCGAGGGGTCGAGATTACCAGTGGGCTCGTCGGCCAAGAGGATCAGGGGGCGATTGACGAAAGCCCTCGCCACGGCCACGCGCTGCTGCTCACCACCGGAGAGCTCGTGCGGGAGGTTCTTGGACTTGTCGGTGAGGCCAACCAGTTCCAATATCTGGGGGACTTGAGACTCGACGGTGGAACGAGGTCGTCCGATCACCTCGAGGGCGAAGGCGACGTTCTCGAAGACACTCTTGTTCGGCAGTAGTCGGAAATCCTGAAAGACGCAGCCGATATTGCGTCGAAGATACGGCACCCGCCATTTGGGAAGATCGCCAATGTCGCGGCCCGCTTCGAGGATTCGACCCTTGTCCGGATGCTCCTCACGAAGGAGTAGGCGCAAGAACGTGGTCTTACCCGATCCCGACGCACCCACCAAGAAGACGAATTCGCCCTTTTCGATGTCGAGCGAGATGTCCTTAAGCGCCGGCGTACCGTTCTTATAGGTCTTGGAGACATTCTCGAATCGAATCACGGCAACACCCCCTCGGGATTACTGGAAATTGTGCGACACACGGGCGCAGTGCCGAGACCATTCTAGTTTGACCGTCACGTGCCTTCGGCCCACGAAAGCCAAACATTTGTGGCATAACAGGATTTTTATGAAGCGGAACGTTGGCGACGCAGCTCGGCTTCCATGAAGCCGTCGAGGTCACCGTCCAAGACCGCTTCGACGTTGCCCGTCTCGAAGTCCGTGCGGTGATCTTTCACGAGTTGATAGGGCGCTTGCACGTAACTTCGAATCTGCGAGCCCCACGCGTTGTCCCCGCGGTCACCACTGAGCGCGTCCATCTCGGCCTGTCGTTGTTTGCGCGCTAGTTCGGCCAACTTCGCTTCGAGGATCTGCATCGCGCGCGCACGGTTCTGGTGCTGCGAGCGTTCGTTCTGACAGCTCACGACCACGCCGGTGGGTAAGTGCGTCAGGCGGATCGCCGAGTCCGTCTTGTTGACGTGCTGTCCCCCGGCGCCCGACGAGCGATAGGTGTCGACGCGTAGGTCCTTCTCGTCGATCTCGACTTCGGCCGCGTTGTCCTCGAGCAGTGGCGTCACGTCCAAGCTCGCGAAACTTGTCTGACGACGAGCCTGCGAATCGAAGGGGCTGATGCGCACGAGTCGGTGCACGCCGCGTTCCACCGATAACCAACCGTACGCGAAACGACCCTTCACGATGAACGTCGCCGACAACAGACCGGCCTCTTGACCCTCGGTTGCTTCGTCGATCTCCACACCGAACCCTCGACGTTCTGCCCAGCGTGAGTACATGCGCAACAACATCTCGGTCCAGTCCTGCGCGTCGGTGCCACCGGCGCCGGCGTGGAGTTCGACGATCGCGTCGTTCTCGTCGTAGGGACCGCTGAAGAGGCTCTGCGTCTCCAGTGCGCCGATGTCGCGACCGAGCGCGTCCACGCTGGAGGCGAGTTCGTCGAAGAGCGACCAGTCGGCCTCGCCGGCACTCAAGGACTCGCGAGCGAACTCGGCGAGCACCGTGGCGTCGTCGAGCGAGCTGCGAAGCGTGTCGAAGGACTCGAGATCGTTGGTCAAGCGACCCAATTCGGTCGTCACTTCGCGAGCGTTCTCCTGGTCGTCCCAGAGATTGGGGTCAGCGGCGAGATCGCTCAACACGCCATGACGGGCACGACGATCGTCGATCTTTAGGTAGTCACGCGCCGCGTCCCACCTGGTCTCGAGCTCTTCGATCGTGGCCAGGGCGTGACGGAGGGCGTTCTCCGCCTTAGGGTCGGCCATGGCACTGCTTGAATTTGCGTTTCGAGCCGCACCAGCAGGGATCGTTTCGACCGATCTTCTCTGTGTGCTTGGTCGCGGCTTTCGGCGCGGTCACGTGGGCGGGTAGTTCAGTCGCCCCGGGCGCCACCGCCACGGCGTTCGTCTGAGCGCCTTCGAGTCCTTCGTCCTCGTCGGCCGCCTCGATTGGTTCGGTCGCTTCGACGTGGGTGATGTAGCGAACGTAGTCAATGTCCACCGCGTCGAGAAGGTGTTCGAACATCAAGAAACCTTCCTTCTGCCACGCGGTGAGGGGGTCTTGTTGGGCGACTTGGCGAAGGTGGATACCGTCGCGCAGATAGTCCATGTCCGAGAGGTGGTCACGCCAACGCTGGTCGAGGATTTGGAGCATGACGTCGCGCTCGATCTCCTTGGCGGTGTCGAGACCACCGGGGAAGTTCTCCGACTTCTTCTCGTACTGACCAACGGCCTCGTCGACGACGAGCGCCACGACGTCGTCGGCGTCGTCGTAGGAGCTGAGGGACTCCACGTTGAGCTCCGCCGGGTAGAACGATTGGAGTTCGAGGACCAGGGCGTTCAGATCCCACTCTTCGACGAAGCCGGTACCGAGTTGGGCGTCGACGGCTTGGGTCAGCCGCTCTTCGATCATCTCAATGGTCGCGTCGTGAATATCCTCACCGTCGATGACCTGCTGACGACGGCCGTAGATGACCTTGCGCTGCTCGTTCATCACTTCGTCGTACTTGAGGACGTCCTTGCGGATCTCGGCGTTGCGAGCTTCGACGGTGTTCTGCGCGCGCTCGATCGCTTTGGAGACCATCTTCGCCTCGATCGCCTCGTCCTCGGGCATCGTGCGGTCCATGACCCACGACACGGCACCGGTCGCGAATACTCGAAGAAGTTCGTCTTCGAGCGAGAGGTAGAAACGACTCTCACCGGGGTCGCCCTGACGTCCCGAGCGTCCGCGTAGCTGATTGTCAATGCGACGAGAATCGTGTCGCTCCGTGCCCAGTACGTACAGTCCCCCGAGGGCTCGCACCTGATCGCCGTCGCTCTGCGTGAGGGGCTTCCACTTGGCACTCGATGCTTTGTAGGCCGCGTCGTACTCTTCCGTGCCGGGCGCGAAGCCTTGACCAGCGGCGTCACGCGCCGCGAGCCCTTCGTAGTTGCCGCCGAGAATAACGTCAACGCCTCGACCGGCCATGTTCGTGGCTACCGTGACGGCGCCCTTTCGACCGGCCTGGGCGACGATCTCCGCTTCACGGAAGTGTTGCTTCGCGTTCAAGACCTCGTGGGTAATGCCGGCCTTCGAGAGTTCGCGACTGAGTAACTCCGACTTCTCGACCGACGCGGTGCCGAGCAGAATCGGCTGGCCGAGGTCAACGCGTTCTTGAACGTCGTCGACGATGGCGGAGAACTTCGCGGCCTCGGTCTTGTAGATGAGGTCGGGCTTGTCGGTGCGCATCGCCGGTTGATTCGTTGGAATCGGCACGACCGAGAGTTTGTAGGTGTTGCCAAATTCGGCGGCTTCGGTTTCGGCGGTACCGGTCATGCCCGCGAGCTTCTCGTAGAGGCGGAAGTAGTTTTGTAGGGTGACCGTCGCCCAAGTGTGATTCTCTTCTTGGATTCGAACGCGCTCTTTGGCTTCGACGGCCTGGTGTAGTCCGTCGCTCCAGCGCCGACCGTCGAGGGTGCGACCGGTGAACTCGTCGACGATCTTCACCTCACCAGCGTCGACCAGGTAGTCCTTGTCGCGATGGAAGAGTTCCTTCGCCCTCAGCGCCTGGCCGAGTTGGTGTACGTAGTTCGTCGCGACGGCGTCGTAGAGATTAGTCACGCCGAGTTGACGTTCCACCTTCTCGATACCCGCTTCAGTGGGTACGACCGTCTTCTTCTCTTCGTCCACTTCGTAGTCGGTGTTGCGAGTGAGCGAGCGAGCGATGGACGCGAACTGGTAGTAGAGCTTGGTGACGTCTGAGGCCGGACCCGAGATGATCAGTGGCGTACGCGCCTCATCGATCAGGATCGAGTCGACCTCGTCGATGATGGCGTAGTGGTGACCGCGCTGGACCATGTGCTCGGCTCGGCGCGCCATGTTGTCGCGCAGGTAGTCAAAGCCAAACTCGGTGTTGGTGCCGTAGGTGACGTCCGCGGCGTAGGCCGCACGCTTCTCGTCGAAGTCTTGGAGGTCGGGCCCGACCCGACCCACGCTGAGGCCCAAGAACCGGTGCAGCTCGCCCATCCAGTTCGCGTCGCGCGTGGCGAGGTAGTCATTCACCGTCACGACGTGCACGCCGTTGCCGGCCAAGGCGTTCAAGTAGACCGGCAGCGTCGAGACCAGGGTCTTACCCTCACCGGTCTTCATTTCGGCGATCCAGCCGAAGTGCAACGCCATGCCGCCCATGAGCTGCACGTCGTAGTGGCGCTGGCCGAGCACGCGCGTGGCGGCCTCTCTCACGACGGCGAAGGCCTCAATCAACAGGTCGTCGAGGGTTTCTCCCTCGGCGAGGCGCTCGCGAAACACGTCGGTCTTCGCGCGTAGTTCGGCGTCGGTCAGGGCCGCCATCTCGCCCGAGAGCTCGTTGATGAGTGGGACGAGCTCGCCGAGCTGGCGAACCCGCTTACCCTCACCGGCCTTTAAAATCTTCTGAAATACGCTCATATCGTGTTTTACCCTACCGGTCGAACGGGGACTTGAAGAGGGCTACGAGTGCTGACCTGGTCTTTGACCCCACACCTGCCTGCGGCGGTGTCCGTGCGCACCTTGGGCAGCTCGCGCTCTCCCGCGGTGATATCGCACACTTCACCGGCTCCCTTGACGACCACGATGATCGCCCCGGGGCAGGACTTACTTCTAAACCGCGCCATGCTCAGCGTCAATAAGACGCCTTACGTGGGTCGTTTCGCCCGCGACTGGCATCGACTTTCAACCACAGACCACCCGCAGCCCCGCCTCCAATCTACGCGATGACACCCTTAGTCTTTTGGGCGCGACGCCAGCACGAGCACGAGGCGCAAACTGAGGACCAGACTCGCCAGCGGCACCAGCGCGCGGCGCCACCCCCGAGCGGTCTGGACCTCGAAGCGCAGGGCGCTTCGATGGTGCGCGATCACCATCTCGCGCGACACCCTCGAGCGCGACACGCCCTCGATGTGCGTCACGACCGCGTCGGCCGTCGAAGCGACCTGGTAACCGTGCTCGCGCAACTGCCAACACAGTGCCATGTCCTCAGCGAACATGAAGTAGCGCTCATCGAAGCCGCCCACTTTCTCGAAGGCCGCTCGACGGACGAGGAAACACGCCCCCGACACCCAGTCGATGGTGCCGTCACTTCTCGTGGAGCGGTAGCGCTTGGTCGCGGGATTCGTCGGCCACAGAGGGGCCAAGACCGCGTGCAGACCCGCGAGCCAGACGTTCGGAAAGACCCGCTTCGAGGGATAGATCGTGCCGTCGGGGCGAAGGATCAGTGGACCCACCAGTGCCACCTCGCGGTGAGATTCGAGGTACGACGCGAGGGCCGCCACGGCCCCCTCGTGTACGACGACGTCGGGGTTCGAGACGAGCACGTACTTGGATCGTCGTGCGGCGGCGACGCCTCGATTGACACCGCGTCCGTATCCGAGATTCACGCCCGGCGACACGAGGACGATCCCGGGCTCTAGAAGCGACGACGGAACCGAACCCACTTCACCGTTCTCCACGACGACGATCGATTGGACGTCGTTGTCCAAGAGCGAGTCCACGCACTCGACCAACACCTGGTCGGCGTGGTAGTCCACGATGACCGCTACCACGTCGTTTGCCACGTCCATCACGGCGTCCCCGTATCGCGTCGAAGGTCGAAGACCAGTCTCGCGACCGCGTCACGCCACGCGGGCAGTTGGGCGAAACTCGACGTGAACTTGCTCGTGTCGAGATCGCTCCTCTCGGGCCGGGTCGCTAGGGGCGGGGGCGAAAGCTCACCGGTCTTGATGGGCGTAGCGAACTCGTCGCCTCGATTGAGCAGCGTGCCCACGTGCGCCGCGACGTCATACCAAGTCGTCGCACCACTGTTCGCCACATGCCAGAGTCCACCGGGCCGCTCACGCACCAACGTCACCAGGGAACGCGCGAGATCGCTCGCGGCCGTGACGGTACCCATTTGATCGTCCACGAAGCGCACCGTCGCGCCCGACGCGGCGCGCTCGGCGATCACGTGCACGACGTTCTTTCCGCGCACGCCCATTACCCACGACGTGCGCACGATGGTGTCACCGGGTACGCAGTGACGTTCTCCGTCGCGTTTCGACGCGCCGTAGACGCTCAGGGGCTTCGTTTCGTCGTCCTCGAGGTAGGCGGCGCCTTTGCTGCCGTCGAACACGTAGTCCGTAGAAATGGTGATGAGGTGCGCCTGTACGTCACGCGCGCCCAACGACATGTTCTGCGTGCCGAGCTCGTTCACGTCGAAGCACGTCTCAGCGTCTTCTTCAGCCCGGTCGACTGCCGTGTAGGCCGCCAGGTGAACGATCACGTCGGGACGCGAGGCTCGAAGTGAACGTAGGACCGCGTCACGATCCGTGACGTCGAGATCGTGCCGGTCGAGACCGAGCACCTCAAACTCGTCCTCGCCCACGGGCTTCGCGTCGGGTTGAAACGACACGTCACCGCCGAGCGGCGTCACGCCGCGAAGCGTGTCGAGGAGGTCGACGCCCACTTGACCGCCCGCGCCAGTGACGAGGACGCGGACCGCGCGACTCACCGCTGACCCACGTCGCTCGGGCGAACGTGCACCACGTCGCCGACGCCAAAGGTTCGAAGGACGCCGTCGATCTCGACCAGGAGCTGGCCCGCGTCGTCGACGCCGCGCGCGACGCCACTGAGCGAACCACTGAGCTGATCGACGCGCACGAACTGACCGATCGTGGCGAGGGATCGGGTGTACTCATCTCTCAGTGCCACACGACCTTCTTTCGAGTCCAGTTGAGAACGACGCGCTTCGATCTCCTCGAGCACGATATCGAGCAGCGCCCGGGCAACGATGGTAACGCCCGTCTCGCCACGAACCGATGTCGCTCGTACGCCCTCGGGCCCCTCGTAGGTGAGATTGACCCCGAGGCCCACGACGACGGCGATGCCGCTGGTGGTCTCAACGACTTCCGCGAGGAGACCAGCGAGCTTGTTCTCGCCGACGACCAGGTCGTTGGGCCATTTCAACTGCGGGCGAAGACCACAGAGTCGCTCGAGCGCCGTTCGCGTCGCGAGCGCCACGGCGGCCACGACCAGTTGCAGTTGCGTGGCGTCAAGGTCGGGGCGCAGCAACATCGAGCAGAGCAGCGAGGCGCGCGGCGGGGACACCCACGCACGATCGAGTCGTCCGCGCCCCGAACTTTGAAAGTCGGCCAGGGCGACCAGGCCCTCGGCGACGTCGTCGCGCACCCGTTTGACAACGTACGTATTGGTCGAGTCGATCTCGTCAAAGTGCTCAACGCGCCAAACAATGGAACTCACATCCAAACATTAGAGTTTGAGGGACAAGTGCTAGAAAATAACAGGCTCGGTACGGAGGTTTACGTGTTAAAGAAAGTCCTCATCGCCAATCGCGGTGAGATCGCGGTGCGCGTGATCAGGACCTGTCGCGAAATGGGTATCACCACCGTCGCCGTCTACTCCGAACTCGACCGCAACGCGCTACACGTACGACTGGCCGATGAGGCCTACGCCCTCGGTGGTCAAACGGCCGCCGAGAGTTACCTCAACACCGAGGCGATTTTGGACGTGATCAAGCGATCGGGCGCCGACGCTGTGCACCCGGGTTACGGATTCTTCTCCGAAAATACCGACTTCGCTCGAGCGATCACCTCGCGCGGCGTGACCTTCATCGGACCTCCCCCCGAAGCCATCGAGGTCATGGGTGACAAGATCTCGTCGCGTCTCGCCGCTGAAGCCGCTGGCGTCGCGGGAGTGCCCGGTCGTAGCGAGGTCCTTACGAGTGCCCAAGAAGTCGTCGCCTTCGGTGACGAGTTCGGGTGGCCCGTCGCTATCAAGGCCGCCTACGGCGGGGGTGGCCGCGGGATGAAAGTCGTGAACGCCGCCGACGAAGCCGACGCCGCCTTCGAGAGCGCGCGGCGCGAAGCGCTCAGTTACTTCGGTCGCGACGAGTGTTACGTCGAGCGTTACCTGACGTGGCCGCGTCACATTGAGATGCAGGTGCTCGCCGACGCGCACGGCACCACGCTCTGGCTCGGCGAGCGCGACTGCTCGGCGCAACGCCGCCACCAAAAGTTGGTCGAGGAGTCTCCAGCTGCGAACTTTCCCGACCACGTGCGCCTCGCTATGGGTGAAGCGGCCGTCAAGGTCTCCAAGGCCTGCGGGTACGTGAACGCGGGAACGGTCGAGTTTCTCTACCAAGACGGCGCGTTCTTCTTCTTGGAGATGAACACGCGCCTCCAGGTCGAGCATCCCGTCACCGAACTCGTCACGGGACTCGACCTCGTGGAGTGGCAGCTGCGAATCGCCGCCGGCGAACGACTGGACTTTTCTCAAGACGACGTGCGGCGAAACGGGCACGCCATTGAAGTGCGGATCAACGCCGAAGACCCCTCCGGTGGACGTTTCATCCCTTCGCCCGGCACCATCACTCGCTTCGACCAGCCCGCGGGCCCGGGCGTACGTCTCGACGCTGGCTACAGCGTCGGTGACACGATCTCGCAGTACTACGACAATCTCATCGGCAAACTCGTGGTGTGGGCGCCAGACCGCGAGAAGGCGCGTCGGAGGATGTTGCGCGCGATCGAAGAGACCACCATCGAAGGCGTCCCCACCACGCTGAGTGCCGACGTCGTGATCCTCTCGAGCGAAGATTTCGTGAACGGGACCCACTCCACGAAGTGGGTGGAGAACACACTCGACTTCTCCACCTTGCCCGCGCCCGCGACGACGGCGCTGTCGGTTGGCGAGGGCGGCGTGCGAAAAGACGTGACGGCTGAAGTCAACGGACGGCGCGTCACGGTGTCTCTCTGGATGCCCGAGTCCGACGACGACCTCCTGGCCCGTCCCCAGAGCACCGCACTGAAGCCCCGGCGAGAGCACCACAGTGGCGTGCTCGGCAGCGGATCGGGCAAGGTGACGGTGCCGATGCAGGGCACCATCGTCAAGGTAAACGTCGTCGTCGGTCAAGAGGTCGAAGCCGGCGAAACGGTCGTTATCCTCGAAGCGATGAAGATGGAGAACACCGTCAACGCAGAGAAGTCCGGTGTCGTGAAAACCATCAACGTCGCCACGGGCGACTCAGTGAGCGCTGGCGACGTCGTCGTGGAGATCGAATGATGATTAACGAACGGATCACCAAGACGATTGAAAAGTCGCGAGGCGAGTTGATTTCGCTGAGTCACTTCATCCACGCGCACCCCGAACTCGGCTACGAAGAGATTGAGTCCTCCAACGCAGTGGCGAACGCCGCCGAGTCAATGGGCTTTCACGTCGAGCGAGGCATTGCGGATCTACCGACGGCCTTTCGTGCAACCATGGGCACGGGCGACTTCCACGTGGTCTACTGCGCCGAGTACGACGCCCTGCCCGACGTGGGCCACGCCTGCGGGCACAACATCATCGCGGCATCCTCACTCGGCGCGGCCCTCGGACTGGGCGCGGTCGCCGACGATTTAGGTCTCACGGTGACGCTGCTCGGGACGCCCTCGGAGGAGGGCGGCGGCGGAAAGATCGACCTCATCGACGCGGGCTACTTCGACGACGCGCACGCGGCGTTGATGATCCACCCGTTTCCGACCGAACGCCTCGACGCCATCTGCCTCGCGGTCGATCACTTCGACGTCTTTTTCGCGGGCAAGGAGGCTCACGCCTCCGCGGCGCCGTGGGAAGGCGCGAACGCATTGGACGCGCTCACCATCTCCCAAGTCGCCCTCGGCCTGATGCGCCAACAACTTCGACCCGAAGACCAGGTACACGGGATCGTCACCGAAGGTGGCTCGGCCGCCAACATCATCCCGAGTCGGGCCGTCGGACGCTTCATGGCTCGCTCGTCAACGGCCAGCCAACTGGGCGAACTTCGCCAGCGCGTCAACGCCTGTTTTGAAGCCGGCGCACTCGCGACCGGCACCACGCTCGTCATCGAAGAGTTGGGCCATCCCTTCTCGCACATGGTTTCTGACACGGAGATCCTCGCGCACTACCGCCGCGCGGCCGAAGCCCTCGGGCGCAGTTTCACGCTCGACGACGACGGGGCGCCGAGGCCTACCATCTCTACCGACATGGCCAACGTCTCTCTCGTGGTGCCGTCGATCCACCCACTGCTGATGATCCCGACGAACGGGGCCTCTAATCATCAGCCCGAGTTCACGGCCGCCTGCGTAACGCCCGCCGCCGATCAAGCCGTCGTCGACGGCGCCGTCGCCCTCGCCCACACCGCGGCGAGTGTTGCCCAGGACCCCGCGCTTCGCGCGAGATTGGAGAGTCGCACATGATGCTCGAACACGCACTTTTGGCCGTGACGCCCGGAGAAGAAGACGCTTTCGAGGCTTCCATTGGCGAGGCGCTGCCCATCATCGATTCAGCCGAGGGTTGCTTCGGCGCCGAGGTGCGTCGTCAGGCTGAAGACGATTCGATCTACCTCTTGCTCGTTCGATGGGCGTCAATCGAGGCGCATCTTGCCTTTCGTGAGACGGAACTCTTCGCTTCGTGGCGAGCGCTCACCCACCATTTCTATCGCGAGCCACCGAGCGTTACGCACTTTCACGAGCCCCTCACTCGGTAGTTCACGCCTCAATTCGCCTGATAGACCCCGAACTCTGTTCGCAGCACGTCAGCGACCTCACCTAACGTCGCGAGTCGCGACAGTGCCGTCTTCATCGGGTACAGGAGGTTTGCCGAACCTCGCGCCGCCACGGCGACGTCGTCGAGCGCCGCGCGCACCGCGTCATTGTCGCGCGCGACCTTGAGTTGGCGCACCCTTTCAACTTGGGCTCGTTGTTGCAACTCGTCGACGGGAAACACGTCGGCTTTCGTCGTCTCGTCCTCGACGAACCGGTTGACGCCGACGACGACCTTGTCACCTCGTTCGACGCTCCTCGCGAACTGGTACGCCGCCGCGTCAATCTCGTCCTGGAGGAAGTGCGCTTCGATCGCGGCCACCGAGCCGCCCAACTGGTCGATTCTGTCGATGTACTCTCGCGCTCGTTGCTCGACCTCGTCGGTGAGGGATTCGATGAAGTACGAACCGGCCAAGGGGTCCACCGTGTCGGTGACGCCAGACTCGTAGCCGAGCACCTGCTGGGTGCGCAGCGCCAGTTTGGCCGCGCGCTCCGTTGGCAGTCCGAGCGCTTCGTCGAAGCCGTTCGTGTGCAGACTCTGCGTCCCTCCGAGCGCCGCGGCGAGACCCTGGATGGTCACGCGCACGATGTTGTTCTCGGGCTGCTGGGCGGTGAGTGTCGATCCGCCGGTCTGCGTGTGGAAGCGCAACATCGTGGACTTGGGATCGGTTGAGCCGAAGCGATCGCGCATGATCGACGCCCACAGTCGCCGGGCTGCGCGGTACTTGGCGACCTCTTCGAAGAGGTTGTTGTGCGCGTTGAAGAAGAAACTCAGTCGCGGCGCGAACGCGTCGAGTTCGAGACCCGCGGCGAGGGCCGCTTCAACGTAGGCAATGCCGTTCGCGAGCGTGAAGGCAATCTCTTGCACGGCCGTCGAACCGGCTTCGCGGATGTGGTAACCCGAGATAGAGATGGTGTTCCAGTTGGGCATCTCCTGGGCGCAGTACGCGAAGGTGTCCACCACGAGTCGCATCGAAGGACGCGGTGGGTAGATGTAGGTGCCGCGCGCGACGTATTCCTTCAAGATGTCATTTTGAATCGTGCCGCGTAACTGCGCGCCCTTGACACCTTGCTCTTCGGCGACCAACTGGTAGAACAGCAGAAGCGTCGAGGCCGTCGAGTTGATGGTCATCGACGTCGTGACCTCGTCGAGGGGAAGTCCCTTCAACAAAAGACGCATGTCATCGAGCGACGAGATGGCGACGCCCACCTTGCCGACCTCGCCTTCGGCGCGCGCGTGATCGGCATCGAAGCCCATCTGCGTGGGAAGGTCGAAGGCGCACGACAGGCCCGTCTGGCCAGCTCCCAGGAGGAATTTGAATCGCTCGTTGGTGGCTTCGGCCGTGCCGAAACCGGCGTACTGGCGCATCGTCCAGAGCTTGCCGCGGTACATCGTCTCCTGGACCCCCCGGGTGTAGGGGTAGGCGCCGGGCTCGCCGAGTTGGGTCTGTTCGTCGAAGTCCTTGAGATCGGCGCCACGATAAATCGTCTTGATTTCAATGCCCGAGTCGGTGAATCGCTCGTTCGTGCTCACGAAAGCCAGGTTACGCGTTGCGTGTTGCGGCGCAGTGGCCGGCGAACTATCCGACGTTGAATGAGGATTCACGCAATCGGCGCTGCGCCGAGCAAGATAGAGAGATGTACTGCTCGAACTGTGGCGCCGAGATCCACACGGCCACGTGCCCGGTCTGTGGCGCCATCCACACGCCCTCGCACAGCGGGCGAGACGACGTCACGACCGGGCTCGTGCTCGCGGGTTTTTGGCGACGGGCGGGCTCGCGCGTCGCCGACGACCTACTACTCATCATCCCCGGGGTCGTCGTCTTCGCCCTCGTCGCCGCCCTGAGCGACCTCGTCGTCGCCTGGATCGCCTTCTTCGCCCTCACCGGGGGGTACGTGATCGGATTCCTCAGCGGGCCCGCCGGCCAGACACTTGGTGGACGCGTCGCGAGCACCCGAGTGCGCGACGCGCACAGCGGCACGATGATCACGACACGTCAAGCCTGCCTGCGATGGGGCTTCGTGACTCTCTACGGCTCCCTCGAGCTCGCGGGGAACAATTGGGCCTACGCGGTGGTGGCCATCTCACTCATCGACAATCTCTACCTACTCGTCGATCCACGACGTCAGACCTTGCACGACAAGTTCGCCAGCACGATCGTTGTGATGGCTTAAGCGTGCACCGGGTGGGGCATGCACAGGTCGTCGTACTCGGCGATCTGAATCGGCCCCGCGTTGTCGCCACAGGCCGGGCAGTCCGGGTCGCGGCGGACCTTGAAGGTCCGAAACGACTGTTCGAGCGCGTCGTAGGTGAGTAGTCGCCCCACCAGTGGTTCACCGAGGCCGAGGATCAACTTGATGGCTTCGACGGCTTGCAGTGAGCCAATGATGCCCGGCAACACACCGAGCACCCCGGCCTCGGCGCAGCTCGGCGCGAGCTCGGCGGGCGGCGGCTCGGGGATCATGCAGCGATAGCACGGCCCGACGAAGGGGTTGAAGACGGTGACTTGTCCGTCGAAGCGAAAGATTGAGCCGTGCACGACGGGTATGCGCTTCAAGAGCGAGGCGTCGTTCACCAAGTAACGCGTGGGGAAGTTGTCGGTGCCGTCCACGATGACGTCGTAGCCGTCGATGATGTCCAAGATGTTGTCGGCACCCAATCGCACGTCGTAGGTGAGGACCTTCACGTCGGGGTTCATCGCCGTCAGCGCCGCCTTAGCGCTGTCGACCTTTCGCATCCCGACGCGGTCCATCGTGTGAAGAATCTGGCGTTGCAGGTTCGACGAGTCCACGACGTCCATGTCGATGATGCCAATGGTGCCCACGCCCGCCGCGGCGAAGTAGAGCGCCGCGGGAGAACCCAGTCCGCCCGCGCCGAGCAACAGGACCTTCGCGTCGAGAAGCTTCAACTGTCCTTCTTCACCCACTTCGGGGAGGAGTAGGTGGCGGGCGTAACGGAGGCGCTGGTCTTGGGACATGGTGCGCGGCGTACTCCACGCGAGACCTTCGTCCTTCCATTTGTTGAAGCCGCCAGTGATGGACACCACGTCGCTGTAGCCGAGGTCTTGGAGCGTCTTCGCCGCGAAGGCGCTGCGCGTTCCGCCCGCGCAGTAGACCGCGACGGGCGCGCTCTTGTCGCGAAGTCGTCCTTCGACAGAGAACTCGAGTTGTCCGCGGGGCACGTGCACCGCGCCGGGAATGGCCCCTTGTTCGTACTCGTCGGGCTCGCGCACGTCGAGCAGTGCGTAGGTATCGAGGTGCGCAGCGACCTCGTGGGGGTCGATCTCACGAATCTCGGCCTTGGCGGCGTTCAGTAGGTCTCGCGGTGATGGCAAGGGACGCTCCTTTTCAGTGGTTAAACCTTACCTGCTTGGTCAACAATCCAGTTCGCCGCACCTGCTAAACCCGACGCGTGGAACTTCGTGAACTACTCGCCCACCGACGAATGACTCGGTCCTTTGACGGCACTCCCGTGGACGACGCCTGGCTCGACGATCTCTGCGCCGAGGCGCTCTGGTCACCGACGGCTGGCAACAGTGCGGGTGTACGTCTCTACACGCTGGGCGCGGAGCACGTCGCCGCGTACGTCAACGTGGCTTCGGACGAGGCGTGGCGAGCAAGTTCGCGCCGATACGAAGGAATCCTTCGAGCGGGCGCCGCGGTCTTGGTCACGACACGACCGCAGGACTACCTCTCGCGCTACGGCGAAACTGACAAGATCGCGTCGGGCCTCAGCGATCGGTCGAACTGGCTGCTGCCCTACTGGCACACCGACGCCGCGATGGCGACGATGGCGTTGTTGCTCTTGCTCGAAGAGA
>Ga0182024_10011992_pt1 | contig 17245 bp, 14 predicted proteins | sample P32metaG_FD_120480 | JGI IMG/M metagenome (GOLD analysis project Ga0182024, IMG submission 120480) | Permafrost microbial communities from Stordalen Mire, Sweden - P3-2 metaG (Illumina Assembly) | ecosystem: Environmental > Terrestrial > Soil > Wetlands > Permafrost | place: Sweden: Stordalen...
ATCGAATGCCAGAGTTGCGGGCGTCCCTTCATTGTCGCGCTCGATGCAGGCACGGCAAATCATAACGTCATCCGCAGACCCGGGCAGGAGCGGGAGTGGCGCTCGCTCGCCGACATCATCCGCAGCCACCAGATCGAATACAGGGACCCGCCCAATGTCGCGTGCTGTGGTGTCGGAGCGATGCAGACGAGCATCACCCGCCGCGTGCTCGAATACTGGGAGCGTATTCAGGAAACCTATACCGACCCCGCCTCGGGCCTGCGCGCGATCCGAGGCTGGCGGCATTGGACGCGCGACCACAGCCTTGAAATCGAGATACCGGACCCGGAAGGTCCTGCCGCAACTCGGTGAGGCTGTCTCTGCGGGTGCTTTCTCGCGAGCGGGAAAGCGGCCCGCGTGGACAGGCGATGGCGTGTGGTTACGGCGGCGTTGCCCTCACAAGGAAACGGGTGCTCGCAGAGCCCAATGGTCATGACGGGCTTCTATCGGCTAAGAACGACGTGGGTGGCGTGTCCGCTCGCCTGATGTTCGGTGACGCGGAAGCCAAGCGCCGGCAGGTCGATCCCGGTGAACATCGCTTCGCCCTGCCCGAGCACGACCGGGGACAGCGCGAAATGCAGCTCGTCGATCAACCCGGCGCGAAGATATTGACGCACCGTCTCGACGCCGCCGCCAATCTTCACGTCGCGGCCCTTGGCGGCGAGCTTCGCCTTCTCCAGCGCCGCCTCGATGCCGTCGGTCACGAAGATGAAGGTGGTGCCGCCATCCATCTCGATCGGATCGCGCGGATGGTGCGTCAGCACGAAAGTCGGCGCGTGATAGGGCGGATTGTCGCCCCACCAGCCCTTCCAGCTCTCGTCCGGCGAGGGACCGCGGATCGGGCCGAACATATTGCGGCCGAGGATGAACGCGCCGAACCCTTCCATCGAGCGATGCGCGTAGGCCTGATCGATGCCGTCCGAGCCGCCGTCCTGACCGGTCATTTCACGGAACATGCGCGTACCGAAAATCCATTGGTGCAGCTCCAGCCCGCGTAGCCCTAGCGGATTCTCTAAACTTTGCTCAGGGCCGGCCCCGAAGCCGTCAAGCGAGATCGAAAACCCGCAACGCGCACTCTCGTCATATCTCCTCCACCGATTGCTCTTCTGAAATCTCGCCCGGCGAATGCGCGAATACAAGGCAATATCAATTATCTTCGCGGTCCGTGGCGCTGGTCATAATCCTGTCGAGCATATGGATTGTTTGGCGCATCGGCTGCGCCGACCGGGCTCTAGGCTGCGCCCCGAGTCCGCTTCGCGGTCTCGGCCCCTGCGGGTGACGATCCCTTGCGCGAAGTTCCGTCGCATGAGCCGCAGGCTCATTGGTCATTTCATATTTTAGGGCTTAGGGCTCTGCCCTCGCGCACTTCACGAAAAATAGCCGGTCTCCCGAGGCTCCGCGCCTTCGGCTTGTGCGCCCGCCGTCGATTTCTCGTTCCGCTTCGCACCCGCTCTCGCCGAGGGGCAACCGGGTGCATGCGCACCCGTCTTTCCAAAGGAAGGAAGGGTTGAAGGGACGCGAAGGTCGCGGCCCGCGCTTCAAGCAAGAGAAGGAGTCTAACCATGTTGCAATCCGTATCACTCTCATCGTTACAGCCAGCCGCCGCGAACCCGCGCCGGAAGATCGACCGCAAGGCCATCGAGGGCCTTGCCGCCAGCATCAAAACCGATGGCGTCCTGCATAACCTTGTCGTCAGCCCGGTAGGCAAAGGCAAGAAAGAGAAATTCCAGATCGTCAGCGGGTCGCGGCGGTTTGAGGCGTTATGCCTGTTGCAGGAGCGGGGCGAGTTACCGGAGGATTTCACGGTCGCGGTCGAGATACGCGACGACCTCTCCAAGGACGACACGCTGCGCATCGCCGCCGTCGAGAATCTGCAACGGCAGAATCTCGCGCCGCTGGAGGAAGCGGGAGCGTTGACCAAGCTGGTTCATAAGGGCGTCACTCTTGATGATGTGGTCGCGCAGACGGGATTGAGCGCCACGACGATCAAGCGGCGTCTGGTGCTCAATTCACTAAGCAAGGAAGCCAAGGCGGCGCTGACCAAGGGAGAGATCACGCTTTCCCAAGCGGAGGCATTGACCTTGGGCAGCGATGAGGATCAGGAAACCATCATCGAGGCAATCCGCAGCGGCAGGGACTTGAGCGTGGACTACATCAAGGGCGCTTTGCTTGATGAACGGCCCACCGTGGCGTTGGCGATCTTCCCGGTCGAGGAGTATACCGGCACCATCACCACCGACCTCTTTGCCGACGATGAGACTTCGTATTTTGACGATGCGGAGCAGTTCTTCCGGTTGCAGAAGGCGGCGGTCGCCGAACTCTACCGGCACCATCTGGAATCCGCCGCATGGGTGGAACTGACGGAGGGATTTCAGATTCCCGAATGGCAGTTCCGCAAGGCGCGGAAGAACCAGAAAGGCGGCGTTCTCATCAACCTCGCCCCTTCGGGCCGCGTCGAGATCAGGGAAGGTCTGGTCCGTCCCAAGATCGAGAAGGAAACCGCCAAGGCGATTGCGGAGAATCCCATCGCCCCGGTGAAAGTGAAGGCAGCCTATTCCGCGCCGCTCTGCCGCTACATCGCCCATCACAAAACCGCCGCTGTCGCGGAAATCCTTCTCGCCAGTCCGCGCACGGGGCAGGAAGTGCTGATCGTCCGCACGCTCAACGGGTTGCGGCTGCACGAGGCATTCCCCGCCTTGAGCAAGGACGGGGAGCCGCAAAGCGCGTACCGCGTCCTTGAGGAACAGGCGCGGTGCTTCGCTGGCAAACTCGGCTTCAAGATCGAGGAAGGGGAGTCGGTGTGGAGAAGCTTCCCGCCGCAATTCACCGACGAACTCGCCTTGTACGAGGCGGTGAGGGGCCTGTCCGATCACGACCTCGCCGGGTTGCAGACTTTGCTTGCCGCCTTGTCCTTCGGTCAGGGGAATTGCGACCGTCTGGACACAAGCGACAGCCTGTTCAATCGCGTGGCGCGGGATTTGGGCGTCGATATGAAGAACCACTGGCGACCGGACGCGGCGTTTTTCGGCAAGCGCAACCGGGAGCAGCTTGTCGGCATCGCCAAGGAGTGCGGCTATGCCGGGAATCCGGGTCAATTGTCCTCGTATAAGAAGGCCGATCTCGTTAACAGCTTGATACGGCACTTCCAGACCGCGAAGGGCTGGACTCACGCGCCGACAGCAGCCGTGCAGAAGGCGCAGGAATGGTTGCCGGAGGTCATGCTGTTTCCGGCGGTCGATCCGAACACGGCTGCCGAGGTCTATGACGAAGCGGACTCCGTTGACGAAATGACCGACGAAGATTGATCGTTTCACCATCGGCGGCGCGGCTGACTCGCTGGTCAGCCGCGCCTTTTTTGTTCAGGGCAGTGACAGCAGCGGGCCGTCCTTGCGGAGGCCCGTTCCCGTCAGCAGCTTCGACGCCGTGGCGCCGGGCGGGATTTCGCAGAGGATGGCGACGAAATCGCCGATCCTGAATTCTTCGTCCACCCGCCCGAGCGCGGTGAACACCGGCAGATCGTTTTCCAGCCCGAGGCGGTAGCTGCGCACATGCCACCGCTCCCATTCTGAATCGCCGCCGCCAAGCGCCGCGAGCCTGTGCGCGTCGGCGCTGTTCAGCGCGAGGCCGTGGACGTGCAGATAAGCCCCATCCCCGTATAACGTTTCATAGACATCTTCGTGCAGCACCGTCCAGACGGTGAGACTGCCGCGCTCGTCTTTAATGCGCTGGCGCACGCTCTCGACCATCGCGGGCGTGATCTCGGTTTCGCCGGGATGCTCCGGCGGGCCGGTATGCAGGACGTTGCGCTTGTCTTCAAGGGGCACTAGCGCTCTCCGCTAACGCGGAGACTATAGCAGATTTGCGCGCATTAGATGCCTACCGAATCTGGTAGTGCCGAGCTATGGCAAGACGAAATCTGATAAGTGGAATGCAAGTGCATGCAGCGCCGAAATCTTCGCGCACATCACTCACGGCAACACCGCAGAGTTACTGCTGAGAGCGGAGAGCGGTTAACGCGTCAACATCATGCCGCGAAATAAACCCCACCGGGAACAGGTGTTCCTTCAGGTATAAAGTTCAGGCGGGGGAAATTAATGAAATTCTATAATCGCACAATAGTCGTTTCTATGGCCGTGTTTGTTTTTGGATTTGCTGCCCTTTGCCTGGCAACCGCGATAGGAAGGTCTCCTGTACTTCATAAGCTTATCGGCAAACACGATCTCTACATCCCGCAGGCCTACACACGCGATGCCGGCTTTGGCCTCAAGGGCGCATCGATATTCGACGGCTTCATAACGACGCACTATCCGGGCGACGCTCCGCTGCCGGCAGGTGGCCCCGATCCCGATGGGAAGTGGTCGTTAAAGCGCATCCGGATCGAGTTTAAAGACCTTGATCAGATCGAGGAACCATATCGCCATACAGCCCCGCAGAATCTCCTGAACGATAGGCTAAAACTTTCCAAAGCCTATCAAGTTGATGGCGAACAATATGGCCTGATCCATCAAGAACAGCCCGAAAACCCGAATAAAATCCACAAAATTCACAACGAATTTTGGATCGAGCGGAAGGACGGTGCTCTTGTCTCCTTCATCGAATGCGACGTAGACGCGCCTTACCCGAGCTGCAACCAGTTTTTCCGCGACGACAAATTTTCCTATCAAGTGTTTTTCTACAAAATATATCTCCCCGAATGGAGCCATATCCGCGCAAACGTTTTTGCGCTGATGAGCAGTTTCCGGTCGGAAGAAACTGCGCTCGCTTATCTGGCAGAGAAAAATTCAAAAACGAAAACCGAAGAGGGGGACAAGAAACCATGACAGCGCTTGATCTGACGACACTGGAGTCTATTGCGAGCATCAGTTTTGATGATTTTAAAACTAACTATGACACGCACATAGGAAACTCCGTTGCGAGTTACTACGACGCCTTGAACGGCGCGGCGACAACGGCCGGTTTGACCAACACGGCGAATTCAGCGACGCGCGCGATGGACACGGCAAACGACTACGGCGTTAGCGGCGCCTTCGAGAACGAGTACGCGAAAGAGGTCGCCGCAGGTGTCAGCGTCGACCTGAGTGTGGGCAGCGACGCTTGGCTGCGGGTGCAATACGATCAAATGCAGGCAGACCTTTCAGCACGAACAGCAGCAATCGGAGCTGGTGGAACCGGGGAATTGGACCCCAACACCGCTCTCGCCGTGATATCTGATTCGTTTGTGAACGTTCCCGGTCTTACCGCCAGCGCGTCACCGCTCTACGTTCCGCTCGAACAGCTTTCGGTGACCGATCCAGCGGCCGCGCAGGCGCTCTTAAACAGTTACTACGCCCCTGACAGCGGGAGCGTCACTGGTGGTATCGAACATCTCCTCAACGCTTCTGTCGAACTCGGCTTTGGCGCGGTGGTTAGCGGCGATGAGGGCTTGTCAGGAGTTTTGGGAGGTTGGTCGAATCAGGCGGCGTGGGTAGGCACGATGCTAACCACCGCCAGCAACTTGACAACTGGTGGCGGTATCACGCTTCCCGATGATATGGCCGCGACACTTGGAAATCTCGCGGGTATTTTTAGCTTGGCCGGCGGGGAACTGGGCACGCTCGCGAAGTGGACGGATGGCTTTCTTACTACCGCTTCTACCGACCCTGCCCATGAGATTCGCAGTAGTTTCGCCGCGTGCATAGCACCTTGGGCATCAGCACCACTGGAAACGAGCCCGCTCGTAATTGACCTAAGCTCGGGTCATACCGGAATTACACTTACGACATACAACGCTTCGACGACTACCACATTCTATGATCTAGATCGGACGGGCTTTGCCGAGCAGACGGCATGGACCACGGGGAGCACAGGCTTTCTTGTCCAGCAGAACACTGACGGGTCGATCAATCTTTTCGGAACGTCTACTGTGGACGGCTTTGCAGAACTTGCGAAGCTTGATTCGGACCAAAACCTGAAAATCGACAGCCAAGATGCAGAATGGAGTTCACTCAAGATATGGATCGACGCAAATGGCAATGGCATCGTCGATAGCGGCGAACTTCACACTCTTGCCAGTGAGAACATTGCTAGTATCGATCTTTCAGGTGTTGCCCCTTCCACGTCCGTCATCAACGGAAATCCCATCAGTCATACCAGCACCGTTTCCTTCACGGACGGCAGCACAGCCACGGTAGGTGACGCGTGGTTCGTGCACAGCACCGTCAACACACTCGACGCTACAAATTACAGCTTAGACGATGCAACGCTGTTTCTTCCTGACCTGCGTGGCTACGGAACACTTCCTCAGCTCGCCGTGGCCATGAGTCAGGATTCAACGCTCAAGGGCATGGTCAGCGATTTCGCTGACGATTTCGCCGCAACGGGATTCGCATCTGTTAGCAGTAGCGATGTTGCAAGCCTCCTGTACCAGTGGGCCGGCGTGGAGAGTGTCGATCCGATTAGCCGGGGCTTGTATGTTAATGCACAGCAACTTGAATTTCTGGAGCACCTCTTCGGCCAAAACTTTTTCCAAGTGAATACACAGTCTGCCAATCCCGAATCGCAGGCGGCAGCGGATATCGACCAGTCGTGGAGCAAGGTTCTTGAGCAGTTCAAGGATCAATTAGCCCTTCAGGCGGGAGGTTCGTCGCTGTTTGCAAATCCCGTCGCCTATGATGCGTGGACAGGTGCCGTTACCGGCACCACGAGCCTTTCTCACACCGGCATCGAGGCTCTTGATACGAACGCACCCTCACCGGGGTCGGATAACCTTGCGTACTGGGTGAATGTTGCGCACTTCCTGGACACGATCGCCGGCCTGTCAAGCCTCACCAGCACCGAGAATGGCTGGCTCAATGACGCTGTTCAAGCGTCGGACTCCGGCCTGACATGGGATGAAGTGAAGTCCGCGGCGGCATCGAGCCATGCCGGCACCATAATCAGCGGCACCGCAGGTGACGATACACTCACCGGAACCGGGAATGACGACACGATCAACGGTAATGGCGGGCATGACATTGTCTACACCGGCGACGGCAATGTCACCGTCAATATCGGCGCCGCGAGCTCGACCGTCTATTGCGGCGCTGGCACGGATAGCGTCAGTTGCGGCGATGGCGGCAACACGATTTACTGCGGCACGGGCATAGATACCGTCTTTGCCGGCGGCGGAAACAATTTTATTCATCTTGGCACCTACGGCGCGTTCGTCAATACGGGCGGGGGTAATGACACTTTTTACTATCAGGGCGGAAACTCGGTCATCTACACCCCCGGAGGAACCAACGAGATCGTTCTGCCTTCGGGTATCACGTCATCCGATGTGACATTTTCGCGCGTGGCGTCCGATTCAACCAACTTCGATGATCTTTTGATCCAGTTCAGTGACGGCGGGACTATTCAGGTTCATGACGCGTATCTGTCTCCATCCTATCAGGTCCAGACGCTGGAGTTTTCCGACAGCAGCACGATCGATCTTACGTCACTGACGAACATGACGTGGGTGCTCAACGGCGGCGAAACGGTAACGGTGCCTTCGGGCTCCGGGGACGTTGACGTGAAGGTGCTTGGTGGTGGAAATACATTGACGCTTACTAACGGCACCGACACGGTTGAATTCGGAACGGGCAACAATCATGTGACCGGCGGAAGTGGCAACGACACGTATATCGCGGGCGCAGGATATAACGTCATCACTGAGACTGCCGGCACGAACGTCCTTGATATCCCTGCTGGCTACACGATGGATGACATCACACTTTCACGCGTCAACGGCTATTACGGGCCGTCCGATAATCTTCTGGTCACAATCGCCGGCCTTGGCGAGGTTCAGATCAACTACCAGTTCACGAGTTCGAGCTATGGCATCCAGAGTCTGCATTTCCTAGGCGATAGCAGCAACGTCTCCCTGACGAGTCAGCTCATCGACACGATCGGCACGACCTCCGACGACTCCCTCTATGGCGTAACCGCAAATAATGGCGGCAACTGGTTTGATGGCCGTGGCGGCAATGACCATTTCACGGGGGGCACTGGCGACAATACCTTCAATTTCAGTTCCGGTTTCGGCACCGATTACGTGAGCGTCCCGTACCACACAGGCAACACCAATACGATCGCTTTCCACGGCATTGATCCGTCGCATATCCGCATGTGGACCGATACTTCCGGCTACTTGCACTTACAGGACACTACGGACACGTCGCACAGCATCATGGTCTATGCCGGGCTCACTGGTTCCGGCACCGAGGAGAGTGCGATCAGCAACTACATCGAACAGATCACGTTTGATGACAGCGCTCACACGGTCTGGGATCTTACAAGCGGGCTGACGCTGACCGCCGCGAGCGGCGGGGACACGCTGTATGGGGGTCCCAATAACGACACCCTGATCGGCAGTTCCGGTAATGACTATCTCTATGGAAACGGCGGCAACAACACGCTGATTTCAGGTGGCGGCGACGACCGTATGTACGGAGGCTCGGGGAACAACACGTTCTCGTTCGCCTCGGGATTCGGTAACAGCATCGTCTATCCGACGGCCAGCGCGGGGACCAACACGATTCACCTGGCTGGCATCGATCCCGCCGACATCCACATGTGGACCGACTCTAACGGCTATCTGAATATTCAGGATACAACTGACACTTCCCATACGCTCACTGTCCACGCCGGAATAACCGGCTCGGGCGTTTCCGAGAGCACTATCGGAACTTATGTTCAGCAGGTCACCTTCGACAGCTCCTACGGCACCACATGGAACCTGACCGGGGGGCTGACCCAAACCGGCGCCGACGGCGGGGCCATCCTTTATGGCAGCGGACACGGCGATAATCTCAACGGCGGCAGCGGGGCGGACACGATCTACTGCAATGCCGGGAACAATACGGTTTACGGCGCTGGCGGAAACGACGCGATCCATTGCGGTGCCGGCGCGGATACGATTGTTTTCAAGGGTTCGACCGCTGAAACCGGCGTGGACACGATTTATAGCTGGAGCACGGCCCACAGCGACAAGATCGATATTGCCGATGTGATATCGACCTATGATCCGCTGACAATGGACATCGCCAATTTCGTGCAACTCTCCACGAGCGGTTCCGATACTCAGGTGAAAGTCGATACGGACGGCAGTGGCACAAGCTACACGCAGATCGCGACGCTTTCAGGCGTCACCGGCCTGAACCTGAGCGACCTCATCACCGACGGCAATCTGATCGTGCATCACACATAAAAGCGATAGCGGCAATGGGGAAGATGAATTTTAAGAGAGAACACATTTGACTGAGAGACAAGTGAATCCGAAGCTCGCCGCTTATATTATTTGTTTCGTCTGCTGCGGCTTGATACTAGTTCCGCAGATTGGGAAACATAAACTCCTCTTCTGGGTGGTGATAGCGCTAGCCGGTGGCACCGCGGCTTTCGTCGGCACTTTGAGAGAGACGCCCCTGCGGCCAGCTTGGCTGCAGGACAAGAACACATGGGGGTTTTTGGCGTTTTGTATAATTTGTTTCGAGATTATGGCTGCGTTTTTGCTTTATGTGAGGGGGCTTCCCTAAGGTCTAAGAGATCGCGCCGCGAAAACCCACGAGCACCCACCTCTCTAAAGGTGACGATCCGGATATCGTGCCATAGCCGGAAATCACGGGCTACGAAGCTTAAGTCCTTGAATTGCAAAGAGTAGATAAAATTGGTTGCAGGTCCCCGCAACCATCCGTTTAAACTACCGACCCAAGGCCCCAGTAAAGGGCTGGGCCCGGCGCGGATGAATTTCAGGACATGGTTTCTCCCCGGGGGAACCGGCTTTTGGGCAATCCTGTGCGCGGCTTTTGACCTCGCCCGGATTGCGATTGCCTCGGCCATGGCGCCGTCGCTATAACCCCCGGCACAAAATTGGTGCCTGGTCTTAGGGAGTGCGCATGGGAATACAGATCCCGGCCGACTACCGGCCGCAGGAAAACGAACCCTTCATGAATGAAAAGCAGCGGGAATATTTTCGCCGCAAATTGAATGCCTGGAAGGAAGAGATCCTCAAAGAGAGCCGCGAGACCATCCAGAATCTCCAAGCCGAAACCATTCCTCATGCCGACCTTGCCGACCGGGCCTCAACCGAAGCGGAACGCCAGCTCGAATTGCGCACCCGCGACCGGCAGCGGAAGCTGATCGCCAAGATCGACGCGGCGTTGCGCCGGATCGAAGACGGCTCCTATGGCTTCTGCGAGGAAACAGGCGAGCCGATTTCCTTGAAGCGCCTGGATGCCAGGCCCATCGCCACGCTGTCCATCGAAGCCCAAGAGCGGCACGAACGGCGCGAAAAGGTCTATCGGGACGATTAGGGAAGTTCGTCTTGGTCCCGGCTTTCTTCCCCTGCGTCGCGAAGCGACTGGCGGAGGAAGATGTCTTCCGAGGGTTTAGCCCGAGGAAGACAGATGGGGGCAAAAATAACTACCAAGGCATCAAGATATCAAACAGCTGACTTCCATACCTTGGCTGTTGCACGTCGCTGACCGTGCCCTGGCCGCCATAGATGATGCGGGCCTCGGCGATCTGATCGAGATTGACGCTGTTCTGCTGAGTGATGTCCTCGCGGCGGACGATGCCGGAAACCTGCATGTCGCGCAGCTCATTGTTGACTCGCACCTGCTGGTGCCCGTCAATCACCAGATTGCCATTGGGCAGAACCTGCGCCACCAGCGCCGCCAGCGTCGTGTTGATGCTTTCCTGACGATTCACACTGCCCGCGCCGACATTGGAATTGCTGGACCCCATATTGACCAGATTGGCGGGGTTCATGGCCTTGGGCAGCACGCTTTCCAGCCCGAAGAAGTTGGTGAGATTGGCCGCGTCGCTGTTGGTGCGGCTGCGCGACGTCGTGTCCTGGAAATTGGCGGAGTCGGCGACCGAGACATTCACGGTGATCACATCGCCCACACGGCTGGCGCGCGGATCCGAGAAGAAGCTCCGGGCGCCCGGCTGCCACAAGGAATTGTCGTCATGGCTGATGGGAGGAAGCTTGGGAATCGCCGCGACGATCTTGCTGTCGGCGGGATTGCCCACCGGCGCCATTTTGGGTGACGCGCCGATATTTTCGATACGGTTCACCGCCGAGCACCCGCACAGAGCGGCACTGAGCAGCGTCATGGTGGAAAATTTGAACAAAGATTGCATAAGCCTGATCCTAGTTGCGTGCGGTGTGCTGGTTGGGTACCGGGCCGGCGGCGATGACAGTGCCCGGGGCGCTGATCACGCCATTGACCATGCGGAAAGAGGCGGGATTCTGCACCATCACGGTGTCGCCGATGCCGCCTTCGCTCATGGCGCGGCCCATCGCGGTCAATTCGACGCCGGGTGCCTCAAACTGCATGGTGACGGTCTGGCCTTTGGTGACGACGATGGGCTTTCTCAAATCATCGGCCCGGAACGCCTCGCCGGCATGCAGCAGGCGGCGTGCTTCCATGTCCTTTGCCGCCGAAAAACTGGTGATCGCGCCGGCCATCAGGCCGCCGCCCGGCACGCTCGCGTAGGTCAGATCGCTTTCCGAGATGGACTGGCCGCGCGGAATATCGCGCGCCGGCACCACCACGCGGATGCCGGAATCGGCGGGCGCGGAAAGCGCGGGCAAAGGCAGGAGCGCGAAAAGCGCCAGGATCATGAGGTTGCGGGTCATCATTGGCCACTCAGCTGCGCGGTTTCCTGCAGCATCTGGTCGGCCGCGGTCACCACTTTGGAGTTCATTTCATAGGCGCGCTGGGCGGTGATCAGCGCGGTGATCTCGTCCACCGAGTTGACGTTGGAGGTTTCCAGATAACCCTGCTGGATGGTGCCGTAGCCGGGCGAGCCGGGCACGCCGGTCTGGGGCCCGCCCGAGGCGGGGGTCTGCAGGAACAAATTGCCGCCGATGGAATTGAGGCCCGAGGGATTGGGGAAAACCGTCAATTCGAGCTGGCCCACGGTCTGCGGCGTGGTGTTGCCCGCCACGGTGGCAAGCACCTGGCCCTGGGTGTTGATGGTCACCGCCGTGGCGTTGTTCGGGATGGTGATGCCGGGAAGAACCAGGAGACCGTCCTGGGTCACCAGCTGGCCCTGGGCCGAGAGCGAGAAATTGCCCGAGCGCGAATAGGCGTCGGTTCCATCGGGCTGTTGAATCTCGAAGAAACCCGCGCCCTGGACGGCGATATCATAGGGATTGCCGGTGGACTGAAGGTCGCCTTGCGTATTGATGCGATAGATCGCGGCGGTCTTGACGCCGGCGCCGATCTGGATGCCGTTGGGCGCAAAGGTGCCGGTGTCGGAAGTCTGCGAGCCCGGCGTCAGCACATTCTGATAGAGCAGATCCTCGAACTCCGCCCGCTGCTCCTTGAAGCCGGTGGTGTTCATGTTCGCCAGATTGTTGGCGATGGTTTCGACGTTGGTCTGCTGGGCCTGCATGCCCGTGGCAGCGATGGAAAGAGCGCGCATGAGTCAAAACTCCTAATTCGGCACCGCGCCAAGCTGGCTGATCGCCTGGCGCATCAAATCTTCCTGGGAACTAGAAAGCGTGGCGGTCATCTGATAGGCCCGCGTCACGTCGATCATGTGGGTGATCTCGATCACCGGCTGGACGTTGGAGCCTTCCAGCATCCCCTGTTGAACCGTGGCGGTGGCAGGTTGGGTCGCCTGGGTGGTCGAGTAGAGATTGGCGCCCTGCTTGGTCAGCGCGGCATCGTTGGCGAAATCCACCACCTGGAGCTTGCCGAGCTGGTTGATGTTGCCGTTGATAATGCTGCTGATGGTGCCGTCCGGACCGACATTGATATCGCCGGCATCCGGCGTGATGGTGATGGCCCCGCCATCGCCCTGCACAGGGTGACCGTCGGAATTGACAAGTTGGCCGTTCGGGTCGAGCGAGAAGTGACCGTCCCTGGTGTAACGCATGCCTGCCGGTGTCTGCACCATGAAATAGCCGTTGCCATTGATGCCGAAATCTAGCGGTGCGCCGGTATGGTTGAGCTCGCCTTGCGACAGATCGCGCAGGATGCCCGCGTCCTTGACGAAGCTCAGCGTCTGCGTGCCGGTCTGGCCTTCGGCCGGCGGCTCCTGCATGACATATTCCTCGAATTGCGCGGTTTCGCGCTTGAATCCGGGGGTCGACACATTCGCAAGATTATTCGCGATCACGTCCATCGAACGGAACGCCGCGAGCTGCTGCGAAAGACTAACGAGAAGTGAATTATCCATGGGCCTGCAGATCCTTTCTGGTCCGCAAGCCTTTGACTGCACCGCCCGTGCCAACGGGAAAGCGCCTGTTTCACGGACTTTCCCCGCATCCTGCGGCAGCGCCACGGAAAAACTTGCCGGGCCGAAGCGGGCATCAGCGGCAATTTCAACCGCTCCTTAACCACGTTTGCTTACCGTCCGCTTCAGCAGAGACCGGGGCGTGATGGATGGCGACCAAGGATAAACAACGCGAGGCCGACGCGGACGGCGAGAATGCCGACGCGCAAGGCGAAGGCGCGTCCGCCGCCAAGAAAGGCTGGCGGAAATTCCTCACCAAGAAAATATTGATCATCGCCGCGCCGGTGCTGCTTCTGCTGCTGGCGGGCCTGGGCGCCGGCGCCTATTTCCTTTTCCTGAGGCCGCACGGCCCGGACAAGACCCAGCTGGCCAAGGCCGACGCGCCGCCGCTCACCCCTCCGCAAGTCGCTTTCAGCGATGTGCCCGATATTCTGGTGAATATTCAAAGCAATGACGGCACGCCCGCTTACCTGAAATTGTCCCTGTCGCTGGAAATGGACAATGACCTGGAAAAAACCGGCATGACCGCGCTGATGCCGCGCCTGGTCGACCAGTTCCAATCCTATTTGCGCGAATTGCGCGTCGACGATCTGAAAGGTTCGGAAGGCGTGCTGCGGCTGAAGGAAGAGCTTTTGCGCCGCGTCAATGTCGCCGCCGCGCCCTATCGCGTGCGCGACGTTCTTTTGAAACAGATGATCGTTCAGTAGCGGAAATATCATGGCCGACGAAACCCCGCCTCCCGACACCCAGCCGCAAGCGCCCAGCCTCGAAGAACAGCTCGAGCCGGCGGCCGCGGCGGCGGCCGAGCGCATCCTCAACCAGGAGGAAATCGACTCCCTTCTGGGTTTCGACGTCAATTCTGACCAGTTGCAGGACAAATCCGGCGTCCGCGCCATCATCAATTCGGCGCTGGTTTCCTATGAGCGCCTGCCGATGCTGGAAATCGTCTTCGACCGCCTGGTGCGGTTGATGACCACCTCGTTGCGCAATTTCACCTCCGACAATGTAGAAGTGAGCCTGGATTCCATCACCTCGATCCGCTTCGGCGATTATCTCAACTCCATCCCGCTGCCCGCCATTCTGGCGGTGTTTCATGCCGCGGAACTGGACAACTACGGACTCTTCACCGTCGATTCCAACCTGATCTATTCGATCGTCGACGTGCTTTTGGGCGGGCGGCGCGGCTCCTCGGCGATGCGCATCGAAGGCCGGCCCTATACTACCATCGAGCGCACCCTGGTGCAGCGCATGGTGGAAGTGATCCTGGCCGATATGTGCGCCGCGTTCGAGCCTTTGGCGCCGGTCAATTTCTCGCTCGACCGGCTTGAGACCAACCCCCGTTTTGCCGCCATCGCGCGCCCCGCCAATGCCGCGATCCTGGTCAAGCTGCGCATCGACATGGAAGACCGGGGCGGGCGCACCGAATTGCTTCTGCCCTATGCCACGCTCGAGCCGATCCGCAAGCTTTTGCTGCAGCAATTCATGGGCGAGAAATTCGGCCGCGACTCGATCTGGGAAAGCCATCTCGCCACCGAATTATGGTCCACCAAAGTGGATATCGACGCCATTCTGGACGAGCAGGTGATGCCGCTTCACCGCATCATGAACCTGGAAGTGGGCCAGACCGTAATGCTGAACGCCGGTCCCGATTCCAAGATCGAGCTGCGCTCCCGCGGCGTGCCGTTGCTCACCGGCCGGATGGGCCGGGTGGGATCTTCGGTCGCCGTGCGGGTGGATGCGGCAATCGAACGAACCGACGCTTCAAGAGCTCTTTGATGTCACACGAGAGATGACGATGACCCTCACCTTCTATGTCGAAATCGCGCTGGAAGTCCTTCTCGCCGCCACGCTCTGCTATTGCATCGTGCTGGAACGCAGGCTGTCGGCCGTGCGCAAGGGCCAGGAAGGTTTGAGCCGCACCATCGGCGAGCTCAACATGGCCATCGCCGGGGCCGGCACCAGCCTGCGCGCACTCAAATCCGCCGCCGGGGAAGCCGCCGCCACCCTGGACGAGCGCCTGAAGCGCGCCCGCCTGCATATCGACGAATTGGCGGTCCTGGCCGGTTCGGCCGAACGCATCGCCGAACGAATCGAACGCGGCGTCTCGGCCGCGCCCCGTTCGGTGCCCCTGGCGGATATCCCTCTTCCTTCCAGTAGCATCATGAGCCGGCTTGAAAGCGCGAGAGCCGCCCAATGATGTCGCGCAGACCCCGGCCTCGCTTTGCCCGGCTTCTGCCCAGCGTGGTGGTGGTGGGCGCCGGACTCCTGGTCCTGAATGCGTCGGGGCTGATCCATGACGCCCGGGCCGGAATCGATCAAGCCGCGGCAAGCGACGCGATGGCGCCCCCGCCGCCCGAGAAGGATCTCGCCGGAGACGTGAGCCAGACCGCCAGCGCTTCGGAAGTGGATGTGCTCACCAGCCTGGCCAAACGGCGCGGCGAACTTGACGCCCGCGAGGCCAAGATCCAGACCGAGGCCACCATCCTGTCGGCCACCGAAACCCGCGTGGACGCCAAGATCGCGCAATTGAAAAGCCTGCAAACCCAGATCGCGGCGCTGCTGGCTGAGCGCGACGCGGCCCAGGAAAAGCAGGTGGGCGCGCTGGTCAAGACCTATTCGGCGATGAAGCCCAAGGATGCCGCGCGCATCTTCGACAATCTGAACGACGATGTGCTGCTGGCGGTCGCGCAGGAAATGAAGTCCGACGCGCTGGCGCCCGTGTTGGCGGCGATGAGCCCCGACGCGGCCCAGAAACTCACCTTGAAACTGGCCAACAAGCTGGCGCTGCCCGCCACCAACGATGCCATGAGCCCGGTTCCGGCCGCGGCGGCCGGGGCCCCCGCCGCAACCTCCCCCGCCGCCCAGGCAGCGGCCAAAGAGGCTCCCGCAGCACCCGCCCCGGCCCCGGCGGGAGCGGCGCCCAAAAGTGGCGGGTAGGCTTTTATTTCAGGGTTTACCAAGGGTTAACACCACCCCCCGATGATGCAAGGGCTGAAGGGGTTCAAAGGCTTGGCAACCATCGCGCGCATTTTTTGCTTGGCCGGGTTGGCGCTGTTGTCCGCCATGCCGGCGCGCGCCGACACGGTCGCCGGCACGCCCGAAACTGGATTCGTGCGCCTCGACTTCAATTTCAGCGACCCCGCCCATCTCACCGCGGCCACCAATGGCGGTGTGCTGACGCTCTCCTTCGATCGCAAAGTCGGTGTGGATGCCCAGACCATCATCACTTTATCCGGCGGCGCCATCGCCAGCGGCCGCGTTGACGCCGATGGCAAAGTGTTTCGCTTTGCGCTGAGCCAGCCGATCCGCCTGCACCAGAGCGCGCTGGGCAACCGCGCGGTGCTGGATCTGGCGCCGCAGGATTTCACCGGCGCCATGCCCGATCTGGTGGCGCCGCCAAAGCCCGCGCCCAAGCCGGTCGATGTCGCGAGCCTGCCCGAGATCAAATTGCGCTCCGGGTCCTACGCCAATTTCACCCGCCTGGTGTTCGACTGGCCCCATGACGTCGCCTACAGCGTATTTCCCGGTGCGGGAAAAATGACGGTGCGATTCCAGGCGCCCGTGCGGATGGATGTAAGCGCCATCGCGCGTTTCAGTCCGCCCTGGGTCAAGAATGCGGCCTGGCATATTGACGGCAACGCCACCGTGGTGGAGTTCGAGACCGATGCCGATTCCGGCTATCACGATTTCAAGGACGGCACCCATGTCGTCCTGGATATTCTTTCGCCCAAGACCGACACCACCGCCTATGCCCCGCCCGGCACCGAGAAGCCCCAAGCGACCGCGATCAAAGCCGCCATCACCAACAGCCAAGCGCAGGCGATCGTCGATACCGCGAACAAGCTGAATGGAAAGCCCGCGCCGGCTTCGGAAACCAAGCCGGCCAAAGCCGCGCCTGATGCCAAGCCCGCCGATGCCAAAGCGGCGCAAGCCAAACCTGCCGACACCAAGCCCGCCG
>Ga0182024_10011993_pt1 | contig 17244 bp, 18 predicted proteins | sample P32metaG_FD_120480 | JGI IMG/M metagenome (GOLD analysis project Ga0182024, IMG submission 120480) | Permafrost microbial communities from Stordalen Mire, Sweden - P3-2 metaG (Illumina Assembly) | ecosystem: Environmental > Terrestrial > Soil > Wetlands > Permafrost | place: Sweden: Stordalen...
CCTGAAGCTGCGAGGCCACGATCCCACCACAACAATCGTCGCCGCCTTGCGGGAGATGCTTCAAACAGGGAAATTACCCCCGTTGCCAGCGAAAGCTGCTGCACGCGGCTGAAGTGTCACGTCCTTCTTGATTCCGGGCATTGATCGCTTTGCGGTACTGCCATGTAAGACGGGACCGGGATCGGTGATGGAGCGTACCCCGGGTCACAACCGAAGTCCACCGCGCAATCGCGTGGCCAGTGGCCGGTAGATTCATTCCGCGCTGCTGGACACATGTGCGTCCTCGAGTTCAGCGGCAATGCGCCGACAAGGTAGAAACGCAGACGCATCGCGCAGCGCCGCTGGCGGTTTGGCCCAGCCCGATGCGGCGTGTACGATGCCGTGCGCTGCGCCGGGCTACACGAGAGGGCCGGTCGCCCCGCCGTTAAGGGGAAGCAGAACGGGATGGCATGGGTCCTCAGGAATACCACCACCAAAGAGCGGCGTTGTGTTTTTCACGCAAACCCCCCGGTTAGCCCGCGATTTCATGGCACTCCGTCGATCCGGACTTATTGGGGATGATAACGCGATTATAACAAGCCAGCCGGCCGCGCGGGTCCTTGCCTATCGCGGTGAATGAGTGTAGCGTTCGATCGACCTTGGACCGAACCTCAAATCCCTCGAAAGTCTTCCCATGAACATGCGCCTCCCCAAGGCCCTTGTCCAGGCAATCTTATTAATTGTGTCCGTCGGCATTGCAGGTCCAACCTGCTCGCAGGGAGAGGCGGCGGCCGCGAAATTACCGGCGGCGAGCGGCGGTGCCGCGACCGCTGTCGGCATCGTGCCGACGGCGAAAATCACCCAGGTCCTGTTGGCAGGCAAAGACGGCGTGCCCGAGGATTTTTCTCAGCCCGTCAGCATGCAGGCGGCCGGCGATTACCTGCACACCGAACAGGACAATGGCGCGATCCACTATTTCAGGCGCGACGCGAAGGCCGGGACCGTGTCGTATGCCGGCGTCGTCGCCGCGACCCGCAAAGACCACTATGCCGGGCTTTATGCGGCGGGCGGCCGCTTGTATGCGGTTCGCGCCAACGGCTCGATGGCGTTTGTGGACGGCTGCCTGCTTTGCCTGACCTACGGCGGCGACTTGGCGCTCGTCGAACCACATCCGGAAGGTTTCAAGAAGCTGGCGGAAATGAAAGCCGTGATCACCCGCGACCTCTTTCAGCATAGACGTGCGGCGAAGTTGAACGACCCACAGGCGCACGTGCAAGAATACTTTGCGCCCTGCTGGGCCGCGCCGACCGTGGCGCGCGGCAAGCTCTATCTCCACTACAGCGATCGGCTGATTTGCTATGACCTGATGAAGTGATGATGCAAATTGGACTCAAACTGGGCGATTGGCCCCGGCCTTCGGCCCTCCCAATCGAGGAGAGGATCAACGCCCGGCAGCCATTCGCAACGCAGCTCGAAGAAAAGGACTGAAAAATGACGGCCCGTCCATTGTCATTCCGGTTTCGTTCGGCAGAATGCAGCAGATCGATATATCAGCGATAGGAACGACACTTTATGAAGTTTCTTGCAATTTGGATGGCGACGGCAACGGTCGTGTTTACAGCATCCGGTCAAACGGTCCAGACGACCGCGGTGCAGGTGAATTCTCAAGCTCCGACATACCTCTACGGCGGACAGGCATCGAAGCTGGAAGGGGACGTAAAGAGACGAGGAGGAGACAACTTTGCCTGGAAAGGGAGCGGGGCGGTGACCTGGGAGGTGCAGATCGCCAAGTCTGGCGAATACGCGGTGGGTCTTTGCCACGCCGCCGAACCCGGTGCCGCAGGACAGGAACTCCAGATCGCGGGCGGTGGCGGACAGCTTAACTACACTGTGCGAAGCACCGAAGGTGCGTTTCGCGGCAACATGGCCTATGAGATTGTGCCGGTCACGGGATCACTTTCGCTCGCGGCGGGTAAGCAAACCATCACCCTGAGCAGCACGAATGCCCCCGCCGGGAAGCCCCTCCTCGCCTTTCGCAGTCTCGAACTGACTCCGGTGTCCGCCACTGCGGCCATCGAGGCGGATCGGCAGGAAGCCCGGCGTTCGCGCGCCAGCACGGAGTGGCTCAACAAGGCTGGCTACGGGCTGATGTTCCACTGGACGTCCCAGAGCATCGGCAGCGATGGAACCAACAAGCCGTTCGCCCAGGCGGTTGCGGATTTTCCCCTGGACCGGTTTGTGGAAATGGTGGAAGCGACCGGCGCCGGCTATGTCTTATTCACAGTCGGTCATGCCCAGCCTTATTGTCCGGCACCGCTGTCCAGTTGGGAGAAATACTTCCCCGGGAAGACGACGAAACGCGATTTGATCGCCGAGATGGCACAAGCGCTGAACGCGAAGGGCATCAAGCTGATGTGCTACTTCCCAACTCACGTCATCGGGAATTACCCGAAGGCCTCCAGCCAGGAATTCACCCAGATGACGTCAGACATCCTCAAGGAGTTCGGAGAACGCTATGGGGAAAAGGTCGCCGGCTACTGGTTTGACGGGTTCTATCAATGCTTCGAAAAGTACCCGGAGTTTTCCTTCCGCGATTTCTATAAAGTGTGCAAAGCCGGGAATTCCAATCGGATCATCGCCGTGAACTCATGGATTTATCCAAGCGTCACCGAATGGCAGGACTATTGGGCGGGAGAGACGTCAAGCCCCGTCGAGCCGCCGGTCGACGGCACCAACGCGCGCGGCCCCGGACAGGGCTTGCGATATCAGTCGTTGCTGATCATGGAACCGTACTGGGTTCAACAGAAGGTGGACATGCCCGCGCCGCGATTCGATGCGCAAACGCTCGGTGATTACATCAGTCAGTGCATGAAGAACGGCGGCGCGGTGACGATCAATCTCGGCATCTACCAGGACGGATCGGTTGACCCAAGAGCAGTGGACGTGCTCAAGGGAGTTCGACAACGCATCCGGAAGGAACAACAATGAGCCAGTCAAATCATCAACCACGAGGAATCATGAAAAATGCGAATTCTCAATTGACCCGGCCGGCAAAACTCGTCGCCGTGGCGGCGGTCGCCTTCTCGGTGTGTGGTTTCGTCGGAACCCTCCGCGCGGCCGACCAGCCGGCGCCGGCGCAAAGTTCCGCGCCGGCGTTCGACGGCGGCAAAAGCACTTGGCATGACGGGTTCGTCCGCTACGACTTCGTCATGGATGACGAGACCCTGGCCATCAGCCCTTTCACAAGGCCGGAAAAAGAAGGCTTCGAGGTTGGCGCTCCGGACAAGGGTAAGCGGCGGTGCATCGTGGTCGTGCCAAACAAGCCGGCGCCCGGCAATCCGTGGTCGTGGCAAGGCTGTTATTGGAATCACCAGCCCCAGGCGGAAACGGAATTGCTGCACCGGGGTTTTTACATCGCGTTCATTACGCCCGATCCGGGCAGGCAGTATCCGGGTAAGCAGTGGGACGCCTGGTACGCCTACCTGACGGAGAAGCAGGGGCTGTCCAGGAAACCGGCCTTCGTTGGCATGAGCAAAGGCGGGGTGAATGAATACACGTGGGCAACCTCGAACCCGGACAAGGTCTCCTGCATCTACGCCGACAATCCCGGCATCTACCCGGAGGACATCCCCAGGCTCGGTGAGCTGATCAAGCACGACGTGCCTCTGCTCAACGTCTGCGGGACGGAAGATTTTGTCTTGGAGAAGAATACGAAGGTCATCGAGAACGTTTATCATCAGGGCGGCGGCCAGATCACCGTCATGATTAAAGAAGGCACCGGCCATCATCCGCACAGCTTGATCGATCCCAAGCCCATTGCCGACTTCATTGAGCAGCACGTTCAGCCGAACACCACGCCCCTGCCCGAAATCGTGGACGACACGTTCACGAAATCCTATTATTACAGCACCGAGAATTCTTACATTTACCTCCCCAAAGAAGATACCTACGCCACCTGCCGGGGACCGCAGTTCACGCCGTGTTACGACCGTTACGACAAGGCCGGCAAGTCGGCGTTTGGAGTCACCGGCTGGGCGGTGCTGGTGCCGAAGACTGAGGCTGCCGGCAAGCCTTGGGTCTTCCGGGCGGACCGCATCGGCCGGGATGCCTCCGCCATTGATCTGGCCCTGCTGGCCAAGGGGTACTACATCGTGGCTCCTCCTTACCTGGGACAAGGCCCCGTTCGGGCAGAGTGGGACGCCGTCTATAAGAACATGACCGACCACGGCTTTTCCAGGAAGCCGGCCATGGAAGGCGCTGGCGCGGGAGCCGGGGAAGCCTACGCCTGGGCCATCGAAAACCCCGACAAAGTTTCGTGCATCTATGGGGAGAATCCCGTCCTGCGCAGCATCATGTCGGGCAGACAGGAAAAAGAGCAGCCGCTGGACAATCTGGCCCCGCTGGCCAAAGCGGGCGTGCCGGTCCTGCACGTGTGCGGCGAGCTTGACCCCTGGCTTGACCGCGAGACGCGAGTCGCGGAAAAACGCTACAAGGAGTTCGGCGGAAAGATGACGGTCATCGTCCGGGAGGGCGAAGGGCATTTTCTGCTTTCGCCGAAAGACCCAAAGTCGGTCGTGGATTTCATCACGATCAGTTCGCATTGACAACTAGCATGTTCCTCGTGACCGGCGACGTCGACAAGGAAGACGCGCCGGCCTTCATCACGCTGAACGGGAACTCGACGCTTCGCGGCGTCGCCATCCTGATTTTCTGCTTGAGAGCTTCAACTATACCACGCACAGAATTTACATACTCGCCTACGACCCGTTCAACAATACATACACCGACGAAACGCCCGCGAATTTCACCTTGCTGCATAATTTTCCCTACATGTTGATGCTCCCCAACGGCCAGGTGTTGCTGGCGCCCGACAATAATCCCAAGCTCGACCTTTATACGCCCAATGGTGGGCCGCAGTCGAGCTGGGAGCCGCAAATCACGGGCATTTCACGAGAGGCAAGCGGCGCTGTCATCCTCACCGGCACGCAGATCAATGGAATCTCCCAGGGCGCGCTGTGGGGAGATGACAGCCAGTCGTTCACAAACTTCCCGATCATTCAATCGTTGAACGGTGATTTGGGTGCTCCATATCTGCGGACCTTTGACTGGACCAGTGATCGCTCCGGCCTGGTCAGCGCGTCAAAAATCTCGGGCTTCGGAATGAAGGGGTCGATCAATTACACCGGCAGTCAGCTCGGAAGCCTGACCGTCGCAGGGGGGCAGGGCGTCAATAATGTCGTGAATATCACCGGCACCGGCACGCCATCCACGCTCATGGACCTGGGCGGCCTTTCGGGCACCAGCGGGACTGAAGATGTCGGCAGTGCGGCCCCGAGCCTGGGCGGGTCGCTGGCCAACATTCAGAGTCCGCTCACGACCTGGGCGGCGCGATCGCCGACTTCGATCGGGCCCTTACCTTGGTTCCACGGCACCGGGCCGCTTCGATCCTCCACAATCGGGGAGCGGCTCGACAGGCCCAGGGAGACCTCAGCGGTGCGATTACGGACTTCGACGAGGCGATTGCTATCGATCCGAATCACGTCCCCACCTACACCAATCGGGGAACGGCGCGCAAGGCCCAGGGAGACCTGGACGGCGCCCGTTCGGACCTGGACCTGGCCGTGCGTCTGACCCCGCGCCACGCTCTGGCGCCGGTCTACCACAATCGCGGCGGCGTCCGCGTCCTGCAAAACGATATCCGCGGGGCGATCGCCGATTACACTTCGGCTATCGAAATCGATCCCAGGCTCCTTGTGGCATATCTCTCGCGCGGAAATGCCCGATATCACAATCGCGATCCAATGGCCCTGGCCGACTATTGGCATGCGCTCAAGGTCGATCCGGGGCTTGCGGCCGCGGAAATCATCCGGATGCTCGTCAACGATCTGACCACGACGTCGAAGCGGTGCTGACCAACTGCGATAAGCATCTGAGGATCAACCCGAACGATGCCGTCGCCTACGGGCGGCGCGGCCTGACACGGCTTCTGATCGGAGACGCGGGCGAGCCGGCCTGGAAGGATCTCGACAACCTCGTTCGATTACAGCCGGGTTTCAGGCCCGCGCTGGAGCTTCTGGTTGAGGAGGCCAAGCGGCAAAGCTTGCACCCGCGCCCGCAGGGGCCGTAGGGTATCGGGCGTCACGCGGCAAACGCGCCGAACTCACGCCGCAAACTCCGGGTCCCTGCCAGCCTGAACCAAGCTGGCCTGCATCTGCTGGCCGCGGACTTGGTTGTCGGTAGAATAGCAATTATTCGATAGCGAGCTTCTCGACATGCAGGTCGCGGACAGTCTCCCTCCAAGTCAGCTCGGCCGCAACTGCTGCAGGCTGTGCTGATGCAGATGCAAATCGACGGACCTTATCGCGGGCTGGCCCGCATTGGTGCCGTGTGCCGGGGAGCGTTGAACCCGGCTCACGCGGCGCCAAGTGCAGAAAAACGCCGCAATTTGAACGGAAGGTCGTGTCCGAGGCGGGGTGTGGCGGCGAGAAGAGTTGTCGATAGTTGTCAGGGAAGCCGAACCCGCATTTGCCTAAGTGCTTGTCAATTCAATAGCAGCGACAGGACTCGAACCTGTGACCCGGGGCTTATGAATCCCCTGCTCTGCCAACTGAGCTACGCTGCCACGATGCGCTGGGAACCGGCTTGGCCGGGTCCGGACGACTCAGGAGAAATGTTAGCAGGCGAACGGGAATTGGCAAGGTGATTTGTGTGGGGAAGATTCAGGCGCGGACAACGAGATGGGCGAGCGATCCGCCCCCTCCGTGCTCGAATGGTTTGCGCCTGCTTCGGCGCGTTCATCATCGGGGCCTGATACAATCCCCGCGGCATGAACAACGCTCCATCGCGATCGCCGCTACCGGCACAAACTCTTGCTGAGCTGACCCAACGCGTGCTTCAGCACCGTGACGAGCGGGATTGGAAGCAGTTCCACACGCCCAAGGAACTGGCGGTGTCCTTGTGCGTTGAGGCCGGCGAGCTGCTGGCGCTGATGCAATGGAAGACGGGGGCGGAGCTCGAGCAGACGATCGCCGCACGCCGGGCCGACGTGGTGGATGAACTGGCCGATGTGCTCCATTCCCTGCTGCTGCTGGCGGATGATCTGGGGGTCGATCTAGGGGCGGCGCTGGAGCAGAAGCTGACCAAGGACGCTGCCAAGTACCCGGTCGAGAAAGCACGGGGGAAGAACTTGAAGTACGACGAGCTGTAAGCGTTGACCTACCGCGACTTGCGCCGGGTCTTTCCCCGCGTCGTTTTGCCCGCGCCGCGTTTCGCGGGCGCAGGGCGTTTCGTCGGCCGTTTGGCCGTCCCCGGCTCGTCCGGGTCCTCCAACTCCTCCTTCTGGTCGCGCTGCCGCTCGCGGATCACCAGGCGGATCGGGACTTCGGGGTAAGGCAGCAGATCGCGGAAACGGTTCACCATGAAACGCTGGTAGGATTCTTCCAGGTACTCGGGGTGGTTGACGAACACCACGATGGTCGGCGGCGCCACGTCGGTCTGCGTCACGTAATAGACCCGCGCCCGCCGGCCGAAACGCGTGCTGGGGCGGCGTTCTTCCATCACTTGCCGGACCGCTTCGTTGAGCTTGTGCGTGGTCACCCGCGTGTTGGCCTGGTTGAACAGGTGCTGGGCCAGATCGAGCACCTGCTGGACGTTTTTCCCTTCCTTGGCGGTGATGAAGGCGATGGGGGAATAGTCGACGTGTTTCAGCTCTTCGTCGAGGTAGGCGCGGTACTCCTGCATGATGCCGTGATCGTCGAACTTGCCCCCCTGCTCTTTGGACTGCTCCTGGAGTTTCTGCTTGGCCAGGTCCCACTTGTTGACCACCAGCACCACCGGCTTGAACTGCTCGTTGATGTACCGGGCCAGCTTCTTGTCCGGCTCACTGACCGGTTCCGTGGCGTCGATCAGCATCAGGACCACGTCGGCCCGGCGGATGGACCGCTCGGCCCGGTGGAAGCTGTAGAAGGAGATGTCGTCGGTGACCATCTGGCGTTTTTTCCGCACGCCGGCCGTGTCGATGACGATGAGCGACTTGCCGTCCTTTTCGAAGCGGACGTCGACGCTGTCGCGGGTGGTGCCGGGGACCTCCGAGACGATCACCCGGTCGCCGTGGCCTTCGTAGATTCTGGCCACGGCGTTGACCAGCGTGCTCTTTCCGGCGTTGCGCTTCCCGACGATGGCCACGAGCATCTGCGGCTCGGGGACCTCGTGGGGGGCGTGGGAGAGATCGACGTTCTGTTCGATCGCCTGGCGGACCTGGTCGATGTTGCGGTTGTTGAGGGCGGAAATCCCCAGCGGCGTCCCCACGCCGAGCCGGGCGAAGTCGCCGAGCATGACGTCGGCGTTGGGGCCATCGGCCTTGTTGGCCAGCATCACCGTTTTGATGCTCCGGTTCCGCAGCAGGGCGGCGATCTCTTCGTCGGCACTGGTGAGGCCGGCCTGGCAATCGACCAGGAACAGCACGAGCTGAGCCTGGCTCATGGCCAGCTCGATCTGCTGCTTGATGTGGTCGGTGAGCTGGTCGGGGTCGACGAAACCGTACCCGCCGGTATCCATGATCTCGACGTAGCGGTCGCCGCCCGGGGTGGGGATGCACAGGGGCGTTGAGACGCGGTCGCGGGTGACGCCTGGCATGTCCTGCACGATACTGACGCGCTTGCCGACCAGGGCGTTGAGAAGGCTGCTTTTGCCGACGTTGGGGCGGCCGACTATGGCGACTACGGGGAGGCGGTTCATCGACGGAGTATAGCCGTTCGCCGGCGGCGGTGATATGCCTGGACGGCGTTGGGACGGCAGGTCCATGCTGATTCCTCGTTATTTAATTCACAATGTTGAAATGGGATAGCGATATTTGATATGAAGTAATAGTCAAACGCCATTCGTTGTCTCTTACACGTCGGTTGTTTTCTCTTTATGGCCGCGCAATGCGGCTGGAAATGGAGCCAGACATGCCTACCGTTCAGGACATCCTTGCGGCAAAGGGGAACAAAGTGTTTTCGGTCGCACCCACCTCCACGGTGCTGGAAGCGACGCAGAAAATGAACCGCAACAAGATCGGCGCGATCATGGTCATGGACGGCCCGCGGATGGTCGGGATCTTCACCGAGCGCGACGTGCTGCAGCGCGTCATCGGCGCGATGCAGCGGCCGGAAGAAATGAAGGTCGCTGAGGCAATGACTTCCAGCGTGATCTGCTGCCGGCCCGACGACGACATCAATGAAGTCGCAGCGGTGATGAAGAACGAGCGCGTCCGCCATATCCCGGTCTGCAACGAGGACGGCGACCTGCTCGGCGTGGTTTCGATCGGCGATGTCAACGCTCATCACGCCTCCACGCAGCAGGCACAGATCCACTACCTGAACGAGTACATCTACGGCCGGGTGTAACGGTGATTGGGTGACGCGGCCAAGCGAGTACGCTTGCCCGCGTCACCCAAGTTGCCTCTCACCGCCCTCTTCGTCTACGACCCTGGCGGGTCGGGGTCTTGCCTTTTTTCCCAGGATGTTTGTCCACGACGGGCGGCTTGCGGCCCTTCCCGCGTGCCGGCTTGCCAGACCGGGGTTTCCCCTTCTTCGGCCCTTTCGCCGGAGCGTCGGTCGGCGCTTGGGCTCCGCGCTTGCCGAGAAGTTGCGAGATCGACAAGCTCAGCTCCCGGCGGGCAACATCCACCTTCACCACAATGGCTTTGACGGGGTCCCCAATGCCGATCCGAGTACCGGTGCGCTGCCCGCGGGCGAAGCCGCCGCGCTCGTCGACGTCCCACCAGTCGTCCATCAGGTCTTCGTAACGGATCAGGCCGTCGATGAGGTAGGCTGAGAGTTGGATGAAGACACCGAAGTTGGTGACGCCGGTGACGATGCCCAGGAATTCGTCGCCGATGTGGTTGCCGAGCAGTTCGAGCAGTTTGGTCTGCCGCAGGTCGCGTTCGGCGTCGTCGCCGCGGCGTTCGGTGAAGGAAATGTGCCGGCCCAGTTCAGCCAGGTCGTCGAAGCTGGGGAGTTTTTCCAGGTCCATGACGACGTTGCGGCGTTTCTTGCCGCCGGCATGGCCTGCCGCTTCGCGAGCCTCGAAATAGGCGTCTAGCAGGCGATGGACCGTCAGGTCCGCATAGCGCCGGATCGGCGAGGTGAAATGGCAGTAGTGCTCGCTGGCCAGGGCATAGTGCCCGATCGGCTGCGGCGAGTATTCGGCACGGGTCAGGCTCCGCAGGATCGCCAGGTTGATGGCGAACGCTTCGGGCCGGTCTTTCACGGTGGCCAGCAGCGCCTGGATGGCCGGGCGGTCCAGCACCTTGGGCAGCTTGAACCCGGCCACGTGAACGAACTGCCGCAGCCGCTCGGAGCTGGCCGTTTCCGGCTCGGGGTGCGTGCGGCGCAGGAAGGGCACCTTCATCGAATCCAGCAGGCGGGCGACGGCCTCGTTGGCCTCCACCATGAACATCTCGATCAGCGTGTGCGTGAAGCTCTGGTCTTCCGGCACCGCATCCACCACCTTCCCGCCTTCATCCAGCACCAGCTCGACTTCCGGCAGCGTGAGCACGATCTGGCCCTGCGCCTGGCGGCGTTTCTGAAGCCGTTTGGCCAGGGCATTCATGTCCTGGAGCAATTCCACGACATCCGGCGGATAATCGGCGACCCGGCGCGGGCCGTCGGGGTGGGGAACTTCCTGGTCGTTGTCGATGATGGCCTGGGCCTCGCGATAACGCAGGCGCTTGGCGCTCTTGATGACGGTGTTGACGAACTTGGTGCCGACCGGGTTGGCGTCTTCGTCATAGGTGATGAACACGCTCTTGCAAAGTCGGGACACGCCTTCCTGGAGCGAGCAGACGCCGTTGGAAAGGATTTCCGGCAGCATCGGGATGACGTGTCCGGGGAAGTAACAGGAGTTGCCGCGCTCGGCCGCCTCCGTGTCCAGCGGTGTGCCCTGCGGGACGAACCAGGAGACGTCGGCGATGTGCACGCCCAGTTCCCAGTTCCCGTTGTCCAGTTTGCGGAGGCTGATGGCGTCGTCGTAGTCCTTGGCATCGTCTGGGTCGATGGTGCAGACCAGTTGGTCGGTCAGGTCGAGCCGGCGGCTCCGCTCGGCCTCGGGGTCGAAGGTGTCCAGTGCGTGACGCGCCTGCTCCTTTACTTCGTCGGAGAAGGGTCCGGGCAGGTTGAACTGGACGATGACGGCTTTGAGATCGACGTCTTTTTCGCCGGCTTTTCCGAGCACTTCGGTGATGACGCCCTGGGCGCGCTGGCCGGAGCGGTCGGGATATTGGGTCAGCTCGACGACGACCTTGGTGCCGGGGCGGATGTGGCGGCTGGCGGCGTCGGGGGTGAGGATCGGCTCGGTGAGCGCGTTTCCGTCCGGCATCACCTTCCACTGGTGGCCCTGCTTGACTAAGGTGCCGACGAACTTGTTCTTGGAGCGTTCGATGATTTCGGTGATCCGGCCCCGGTACATCACTTTGCCGTCGCGCTGCTCGCGGTTGGTGATGCGGGCGCGGACGATGTCGCCGGTGAGGGCGTCGTGATTGCATCCTTCGGGGATGAACAGGTCTTCGTGGCTGGCCGGGTCGGTGGGGATGACGAACCCGAAGCCGCGCTTGTTTTGCCGGTAGGTGCCGACGAATTCGTCGCGGCTGGTGCTCTGGCCCGGAAGCAGGACGGCCCCGCCGGCGCCGAGCACCACGCGGTTGGCGTGCATCAGCTCGCGCAGCGCGTCGCGGAAGGCATGGACTTCATGCTCTTCGCGCAGGTTCAATTGATCGGCAAGGCCGCTCTGGTCCTGCGGACGGTTGCGGTAACGGTCGGACTTGAGATGGGTGAGGATGCGGGTTTGCAGTTGCTCTGCCATAGAATGAAAACTTTCCGGCGGCGCGAGTTACTCCGGCGCGGCGCCGCCAAGCGGGCCGCTATTGGGCCCGGCGAGACAAAATGAGGACAGTTGAAGTGTAAGCGGTCGCTTCCCGGGGCTACAAGGCAAACATGCCAATTCCCACGACGGGAAAGCCTCGGTTACACGGGTCATTCGGCATTTCGGGAGCAACGTCAAGACGAAAGGCGGGTCAGACCGGTGGGTTGTCGCAAAACAGTTCAAACGAGAGATCTTAGAAAATACCCTTTGTTCTTCGGCCGCTGGGCGACCGGACTTTACCATCCTATAACGGGAAATCCGGACAGGTGGGAGTTCACTTACTCTGGGATGCTAGTCAGAGGAGGTGGAAAAGTCAACAGCGGAATTGACGCGAAATTGATGCGTCTGCTTGTTCTGCTGCCGCATCCGTGCCCGGACAGTGCTAAAGCTGCGATCCAGAACGCAACCCCTCGACCACCTGCCACACCAAATCGAGCTGCCCGCGCTCAATTGCTTCGACCGGCTTGACGCCGTTGAGTATTTCGTTGGGCTGTTCCAGCCAATGGCCAACGAACGTGGGCTCGATCGCCTCGGCCAGCGCCTGGCACAACCGGCCCAAATCGGGTGTGACGGTATCGGACTCCAACCCACCGCGAAAGGCAGGGTCGCCCTGGCAATGCTTCTGGTCCTTCCTCTGCGAACGATCGTGCTTGTTCGGCAGCTTCATGGTCTTTGGCCCGGGGTCAACGCGAGCTCATCACCTCCCTGACCCAAGCCGCGTCTGACGGCGGCAACGAAACCGGAAGACGACGGCCAAAGTCGGGAGATTGGTTATAGAATCCGCGTTCAAACGCGACGCTAAAGACCTCTGCCAGGTTGGTTGCCGCGTCGGAATCCGGGGCCCGCAGCGGCAATGGGATGATTGGCAGCTTGTCCCGCAGGCCCCAATGGTAGACGTTACAATCCGGCCGACGATCGCCGCGCGATATCAGGGCGAAATAGTCGCCTTCCGGAAGGCTCTTGCCCAATGGCAGACGCCGGCCGCCCAAAAGCAGGTCCAGCTCGATGACGTGCACGTCCTGCCTGAAGAGCGCGTTCCGCTTGGCGAGGTACTCTCCGAAACCGGGCTCCGTTTTGTTCCACGGCGAAAGTAGCTCGAGCACTGCGACAAGTGCCATCTCCGGGCGCTGCAGTATTTCGATATACGCCTCGCGCGTTTCGTCCATGATCACCCGCTCCCCAATACGAGCCTCATATGTCCTTGGCAGAACCGACCGAATGGAATCACGCCAACAGACAATGAAGGTCGCATGGAAGTCCGACCAAAACGCCGGATCTTCCAGGAACGGATTCATCCCCGGAAACGGATTAGCCATGGCTTGCGCCTTCCTGCTTATCCCTCCACCACGCTCTTCTCGATCGGCTCGACCGTGACGCCTTTGGAGCGGAGGAACTGCATGGCCTGGTTGACATCGTCCTCGTCGCCGCTGAGGAGCACAGCCATGATGCCGATCTCGTTCTGCACGCTGGCCTGACGGATGTCGAACACCACGTCAGGGAAGCGCCGGCTCATCTGCCAGATGATCGGCTGCTCGACCTGCGTCCGGGTCGGGAAAGTGAACCAGCAACGCTTGGAATAAGTGGAGGACATGGTGATTCCTTGGATGCGTGGCGCGTTCACGTGGTCGGATCGATCACTTTCCGCCCGCGATGGCTGGGACGATGCTGATTTCATCGCCCGCCTTGACCGGCGTTTCCAGGTTCTTCAGGAAGCGGATGTCTTCGTCGTTCAGGTAGACGTTGACGAATCGGTTGAGCTGGTTCTCGCCTTTGAAGAGGCGCGTCTCGATGCCGGCGGCGTGGGACTTGAGGCTGTTGAGGACCTCGCCCACGCTGCCGCCTTCGGTCTCGACGACGTCGACGCCTTTGGTGTAGCTGCGCAGAGGGGATGGGATGCGGACTCGAATGCTCATGTCATTTTTCCTGTTCTGTTTGTCACTTTCATAAGACCCTCACCCCTGCCCTCTCCCGGAGTACCGGGAGAGTTAGATGTCGCTGTAAGCGCCTACGCGCCACTCGCGGTGGTCGTCGCTGGCTTGGGCTTATTGCCGGCCGGCGGCGCTGCGGCGGGCGAATGAGCCGGGGGCTTGGGTTTCTTGGCTGCCTCCAGCAACGCCTGTTGCAAAACAGGCAGCTTGCCTTCGGGGTTGGCCGAATCGCTCTTTTTCTCCCACGTCAGCTTGTTCTGCTTCCCCAGGACGACTTTATCATAATAGGATGGGGCCGCCCGGAACCGCAACTCGGCGACGGCGTTGGCTAATGTCGTGCACGACTGGGGGTCGGCGGCATCGGTGCCCATCCAGTTGTAGATGTCGTTGATGATCGTGGGCATCCAGTCGCGCACCCCCGCCGCCAGCTTCAAACGCTGGTCGGCGTCTATGAAGGCAGCCAGAAACGTGTCCGGCGTCTTGGGCAGGCGGTGGTAAAACTCGTCGCGATAGGCAATCAGGTAGCGGTTGGCCTCCATCCCCTTCTGGACGGCTTCCTCCATCTTGGAATTGATAGTGACGTCTTCTTCCCGGCGTGCCGAGGCCGCCAGGGCGTTGAGCTGGGCCTGATCGCCCGGGGTCAGGCCGAAATGAGGCAGGGGCAGGGGTGCTTTGCGATAGGCGTCGAGCGCAGCGGCAAGCAGGTTCTTATCGTGCACGTCGATGGGAGCTGGCAGGCCCGAAAGCAGTTGCCAGCGAACGTACGAGGCCGCCCGGGCGTCGCCTGGCAGGTTGCGCTGTAGCGCGGCAACAAGCACATCGGCCTTGAGGTCCGGGGCCGGGTGATCGGCGAAATAATCGCAGTGCGCGCGCAGCGGCGTCTTGGCCTGATCGTTCTGAGAGGCGGCGTACTCCTTCTCCAGCGCTTCGATAGCGTTGTCGACGATTTTCTGCGGTGTAGGGGGTTTGACTGCCGTCGCCGGGCCGGCGGCGTAGGCGAGTGCGGCACAAAAGGTCGAGCAACAGATCATCACCACTAAGCATTTCCTCGACTGCCTGCTTGGCCGCATTTGAACTCCTGGAATGACGGACTACACCCTCCATGCGACCGTCATTATATTCAAACGTTCAGCATTTCTGAAGGACGCACTTCCGTTGCCGGCTCGACCGGCACGCTCTCGGCCAGCAGGCGGTCGAATTCCGAGAGCTTGGCCTCGATGACCCGGGGTTGCACGAGGTCGTTCTGGACGGCCTCCAGGGTCTTTAGACCATTGCCGGTGATGCTCACGACGATCGACTCGCCGCGGGGAATCCGGCCCTGCTGGATCAGCTTGATCGTGGCGGCCAGGGTCGTGCCGCCGGCCGGCTCGGTCCAGATCCCTTCGGTGCGGGCCAGCAACTTGATCGCGTCGACGATCTCGCGGTCGCTGGCACTTTCGCCCCAGCCGCCGGAGTCCTTCACCACCTTGTAGGCATAGTACCCGTCGGCGGGGTTGCCGATGGCGATGCTCTTGGCGATGGTGTTAGGCTTCTGCGGCTCGATGATGTCCGAGCCCTTGTGGATCGCCTTCACTACCGGGTTGCAGCCGGCGGCCTGGGCCGAGTAGATCTTCGGGTGGTTGTCCTCGACCAGGCCGAGGGTGATCAGTTCCTGGTAAGCCTTATAGACTTTGGGCAGGATGGTCCCGCCGGCGGTCGGCACAACGGTGTGTTGCGGGAGGCGCCAGCCGAACTGTTCGGCGATCTCGAAGCCGTAGGTTTTGGCGCCCTCCGTGTAGTACGGCCGCAGGTTGACATTGACGATGGCCCATCCGTACTTGTCGGCGATTTCCGTGCACAGGCGGTTGACGTCGTCATAGGTGCCGCGGATGCGCACCATGGTCGGCCCGAAGATCAGCGATCCAAGCACCTTTCCCTGCTCCAAGTCGTGGGGGATCATGACGTAACACTTGATGCCGGCCTGAGCGGCGTGGGCCGCGGTGCTGTTGGCCAGGTTGCCCGTGCTGGCGCAGCCGACCGTATCGAACCCGAACTCCAACGCCTTGCTGACGGCAACCGAAACCACGCGTTCCTTATAGGAATACGTCGGGTAGTTGCAGGAGTCGTCCTTGATCCACAGGTCCGTGCAAGCCAGCTCTTTGGCGAGTCGATCCGCCTTGCGGAACGGCGTGAAGCCGGAATGGAAGCCGGTCTTCGGCTGGTTCACCGGGAGGAGGTCTTTGTAGCGCCAGAGGCTCTTGGGTCCCCGCGCAATTGACTCACGCGTGACTTTGCCCTTCATGGCGGCGTAGTCGTATTCGACTTCGTAAGGGCCGAAACACGCCTCGCAGACGTGGACCGGGGAAACCGCCGTCCGGTTGCCGCACTCTTTGCACTTGAGGCCAAGAACGTATGTCATTTTCCTTGTGTCCTGCAAAAAGAAAAGCCTCTTCCCGTAAGAAGAGGCTTTAGCAACTTTTGCGGCCAGCATCTTCTTATCTTCCCCGGTCGGCGGCTGCAAACCGATTCGAGCCGCGCCAGGTGGGAGTTAGCACCAAGCAAACGCCAAACGCCAGTTGGCGTGGAGGCGTGCCGGTTGCTGTGACGTCAAAGGGCCCAACCCTCGGTCACTCTTGATAAGACGACTATTCAGTTTTGGACGGGATTGTATGAGTCTGCCCCGATCTGTCAATCGAAAACCCGGATCAGCCCACCGCGACACTTGGAAAACGACAATTTTTCGGTATCTATCGAACCTGACGTGGTAAGCTGCGTAAGTCGTGTAGTTTTTGTACGTTGTCCGTCACGTCCGCTTGTGTGACAATTTGGCCCGCAACGCCACGTGGTTTATGGTGAACGGACCGATACCGCAATCCCCGCGGATCTTGCTCTGCGACGACTCGGCCGTGGAGCGACTGGCGCTGGCGCATCTCCTTCGATCGTCGGGTTATACAGTCGCGGAAGTCGGGGATGGCGATTCTGCCATCCTTCAAATCAAGCAGCGTCAGATTGACCTTGTCCTACTCGACCTTCAGATGCCCCATGTGGATGGTTTTGAAGTCCTGAAATATCTTCAGGAACACCGCCGGGCATTGCCGGTCATCCTGCTGTCGGGCATGCCGCTCCATAAGATCCAAAACAAAATTTCCTCGCTGCCAACCCACGCACTGCCGCCACTGCTGATCAAGCCTGTCGATCCGGACCAACTCCTGGGGGTCTTGGATATGCAACTCAGCGGGGAGTTGCCACAACTGAATCATTCGGAGGATGAAGACACGACGAAGTTCAGTTGAGGGGCATGAAAACGTGAAAACGTGAAGACGTGAAACGTGAAGACGTGAAGACGTGAAACGTGAAGACGTGAAGACGTGAAACGTGAAGACGTGAAGACGTGAAACGTGAAGACGTGAAACGTGAAGACGTGAAACGTGAAGACGTGAAGACGTGAAACGTCAAA
>Ga0182024_10011994_pt1 | contig 17244 bp, 19 predicted proteins | sample P32metaG_FD_120480 | JGI IMG/M metagenome (GOLD analysis project Ga0182024, IMG submission 120480) | Permafrost microbial communities from Stordalen Mire, Sweden - P3-2 metaG (Illumina Assembly) | ecosystem: Environmental > Terrestrial > Soil > Wetlands > Permafrost | place: Sweden: Stordalen...
CAGTAAACGACGCCGTTTACTGACTAGCATGAGCAGGCCGCGGCGCGAGCCGTGGTCTTTCTGGTGCGTCTTGAAGTGGTCCGTCAACTGGCCAATGCGTTCACTGATGATGGCGATCTGAACCTCGGGACTCCCCGTGTCAGTCGCGTGCGTCTGATACTGGTCAATTACGGATTTCTTTTGCTCTCTGGCTAACACTAACCTGGTGCACTCCTGTTCTGATTTTATCTTTGTGACTGGGATGAGGTTATCACGCGGCGGAGTGAGGTGTAAAGGCGGGGCGTGGTGGCTCTTGTCTCCTACCTAGTAAGCCCGATGTACGCACGCCCACACAGAAAGCCGAGGGCTCCGAGCCACATTCCGGTACGCAGATGCGTGTATTTTCGCGTCGCGATTCCGGCGATCTCGTAACAATGCTCTGACAGCGCTGCGTTGAGCGATGAATGTGTAGAAGAAACAAGGTCGCTGACGTACTCCGATCTGCGCTTGCGGCTTGCGATTGCTTTGAAATAGATAAGCCCTGTGTGCCTTCCCCCGAGGCGCGGCATCACGACGACAACGGCCATTACGTTGGAGGCACCCAGCAGCAAAAGGGACGCAACGGACGACCACTGCACAAGGTGCCATGCCGAGACAGGGGTCTTCAATCGGAGAAGTAGGCCGTTCGACAGCAAATATCCGAGAAATGCGGAATCGGTAGCGAACAGAAATCCCGCTTTTTGATCCGCAAATGTTATAGCCGACGTCAGGTATGAATGCACGAGCGACATAAACGACTGGAGCTGCTCGCATTGCCCCTTCCCCGCAGCCGACGAGGGTTCCTTCGTCGCAGGTGCGCCAGCCGTCTCACCCGATGGCTGATGGATTGTCGAATTTGCGAGTTGCACCGGCGTGGCTCCGGTGTCGGCAGCGGTGGAGCGCTGTGACGTAGACATTTTTAGAGTGCTCATTTCCAGCGTCCGGTGTATTTGTAGAACGAGTAGTGGACTCCTGAGGCTATGTAGACCCACCCCGTTTCGAGCTTCGCCAACTCCGTATATTGTTTCCAGTGGGCGGGTAGCCTCTTATAAACCTCCTCCCCTATCAAGACATCTCCGGGTGCGCCTTCGTCAAGCATCTTGCTCGCAATATTTGCCGTGGATCCGATCGCAATGAGGCCGCCGAATCTGCGAGCCGCGCCTAGTTGGGCCATTGTCACGAGCCATGGTCAATGCCCACGCGAAACTCGATGGTTTCACGTTCGAGTTCGTCAGGACGGGGTTGATGGCCTGTTGTGTGACGTACAGCATCGTGAGGGCTGCAGCGACGGAGCGCTTGCATCCGGTCTCGGGCGGATCGCCCGCATTATCCTCGAAATATGCCATCAACCCATCGCCAGTGTTTTTCTCTACTGTGCCGCCATATTCCTCACATATGCGAATCATCTCAGAGAAGTAGAGGTTCAGCACGTTTAGAAGAAGCTGCTGCTCGTCGGCGGCGCCGGAGGGCCGCCCTGAAAAGCCAGAGATATCAGTGAACAAAACCGCAGCTTGGAGTTGTCTTCCGGTACCAATTGCCAATTCATCGGGATCGGGCACCACTCGCCCAGGGACCGCGGGCGCGAGTCTACGACCGCATCCGTGCGAAGTCAAAATCCCCGCCCTGTCCCCCCAAAGAACGGAGGGACAAGGACGGGGCACCCTCGTGTTCTCCGCACGGGTGCCCCGTCCTTGTCTCTGCGGGTTTTGCGGAGACAGGGCGGGGGTTTTGACTTCCTTTCCATTTCCTAATCCCGGAATGATCTGCGAGTTTATTTCCGTGTCACAACTGTGAGTCATTCAGTGAGGCATACGATTATCCGGTATGCCTTGGGGTCTTAAACGATTTCAGGAAGCGCGGTGTCTGCACTCTCTTACGTTCAGCTGCTATCGGCGCGCGCCTCGCCTGGAGGCACCGCGATCGCGTGACATCTTCGAGCAAACTCTGGAGCGGGCGCGCAAGTGGTACGGGTTCTATATCGCTGGATATGTGGTCATGCCTGAGCCTGTTCATTTGCTTGTCACCGAACCGGAGCGAGCGAAACTTTCGCTGGCGCTGCAGATGCTGAAGCAGAATGTTGCGCGGGAGCTACGCGAAGTTGAGGGCGGATCTTTTTGGCAGGCCCGTTACTATGACTTCAACGTCTGGACCGAGGCTAAGCGCATTGAGAAGCTGAGATACATTCATCGTAATCCGGTGAGTCGGGGATTGGTGTCGAGTCCAGAGCTGTGGGCTTGGAGCAGCTTTCGTCGTTCCTCAGCGGCTGAAGCCGGGTTGATTTCTTTGGGGGCTTTACGGCGCGGCTTGAAGCCCGCGCCCTTTCAACACTCCTTTTCGGCACGGACCCGTGCTATTCCCGGCCTCGCTCGTGCGCTCGTCGATGAGGATCGTTACTGGCGCGTAGGAGCCGGCGTCCGGCACATGCTGAACCATCGCGCTCATGGTGACCGGATTGCCTACGATGAAGCGCACACTCTGAGGGGCTCCGGCGCCGTTTCGCTTGCGCAGGACTGCGCCGAGGTCGAGGCGCATGAACTCTATCAATTCGGTGGGACCAGTCGCTTCGCGGACGATCTTTTCGACATCCGCAAATGTTTTTGCGGCGGCGACATTCTTTCCAAACGTACTCATCTGCGGATGGCCGATAGACGCCTCGAACGCGGCGACGACATCATGGAACTTTTTGGAAGAAGTTAGGCTGAATCGTTGCACCTTGATTTCCTTCGTTGGCATACTCCACCTCCATTTCGTCCTTGACTTCGAAGCTCGCTTCCTCGTGGCCATAAATTGTCACATAAGTGGCCAAAATGGGACAGACTTGACGCGCTCGTTCTGCCACACTTGCAGCCATGTCTAGTCAAACGATTGCCGAATACCTCGAGGAAGAGCGCCAAAAAGCTACTGAGACTCAAGTGCGGACGGAAGCGGAGGCTGCGCGCATCCAGCCGCTGCAGCACGGCCACCATCGCATGGCGAAACAGTCCAAGCTGGAATCGCTGGCTCCGGTCAAAGCCCCAACCAAGAAGAAAAAGAAGAAGAAGACCATCGCGGCAACTCGCAAGAAGCCACGCACTGCGGGAAAAAAGACAACGAAAATCCGCAAGAGGGCGTGACTTAGATGTGTTTGTCGCAAATCGAATGCGACTGAGGGAGCGCAGTTTCGGAAACGAGGCTGCAGTTCACATTCAGGCTATCTACCCTGTTCGCCTGATGGCTTAGGAGCGATACATACGTAGGATTGACGGGTGGGGTGGCCTCAAATGCATTTCACAGAAAATCCGCAACTAGAAACTTTAGGAGGAACTTATGAATAAAGATCAAGTGACAGGCAAGGTCGATCAGGCAGTGGGCAAAGTGCAGCAGAGCGTCGGAGAAAGTGTTGGCAGCGACAAGCTCGCCAACAAAGGTGTGGTCAACCAGGTGAAAGGCGCAGTGACGGAAACCTGGGGCGATGCGAAGAACGCTGCGAAGCAGATCCACGAATCGCACAAGGAGGCCGCATCTGAGAAGGTTGCGCAGAAGCGGGAGAACATCAGTCAGTCGGTGGATGACACGAAAGAGAAGGCCAAGGGCAAGATCGAGGAATTCAAAGAGCGCCACACCGCATGAGGTTTGACGCGGAAGGTGAATAACCGAATCAGCCGTTTCCCAATGGCACCGCCTGAGTTGCCGCCATATCCGGATCAAGTCGATGTAACATCGTCTTTGCCGGTGTTCGGCAAACGGGGGATGGTGAATAGTGGCGGTGACCTTCGAAGTCGCGCGGCGGATGGCAGTGGAACTGGATCGCGCGGAAGAAGGCTCGTCCTACGGCACGCCGGGGTTCAAGGTGGGCGGAGTTCTGTTCGCGCGGCTGCATCAGAATCTCGATGCGCTCGTGGTGCGAATGGATTTTGAGCAGCGCGCCGCGCTGATGGAGGCCGATCCTGAAACCTACTTCATCACGGACCACTATTTGAATTACGAGTGGGTGCTGGTGCGACTGAATCGCGTCGATCCCGACGCTTTGCGGGATCTGCTGCGCGGGGCGTGGCGATCGGCTGCGTTGGACAAGAAAGAACGGAAGCGGACTGCGGCGCGGCGACGGCCTCCGGGGCGGTGAGCGCTCCTTCCTTCTAGCGGTCGAGGAAGCGGGTGCGATCCTGGTCACGGGGCAGCGGGCAGACTTCGGAGCGTCCGAAGATGCGGTAACGGTTGCGAGCTACGACGCCGTACGCCGCGTCGCGGAGGAATTTGGGGATGAGTTGGATGAAGAATGCGGCGAAGCGCCAGAGGCCTGGGGGTTGCTTCAGGACGAAGACGACAGCGTCGGAGCGGGAGAGCAGGCATTCGTTTCGCAGTTCATAGCTGAGGGCGATATAGACCGTGTCCAGATCGTTGGGTTTGGCGCCGTGACGGGCAAGGATGCGCGCGGCGAGAGGACTCTGCAGCGAGGCGAATCGGAAGACGTCGCTGCGATCACGGCGAAGAATAAGTTGGACGAGCCGGTTACAGAGCCCGCAGACGCCGTCGTAGAGCAGGATGGGGCAGGACATTTGTTCGAAACATGGCTCTACTTCGTTCCAGACGCCGGGGGCTGCGGCCCGGCGTAGTAGCCGCTCTTGGTGCGCACCACCAGTTTGCCGTGGCCTTTTTTGGCCTCGACGCGAATCGCCCGGAAGCCGCCGCTCGCTCTGGGATTCGTTGGTTTGTAGCCGATGGTGTACTGATTGCGGATGTCGTGCGCGACTTGCCGGCTGATCTCAGCCACTTGATCGAGAGTCGACGGAAAAAACGCAATCCCACCGGTCCGTTGCGCGATGATCTCGAGCGCCCGCCGGGCTCGCTTAGGATGCTCTTCATCCCCCAGAATTCCGATCGCATACACCGATGGACCGCTCTCCTCCTGCAACTGCTTCACCGCATCTTCCAGACTTTCGCGGCTGGCGGTGTCTTCTCCGTCGGTCACCACGAACAACACTTTCCGCTCCAGCTTGGCATCGCGCTTGAGATGCTCGGCTGAGGCCACGAGGGCGTCGCGCAGCGCCGTCCCACCGCGAGCGTCAATCTTCTCCAGCGCCTCTTTCAACTTCAGCAGGTCGTTGGTGAAATCCTGGTCGAGATAGTATTCGTCATTGAAATTGACCACGAACACTTCGTCCTGCGGATTGCTGGACCGCACCAGGTTCAACGCCGCCTGGTTCACCTTGGCGCGCTTTTCCCGCATCGAACCGGAATTGTCGATCACGATTCCCATCGACACGGGAATGTCTTCATGGTGGAACGAAATAATACTCTGCGGCTTGCCATCCTCGAACACGGTAAAGGCATTGCGATCGAGGTCGGTGACGATGTGCTGCTTGTCGTCGACCACCGTGGCATGAAGCAGGACTTCATCTACATCCTTGCGGATGACGTAGGTTCCATTTTCGTTAGGAGATTGCTGGGGACTCGAAGCGGCAGGCGGCGCAGGAGCCGCGCCGGATTGGGACTGCGTTTGCGACGGGGCAGAAGCAGACTGAAGCTGAGCAGGTTTTGATTCCGAGTGCCCGGCAGCGTAGTGCGCCAGCAGAGCGACCGCGGCCCCGGCCCAGATCGCATGCCTCAGGGAAAAGAAGATGGTCGCGGCCCACTCATTCTTCGGGAGCGTAGTATCCGGTCCTGGCATACACTCGGAGCGGCGGCAATCCTTTCGGCGGCAGTAACTTCACCTTAATCTTACGCCATTTGCCGTCTCGCACTCCTTTGCTAGGACGATATCCGAGCACATATTGGTTGCGCAGTTCGATGCCGATTTTGGTGGCCACGTCGGCCAGGTCGTTTGGGTTCTGGACGGTAAACGCCCGACCGCCCGTCAGTTCCGCGATTTCGCCCAGTAGTTGCGGGCCCAGTTGTTCTTCCTGGCTTTGAAAATACCGGTCGTAAATGCCGATGGCATATATCATTACGTCCGCTTCCTTCACCAGAGCCTTAATCTCGTTCTCGGTGTAGCGGCTGTGATTGTCGCCGCCATCGGAGATGATGAGGAGCGCCTTCTTCGGGAACTTCGCCTCCCTCATCTTGCTTATGCCCATGTAAATCGCATCCAGCAGCGCGGTGCGCCTTCGCGGGAAGGTATCGACCAGCTTGTTCTGGATCTCATCCACCGAACTGGTGAAGTCGTTGACCACTTCGGGCTCGTCCGAGAAAGTGACCATGAAGAATTCATCTTGTGGGTTGGCGGTCCTGAAAAACTCCACGACCGCGTCTTTGGCCCGGTCCATTTTGCTGCTCATGCTTCCGCTGGAATCGAAGATCACGCCCAGGGAAACTGGCGCGTCTTCACTGGAGAAGGACTTGATGTCCTCCTTCGAGCTGCCTTCGAAGAGCTGGAAGTTTTCCTTATCCAGACCGGTGACCAGGCGGTTCATAGGATCGGTGATGGTTACCGGCACCAGCACCAGGTCCACGGCGACTTTCAGCGGACGTACGTGCGTGTTCAGGGACGCGGGAACCACGCTGCCTTTCGCGATTTCATCCGTCTTCGTTTTGTTCGCGTCGTGCGGCGTAGTTTCGCGAGGCTGGACGTGCACGTCGTTCACATCCGTCTGTCCCACGGCAGGCGCCGACAACGCGCAAGCTGCGCCGAGGGTCAGCAGCATGATGCCGATCCGGGGCGAGGTTGTACGCAGGAGTGCACAACTTGGCTTCCAGGATGAAAGTAGGCAGGACTTCTCGACGAGATTCCGAAACAGGGCCCGAGCTAGTGTCTTAAGGCGGAGCGCCATAAGCACCTCAATTTCCCGCGATAGTATCACAGCTTTGCGAAAACGACCTCGGTTTTTTTGTCAAATGTTTGTGAAATTCTGAAACGGGCCGCTGGGCGGACCATTTCGGGCGATTCATTCCAAATCCTGTATACGCAAACCGGGAGAGGCTGCAATATATTGCTACAATCAGAAGTTTCCATGGCTAACATTTACCCTTTTCGCGCATTTCGTTACGATCCGCAGCGGGTCTCTCCGGCTCAGGTGGTGACCCAACCTTATGACAAGATTACTCCCGCGCTGCAGGATCACTATTACGCGGCCAGCCCGAATAACCTGGTCCGCATCATCCTTGGCCGACGGGAAGAGAATGACAATCCAGCAAACAATGTATATTCCCGCGCCGCAGCCCACTTTCGCGACTGGCGGCAACAAGGCATCCTGCGTCAGGATTCGCTACCTTCCCTCTATGCATACTCTCAGCGTTTTAGACTTCCCGGTTCATCGAAAGATGGTTCATCCAAGGAAGGTTCGACGAAAGAACTGGAGCGACGCGGCTTCATCGGGTTGGGCCGCATCGAGGATTACTCCGCGGGTGTAATCTTTCGCCACGAACAAACTCTGGCCAAGCCCAAGGCCGACCGCCTCGACCTGCTCCGTGCCACCCGCGCCCATTTCGGCCAGATATTCATGCTCTACGAGGACTCGGCGCAGATTGAATCTCTGCTTGCTACCGCTGCCGATCCTGGCATTTCAGTTCCCGATCTTCAGGTAGAAGACGAGAACGGCGTAGTTCATCGCGTGTGGCAGGTCAGCGATCCGCGGCTGATCCATTCGGTCCAAAGCGCGATGAGCGATAAGAAGCTCATCATCGCCGACGGGCACCACCGCTACGAAACCGCTCTCAACTACCGCGACGAGCGCCGCGCCGCCGATTCATCCACACCGGCCGCCGGGATGGGAGGGTCACCGTACGAATTCGTAATGATGACGTTCATCAACCTCAACAGTCCGGGGCTGGTCATTTTGCCGACGCATCGGCTCGTGCACAGCCTGGACTCTTTTTCAGAAACGGACTTTCGCAGTTCAGCCCGCGCATTCTTCGACGTTGACGAGGTCGACGCATCCCTCGATGCGGCACGCGCCACCGCAATCCTGCGTGAGTCTGGCCGATGTGGGACCACTATTCTCGCGGTCACCGCCAACCGGGCTTTTCTGTTGCACCATCCAAATCCGAACGTTCCGGAAGTTTTCGGAGGCCTATCCATCAGCCAACAGGCGCTCGACGTGGTGCAACTGCACAAATGCTTGCTGGAAAAAGTGTTGCACCTATCGGAAGAATCCATTCGCAACCAGCAGAATCTTTCTTATGTGCGCGACGCCGCCGAAGCTTTGTCACAAGTGCGCGGATCTCGCGCCAACATCGCTTTCCTTATGAATCCGTGCCGCATCGCGCAAGTTCGTGATATTGCGTTCGCCGGAGAAGTCATGCCCCAGAAATCCACCGACTTCTATCCCAAGCTGCTCAGCGGATTGGCAATCTATGCGCTCGACTAGGCGCTCGAATCGAAGCCGGGTTAGCGGGCATTCGATTCGCGCGCTTTCGATTCGCGTATCCATAAGCGTTGGAGTCTCCGCCGGCGTGCTCTTGTTCTGCGCCACGCTGCTGCCCTCCGCGGCAGCTCCCGAGAAACATGTTTTCATCTACTCCTCCGCCGCCAACTATTCCCTGCCCATCGTGCGGCGTGAGGGCCACGACTACATCGGCTTGCTGGAATTACTCGATCCCCTGGGCAAGGTCAGCGCAAAATCCGAACCGCCGCGCTGGCGCCTGCACTACAACAACATCCTCGGAGACTTTACCGCCGGAAAAAGCCGCGCCCTCATCCAGGGACGCGACATCGACCTTTCCGGAAGATTCCTGCTGGAGAACGGACGCGGTCTCGTCCCGCTCGCCTGTCTCAATTCCCTGCTGCCCCGTTTTCTAGGAGGGCCGGCAACGTTGCACGAGGAGTCAGGCCGACTTTTCATCGGCAACATCGCCACCCACTTCACCGCTGCCGTTTTGCCGGACGATGCTTCACGCCTCGTGTTTCGCTTCACCGCGCCCGTTAGTCCGTCGATCGCCAGCGAACCGGGCAAACTGCGCATGACCTTCAATCGCGAACCGGTGACTGCGCCGGCTTCTTCCACGCTTACCTTCGGGAGCAAAACCATTCCCTCCGCCACGTATTCGGAAAGTAATGGCGCCGCCGAAATCACTGTGACCAGCACGCTGCCACTACTGGCCAGTTTCAGCGCGGATGGCCGAACCGTTACTCTCGCTCCGGCAAGGGCTCAATCAGCGGCAACCACAACCGGCGCGGCGGGTTCGGGAGTGACGGGACCTGCCGTGGTCGGATCTGGGGTCGCTGCATCTGGACCTGCGGCAACCATCTCTCCGGCTGCTACTCCAACGCAAGATACTTCGGCAGCGGCCCAGTCGCCTGCGGCGAATGCATCGACTTCTGTTCCGCGGCGTTACTTTGCCATCGTGGATGCCAGTCATGGCGGCAACGACCGCGGCGAAGCCCTGAGCGCGACGCTCGCCGAGAAAGACGTTACGGTCGCCTTTGCCCGCCGCCTGCGCCAGGAGCTGGAGAATCGCGGAATGTCCACACTCGTGCTGCGCGATTCCGACGCCAACCTCTCGCTCGACGAGCGCGCGTTTTTCGCAAACACGACGCACGCCGCGGTTTATATCTCGCTGCACGCCGCATCGAACGGCCACGGCGTCCGGGTCTATACGGCGCTGCTTTCCTACGGTGGCGAGGATGAGCGCGGACCGTTCCGCTCCTGGACCACCGCGCAGCAGTCCTCCATTCCACTCAGTCAGGCCGCGGCCGCAAGCGTGGCTGCGGAATTGAGGAAGCAACGCGTCAGCGTCCGTATTCTGACCGCGCCGCTGCGCCCACTGAATAACATTGTCACCGCTGCGATCGCGGTTGAGGTTGCTCCGCCCGCATCCGATCTTTATCAACTGACTTCGCCGGACTATCAGCAACTCATTGCCGGCGCCGTGGCGAATGGAATCGCCGCTATTCGCACGCAGCTCGGGGCCGCGCCGTGATGGGAAAACAATGATTCGAGAAACCCTAATTCCACGTTCTTTTTTTATTGCACTCGCCGTGTTGCTGCTCGCCGTGCTGGGGATGAGCCTCTACGCCTGGCGCATGCGCGGACACGCCGCCGGGCCCACCGCCTCCGGCGACACGCGTCCCGTGGTGCCGCCCGTCGCCGGGCCTACCGAACGGGTGACCTTATTTGTTGCATATGATGACGTCGGCGTGCTGCACGCGCAATCGGCTCAAATTCCGCTGCCTTCGGTCCGCCAGCAACGCGCCGAGGAATTGCTGCGCGCTCTGCTGGGGCTGTATTTGGACAAGTCTTCGCCACACCCGCTACCCCAGGGCTCCGACATTCGCAGCGTCTACCTGGTCGATCCCGGACTGGCCGTCATCGACATGAACGCGGCTTTCGCCGACGGGCACCGCTCCGGCGTTCTATCTGAAGAACTAACCGTCGCATCTCTGATCCAGACGCTGTCGGCGAATATTCCAGGGATTCTGAGAGTGAAGATTCTTGTGGAAGGCAAGGAACGCGAAACCCTTGCTGGCCATGCCGACTTGTCCAGCTTTTATGACGTCTCCGCCGTGAATCAGTTAACCTCGCAGCTTCAGTCGATGCAGTAGCCTTCCGCGATCGTCGACAAGCAGAAAGGTGTTTGTCGGAGCCCCGGGGTGTACAATCTGTGGCGTTGGAGTCCACAGGGAGATTCCGGATAAGTACCTGCCTGTATTTTCCGAGTTGGTCGCCTGCCTAACCCGTCAGGGAGAATTCATGAAAAACTGCATCCGGTATGCTTTTGTCTTTACTCTCGGTCTCACGCTCGCTGCCAATGCGTGGGCTCAGTGGTCGTCCGATCCTTCAAAGAACCTCGCATTGGCGGACAAAGTTGGCTCCGACCAGGTGCAGCCGAAGGTAAAGCCCTTGCCCGATGGCGGATGGTATGTGAGCTGGTTTGCGCCGCCGGTTGGCTACAGCGTCTATCTGCAACGGCTTAGCCCTAGCGGTGTGCAGCAGTTTCGGCACGACGGTTTGAAAGTCGCCGCCTTGACCAACAGCTCCACCGAAGATTACGGACTTGATATCGACACGAAGGGCAACGCATTGCTCGCGTTCCTGGACACTCGTGAAGGGTCGGATCAGCAGGTTACCGCGGCCAAGATAAGCGCAGCGGGGAAGGCTCTGTGGGGAAAGCTGGGGGTGCAACTTACGAAGGGATCCGCTCATTCCAATGCGGCGCCAAAAATCGCCGGCACTAGCGACGGCGGAATCGTGGTGGCGTGGACCAGCGACAGTAACACGGTGCTCCAGAAACTCGACGTCAACGGAAAGGCACAGTGGGGCAAAGGAGTTGTGCTTAGCGAGGCGGCCTCCGACTACTCGCTCGCTGACCTGCACGCGGCGGAGAACGGGTCTGTCATTGTTTCGTGGGTGCGCAACCAGGGTTTTGGAAGCGATAGTCAGCTTCGCGCGAACAAGGTCTCAGCTACGGGAAAGCTTTTGTGGGGAGCCAAGCACGTAGCGATTTTCGATACCGGCTCCCTCCAGTTTGGCAATTTCCCATATTTTGTGCCGGATGGAAAAGGCGGAGCGGTCTTCGCGTGGTATACGAGCAGTCCGGCTTTGCAGTGCTTTGCGCAGCACATTTTGGCTGACGGCAGCGAGGCTTTCCGGCACAACGGCGCGCTTGCCTCGACCAACACGACGGATGTGCGGGTTGATCCGGCGGCATCCTACCGTGCCGCGACCGACGAAGTATTTCTTGTCTGGACCGAAGAAGACGCTAACCAGGTCATGAATGGGATCTATGCGCAGAAGTTCGGCCCCAAGGGTGGACGAAGCTGGGGACAGACCGGGTTAGTGATCGTGCCTCTGGGAGCGGATTCGCAGATCCTGCCCAGCAACGTGCAAGTCGGAGACGGCGCGTTAATGTACTGGATCGACATGCAGGGTTTTGGAAACGCGACGATTCAGGCCGCGCGCCTTCACGGAGACGGTACGAACAAATGTGCGCAGTTTCCGGTATCTACGGCGATGTCAAACAAGGGAAGACCGGTAGCCGGCATCGCTACTTCTTCCGGACTGTCGGCGCTGGCGTTCGAGGATGACCGCATCGGCAACAATGGCATCTACATTCAGAATGTGAACCGCGATTGCTCGCTCGGCCAAGAGTAATCTCCCCGTTTCGTCAAGATGTTTCGTTGACTGGCGGATACAATCTTCGGAAATTCACGGTTGGATCGTCGCCGAAGTGGAGAGCGCGCCGGCAGCCGGAGCCAGGTCCCCTCCGCAGTAGGGGCAGAACTTGTCGCCCGGGTCGATGCTGCGCTGGCAGTGTGGGCAGACAGGCCGCAGGCGGCTGCGGCAGCGGGGACAGAAGCTGAAGGCCGGGTCGACTTCGGCATCGCATTGCGGACAGTGCGCGGCGAGCGGCTTACGCAAGATGAAGTAGAGGACGATCCCCAACCCGTTGGGGACAAACATTGCGAGCAATGTCCACCACACGCGGCTCATGCTGCGCCGCCCCGCGTCCTGGTTGATGTAACCGATCAGCACGGCCCAGCATCCGAGTACGGCTCCCGCGAGCATCCCGAGGAGACACCGAATCGGAAGCCGGGGCGCGTGGGGATCCATCTTCACGAGGGTCACAAAGAGCACGGAGACCGTCACGAAGACCGCTGTGAATAAGTAGAAGGCCCAGGGCGCAAGGACGCGGATTTCGTCTTTGGATCGCGCGGATGTTTGATTGCTGGCTGTCATAAATCTCCTGATTCGTCTATTAATCCTTGTTCCAATTAGCCACGGTAAGAACCAAGCTGATGCGCCAGGTGCTTATCCTTGGCCAGCAGCACGATTCCCGCCACCAGAGCCGGCAGCACGCAGAATACGAGGAAAGCCACTTGCCAGACCGATGAAGGCAATTGTGCCCACGCGCCCAACCACTCGAAGCCACGCCACAGAGCGACAGTGCTGAGTAGCGCGAACAGGGTCACCGCCGTACAGCTAACCAAAACCAGCCACATGCGTTCCCGATGGCGCTGCAATTCCAGGGCGCGGCGGCGCACCCTCATCTGTGTCGTCGAGACCAGGCTGCGCTCGGCTGCGATTGGAATTGCGCGCAACCGATGGATCGCCTCCGAGGCGTTCTCGGCGAAGACGCGACATGAGGCACAAGCTTCCACGTGCGCTGCCAGCCATATTTGATCTGCGGCGGAAAGCCGCTCCGGACCGGCTAATGCAATCAGGCTTCGCGCCCGTTCGTGCGCGTCGTTGTTCTTACTAATTTTCACAGCGGCGCTCCTTTTACCCACGGTTCGAGCGCGCTCAGACCGCGGTAGATTCTGGACTTCACAGTTCCCAAGGGCACGCGCGCCACGCTCGCGATCTCTTCGAGCGACATACCTTCCTGAAAGCGAAGCACGAGCGCTTCCCGGTATTCCGCGGGAAGATGCTCCATACCCGCGGCAATGTGCTCGTTTTGTTCGCGCTGCAGAGTCCGATCAAAAGCCGAGGCCGCTCCGGTGGCAGGCACATCGAAGGGCACATCGTTATTGTCGTCGTCATGCATCAAGCCGTCGAGGCTGGCGGGCTGCCTGCGGCGCATGTGATCGATTGCCAGGTTTCGCGCAACGGAGAACAGCCAGGTGCTGAATAAGTATTTGTCGTTGAACTGGTGCCCGCGTTCGAGCACGCGGATCCAGGTTTCCTGGAAGAGGTCCTCCGCCAATTCGCGGCGTCCGGTCAAGTGCACGAGGTAGCGCAGAAGGCGATGCTGGTATTGCTCGATGAGCCGGTCAAGCAGGTCGGGATCTCGCCGTCGAAGTCCACGCGCGATCTCGGTGCGCTCTTGCGTCATCGAGCTTTCGAAATAGAATGCAGCCGCGTTCATACTACTGTTAGATACGCGAGTGGAGGGAGAAAAGACGCATGGGGTCAAGAGCAAGGCAGTAAGCGTTCTAAGTTATTGAAAGGAAATGGGCCCAAAGCGGGCCAATCTCCGCGCCCAGCCGATAGAGGATGTATTCTTTTTGAGCACTCTAATCCTGTGATACCCTGCCCCGGAAACGAGGTGAACATGCGCGCTCCTATTCCGGCGGTTAGGTTTGCACTGCTAGCCGTCCTTATTTCTTATGCGGCAATTCTGTCTGCGCAGCAGGCGGGGGCATTGCCCGCGCCTAAGGAAGGCGACTACGTTTCTCGCGATTTCCATTTCACATCTGGCGAGACGCTGCCTGAGTTGCGCATCCACTACGCGACCTTTGGGACTCCGGTGCGCGACGCGCACGGCAGAGTCACGAATGCCGTGATGCTGTTACACGGCACTACAGGTTCGGGCAGGCAGTTTCTGGCGCCACAGTTCGCGGGCGTGCTATTTGGCCCGGGACAGCTTCTTGATGTCACGCGTTATTACATCATTCTGGTGGATAACATCGGCCACGGAAAATCCAGCAAGCCGAGCGATGGCATGCACGCGCATTTTCCGCAGTACGATTATGACGACATGGTTCGATCGCAGCGCGAGTTATTGGAAAAAGGACTGGGCGTGAACCACCTGCGCCTGATTTTAGGTACATCGATGGGCTGCATGCATTCCTGGGTTTGGGGCGAAACTTATCCCGACTTCATGGACGCACTCATGCCCCTGGCTTGCCAGCCGGTCGAGATTGCGGGGCGGAATCGAATCTGGCGCAAGCTGGTAATCGACGGCATCCGCGACGATCCGGACTGGAAAAATGGCGACTATACTGCACAGCCTTGGAGCGGGTTGGAAATTGGCGCAGGTATCTTCTATGTTGCCGGGAGCGCGCCTCTGCAGATGCAGAAGAACTTGCCTACGCGCGACGCGGCCGATGCGGCGATTCGGGACTTCGTGAAGAAGTTTGCTGCGGACCATGACGCCAACGACCTGCTCTACGCAGTGAATGCGTCGCGGAACTATGATCCCTCCCCGCAGCTTGAGAAAATCAGTGTGCCTGTGATGTTTGTGAATTCAGCCGACGATTTCATCAATCCTCCGGAACTCGGAATTGCCGAGCGTAAAATCAAACGGGTGAAGAAAGGCCGTTTCGTGCTGATTCCGATCTCCGAGCAGACTCATGGTCACGGCACTCACACCTGGGCGGCGGTGTGGCAACCGTATCTGAAGGAGTTGCTGGAAGCTTCACAACATTGAGGCGAGAGAGAGAGCGGCGTCATTCCAGCATAGATGGAGATAAGTTCTGTTCTACTCCACTTTCTCCGCGACCCAGCGCGAAACCGCGGTCACCAATTTTCCCGGGGCGAAACGCACTGACTCCGCCACCAGCCAATTCTGCATGCCCGAGATGACGAGCGTCCGGCCAGTCATCAATCCGCGATAGCCGTCGCGGGCAACAGCTTCCGCGCTCATCGGCCGCAGTTTCTTGAACAGGCGCGAGTTCTCCATATTCGCCCGCTTCTGAAAATTCGTATCCGTCGCTCCGGGACAGAAACAGTTCACCGCTACGCCCGAACCGGCTACTTCATTGGCCAGCGCCTCCGAAAACGAAAGCACATAAGCCTTGGTCGCGTAATACACGGCCATCCGCGGCCTCGGCTGAAATGCCGCAGTGGATGCGACGTTCATGACCTTGCCCTTGCGACGAGCCAGCATCGCCGGAAGGAACAGCCGGGTGAGATGCGTGAGCGCTGTGATGTTGAGATGAATCTGTCCCAGGATTTCATCCTCCGGCACCGAGGCGAACTCGCCGAAGGTGCCGAAGCCGGCGTTGTTCACCAGCACGTCAATCGCAATCGCTTCGCGCTGCAACTGATCGAACAGAAACTTGGAGGTGGGCGCCGCAGCCAGATCAAGCGCAAAAGTTTTCACCGCACCCCCGGACTGCTCTTGCAGCTCTGCAGCGACCTGGTTCAGCTTGTCCGAGCTGCGAGCGACCAGCACGAGTTTGTAATGGTCGCGAGCGAATAGTTTGGCGAGTTCATATCCGATGCCGCCGGAGGCGCCGGTGATGAGAGCGGTCTGAGGGTTTGAGTCCACGAGGTCTCCTGAAGAATCCTAACCGTAGCTCACCTGGGGAAAACCTCAAAACGAAAAAGAGCGCGGGCAATTCGCCCGCGCCCACATTGACAATTAAGCTTACGCAAGAACCGGCTCTACTCCATAGATCGAGTACCAGGAAGTTGCTGCCTTCAGCTTGCCGTTCACGTTATTGATGTTCTTCACCCCTTCGGTCTCGAGCCACGCGCGGAACGCCGCTGCGCCCTGCTTGGCATAGATCGGAATGCCGTCTTTCCACGTTGCGCGTCCGCACAACACGCCGTTGAACTTCACTCCGGATTCTCCGGCCAACTCGAGCGTTTCGCTGAATTCCGCGTTGCTCACGCCCGCCGAAAGATAAATGAACGGCTTGGTCGCAACGTTCGCCGCCCTGTGGAAGAAGTCAATCGCTTCTTTCTTCGTGTAAGCTCTCTGTCCGCCGAAGCATTTCGCACCTTCGACGAACTTCATGTTTACCGGCACTTCCACTTTCAGCACGTCTACGCCGTAACGGTCTTTGCTGAATTCGCGCATGCTCTCGGTGACGATCTGCGGTTTCTTCTTGGCATAGTCCAAACCTTTCTCGTCCGCGCCTTCTTCGTAGCCGACAAATTCCAGAAAGTATGGGATGTCGTTGGCGCGGCACTCGTCGCCAATGCGCTCCACCCAGGCGTGCTTTTTGTCATTCACTTCCTTAGGGTCGAACGGCGAGTAGTAGAGCAGAATCTTCACGCAGTCCGCCCCGGCTTCTTTCAGACGCCGCGCCGACCAGTGATCGAGCAGATCGCCCAAACGTCCCGGACCCGTCTTGTCGTATCCAGTCTTCTCATAAGCCAGCAATAGCCCGGCGTTTTTGGCGCGGCGTTTGGAGGCCGGCAGCCCCCACTCCGGATCCAGCAGGATGGCGCTGGCATGCGGGGTCAGAACCTCGGTGACCAGCGTCTTGAATTCTTCCATCATGGCGTCGCTGACTTCGCCGCCTTTTTCCTTGCCTAGCGATTTCTGCAGCGATCCGCGCTGATCCATCGCAGCCGCGGCGATTACGCCGCGGTCATTCGAGACTTTTTTGAGACCCGCAAGTTTGCCAGGGGTAAGCTTCATCGATTCCTCCGGGAGTGAAAAAAGATGAGTGCCTGAAACAGCCAATTGTAAACCAAGCGGCTTGCGAACTCTCTAGTGCCTAGTTCCTGGTACCAAGTACCTAGAAAAAAACGCCGGCGGAATTGTTTGCCAAGAAGGGATTGCCCGGTACTGGGTACTAGTGGCCTGTCGCAGTGAGTTCGTTACTGCGGACGCGGCGGGTGGGGTCGGAGTATTTCCACTGGATGGGCCGAGCATGGGCAGAGTAGGCATTGATGTAACGGCGGAGTTTGCGAGCCA
>Ga0182024_10011995_pt1 | contig 17240 bp, 12 predicted proteins | sample P32metaG_FD_120480 | JGI IMG/M metagenome (GOLD analysis project Ga0182024, IMG submission 120480) | Permafrost microbial communities from Stordalen Mire, Sweden - P3-2 metaG (Illumina Assembly) | ecosystem: Environmental > Terrestrial > Soil > Wetlands > Permafrost | place: Sweden: Stordalen...
CGTTAAATCTGCTCAAGAGTGAGAAAAGCCTCAAAATCGGCATCAAGGGCAAACGCCTCAACGCCGGGTGGGACCATGATTATCTCTTGCGACTTATCAACCAGTGAAGATGCGATGGCCCTGACTGGATCCCTGGTTGCTAAGGATGCTGACCGTGTTGTCACCAGCGTTGGACGTTACGATGTCGACAAAATCCGTGACTTGCCACACGACCCCGGGCACGACCGCGTTGTAAGGGGCGTCAAAGTTAGCCAACGCCACAGAGGTCGGATGGGGTCCGACGGAAAAAGTCTCGGCCGGCGCAAATGCGCCGGCGCCTTCGCCGTATAGCACGGAAACCGTGCCGTCGGCGTAGTTGGCGGTCACGATATCCGGAATGCCGTCACCGTTCAGGTCGCCGACCGCGACGGCGTCGGGCTGGTTGCCGACCTGGTAAGTTTCAACCGTAGGCAAAAAAACTCCGCCCCGCCCCCGGAGAAGGACGCTGACGGTTCCATCCAACCGATTGGCCGTGACGATGTCGGTATATCGGAATAGGGTTGTGTCGAGGTTGCCGGTCGCTATGGCGTCAGGGCCGTCTCCAACCGGCAAGACCTGCCCAGCGGTGAAATTCGTCCCCGATCCGTTGTTGTACAGAATGCTTACGGTCCCATCATTGTAATTGGCGACCGCGATATCAGGCTCTATTGAGCCATTGGGATTATTGAAGTTGGCCAAAGCCACAGCCGACGGTCCGTCACCGACAGCGTAGTCATCGACCGGACCTATAGCTCCTTCGCTGCCGAAGAAATGAACGCTGACGGTTCCGTCCCCGCGATTGGCGGCTACGAAGAAAGGTGAATCCAGTTCACTTATGGCGATGGAACTGGGATCGGCCCCGACGGGAATGGTCGCGGTGGGCGTTAAGAAACCGCTGAGCAATCGGCGCGGCTCCAGACGTTCCGCGACCGCCGCAACTGCTCGCGACAGTGCGGTATCTCTGTGAGTCCTTGACCGCATCGGAAGCAATCCTCCGATCCCACTCCGGCGCATCCCTACGCGAAATGAATTCCCTTGATCTGAAGAATACGAGTATGCCGCGGAATGGACGAATTGTCAATAAATGCTGATACGTAAATGCAGGCTAATAAATGCTTAACGAAGCTGGGGGCGTACCTCGTCCATCAATTTCCGGGCCAATTCCGCGGCTTTGCGCGAAGCGCCGGGGGCGGCAAGCGGGCGGAGCATTTCGGCCAGCGCCTGCCGCTGATGGTCCAGCATCGCGGGATGCCGCAGAAACTCGATCGCGCAATGGGCCACGCCCTCGGCCGAGCCGTACCAGGGTATGAACTCCGGGACGATGTGCTTGTCGCTGCCGCTGAGGATGTTCACCATCGCAAACGTGCGGGCGTTGATGATCCAGCGGCCCAGCAGATTCCAGAGCAGCCAACTGCCACGATAGACCACGATCATCGGAACGTTGTGGGCCGCGACATGCAGTGTCGCCGTGCCCGATACGGTCAGGCACAGGTCGCATTGGCGGACAAGCTCGTCGAAAGCGTTGGGCGTTTCGGTGAACCAGTTGGGGTCGCCGCGATGGTTTAGCTCGGAGCGAATGATCGCGTCAGTGTTCTCCGTGGTCGGGATCAGGAAGCGGGTATGCGGAAACTCATGGCGAATGATCTCTGCGGCTTCGAGCAGCGACGGAAAGTTGTTGCGGGCGATGGCCCGACGCGAGCCGGGGATCAGGCCGATCACGGGCGCGGCGGGCAAGAATTCCTTTCGCTCCGTTGCCGCGGGAGGAAGGCGGTCGAACAATGGATGACCGACAAATTTGGCGTTGACGCCGCGGCTGGAGAACCATTGCTCCTCGAACGGCAGAATGCAGGCGAGCAGATCAACGCACTCGCGCAGGCGTTTGGCCCGGCCGGGGCGGCTGGCCCAGGCCTGCGGAGCGATGTAATAGAAGACGGGTTTGCCCTCACGCCTGGCCAGGCGGGCGAAGTGATAGTTCATTGTCCATGAATCGACGCAGACGTGCAGATCGGGGGGAGTGTTCTGGTAATATTCGCGCGTCCAGGCCAGCAGCCGCCGCACTTCCACCGCGCGCAGCAAAGCACGCAGGCCCATCGCGCTGCGGCTGACCGTGTCGTGATGGATCGTGACGCCGGCCGCGCGCATGGCCGGACCGCCCAGGCCGTCGATGAGGATGTCCGGCTCCAGACTTCGCAGTTCGCGCGCGAAGTTCGCGGCGTTGGCGTCGCCGCTGACTTCGCCAACCGTGATGAAGACGCGCCGCGGCATCGGCGAAATAGTATACTCATCAGTTCAGGAGAAACTCACTTGAGCGAAACCCTCGGTCTGATCTTCGACATGGACGGCGTGCTGGTGGACAGCTACCGGACGCATCTGGCCTCATGGCAACGGGCGGCGAAGGAGAAGGGTCTGCACGTCAGCGACGAGGATTTCGCCCGCACCTTCGGCCGCACGTCGCGCGACATCATCGGGCTGCTGTGGCCGGGGAAGTTCAACGACGCGGAAGTGGCGGCGTTCGATCTGCGCAAGGAAGCGCTCTACCGCGAAATTCTCGGCGAGGATTTCCCGGAGATGGACGGAGCGGGCGATCTGATCGCGGCGCTGGACGCGGCGGGATTCCTGCTGGCGATCGGATCATCGGGTCCGCCGGAGAATGTGGATCTGGTGCGCCGCTGCGTCGGCAACGGGCGGCTGATCCGCGCGGCCGTCACCGGCGCCGAGGTGGCGCGCGGCAAACCCGATCCGCAGGTGTTTCTGCTGGCGGCGGGAAAACTGAATGTTTCGCCCGGCCGCTGCGCGGTCATCGAGGACGCGCCTGTCGGAGTCGAAGCGGCGCGGCGGGCGGGGATGCTCTCCATCGGCCTGCTCGGCACGGCGCCGAAGGAGAAGCTGGCGGCTCACGCGCACATCGTCGTGTCGTCGCTACGGCAACTCAATGCGGACCTGATTACACAGGCGATTCAAAACACCACGCGGCCATGACGAAATTCGAGCGAAGTCTTTTTCGCAAAAGCTGCGCGCTGGGGGTCGCGCTCACGGTGGCGGTGGCGGCGCTGGCGGAGGTTGGGCCGCTGCGGTCGCTGGAGCTTTATCTCGACGACGTGCGGACGAGGAACTTCCAGTATTTCATGCCCAAACCGAGCGATCAGGTCATGTACGTGGACATCGACGACGGCGCCCTGGATGTCATCGGTCGCTGGCCCTGGCCGCGCTGGAAACTGGCGCTGATGCTGGATGAGATGTACACCGCCGGGGCGAAGGTCGTCGATTTTGACGTGGTGTTGTCCGAGGCGGAGGGGCTGACGTACGTGCCGGGTCAGCCGCCGGTGGACAGCGACGCGCTGTTTGCGAAGTCCATCGGGCAATTCCGCTCCACTCCGGGCCGCGGCGTGATTCTGCCGCTGAGCATCAACATCAATTTGCAGGACAGTCAGGATCCCGAATACCTGACGGTGGTTCGCCTTTTGCGCGGCGATCTGGAGATGAGCGATGACGACGTGACCGCTCACCTCAAAGCGGCAGGGTTTTCCGACCCGCAGCAGTTGGCGAAAGTGGTGACGTTGATTCCGTCGGCGCGGGACGACGCGATGTTCCATCGCATCAAGGCGGAGTTGGACAAAGGCCGTCCGCCGGACGCCGAAGCGCTGCGCGCGGTGCTTCTGCCGCAGAGCGAAGCGTCGGGTCAGGTGACGGAATCCGTGCGGGCGCTGCGCACCGTGCTGCCGCGCGTGGAATCCTACGAGGCGATTCTGGGCTTCACGCGCCCGCTGCAGGAGGGGCTGCCGCCGCTGCTGTCGCGCGACGTGGAGCAGGACATGCCTGTCGCGAGTCTGGCTCGCGCTTCGGGTCTGACGGGATTCGTCGATTTCTGGCTGAGCGAAAACAGCAAAATCCGCACCATTCCCCTGTGGGTTCTGGATCGCGGGCGGATGGTTCCGCAAATGGCGCTGGCCATGGCGTGCGCGGAATTGGGTGTCAATCCCAAGGATTTGGAACTGTCGGCCGACCGCGTCACCATCAACTGCCCCGATGGGCGCAAGATCAACATCCCCGTCTTCACGCGGCGGGCCAACGGGCGCACCGCCGGGATGCTGATGGACATTCCCTGGTTCGGCGGCGAGGACTGGCAGACGATGTACGACTGGCCGAGCCACCAAAAGCCGACGCGGCACATGCCGATCACCAAGGTCTGGGACATCTGCGACATTGATCCGGCGATCGAGGAGAACAACCGCCAACTGCTCGAAGCGGTTTACAACGCCTACGCCGTATCCTCGCCGGAAGACGCCCAGCGCGTGCGCGACCATCCGGCGCCGTTCAACGACGCCGCCGCGTGGAACAAGATCGCACACGACACGCTGGAGAGCCTGGGGTCCGACACCGTTGATTATTACAAACAACTTCTGACCGGAAGCGGCGGCGTGGACTCCATCAAGGATCCCAAGGATCGGGAGATGGTGCTGGCGATCAAAGACCTGGGGCTGCGGCCGGCCATCAATGACGAATTGGTCGCCCAGCGCGCGGGCCTGCGCGCGGATCTGCACACGCGGTTGAACGGCAAGGCGGTGCTGATTGGCGAAGTTGCCACGGCCGGCGGGGATTTGCAGGCCACGCCGCTGGCGCAGGTCTGCCCCGGCGTTGTCGTGCACGGCGTGGTCGCCAATGCGATCCTCGATAATCTTTTCCTTTATCGCGCTCCCGCATGGGTATCGGTGGCCCTGACGCTGGTGGTGGGCGTGTTGGTGACGCTGGTCTCGGCCTACTTTCAGGGTCTCACGGCGGCGCTTCTTTCGGGCGGAATCGCCGCGGTGTTTTTGCTCATGGATTTTTTCCTCGCCTACGACTGGGGCAAGACCGAGATCGACGCCGCCGGGCCGATCACTGCCGCCGTGGTGATCTGCGCCGTCTGCACGCTGTACCACTTCATCGTCGAGAAAAAGCAGCGTGCCATGATCACCAGCCGCTTCAGCAGCTATGTCGATCCCAGCCTCGTCAACTACGTGCTGGAGCATCCGGAAAAGAAGACGCTCAAGGGCGAGCGGCGCGAGCTGTCGGTCGTATTCACCGATCTGGCCGGCTTCACGAAGATTTCGGAAATGCTCAAGGAAGAGACCGTCGGCCTTCTCAACGAGTACCTTGGCCGCATGGTTCCGGTCATCAGCGGACATCACGGGCTGGTCAACAAGTTCCTCGGCGACGGCATCATGTTCTTCTTCGGCGCTCCCGAACCTTATCCCGGCGACGCGACGCTGCACGCCTGGGCGGCCGTGCAGACCGTCGTCGAGATGCAGCAGGCCATGATCACGTTCAACGAGGAACTGGTGCGCCGGAACCTGCCGTCGCTGAAGATGCGGGCGGGCATCAGCACGGGCGAGATGATGGTCGGCGACGCCGGCAACCCGCCACAGCGCAGCGACTACACCGTTCTGGGCGATCGCGTCAATCTGGCCTCGCGCCTGGAATCGGCCAATAAATACACCGGTACGCTTACCCTCATCAGCGACCGGACCTACGAGCTGCTGGGCGACACGTTCCTTGTGCGGCCGATCGGGCGTCTGCAAGTCGTCGGCAAGAACGAGTGGGTGATGACCTATGAGCCGCTGGCCCCGATGGAAAAGGCGACCGATGAGATGCGCAGGCTGGTGGAGATAAGCACTGTGATGACCGACGCCTACGTCCACGCCCGCTTCACCCAGTGCGTCCAGGCCGCGCAGAAGCTGGAGGAGGCGTTCGGGGCCGAGACGCATGGAAAGCTCTGTGATCTATACCGCGGATTGTGCGCCGAATACCTCAAGACGCCCCCCACGGATTTTGTCGGCCAGATCAAGCTCGAATCCAAATGAGGCGCGAGAAGCCTATAGTAGTGACGTTATGATCGAATCACCCATTGCCGAAGACGAAACCCAGCGCCTTGCCGAACTGGACAAGCTGGAACTGATGTACAGGCCGCCGGAAGAGGTGTTTGACCGCATCACCACCCAGCTTGCCGAAATTTTCGGCGCTCAGGCGGCCATGCTCAACCTCATCGACCGCGACAATCAGTTCGTCAAAAGCTCCGCGGGCATCCCCGAAGAAATGCTGGGCAATCGCGTCATCCCCCGCTGCCAGAGCCTTTGCGGGCACGTCGTGGGGAACAATCACGAACTGATCGTCGAAGACCTCTCCCTGGACGAGCGCTTCCGCGACATGCCGGCGGTGAGGGAAAAGGGCCTGCGCTTCTACGCCGGCGCCCCGCTGCGGGCCGACAACGGCCAGCCGATCGGCAGCCTCTGCATCGTCGATACCGTGCCGCACACGGTCAGCCAGCGCGAGCGAAAACTGCTGAAGCTGGTGGCCGAGGAAGTGATGACGGAAGTGAAGCTGCGGAAGGTCTCGCGTGAGCTTTTTGAGCGCACCCGCGCGATGCAGCGCGACCTGGGCGCCGCCCGCGCCGTGCAGCGATTCCTGCTCCCGCCGCAGCGCCAGGTGGGCAACGGGTTCGCCTTGTGGCACTACTACCATCCCTTCGACGCGATCGGCGGAGACTTTCTGGACGCGCAAATCCGCCCCGACGGATCGCTGGCCACAGTTCTGGCCGACGTGAGCGGGCACGGAGCGTCGGCGGCGCTGACCAGCGCGATGGTCAAGACCATCTTTCAAAACACCGCCGCGACCGCCACCGGGCCGGCGCAGCTCCTCTCCTCGATCCAGCGCGGCCTTGGCGCCTCCTTCGGCACGGGCCAGTTCGTCACCGCGGCGGCGGCGGTGTTCAATCCCGCCAAGCGAACCATCTGCCTGTCGTCGGCGGGGCATCCGTTTCCGATTCTCCTGCGTGAAGGCACGGCGCAGGTGATCAAGACAGCCAACAATCTTCCGCTCCTGATCGAACCGGAGCAGTTTTACACCGACCAGACGACGCTGGACTTGCGCGCCGGCGACCGGCTGCTCTGGTACACCGACGGCGCGACCGAAGCCGCCGATCCAGCCGGGCAAATGCTCGACCCCGCCGGGCTGATTCGCCTGATGCAAACCGGCGCCGCCCACGCGCCCGAGGCGTTTTTGCCCTCACTTTTCCGGGAAATCCGCGGATTCGCCGACGGACGGCTGCGCGATGACGTGGCATTGGTCTATCTGGACGTGGCATGAGCCGCACGGCGTTTCGCATGGTCGCGGTGGACGTTGACGGCACGCTCTTGTGTCCCGCCGGCACGGTGACGCCGCGCACCAAGGCGGCCGTGCGCCGGGCCGTCGATGCCGGCATCCGCGTTTGCTTCGCCACCGGCAGGAGTTGGCGCGAGTGCGATCGCATCCTAGAAGCCGTCGATCATTACGACAGCGCCGTATTCGTCACCGGCGCGATGGTCGTGGATACCAAGGCAAAACTGACTATTCATCGCCGCATGATGGGGGCGCAACTCGCCCGCGATGTGTCTCACTTTCTTCAGGAGCGCGGCCAGACGATCCTGGCGTTTCAGGATCGTGAACAGGCCGATGTGGATTACCTGGTGACAGAATCAGGTCCATTGGACCCCGCGACCACTTCGTGGATAAAAATGACCGAGTCGAAGCTGCAGCGACGCGGCGATCTGGCGGAGGCATCGGCCCACCAGCACACGGTCAGGATCAGCATCGTCTCCAGCGGCGAGAAGGTCGGCCGCTGCTACCGCGAGCTGCTCGAGACGTTCGCGTCGCGCGTCTCGTGCCATGAGGTGGTGATCCCTTCGACGAAGACGCACGTGCTGGAAGTGTTCGAGCCGAGCGTGAGCAAATGGCACGGCGTGCGGCAGGTGGCGCTGCGGCACGGGATTGCCGACGAAGAGATTGTGGCCGTCGGCGACGACGCCAACGACGTGTCGATGATCCGCGGCGCTGGCCTGGGCGTGGCGATGGGAAATGCCCGCCCCGCCGCGGTGTCAGCCGCCAAGCGGACGATCGGCCACAACAGCAAGGACGGATTCGCGGAATTCCTCGAGGAATTGGTCGCGGGCAAATGAATCACTCGTCAAAGCGCCCAAGGGATTGGCGCTCTTGGACGGCCGTCGCACATGACGTGCGCCGGCCGTTCTATTTTGCCGAATTGGGTTTGCGGATCGTTATGCTCGCCGCGTGCGCGTCCAGATGCTCAGCCTGGGCCAGGGTGATAATCGCTGGTGCATCGGCGGCCAGACCCGCGGCGTCGTAGCGCTCGATGCTCGACCGCTTGAGGAAGTCGTACACGCTCACGCCGCTGGCGAAGCGGGCGGTGGTGTTCGTCGGCAGGCAGTGGCTGGGGCCGGCGATGTAATCCCCTGCGGCAACCGGCGACCAGGGTCCGATAAAAACCGCACCGGCGCTGGTGAGGCGGGCCAGAACCGTGTCGTTGCTGCGCGTCTGCAAGCTGACGTGCTCGGCGGCGAAGCGGTTGGCCAGGGGAATCAACTCATCCATCGAGGCGCCGACGATGATCGCGCTTTGCTCCACCAGCGCCTTGGCGATGGCGGCCTGCCGCTTCAATGCGGCATACTGGGATTGAATCTGCGCGAGCACTTCGCCGGCGAGTTTCTCCGAATCGGTGAGGAGAAAGCAGCTTCCCGGATCGTGTTCGGCCTGTGCCAGCAGATCGGCGGCGACGAAATCCGCCCTGGCGGAGTCGTCGGCCAGAGTCAGAATCTCGCTGGGGCCTAAAAATCCGTCGATTCCGACGCAGCCGGCGACGATCTGCTTGGCCAACTGCACATATATATTGCCCGGTCCCAACAGTTTATCCACCGCCATGACAGTCTGCGTGCCCAGGGCCAGCGCCGCCACGGCCGCCGCGCCGCCGGCTCGGAAAACGTCGGTCAGGCCAAGCTCGTGATAGGCGGCCAAAACGATGTCGCTTTGGCCGAATTTGCTCGAAGGCGAGCATACAGCGATGCGTTTGACGCCCGCAACCTGGGCCGGCACGGCCAGCATGATGACGCTGGACGGATAAGCCGCCTTTCCGCCGGGAACAAGCAGACCGACGCTGTCGAGCGGCGTGAATCGCAGGCCGAATTCGCTGCCCCCTCGCCGCAGCGGGGCCGGTTGCGGCGGCAAAATGTGCGATTGGTACTGCCGCACCTGGCTGATCGAGCGTCGCAGAGCCTGCAATTGCTCGGCCGGCAGCCGCGCCGCGGCGGCGGCCATTTCCGCGGGCGTGATGCGCAGCCGATCAGCAGAAAAATCAGGATCGTCGAACTTTCGGGCCGAATCGACCAGTGCCGCGTCGCCGCGCCCGGCGACGTCAGCCATGATCTGGCGCACGGTTTTCACCTGCTCAGCACGCCGGCCGGTTTCCAGAATGGCATCGCGGGCGCTGACGCATAAATCGGCGAGCAACTGCTCGACGCGCTGCCGCTGGCCGGGGTCGTTAAGCCGCAGAATCGGGATCATTGCCGACGATCATAAAGCCAGCGGGCACGGCAGGCCATGCTTCCAGCAATAACATTCTTCCGCGCGCCCTCTTGCCCCCCGCCGATTAGTTGATACATTCCGCCGCGCACAGACCGCTCTGGGAAGGACGGCTTGGTGAAAGTGATTTCGCCCACTTCCCAGTTGGGATACGTTCCGCCACGAGTTGTACGGCGGACGCCTGACGGTCCAGGCGGAGCCTGACCCCAGAGGCGCAGCGTCGAATGGCGCAAGTATTTCATCCCAGCATGAACACGGTCGCCAGGGCCACAATCTTTGGCGCCGTCTTTATCGTGGGCACTCTCGGCTACATCGTGAGCGTGGTGGATCGCTCGCCGTATCAGACCGATGAGGGGATCGCCCGCAATCAGCCGGTTCCCTTCAGCCACGAGCATCACGTGCGCGGATTGGGGCTGGATTGCCGCTTCTGCCACACCTCCGTCGAAAGCTCCCACTTCGCCGGCATTCCCCCGACGAAAATCTGCATGACCTGCCACTCCAAAATCTGGACCGACGCCCCCCTGCTGGAGCCGGTGCGGGCCAGTTGGCGCGAAAACAAGCCGCTCTCCTGGACTCGCGTGCACAATCTGCCGGATTTTGTCTACTTCAATCACAGCATTCACATTGCCAAGGGCGTCGGCTGCGCGACCTGCCACGGGCCGATCGACCACATGCCCCTGACGGCCCAGTTTGCAAGTCTCCAGATGCGCTGGTGTCTGGATTGCCATCGCGATCCCGCTCAGTATTTGCGTCCCAAGGACCAGGTGTTCAACATGAACTACGAAATGCCCTCCAACCAGCATGAGATTGGCGAGGGGCTTGTGAAGACGGAGAACATCAAGGTCGGACAATTGACGAATTGTTACATTTGCCACCGCTGATGGATGTGAGCCATGGCTGAAAAATGTCCGAGTCATTCTCATCAAGCCGCTCCAGCCGATCCGGCCGGAGCGCCGGCGGCATGGTCCGACGGCAGGCGCTATTGGCGCAGCCTCGATGAGATGTCCGGCTCCAAAAAATTCTGGGACAAGGTGCACCGCGAATTTCCACGCTTCGCCAGCGTCTGGACCGACGATCTGAGCCGCCGCAGCTTCCTGAAGGTGATGGGGGCGTCGGTGGCCCTTGCCGGTTCGGCCGGCTGTTTCAAAAAGCCGGAACAGCAGATCGCCCCGTACGTGGTGCAGCCGGAGATGATGACGCCCGGCATCGCGCTGCACTTCGCCACGGCGTTGCCGATCTTCGGTTATGCCCGCGGCGTGCTGGTTCGCAGCGATGAAGGCCGTCCGACAAAAATCGAAGGCAATCCCAATCATCCGGCCAGCCTGGGGGCGACCGACGCCGTCACGCAGGCGCTGCTGCTGGAATTGTACGATCCCGACCGCTCGCAGTCCGTCATCAACGACGGTCTGGTCAGCACATGGGACAGCTTCCTGACCGAGCCGCAGACGGGCGTGTCCGGCAAGCTGGCCGATCTAAAAGCCTCCGGCGGCGCCGGGCTGGTCATCATGACCGGCACAATCACGTCGCCGACGCTGGGGGCGACGTTGGCTTCTCTGTTCCAGAATCTGCCCAAGGCGCGATGGTTCCGCCACGAGCCGGTGGGGCGCGACAACACGCGGGCCGGCGCTTCAATGGCGTTCGGCCCGGATCGCGCCAACGTGCAGGCCGTCCGCCAGTTCGATCAGGCCGACGTGATTGTCTCGCTGGACAGCAATTTCCTTCTCGACGACCCGGCCAGCCTGCGATACGCGAGGCATTTCATCGACCGCCGGCGCGTCCGTGACGATCGCCGGGCGATGAACCGGCTCTACGCCGTCGAGGCGGTTTACAGCATCACGGGATCGATGGCCGATCATCGCCTGGCGATCAAGCCGAGCCGAATCGAAGCGGTCGCCCGCGCGATCGCCCAGCAGGCCGGGCTGGCGGAAGTGGCGCAGGCGAGCGATTTGACGGCCGCCGAGAGCGCATTCGCCAAGGCGGCCGCGGCCGATCTGGCGGCGCACAGCGGCAGCGGGCTTGTCGTCGCCGGCGAAAGCCAGCCGCCCGTGGTGCACGCCCTCGCCCACGCCATCAACGACCGGCTGGGCAACGTCGGCAAGACGGTCAACTACATTGACAGCGTCGAGATCATGCCGTCCGAGCCGTGGGAATCGCTGGCCGATCTGGCCGCGGCCATGGACAGCGGTGACGTGAAGATGCTGGTGATCTTCGACGCCAATCCCTGCTACGCCAAGCCGGCGGAGGTCGATTTCGCCGCGTCGCTCAAGAAATTCTCGCTGGCTGTCGGGAGCGACGGCAAGCCGCAATATGTCACCGTGCGCCACGGCCTGTTCGAGGACGAGACCAGCCTGTTCTGCCAGTGGCATCTGCCGGCGACACACCCGCTGGAATGCTGGAACGATCTGCGGGCGTTCGACGCAACGGTGACGTTCTGCCAGCCGCTGATCAGTCCGTTGTACGACGGCCGCTCGACGCTGGAAGTGGCCAACCTGCTCTACTCGCGGCTGGTGGAACCGCCGGCCGACGCGGCGGTCAGCGGCACCGCAAACGGCTACGATTTGGTCCGCGCTTCCTGGAAGAATCAGCAGTGGAAGGCGCTGTCGGCGGCGACCGATTTCGAGATTTTCTGGGAGACCGCCCTGCACGATGGCGTGGTTCCCGGCACGGCGTTCTCGCCGCTGGGGAATGTTACGCTGGCGCCGGGGGCGCTGGGCGCGTTGCCGACTCCGGCGGGCGGCGGAATGGAGCTGGTCTTCACCCCCGATCCGCACATCCACGACGGGCGCTACTGCAACAACGGCTGGCTTCAGGAACTGCCCAAGCCGCTGAGCAAGATTTGCTGGGACAACGCGGTGTTCCTCAGCGTCGCGACGGCCCGGAAGCTGGGCGTCAACAACGATGATCTGGTGCACCTCAGCGCCGGCGGAAAGACGCTTGAAGGCCCGACGGTCGCTGTCTGGGTGCTGCCCGGTCATGCCGACGACTGCGCCACGATTTATCTCGGTTACGGCCGCACCCGCGCGGGCCGGGTCGGCAACGGCACGGGATTCAACGCCTACGCCCTGCGCACCGCGGCCGCGCCGAATTTCATGGGCAATCTGACCATCACCAAACAGGACGGCTCCTACCAACTGGTGACGACGCAGGGCAGCCAGTCGATGGAAGGGCGCGATCTGATCCGCGTCGGCAATCCCGATTACGCGTACAAATCCACCGCCAAGGATGAAGGAAGCAGCGCCGCGTCGCGCGTGTCGCTGCCGCTGATTTCGATGTATCCCGAAACACCGGGACACGATCAAGGCAAGCAGTTCGATCCGCAATGGCAGGCGTGGGGCATGGTGATCGACAACAACGCCTGCATCGGCTGCAACGCCTGCGTGGTGGCGTGCCAGGCGGAGAACAACATTCCCGTGGTCGGCAAGGAGCAGGTGGGCAAGGGCCGCGAGATGCACTGGCTGCGCATCGACACCTATTTCACCGGCGGCCTCGACGCCAACGGCGCTGTGCCGCAGGAAGTGGACAACGACGCCTACGGCGCCAGCACCAATCGCGGCGATCATCCGGGCGCGCAAGGCTCGGGTCCGGGCCATGCCGGCGACGGCGCGGCCGCGACCGACGTGCACGCCTACTTTGAGCCGATCGTCTGCATGCAGTGCGAAAAGGCGCCGTGCGAACTGGTCTGTCCCGTCGAAGCCACGCTCCACGACCAGGAGGGCCTCAACCAGATGGTCTATAACCGCTGCGTCGGCACGCGGTACTGCTCCAACAACTGCCCTTACAAGGTGCGCCGGTTCAATTTCTTCCAGTATGCCGACACCGAGACCAAGAGCCTGGCGCTGGGCCGCAATCCCGACGTGACCGTACGGACGCGCGGCGTCATGGAAAAGTGCACCTACTGCGTGCAGCGCATCAGCGCCGCAAGGATCGCGGCCAAGAAGGCCGACAAGTACGACGACGCAGGAAAACCGATCATCGAGGACGGCACCGTGGTGACGGCCTGCCAGCAGGTCTGCCCGACCAAGGCGATTGTCTTCGGCGATATTTCCGACACGTCCAGCGAAGTGCGCAAGCTGAAGGAAGAGCCGCTGAATTACATCCTGCTGGAAGAAGTGCAGGCCAGGCCGCGGACCAGTTATCTGTGGCGGCTGACGAATCCGAACCCGGAATTGGTGTGAAGAGTCAAATGGCACAGGGCCGAATGGCATAGAGCCGTATGAATCAAGACTCGAGAAAACTTTCGCCCGACAGCGTGTTGCCGATCCCGGTGGTGGATCGCACCTACACGACGGCGTCGGTCACGGACAAGATCAGCTCGATCGTCCTGACGGGCAAGACGCCCTATCAGTGGATGATCGGTTTCGGGATGGCGTTCACGCTGCTGATGGTGCTGATGATCGCGGTGGCCTATCTGTTTCTCAAGGGCGTGGGCATCTGGGGCATCGATATTCCCGTCGCCTGGGGCTTTGCCATCGTCAACTTCGTCTGGTGGATCGGCATCGGCCACGCCGGCACGCTGATCTCGGCCGTGCTGCTGCTGTTCCGCCAGGAGTGGCGCACCAGCATCAATCGCTCCGCCGAGGCCATGACGCTCTTTGCGGTGGCCTGCGCCGGTCTTTTCCCCCTGCTGCACATGGGCAGGCCGTGGTACTTCTACTGGCTGCTTCCGTATCCGAATACCATGTTGCTCTGGCCGCAATGGCGCAGCCCGCTGGTGTGGGACTGCTTCGCGGTCGGCACCTACGCCACCGTGTCGCTGCTGTTCTGGTATGTCGGCCTCATCCCCGACCTGGCGACCCTGCGCGACCGCAGCACCCATCCCGTCGGCCGCGTGATCTACGGCGCGATGGCCATGGGCTGGCGCGGCGGGGCGCTGCACTGGCATCGTTACGAAATCGCCTATCTGCTGCTCGCCGGCATCGCCACCCCGCTGGTCGTCTCCGTGCACAGCGTCGTGAGCATGGACTTCACCGGCGGCATCGTGCCGGGCTGGCACACGACGTTCTTCCCGCCCTACTTCGTCGCCGGGGCCATCTTCAGCGGCTTCGCCATGGTGATGACGCTGGCGATCCCATTGCGCTACGCCTACGGCCTGGAAGGCCTCATCACCACGCGCCACCTGGAAAACATGGCCAAGGTCATGCTCGTCACCGGCCTGATGGTTTCCTACGGCTACGCCTGCGAAGTCTTTTTCGGCTGGTACAGCGACGACAAAACCGAATGGTTCGTTTCGCTCAGCCGTTTCTTCGGCCCGTATAAAATCGTTTACTGGCTCCTGATCTTCTGCAATTTTCTCACGCCGCAGTCCTACTGGTTCCGCTGGTGCCGAAGGAACGTGCTCTGGCTGTTCATCACCAGCATCATCGTGAACGTCGGCATGTGGACCGAGCGGTTTGTCATCATCATCACCAGCCTCAACCGCGAATTCATGCCCGCGATGTGGGGCATGTATTATCCGACGATCTGGGACTGGGCCACGTACATCGGGACGATCGGCTTGTTCATGACGCTGATGTTCCTGTTCATCCGCAGCCTGCCGATGATCGCGGTGGCCGAGATGCGGCAGCTCGTCGCCGAGCCGGCGGGCGGACGCAAGGAACACGCGGAGCACCATTAGGACCGGGCTATGAGTGAAGAGAAAAAACTCTACGGCATGCTCGCTCAGTTCGGCACCCCCGAGGCGCTGATGGCGGCGGTCGAAAAGGCGCGCGCGGGTGGATACTGCAAGATGGAAGCCTATTCCCCCTATCCGATTCACGGCCTGTCCGAAGCGCTGGGCTTCCGCCGCACCAAGCTCCCCTACCTGATCTTTTTGGGCGGCATGACGGGCGCGATTCTCGGATTCGGAATGCTGTGGTCATCCGCGGCGCTGTTCTATCCGATCAACATCGCCGGGCGCCCTTACAACAGTTGGGAAGCCTTCATCCCCATCACCTTCGAGTGCATGATTCTGCTGGCCGCCTTCACCGCCGTGCTGGGAATGCTCGGCCTCAACGGCCTGCCGCAGCCGTATCATCCGCTGTTCAATTCCGCGGCCTTCGCCCACGCCAGCCGCGACAAGTTCTTTCTTTGCGTCGAAAGCATCGACCCCATCTTCAACATCCAGAGCACCCGGCAGTTTCTTGAATCACTGTCGCCCGAAGAGATCGACGAGGTGGCGCCGTGAAGGCGCGCAAAGCGATGAATGACCCGCGATCAAAACCTCGTCTGGCCCGTCTGGCGGTTCTGGCCGCGGCGGCGCTGCTGGCCATCGGCGGCGGATGCTACCGGCGCTCGGACATGGACCTTCAGCCCAAGTTCTGGAAGGTCTACCGCCCCACCGAGTTCTTCGCCGACGGAATGTCGGAGCGCCCGCTGCCCGAACACGTCGTTCCGGTCGAGGATCTGCGCACCAATCGCGAGTTCTATTTCGCCAAGGATGAAAACGGCAGGCTGATCGACCATCTTCCCGCGACCGGCCCCGACGGCAAGCCGTTCCCCAGCCAGGGCATGGCGGCTTTGCTGGAGCGCGGGCAACAGCGTTACAACATCTATTGCATCGTCTGCCACGGGCCGCTGGGCTACGGCGACGGCATGATCGTGCAGCGCGGCTTCCCCGCTCCGCCGTCGTTCCATGCGGACAAGCTGCTGCATCACGAGCCGATCGGCCACTTTTACGACGTGATCTCCAACGGCTACGGCGCGATGTACAGCTACTCCGAGCGCGTCGCGCCGCCCGATCGCTGGGCGATCGCCGCCTACATCAAGGCGCTTCAGCTCAGCCAGAATCCGACGCCGCAGAACCTCGACGAAGCCAAAACGCTGGTGCCGCCGGTTGCCGTGCCCGGCGAGTCGGGAGGCGCGCCATGAGCCATGAAACATCCAGCACGGCTTCAACGGCGGTCGGCACCGAGCAGGAGGTCCGCGCCGGGCTGACGCGCATCCAGTGGATGAGCCTGCTCGTCGGCATGGTGGCGATGGGCATCTGCGCCGCCGTCGCCGTGGCCGACCGCGCCACGCATGAGGCGTTTTATCGCGCTTATCTTTACGGATACGTCTTCTGGGTCGGACTCGCGCTGGGCAGCGGAGCCATCGCGATGATCCACAACCTCACCGCCGGCAAATGGGGCCAGGCCGCACGCCGCGTCATCGAGGCGGCCAACGGCAACATGCTCCTGATGGCCGTCCTCGGCCTGCCGCTCCTGTTTGCCATTCACACTAAACATCTCTACGGCTGGGCCGGCTTCGGCCCCAATCCGCAGCTTGGTCCGCACAAGGCGCTGTGGCTCAGTCCCGGCATGGTCACGATGCGCAGTATCATTTGCTTCGCGATCTGGCTGATCACCTCGCTGATGATCCGCACCGGGTCGCGCCGCGTCGAGGAGACCGGCCGTTTCGCCGTCGCCAAAGTCTTCGCCGGCCTGAGCGCTTTCGGCCTCATCTTCTACGTCCTGACGGCTACCAGCATGGTCGTGGACTGGCTGATGAGCATCACTCCCCATTGGTACTCCACCATGTACACCCTGATCTTCCTGATGGGGCAGGTGTTGTCGGCCTTCGCGTTCACCGTGGTGGTGCTGTCCTACCTGATCCGCTACGAGCCGGTGCACGGCAAAATCTCCAAGGACCAGCTCAACGACCTCGGCAGCTTCATGTTCGCCTTCGTGGTGCTGTGGGCCTATATGTCCTTCGCCCAACTGCTCATCACCTGGATGGGCAACCTCAAGCCGGAGATGGCGTGGTACGCTCCGCGCACCAGCGGCCATTGGCAGATGGTCGGCGTCGCGTTGATCATGTTGCAGTTCTTCGCGCCCTTCCTGATCCTGATGAACAAGCCGATCAAGCGCAACGCGCCACTC
>Ga0182024_10011996_pt1 | contig 17240 bp, 14 predicted proteins | sample P32metaG_FD_120480 | JGI IMG/M metagenome (GOLD analysis project Ga0182024, IMG submission 120480) | Permafrost microbial communities from Stordalen Mire, Sweden - P3-2 metaG (Illumina Assembly) | ecosystem: Environmental > Terrestrial > Soil > Wetlands > Permafrost | place: Sweden: Stordalen...
ACCAGCGTGGCGGAGCCGTCGATGATGTGATAAACCTCGCTCACCAAGTCATGCTCGGCGACCGGCGATTCACCGGATAGCGTGCGCCGGTAGACCACGCCGATATCAATATGACTCTTTCCGATGTCCACCGCGCGGACCTGTTGGTCGGAAACATCGTTGGCGACAATCTTCGACGGCGCGCGCTTCAGCCAGGCCTGCAATTCGTCGTTGCTGATGTAGGTCGCGGAACAATGGTCGCAGCTTGGCTTAGTATCCTGCCCGCATAGCGCGAACACCACCACAGCCGCGCCTGCCATCAGCTTTCGTGCGATTTTCCATTCTCTTTGCATAGCGTCTCCCGCTCATTTCTGAAAATTCTTCGGCCACAATACGCCCTGGTCTTTGGCCGTCACCGGAGCAAGGCCTTTGTAAACGAATCGCTGCACCCTCTGGCCGCGGTAGGTCTCCGTCGTGTAGATGTTGCCTTTGGAGTCCGTCGCGATGCTGTGCACCCCATAAAATTCGCCGGGTTGGCGTCCTCCTTCCCCGAAGCTGGTGAGGACTTGGAGCGACGCCCTGTCTAGTATGTGCACCCTGTCGTTTTCGCCGTCGGCTACATAGAGGTATTTTTGGTGCGGATCCCGCGAGAACGCGATGTCCCACGCGGAACCGGAGCCCAGCGTGCCCGTCTCAATAAACGCTTCTTTGACAAACGTGCCATCTGGCTTGAAAACCTGAATACGATCGTTGACGCGATCGCACACGTACAGCAAGCCGTCCCGAGAAAGCTGGGCGCAGTGCACTGGATTGCGAAATTGCGGGGCCGGCGGATCTTTGGGCTTGTAAGGCCCGGGGTTCCCGTCATCCGGTTTGCTCCCATATGCTCCCCAGTGGCGCTTGTAAGCTCCGGTATCAGCGTCGAAAACGATCACGCGATGGTTGCCGTAGCCGTCGGCTACATACAGCTCATTGGTCTTGGGATCGACAAAAGTCTTGGCCGGCTGCTTGAAATTTTCCACATCGTTGCTGCCCTTGCTTTGGCCGGGCTTGCCGATCTGCAGCAGAAATTTCCCGTCCTGGGTGAACTTCAGAATCGAGTCGTCCTGCGGTCCGGCCTCCGCAGTCCGGTTGTTGCCGCCGATCCACACGTTGCCCTTGTGATCGATGGTGATCCCATGGTTCGAAACCGGCCAATCGAAGCCCTCGCCCGGACCGCCCCAATGCCGGAGGAGGTTGCCTGCCTGATCGAACTCGAGAATCGGCGGCGCCGGCGCGCAGCATTGCGCGGTGGGCGGGCTGGTGGTGGCGTGCATTTCGCCAGGCTCCAGGGATCCGGGCCGATGAATGATCCAGACATGATCGTTCGAATCGGTGGAAACGCCGACAGCTGAGCCCAGAATCCAGTTGTTCGGCAGAGGCTTCGGCCAAGTCAGGTCCACTTCAAATTTCGGCGCCATTACCGTGGCCGCATCGACCGAGGTAAATACACCAAGAACCGTGAGCAGTGCGATACCGAGCCGCGAACGGGGCGTCATACTTTGAACACTATACCTGAAGCCACGGGATGCGCATATAATCGCTGATGGCAAGCCACATCCCCTGGCGAACTGCGATCGGTTTCGTCGTCTGCTTGAAAGTCAATCCGCGGTCAAAAAATCTTTTATGAATAAACTGCTGTTTACGCCCGGGCCGCTGACCACCAGCCTGAGCGTCAAGGAGGCCATGCTGCGCGATCTCGGCTCGCGCGACATGGAGTTTCTCGAAATTGTGCGCGAGATCAGGGACAAATTGCTGGCCCTTGGAAACGTTGCGAGGCCGGAGCATGAATGCGTCCTGATGCAGGGGAGCGGAACGTTCATGATCGAATCGGTGATCTCCTCGATCGTACCGCGCAAGCTGCTGATCCTGATCAACGGCGCATACGGACGGCGAATCGAAAATATCGCCCGCGTCCATGGAATTCCGGTTGAGACCGTTGAAGTGGAAGAAAATCGAAAAATCACTCTGGCGGATTTTTCCGTGAACGAAGAGATCTCTCATGTGGCAGTCGTTCATTGCGAGACGACGACTGGGATGATCAATCCGATCGAAGAGATTGGACCAGCGGTACTTCGCGCGGGCGCCTGCTTCATCGTCGATGCCATGAGCAGCTTTGGCGCAATTCCGGTGGACGCGAACGGCATCGATTTTCTGATCTCCTCCGCGAATAAGTGCATCGAAGGAGTTCCTGGATTCGGATTCACTCTGGTCCGCCGCCGCGAGCTGGAATTAGCGAAGGGTCGCGGGCGGACGTTAAGTCTCGACTTGTACGCGCAGTGGGCCGGCCTGGAGCGCGACGGCCAGTTCCGCTTCACCCCGCCGACGCACGCTCTGCTGGCGTTCCGGCAGGCGTTGCGGGAGCTCGAGGAAGAAGGCGGAGTGGCGGGCCGCGGCGCGCGCTACCGGCGCAATCATGAAATCCTGTGCCGGGGGATGCAGGAACTTGGTTTTGAAGCCTACCTCGCTCCGGAAGATCAAGGCTACATCATCACTTCCTTTCGCTACCCGAAGCGTGATTCGTTCCGGTTCGAACAATTCTACGCCCGGCTCAGCGAGTTAGGATATGTCATTTATCCCGGGAAATTGAGTCGCGAGGAATGTTTCCGCATCGGCACCATCGGACGCTTAGGCGCAAGCGAAGTGAGGGGCCTGCTGAATGCAATTCGCACCACCTTGGGCGTTTGAGACGACCGCTCCCGGAGGTCGCGGTTCTGAAAGCCTCCTGAGCGCCTTGTAGGGCGGCCAATTTTGGCTGCAGCCGCATTTAAAACGCTCCCTTCGCTGCCGCTGACAACACAAGGCCGACGCGGAGCCGCGCGCGTCAGCAAGCGGGTGTCGAGAGTTTTTCAGCACTCTCTTAAAAACACAGGCCCTCATTCACTTGCCGGGGCGAACCAAGTCTCACAATCCTTACGGGCATAAAACCAGAATAGTTTGATTCGATAGATTGAAACTATGACCATGAGTCGTGCATCTAACGGGGGAAATCCAGGAAGTATGAGCCACTCAAACGTCGCTTTGGTAAACGATATACGGCCCAAGCGTGGGATTCCTCGGTTCGAACGATGGTTATTGCGGCAGATTTTCAAAGCCATCGGCCCGGCGCCTCTTCGCCTGATGTTCAAGGACGGCGAAGCGATGTGCCCTCCGGACGTTTCTCCGGCGGCGACAGTGGTGATCCGCGATCTGCCAACACTGGTGCGCATGATGGGCGATCCAGAGATCGCGTTTGGCGACGCCTATGCCGACGGCCGCATCGAGGTCCATGGCGACCTGGTCAAGGCTCTGGAGGCAGTGTATGAATCCTGGCCGACGGGTCGCGCGAACACCAGTTGGTACCAAAGGCTCACCTCCAAGTGGATGGCCTGGCGTCAGGCGAACAGCCTCTATGGCTCCCGCCACAACGTCCATAGCCACTACGATTTAGGAAATGAATTTTACAAGCTCTGGCTGGACCGGCAATTGATTTATACCTGCGCATACTTTCCGGCCCCTACCGCGACTCTGGAAGAAGCGCAGGAGGCGAAGCTTGAATATGTCTGCCGTAAACTGCATCTGAAGCCCGGGGAGCGAGTCATCGAAGCAGGGTGTGGCTGGGGTTCGCTCGCACTCTACATGGCGCAACACTACGGTGTGACGGTGAAAGCATTCAATATCTCTCATGAGCAGATTACGTATGCTCGCAACCGGGCCGCGGAAATGGGTCTCAGCGAGAAGGTCGAGTTCATAGAAGACGACTGGCGAAACATAACAGGAACGTTCGATGTGTTTGTGTCGGTAGGAATGCTGGAGCATGTCAGTGTCGCGGATTATGGCCTTATGAGCGAGGTGATCCATCGCTCCATAGGCGATTCAGGCCGCGGCCTCCTTCACTTCATCGGGCGAAGCTATAAAGGCTCCTTCAGCCGTTGGATCCGGAAACGAATCTTCCCTGGCGCCTATGCTCCCACGCTCACCGAGGCGATGACCATACTCCAGCCGCACCATTACGCGGTCCTCGATATCGAGAATCTTCGACTTCATTACGCCCGCACGGTGGAGTTGTGGCTGGAGCGATTTGAAAAATCAGGCCAGCGCGTGTCGGAAATGTACGGCGAATGGTTCCAGAGGGCCTGGAGGCTTTATCTGGCCGGATCGATTGCGGGGTTTCGCACCGGGACCCTGCAACTGTTTCAGGTCTCCTTTGCCGGCGCCAGGAGCCGCGTTACCGATTTGACTCGCGCCTCCCTTTATACCGACCGGAAGAGTACCGAAGAAGATAACAAATGGACTCCTGCGATGTCTTGATTGTCGGAGGCGGTCCCGCCGGCTCATCCTGTGCCTGGGCGCTTCGACATTCAGGGCTCAACGTAGCTATTCTCGACAAGGAGACTTTTCCACGCGATAAAATCTGTGGAGGATGGATCACTCCTCCGGTACTGACCGATCTGGAAATTGATATCGCTGAGTACGCTCAGGGACGCGTCCTGCAGCCGATTAAAGGTTTCCTGGTCGGCTGCATCGGCGGATCCCCTATAGAGACAAGGTATAGCGAACCTGTCAGTTACGGAATCCGCCGGCGTGAGTTCGATGACTACTTGTTGCGGCGATCCGGCGCCAGGCTTTTGCTCGGCACTGCGTTGACGAAGCTCCAGCATACCTCTGAAGGATGGATCGCGAATGATGTAATTCGAGCCCGGTTCCTGGTTGGCGCAGGCGGACATTTTTGTCCTGTGGCGCGAGTCTTGGGCACAAAGACAAACACCGAATCGCCTGTGGTGGCCCAGGAAGTGGAGTTCGAAATGGACGCCCGCCAACGCGAAGGCTGTCGCGTCATTGAAGACACACCGGAGTTATACTTTTGCGCCGATATGAAAGGCTACGGCTGGTGCTTTCGCAAGGGTGACTTTCTGAATGTTGGTCTGGGAAGAGCTGATCGAGGTCACCTTCCCGCCCAAGTGACAGGCTTCTTGAGCTTCCTGAAATCAAGCGGCCGGATCAGCTTCGACGTACCGCCGCTCCACGGCCACGCATATCTTCTCCACGGAACCTCTCCTCGCGCGATCGTTGGCGACGGCTATGTGCTGATCGGTGACGCGGCCGGCCTGGCTACCCTGCAGAGCGGCGAAGGAATCCTTCCGGCGGTGCAATCCGGGTTGCTCACCGCGAAAAGCATCGTCGCGCAAAGCTTCGATTCCTATGCAGCCTTCATCGCACCTCACCGGCAATCCTGGCTGATGAGCATCGGCCGTTCTCTTCCGGCACCTCTGATAAGCTTCCTGGCTCGAAGTCTTCTGAATACGCGTTGGTTCGTACGCGAGGTGGTTTTAAAAGAGTGGTTCCTGCCCGTCGTAACATTGTGAAGGAACCATGGACGTGGCAAAAGAAATCTCGGAATTATTCGAACGCGGCGGCTCGGAGGCTTATTTTGGAGAGCGCGTCACGCAGCTTGAACACGCGCTGCAATCCGCCCATTGCGCCGTCGAAGCGCACGCGGATGACGAGTTGGTTGTGGCCGCTCTGCTCCATGATATCGGACATCTCCTCGGAGGCGATTTCCATGCCGAGATCGGCGTTATCGACCACGATCGAAGTTGCGTCCAATGGCTCGAGGCTCGCGGCTTCTCGTCTCGTCTCATCGCCTTGGTTTCCGGCCACGTCAATGCCAAGCGTTACCTTGTCGCAACGCGCTCTGAATACGCTGGCCGTCTTTCAGAAGCCAGCAAACGGACGCTCGTGCTCCAGGGCGGCCCGATGAATCCCGAAGAAGTTCGCGCCTTCGAAGCCGGCCCTTACTTTAAGGATCTGCTCCGGCTGCGTTCCTGGGACGAGCAGGCCAAGGATCCGAACGCCGTCGTACCGGGCCTGGATCGTTATCTCGATCTGGTGGCAGAAGCGTCGCGATTCTGAGAATGGAGATAGATCGCGGCTGCGCCGCTCGAGAGCAGAGCGATCGCGGCCAGCACCGCGAACGTCCCTTTCCAACCCCAACTAACGGTGACCTTCGCCATGCTGCTGCCGGCCAGGACTCCTCCGAGATAGCTCAATCCATCGATCCATCCCGAGGCAGTCGCGGCGCCCTGTTTACCGCCGAAGTCGAGCGAGATCGCGCCCGCAAAATAGGAGTAGGGCCCCAGCATCAGAAACGCCACCAGAGCAACCAGCCAAACGCGCAGGTCCGTCGATCCGCCGGCCTTTAACCATGCAAGCTCGAGCAGAACGCCGCTGGTGAGGAGCAGTCCGATGAGAATGATCAGAGCCCTGCCTTTCGGTCCCAGCCTGTCACTGAGGAATCCGGCGAGGACCACCGATATTCCGCCGAACAGAGGGAACAGCGCGCTCTTTTGCGCGGCATCGGCATTGGTCAATCCCAGTGCCTGGGTGAAGTACACCGGCGTCCACAAATTGAACGTCTCCCGCATCAGCGTCACTCCGACGGAAATGAGGCAGACCAGCCAGAACACGGGGCTGACGGCGAAGGTCTTCAGGAGGGCGCGCAGATCCTTGGGGCGCGGCGCGTCGCCCGTGGCATGAAATAAGTTCAAAGGATCCGCCTCCGGTTCCGGCAAGTCCCTGCTCTGTGGGCTTTCTCTTAAGAAGATGAGATTCAGTAACAACAGGACGCCGAGGATAGCCGCCGCTGCGAAGAACACGCCTCGCCATCCGAAACCATGAGAGATGAGGACGGACATGAACTGGCGGGCAGCGGCATCGCCGAACAGAAAGCTCAAGCTGATCAGCCCCATGACCGTGCCGTAGGTCGAATAGGAAAACCACCGCGATGAGATTTTAACCATCCCGGCCCAGCCGAGCGATTGAACCAGGCGGTTGCCGAACCAGGCCAGGGTGAAGATGGGCATCCCTCCGCCCAGCGCGAACATGACGGTGAAAAGAACCGACCCGCCCATTCCACAAAGAAAATTGCGCCGCCCGCCAAAAAAATCCGCGAGCCAGCCGCTCGGAAATTTACCCAGGGCATAGGCCAGCACGCCCCAGGAGGCGATCGCGCCGAGCTGCACGGTCGCGGTATTCGCGGGGATGCCTCGGGAGCCCATCTCCTGAATCAGCACGGGCATTGCGACGGAAAAATTCGACCGGCACAGGTAGTAGCCTGCGTATCCAGCGATCATCAATGCGAGAGTGAGACTCCGCCAGAAGAAAGCCCGGTTCACGGCCGGTCGCCCAGATCGAGGCGGGCTTGAATGGAATCCAGAATATTCTCGCAGGCGGCGACGCTGGGGGCTACGTAGTGGGCTCCGGCGGCCATCAATTTTTCTTCCGCGGTGGAAAGGAGCAGGTGTTTTTCGTGGTCCGGCGCGCTGTCCCACTCGGGCTGCGTGAGGCCGACTTCATTTCCGGTTCGGGTGATGCCGATGGTCCACATTCCGGCGTTCAATCCCTCTTCGATGTCGACCGGCGTGTCGCCGATTTTTACGAGCGCCCACAGCGGATAGGCCCGCAAATGGATCGCATTCAGAAAGCACATGTACGGAGCGGGGCGGCCGGCCGGAACCTCGTCTGGACATGCCGAGAAGTCCGGTTCGAATCCCTGGAGGCGGGCGCGATGGAGCAAGTAGTCGAGCATGGGGCGCGTGTATCCGGTGGTCGTCCCGATCTTCAATCCTCGCTCCCGCAGGCGGGAGGCCGTCGCGGAAACACCGTCGATCAATTCAGAATGCGATTCCAGGCATGCGAGTTGCTCGGGAATAAACCGCGCGTAAAGCTGGTCGGCGTCGATCTGAGCAGGCGGAGACCCGCTAGTCTGGCTCCAGGCATCTCGAACGCGAGGGCTCGCGAGGATACTTTCGATGTGGTTCTTTTTGGCGAGTCCCATGGACAGACGCGCTTCGGCAATGGTGATGGAGACGCCGGCGCCCGAGAAAATGCTGAGCAGGGCAGAGACAGGCGCGCGGCTGCCGTGATCGGCCAAGGTTCCGGCCCAGTCGAAAATCACTCCCTGAAGTTTCACGCGCTTGATATTAAACCATTCTTAAGTGACAAACAAGTCTCTAGGAGTTTGTTGAAAAAGGGGACAGACCACTCTGTCCACGGCTACAGTCCTACGTGGCATGAACAGCTTACAAGTGGGGACAGAGCAGTCTGTCCCCTTTTTCACATAGTCTGCACCGTGGAATCGTTCATGAGAGAGATTGGGTTTTGGTGGCGCGGACTTTAGTCTGCCGCGTCGGCTTCAGCCGGCGTTTTCGCTCTGGTCTGATGCGGCCGGACATCGGCTGAAGCCGATGCTGCAAGCTAAAGCTCGCGCCACATAACGTATTTCCTACTCAGGACACATAGTGGAAGCGAACGAGGTAGATATTCTCGCCTTTCCCGCCAGCGCCATTCGGTCCCAGCAGGCCGATGGTTTCGCCCTTGCCTGCCCGCAGCGAAACTCCGTTTACGGCGGCCAGGTCACCGTAGCTCTTGCGCAGTCCGTTGACTTCCAGCATGGCTTTTAATCATCTTAGCCCCGGTTTTCAGAGCCGCGACCTCCGGGAGCGGTCAGCGCAAGAAAAATCACACAATATCCCTGGCATATGCCACTGGATCCCAGCGACTTACGACTAAGAGCACTCGAATGTAACCCGTGCGACTTCGGAGCCATCACAGTGTTAGTGCCTTTGGGTGGCACTAACCGCAGAATCTATCCGCGTCCCTTTTTTTTCTCCTGGAGAATAAATGCGTTCGAAGTTTCTTGTCGCGATCATAATTTGTTCAATCAGCGCCTGGGCGCAGACCAGCCGTATTACGCAAAACGTTGACAACACTCAGCGTACGACCCTTGCGGGGCACCTGCATCCTAAGGCCCAGCCTGCGAGCGACCAGGGGCGTGCGGAGCCTTCGCTGGCGATGCCCTACGTTACGCTTACGCTCGGGCTATCGGCTAGCCAGCAGGCTGACCTTGAGAAACTATTGGCTGCGCAGCAGACGAAGGGGTCGCCCGGTTATCGTCAGTGGCTGACGCCGGACGAATATGCGCAAAGATTCGGGGTAAGCGACGCGGATATCGCCAAAATGACGCAGTGGCTCCAGGGGCAAGGGCTGAAGGTCCTTTCCGTGGCGCGCGCGCGGAACTGGATCGCGGTGAGCGGAACGGCGGCACAAGTGGAGGCGGCGTTTCAGACGGAGATTCATACCTACCTGGTGGATGGAGAGACGCACTATTCGAACGCAGTGGAGCCGTCCGTGCCGGCGGCGTTCGGTTCCGTGGTGAAAAATATTCGCGGACTGAACGATTTCCGCCTGAAGCCGCGCGCCAAGCCGAGAAACACATCGTCGAGAGGCGTGCATAGCATCGCGCCGGACGATCAGGCGACGATTTACGACATTACACCGCTCTATACCTCCGGAATTAACGGCACCGGGCAAACGATCGCGATCGCCGGACAGACCGAGGTCAATATGTCCGACATCTCCACCTTCCGCAGCACCTACAATCTTCCAGTCAACAATCCGCAGACGGTGCTGGTGCCGGGGTCGAGAAACCCTGGGATTCAATCGCAATCGGGAGATCTCTCGGAGTCCGACCTGGACCTGGAGTGGTCCGGCGCGGTGGCACGGAACGCAACCATCATTTTTGTATATGCCACCGATGTGATGACGGCGGTACAGTACGCGATCGACCAGAAGCTCGGACAGGTGGTCAGCGTGAGTTATGGCTCCTGCGAGCCGGAAACGCCTTCCTCAGAGGTGTCCTCGTTCCAGCAATGGGCACAGCAGGCCAACGCGCAGGGAATGACGTGGTTCGCCGCGTCGGGCGACGACGGCGGGGCGGATTGTGGAGATACGCAAAACCCCGGTCTTTCGGTCGACCTTCCCGGCAGCCTGCCGGAAGTGACCAGTGTAGGCGGGACGGAATTCGTCGAAGGGTCCGGCACCTACTGGAGCCTGACCAACACCGGCAACGGAGCATCGGCTCTGTCTTACATTCCGGAGACGACGTGGAACGACAGCGCGGAAGACGGGTCCCCGTCGGCGAGCGGAGGCGGAGCGAGTACGCTGTTTACGAAACCTTCGTGGCAAACCGCTCCCGGTGTGCCGAGCGATAACGCGCGCCACGTGCCGGATGTATCGCTGAGCGCGTCGGCGGATCACGACGGCTATTTCGTCTATACCGGCGGAAGCCTCCAGGTGTTCGGAGGGACTTCGGTGGACGCGCCTTCGTTTGCCGGACTGACGGCGCTTCTGAACCAGTCGCTGGGCTCGGGCGGGGTGGGGAACATCAATCCGAACCTTTATTCGCTGGCGTCTCCGGGTTGGAGTTCCGGCATGTTTCACGACATTACGACGGGCAACAATATTGTGACGATACCCTGTCCGCGAAGGACGCCGAATTGCGGGACCAGTCCCGTAGGATACTCCGCGGGTGTGGGTTACGACCAGGCGACGGGCCTCGGGTCAGTGGACGCCTACAAGCTGATTACGGGATGGAGCGGAGCGGTCACGGTCGCGCCGCCGAACCCGGTGACCAGCGTCACACTGCATAGCAACTTGAGCGCGGTAGCCACGAACGATGTGGCGTATTTGACGGCGACGATCCTTTCGACGGATGGAACGACGCCGCAGGGATCGGTTTCGTTTTCAATCGCCGGAATATCGTTGGGATCTGCGGTTTTGACCGGCTCGGCAGGAACCGCGACGGCGACGCTGGCCGTGAACGGATCCCAGTTGCCGTTGGGCACGGGAACCATTACCGCAACGTACGACGGAACCAACAGCGCATCGGTGACCGTGAGCGTGACCGGGTCCGGATCGGGTGCAACGGTGACACCGGCGATCAGCGGCATGGCCAATGGAGCGAGCTTCAAATCGAGCTTCGCGCCGGGATCGATTTTAAGCGTGTTCGGATCGCAGCTCTCGCCGTCGATACAGAGCGCGTCCGCCGTGCCTCTGCCGATTTCCACCTTGGGGGTAGAGGTATTGGTGAACGGAATCGCGGCGCCTCTCTATTACGTCGGTCCTGGGCAGTTGAACGTGCAGATCCCGTATGAAACGACGGCGAACAGCACGGCCATAGTGAGCGTCAACAACAACGGGCAGGTGACCACGCAATCGTTGCAGGTGGCTGCCGCGGCGCCGGGGATTTTCACGAGCCCGGCCGGCGCGCTGGTTCCCACGGCGACCGCGTCGATCGGACAGGAGATCGCATTTTATATCACCGGTACCGGGGCTGTTTCACCCGCAGTCCCGACCGGCGCGGCGCCTGCGGCATCGACAGCGCTCGCGAATCTTCCGCAGCCGGTACAGGCGACCATCGTAACGATCGGCGGCGCCAGCGCGACCATAGATTTCATCGGCATCCCCGCGGGCCTGGTGGGAGTGACGCAGATCAACGTGCAGGTACCCAGCGGAATAGCGGCCGGCGCGCAGCCGGTGGTGGTGACGATAGGCGGAGTCGCCAGCGCTCCGGCGACGGTCACGATTACGAACTGAGCGGGTGGGGCGGACGCCCTCGTCCGCGCCGGACCGCCTGGTCCGGCAGTGCCTACACTAGCGCGAAAGCGCCTGAAATCGAAACGAGTAGCCGACGCCGAAGAAATGATCGATGGCCGCCGCTGAGAGGCCGACTCCCACGTGGGCGTCGAACTGTTGGCGCGTCGTGATCTTATACGCGGCTCCGAAGTGAAGCAAGTTGCGCGGGCCGCCGCGCTGCGGAAAGTCACCGGCGTACTCGATGAAAGCATCCATCGGCTTGGTGAGTTGCCGATCCAACAGGAAGGTCGATTCGCCCGTAAGATTGCGACGGTTCTGCGGCTGCTGGGTTGGCGAGTACAGCGCGAACTGCCCGCCGGCGGTCCAATTATCGGAGAGCTTGCGCGACCAGGGCAGTTGCACTCCGGGGTCATAGCCATGACTTGTTGCCGCCCTGGCGCCGGTCGGGAGGCTTAAGAAGACGATGAGCGAAACGTCGAATCCAGCGCCCGGGCCGAGCTGTTGTTTCATCCCGATTGAAATGTCGCCGAAGCCGCTTTCAGAATGCCCATCGTAATAATAGTCTGGAGCGGAAAAGCGCAGTTCGGTAGCGGAAGTTAAGCCCAAGCGCATAGTGGTCTCCGGACCGTCGAAGCTGTGACTGTTACTGACCAGGAATCCGTTCTCCACCTGGAAACTGCCCTTGGGGACGACGGTGCTCGATTCGGTTATCGCCGGCCGGTCGGTAGAGATCGGCTCATCGTTTGGAGTTTGGCCGCGGAGGCACATCGCGCCGAGAATGGCGATGGAAACGGCCTTCATACGAATCTCTGAAGCACTGTCAGGCGAGCGCGCATCGGCCTCAGTTCATGATCGTCAAGCTTTTCGGTGCAACCCTCCACGATGCGTGTTCCCTCCTCATAAAGGGACTTGCGAAATTCCTGGTCGGGGTTGGTCCAGGCAACGTCGCCGAGGGCGCGCAGCAGCCGCAGGCTGACCGCGACATCCGATTTCGAGTACAGCCGGATTTGCTCAAATGCCGATTTCAGGAGTCCTTGAAAATCGATCCACGGGATCGCCACGCGTTCGATGCCCGGAGGATCATAGAGCATGGTGGCGGGCAGTTCGCGGGACGCGAAGCGGATCAGTATGCGGCTTAACTGATCCACACAGGAAACCGCCGTGGTGGGATCGTTGACGGCGGGCGAGATGGCCTTGAGCGCGATGTCGACAATCTGCAAAACTCCGAATTCGACGTCCTGCTGCAGGGTTCGCGAGGGGCCGAGATCAAAGGCGCCGAGAATTTCTCTGGTATTTTCATCGGACAGCCGGTTCGCCTTGTAAACCATGACCAACGGCGTGCCCGCGGGAACGAATTGACCCACGCGGCGGACGGCGCGGATCTTGACATGATGGAACTTTGCCAGTCGGACTAAACGAATTGTATCGATGAACCGGATATAGCCGGACTCTTCGCTCAAAATTGGGATGTCCCAGGCGTCGAATTCCTGCGGTGGATGTTCTACTGTCTTCTGGTTTTCGCGCGGCAGCGGCATTACGTCGTCGATGATGCCTTCGGTTTCAGACGCGATCCGGTCGACGATGTGACTGACGCTGATGGCCTGCGAGATGTGGTGAATGAAGTACAGCAGCCACGCTACGCAGGAGAGCGCGAGCAACATGGCTCCGCAAACTGCAAGCACCGGCGCAAATGCGTGGGGCAGGGAGCGGGCAGCCGGAAGCGCGGCCATGCAATAGCAAAACGTGCCCAGGAACACGCCGAGCGTCCATTGGGTGACACGGTCTTTGGCGAAGCTGACAATGATTCGGGGTGAAAACTGCATGGACGCGAGCGTAAGCGTCATCAGCAGAATCGCGAAAACGATGGACACCACCGTCATGATGGAGGTGGCAATCCCGGAAAGAATCACCTGCGCGACCTGTGGATCCGCGTGGGTAGGAAACAGGCCCGTCGGCACAAATTGGGCCAGCGACGGAAAGGCCTCTTCGAGCCACGACAGCAAAGCACCGGCAAAACCCAGCGTCAGCGCGATGATCAGCGGACGGAGCAGAAAGCCGCCACGCAGGTTGTACATGGCGCGGCGCAGCCAGAATGGTAGTCGCTTATCCACTTGTCCCGTGTCTTGTCTCAGTGTAGACGCAGTGGCCCATTTTCGGGGTTTTTTTATGGGATTTTCAAGATTTTCTTTATGGTTTCTTGATGACTTCGAGCGTACAGTTAAAGGGTGACGCAACATCTTCGCCCGGTCATCCTCGGCGTAATTTTGCTCACGCTCGTGACGGGCTGCGTTTTTCCTTTGGGGCTATTCGCTCTCGGGCGCCTGTTTTTTCACGATCGCGCGGACGGGAGTCTGGTGATCCGCGATGGAGTTGTCGTCGGCTCCAAGTTGATCGGCCAAAACTTTACCCGGCCGCAGTACTTTCATCCTCGACCGTCGGCTGCGGGAGCGGGTTACGACGGCACTTCTTCGGGAGGCACGAGTCTGGGTCCGCTGAATCCCAAGCTCATCGAGGATGTGCGGCAACTGGCGGAGCAGTATCGCAGCAGCAACGGACTGGAGCCCGACGCCGACGTGCCCATCGACGCTGTCACACGATCCGGCAGTGGACTTGATCCGCACATCAGTCCTCTCAACGCGGCGCTGCAAGTCCCACGCGTGGCGCGGGCGCGCGGATTGAGCGAGGATGTGGTTCGCCTTCTAGTGGCAGATTACACGGAGGGGCGTCAACTGGGGTTTCTGGGCAGCCCTCGAGTCTCGGTACTCGATCTGAATCTGGCGCTCGATCGGGCAGGCCCGTCTGCTCCACGCTGACCTAAGTGATGCGCTGGCTGGAATACATCGTTTTTCTCGTGCTCGTCGTTGGTCTGGCCCAGCCGGTGGGCATTTATCTGGCTCGCGTTTTTGAAGGAAAATGGACTTTCCTCGATCCTTTGTTCCGGCCGTTCGAGCTACTGCTGCATCGAATGATGGGCGTGCGCAGCCGTCACGAGATGTCCGCCCGCAGATATACCCAATGCTTCCTGCTTTTCAGTGCAGCGGGCACGGTGGGATTATTCGTTCTGCTGCTGGCCCAACGCTCGATTCCCGGCGGACCTTCCGCTCGCTACCTGACCACTCCCATGACCTGGGATCTGGCGGTGAACACCGCGATCAGTTTCTCGACGACCACCACCTGGCAGGCTTATGGCGGCGAAACCACGCTTCGATACTGGACTCAACTGGTTGGTTTGGTCTCACAGAATTTCCTGGCAGGAGCGGCGGGCCTGGCCTTAGGCATCGCCTTCATCCGAGGCTTCGCGCGGGAACGTTCTCCTACCGTGGGCAACTTCTGGGTGGACCTGATCCGCGCTCTGCTCTGGGTGCTGCTGCCGGTCGCCCTTGTGGGCAGCGTCCTGCTGATGTGGCAGGGCGTACCGCTCAACATGGCGCCTTATACGGAAGCCCACACTGTGGAAGGCGGAGTACAAACCATCGCTCAAGGCCCGGTGGACGCGCTGGAGTTCATCAAGAACCTGGGGACCAACGGCGGAGGCTTCTTCAATGCCAACGGAGCCCATCCTTACGAGAATCCGACTCCGCTGACCAATTTTCTCGGGATGCTGGCGATCGCTGTGCTGCCTGCATCGCTTGCCATCACGTTCGGCGAGATCACCCAAAGACCTCGCGCGGGTTGGATATTGCTGGCTGTGATGGTGGTGTTGTTCATTGGCGGCCTTGTGGTGTGCGACGTAGCGGAGGCCGCGACGCCGCCCCAACTCGCCGGTTTTCATGTCACCGGCGGGAATATGGAGGGCAAGGAAGTTCGCTTCGGCATCGGCGGCTCCGTGCTCGCGGCAGTGGTCACTTCGAACGGAGCTACCGGATCCTACAACTCAATGCATGGCTCCTATCAGCCGGCGGGCGTGCTGGTGCCTCTGGTGAACATGCTGTTGGGCGAGGTGATTTTCGGGGGCCTCGGAACCGGCCTGGCCGGCATGGTCATGACCGCCCTGGTCGCGGTGTTTCTGGGAGGCTTGATGATCGGCCGCACACCGGAGTACCTGGGAAAGAAAATCACCGCCGCCGAGACCCGGTTTGCTGTTTTGTATGCTCTGCTGACACCGAAAGTGATCCTGGTGCTGACTGCTCTCGCCCTTTCGATGAATGCCGGCCGCGCTGGACTAGTGACCAACGGCGGGGCGCGCGGTTTCACCGAGGTGCTCTTCGCCTACGCGTCTTCGATGGCCAATAATGGACAAAATATGGCTGGCCTCAATGCCAACAGTGTGTTTTACAACGTGACCACCGCGATCGCCATGCTGGCGGGACGGTACGGCTTGGCCGCGCTGGCAATGGCGCTGGCGGGGCGATTCGCGGCCCAGCGGCGCTGGCCCACTACAATGGGCACGCTGCCTAGCGATTCGGTGATGTTCGGAGTCCTGCTCCTCGGGACGATTCTGCTGGTGGGAGCGCTGAGCTTCCTGCCCGCCCTGGCGCTAGGTCCTATCGCAGAGGCGTTACAGCGTTAAGCCTTCTTTTCCAGGTGTCCGCCGAACTGGTAGCGCAGTGCCGAGAGGACCTTATCGGCGAAGTCGGCTTCGCCGCGCGAGGAGAATCGCTGGAACAACGCGGCGTTGAGCACCGGGGCCGGCACCGATTCGTCGATCGCGGCCTGCAGCGTCCATCGTCCTTCGCCGGAATCCGAGACGCGCCCCGAAAATTTCTCCAGCGTGGGCTGCTCCAGCAACGAGCTCGCGGTCAAATCCAGCAGCCAGGAGGCGATCACGCTCCCGCGCCGCCAAACTTCAGTGACGTCCGCCAGATTGAATTCGTACTGGTAGTATTCCGGACAGCGAAGAGGCGTTGTTTCGGCGTCCACTTCCTGCTTGTGGAGACCGGCGTTCGCCTTGTGCAGGATGTTCAACCCTTCCGCATAGGCCGCCATGATCCCGTATTCAATACCGTTGTGAACCATCTTCACGAAGTGGCCCGCGCCGGAAGGACCGCAGCGCAAATATCCCTCTTCGGCGGTCCCGTCCACTTTGTCGCGGCCCGGAGTGCGGTCGATCGATCCGCGGCCCGGCGCGAGCGTCTTGAAGATCGGATCCAGATGCTGGACGATATCGGGCTCGCCGCCGATCATCTGGCAGTAACCGCGCTCCAGCCCCCAGACTCCGCCGCTGGTGCCTACGTCGACGTAGTGGATGCCGTGCGCCTGGAGCTCCTTTGCGCGCCGTATGTCGTCGATATAGTACGAATTCCCTCCGTCAATCACGATGTCGTCTTTCTGGAGGCGCGAAACCAGTTGTTTCAGAGTATCGTCGACCACGCCTGCGGGGACCATCAACCAGATGGCGCGCGGCGCGTGAAGCTTGTTTATGAAATCCTCCAGGGAGCTCGACCCGGTGGCGCCGTCTTTCGCCATTTGGGAAACGCTCTGCGGGCTCATGTCGAATACCACGCATTCGTGCCCGCCGCGAATCAACCGGCGGACCATGTTGGCTCCCATCCGGCCTAATCCAATCATGCCTAGCTGCATATAATTCGATCCCTCAGACAAAGTATCTCTTACTCGGCGGTTCGTCTTGTAGTGCGGCCATTTTGGCTAACAGCCGCCTTTCACGCGGCTTTTGAAAGCCCCTTTTCAACAACATCCCACTTCCATCCATCCCCGCCCACAAAACCCTCACGTATTTTATAGTTAACAAGGTTCCGCGCTCTTCCAACGGAGAGCGGGGCTGGCCGTTTGGAGGATCCTAGGTTCGCCTCCTTCGGCGCGCGTGCGTTGGATGTCCGCCGGTATATGAATCCGGATCTTCGCGCCAG
>Ga0182024_10011997_pt1 | contig 17238 bp, 16 predicted proteins | sample P32metaG_FD_120480 | JGI IMG/M metagenome (GOLD analysis project Ga0182024, IMG submission 120480) | Permafrost microbial communities from Stordalen Mire, Sweden - P3-2 metaG (Illumina Assembly) | ecosystem: Environmental > Terrestrial > Soil > Wetlands > Permafrost | place: Sweden: Stordalen...
GGAGCATCAATGCGTATCGTTGTCTGCTTCACGGCGCTCTTAGCGCTATTCCTCGCGAGCTGCATGGACCACGCTAATACGCAAACGAGCAGTGCCGGCCCTATCAAATCGTTTCCCACGAGCCAGCCGCCGCCCTCTCCCGCCGACTTCGGGGACATGGTCGTCATAACCAGTCCGAAGGACAATGCCAAGGTGGCCGAGACCGAGAACGTCGATGGCAGACTGACAAACCGTGGCGACTCGTGGCCGGTGGTGCTGGTGAAACCCGACGGTTCCCTACCGTATTATGTGCAGGACGAAGTCAGTGCTGTGCACTCGTCGGGCAGCTTCGCTGTTAACGCCCACATCGGAGATCCACGAACCCCGCAAAACACAAACTTCACGATCATCGTCATTATGGCTCCATCGAAAACTATAGCCGACGAGCTTTCGAGAAAAGCAACAATCGAGGTCCTCGATCCCGACTGGCCCAGATCAGTTCCGGTCGTTGTCCATCGTAATTAATCGCCGTGACCCGCATGGGTCATCGCCACTACAAAAACTCGCCCAATCTGATCGTGTGCGTCGCCGCGACGAGGTGACTTAATCGGCATGTACTCGCGATTGCCGCGTGGCCATCGCGAATTCAAATCGTAACTCTGACAGGAGACTCATATGCGCAGAATCGTTGTTTCCACAGCACTGTTGGCACTCTTTTTTGCAGTCCAATCAGACGGAGGACAGACGACAGCGAAGTACAGCAATCCGGCAAACGTTTTGCCCGTCGAACCGGTCTCTTCGGGACTCGCTCTCGCCGATTCATCGCCTTTGGTGGCCATTACCGCACCAAAGGCAAATGGCATGGTGGATGAAACCGACGAGGTTGACGGCAAGCTGACAAATCCTGGGCACGCGTGGCCTGTGGTATTGGTCAAACCCGCCGGCGACCAACCCTATTACGTGCAAGACGAGGTCACCAGCATTGCTTCCTCGGGTGAATTCACCGCCAAGGCCCATTTCGGGATTCAATCCACTCCGTCCGGCACGAAATTCAAAATCGTCATCGCGATGGCACCGTCGCAGGCTGACGCTGGGAAACTCAAGCAGGGCACAGCTCTCGACACTCCGCCCGCCGGCTGGCCCAAGTCGGAACCAGTGAATGTCGTTCGTAACTAGGCGAAAGATCTTTCATTTACACCATTCGGATCAGAAGCATGCGCGCACTCCACCACCTGCTGCCAGCCATTTGCCTCTTATTGGCGATGGCAGTTACCTGTTGGTCCGGACCTCCGATGACCCAGCCCTTTATTGCTTTAACCTCGCCCACATCTGATGCCGTCGTCTCAGAGGTTACACCGGTCGAAGGTCGCTTCGTCTCCAATAGCGGCTCGCCAGTTCTCTTCGTGAGGCCGCTTGAACGGAACGCGCATGCGTCCTGGTTGTGCCAGGAGCCGATGGTGGAAGCCGCCGCAGGTACGTTCTCTGGCCACGTACGTTGCGACGGTCCCGTGGGCAGTAGGTTTGAGATTATCGCCTGCTTGTCGGCCGGCAAGGACGCCGCGGCGAAATTCAAGCCGGGTACGGAACTGGCTGAGCTTCCCCCGAGCCTTGCGGCAGCCCGCTCCGTCCTTGTCTACCGTGACTTCCTTCCAAGCGGGTTGGAAACATATTCCCGGGTGATCGATTTCTCTGGCTTCAACTGGGAAGTTAAGGCTGGCAGGAAGCTCGGACCTGGCCCAAACACCTTTTCGGACGCGCCGGAGAGCGTCTGGCTTGACGATGCTAAGCACCTGCACTTAGCGCTACGGGCAGAGGATGACAAGTGGAAATGCGCCGAGGTGATGTGCGACCGGTCTCTTGGCTATGGAGAATACCTTTGGGTCGTTTCAGGCGACCTGACAACGCTCGATCGGCATGCTGTCTTGGGGCTTTTCACTTACGAGAACAGGTCGCACGAGATTGATTTTGAGCTGAGTCGTTGGGGAGACGCCACCAAGCCGAACGCGCAGTTTGTCGTGCAGCCCTACGACCTGAAGGACCATATGTTTCGTTTCGATACACGGAACGCGCCTACCCTGACCATCTCAGTCGATTGGAAAAAGGGGCGTATGGCGGGCCGCTGCTGGGCCGGTGCCGATCGGAATGGAAAGCCTTTAGCTGAGTGGACCTATCCACACCACATCCTTCCCGAGCCCGGCAAAGAGAGGGTGAGGATGAATCTCTGGCTCCTTGACGGCCATCCCCCGGCGGAACGCCAAGAGGTAATCGTTGAGTCGTTTACTTTTAATCCCTTCAAACTCTAGCCTATCGCTCATCATCAACCGGAGGGCCAGAGCTATCAGCCGGCCGCAACCGGGGACACCGCTGAGGGACTCCTCTCGATCGCCTGGGCCGCCGCCGTCATGGCGGGGTTCGAACCTGTCCAGTGGCTCAACCAATTGCTTTCCCCCGGCGACGATCCCACCGCTGTCGCCGCACGCCCGGCCAATACCCCTCAAAGGCCATTGCACCGCCTAACTGCAAATAAGTGTTCGGGCGGTAAAGCGCCTCAGGTCATCGGCATAATAGTGCGATTGAAAACTTGTCCGCGCATGCGATCGTGCCTTTCGCTCAGTAGTCCCAGCAATCCTTGGCCCCTCTCGAATGATACTTAATCGCATCTTATCCAATTATAATATATCGAAAATCTTTGGACGCAGTGCAACGCGCGTGGGGGTGAACTCCACTCTTAAATTAGAGAGCCAAGTCGGTCTGTATCAATAGGTTTTGGGGTGGAGAAAGGTCCGGCAAATGTCTGAGTCGAGCAATGGCAGCCCTGCAGGCGCGAGTGACTGGGAGCAGCGTGGGGCGTCTCCGGCGAGTGCTGGGGGGCTGGGTGTGGACGATGCCGAGGCGGAGCCCTTCACCATGCTCAAGGGCGCGACGCGTTGTATCCGTAGTGCGTACAAGGCGTCGAGAGAGCAGATTCCGGCCCTGCCCGAGGTGGACAAAACGGCCGTAAAAGCCGCGGCCCGTGAAGCATTGCGGTCAGGCAAAGTCGCCGAGACATTGAAAGCAGTCGCCGCGCTGGCGCGTCACCAGTGGAACGTGGAAACGAAGGGCAAAGGCGGCCAGTTGGCGGAGCTTCGCTCTCGGCTGACGGTGCATGACGCTGCGCTCGCAAAGTTGACACGAGTCACCGAGCGTGCAATCGCACGCGGACCCCAAGAGATTGATGTCCCGGGAGGAAAGCAGCCCTGGTCGTGGCTCAGCGCCATTTGGATCCCAGTGCTCATCTTGACGTGCGCGTTTGCCCTTTACTTGGGTTGGAACTGCGTTCGCTTTCTCGTGGCCAACAGCGGAGTACTCCCGATCGATCAGACCTGGGTCATCAGCAGCGGCGCGATTTTTTCCGTCTGTGGCTTGGAATTGGTCCTGACTACGCTGCTTACGCATGGCCAGAAAAAGGCGTATCTAAGAGCGCTGTTGGTAGGTGGCATCACCTCGTGGACTTTCTGGGTCGTGACCTTCGCTTGGCTGTTCGGTCGAGCCCTTTACGCCAGCGCGCAGCTTGGGGCCGAGCAGCAAGGCGATAACAACCCACTGCTTGGCATCATTCAGATCGCGACCCAGCTGGCCGGCGAGATTTTGGTATCCGCCAGTTGCCTGATCGCAATTGATGTGATCTGCCAAACGCATGCCGGGGTTCGATCGGCAGTTCATCCAGAACGGCGCCGCCGCGCCAGTCTATTGGTACGGATCTCGAAGGTTCAGGCATCGGTCCACTCGGTGATGGCCCGCCTCAAAGCGAAGCTGGATCACCTCAACGCGGCTGGTGCAATCCTCGAACAACGCACGTGCGATGAATTCAGAACGCACCTTCGTCAACTGCAGACGGAGGTATACGACCTCTTTCAGAACTCAGAAATGCCGAAAGTGGATCAAAGTTCCTCGGACTCCCCCGAGCGTCCCGCTGGGACCTAGCCAACTGGCGGTGCGGAGTGAACCCAGTGGTGAACTTGAAAGGTGCATTCTCGGCATTCTGGCCGTGTTTAGGTGATTCGATCAACTCTCTCTAACCGAGGTTCTTATGCGAAAAATCTTCATCATTTCGGTGTTGCTGTCCTGCATCATGCAGGGCTTGGTGGCGGCCTCCGATCAGCCCGCCGAAGCTGCGGGGACCACGTACACCATCGTCATCGTCCTTCCGAGCTTTCCTACCCCAGAGACGGCCAGCGCGACGCTCTCGTTCCTTAATGCGCTCGTGCCGCAGGCCCCCGCTGGAACCCGCCTGCTCTTCTACGATGGCCCGCGCCACCAGCGACTAGCGGAGGCGCAAATCCCACAGGGCCTTGCGCCTGCCGGTCGGATTCGGATGATTAACCGCTCCTTGGGCCCGGTGTTCAAGCATCTCCATAAGACAGGAGCGGTCCGCGAGAATGAGGCTGACCACCTGGACGTGCCGGGTTGCACCGAAACGATTTCCAGCTTGATCAAGACGATGCGGGGTCAGACGCGTGTTGTGTATATCGGAAGCCCATACCACTTGGTGGACCGGGACACGGCGGCGACGTTCACGCGTGGGCAATGCCCAAGCGTGGATCACATTCTTACATCGACCAAAGAAAGCCCGTACGGCACAAGCGACATTGCTGGGTGCTTACAAAATGTTTCAATCGACTTCCTTACCGCCACGGATGACAGCTCGACGCGCGAGCGGACCTATTGCCAAAGCTTCTGGAGCCTTTATTTCTCACGCCTTGGCGCTCGGCTGACAACCTACCTCCCGTCTCCGACCGACGTTAGCGAACGATGCGCGTCTAATGCGACCGATCCAGTCCCCGCCACGAAGCTTCAGCCTTCAGGCGCCTTGCGAATCCTTCAGATCAATGCGATTCCCGCCGCAACAGAGCCGGCGACGCAGCCGGTTGCCAGATCGGCTGCCGCCCGACCTTTCGAGAAACCAGCAGATCTCCAGCGCACGGTCGGCGTCCCGGTCGCCGCACTGATACTGATCGACGGGAGCAGTTCCATGCGCGAACCTCTCGCCGCTTGCTCCCGGCTATCCGTTAACGTTGCAAAGCTGGGCTCAGAACTTTGTCCGGAGGGGTTTGAACTGTCGATCATCGTGCATCGCGGGACCGGTCGTTTCTCGGAATTCAGCAGCATTATTAAGCCGACAGCGAATGGTGGTCCGAGTGAAGGCATGGCTGCATTGACGCGCTTTATCAACGAACCCAGTGTGGCAGTTGAGCGCATCGCCGGCTCACACGGCGAGCAGCCGGGCTCGCCGACCGGCGAGCATCTCCAGGCGACGCCCTTCGAGCCGATTGTAACCTTCATCAACGAGGAGGATGCCATCGACAGGGCTCTGAAGACACTGAAGGCGCAGAATGCAAGCCGCAAGCTGCTGGTTGTTTTGGGCGATGCGGCAGGCAGTGAGTTTGATCAGCTGCCAGGGATGAGCGATGCGGACAGACAGAGTGAGGCACGGGCATTGAAGGAGCTCGACGTGTTTGTTCACGAGAACACCGACGCGCGCATTGTCGCAGCGTTCGTCGGCCCCCACGAGGATGATCCATCATTTACCGATGACCACGCCGAGGCGCTAAGGTTTTTTCAGAAGCTTGCAGCCACTGCACAGACCCACGGGAAGTTTACGACAGATTTGGCTGGCCTTCCCGAGCAGGTGAAGCGAGGGATTCTGAATCCGTAGCTCGCTCAGATGTGCTTGCGGACGGCCCCGGACTTCTCGCCGCCGCCCGAGCAGTCCGCGATCCAGACTCCGGTCACGACCATCAAGGCGCGAGCCGAGGGCTGGCTTGCATGAGAGCCGTGACGCCCAACTCTGTGGAGGGCATGTCCGAAAGACTGGCTTTTACTACTCGAGCGGAGAACACTTACAATTCCCTGCGGAAGCGGGGCGACAATGATTGGAGGCCATTATGAGCATGCGAGGCAACCGCGGCGAAAAAGGAGTTGGCCAGGTAATCCCAGTGGCTGAATCACTTGAGCGGCGTGAGCTCCTGTCAGCAACCATCGACCCGAATTCGCAGGTATTTCGGTTCCATGATGCTGTCAACACTCCTGTCGAGGTGAGGCTGGAAGGGCCAGGTAGCGGGGCGATCACGCTGGCGAACAATGTACCTACGGGGGCCAATATTTCTGCGATCACCCTTAGCGGAACAAATGCACAATCGGCGCTTGTGATTAGCGTTGATGGATCGAGTACGTCTGTTGGTGAAATTACGATCGATGGGGACATTCACAATCTGTGGCTGAGGAAGGTCGAACTTACCGGAAATGGCGTGTTGGTCGAAGGTTCGTTGGGGTCAATCACTTTGCTGTCCATGACAAGTTCAGCGACTGCGTCGGTTGCAGGCGCGGTCGGCCAACTTGCCGTGAGGAAGTTGTCTCAGGCGAACGTCATTACCGCGCGTTCGTTTCCGAAATACGTCGTAATTGAAGGGCACAATGTTCGCACCGCGACCATGGCGACGAACTTCCAGGCCGCAACCGATGTTGGCTCATTGGCGTCTTCTGGCTCGCAGTCCGGACCATCCTCGACTTCGCCTTCGGGAAGCCAGGACGACTCGGAGCCTGCCACGATTGTGGTTGATCACGATCCCGTCTACGGGAATAGCTCAGACACGACTTTGACTGGACAAGTGAATGGTGTCGACCCGTCTCAGTACGAAATTGCTGTAGTAATCCAAGCGCCAGATGGCACATACGTGAGCAAGCCGTATTTGAACGACCCTGTCACCGCGATTAATTCGGATGGCACGTTCTCGTGTGCGATCGTTACAGGTGGCGTGGACCAATTCAGTTCAAATGTGCTGATCTATTTGCTTCCTAAATCCGTTACGGCTCCCGCTTTTAACGGCGCTACATCAATTCCAGTCGCGATAACCGCAAATGCCGTTGCCGAAGACGATGTGAATCGTAATCCGTTGAATGCGAGCGAGCCCGGGCTCATTGACGGCCCAGGAACTCCGACGATCGCATTCACGCATGTTCCGACATTGGGATCTTGGGGCGATGATCTGACGGGCGTAGTACAACACGTCGATCCTTCCAAGGACGCCGTCTTCGTCTACATTTATGTGCCTGGAGCCGGTGGCTGGTGGGGGCCAAAACCACTGTGGGCGGTACCTGCGACTGCAATCCAAAGTAATGGTACTTTCAACGTTGATATAACAACTGGAGGAATCGACAACACGGCCACGTGGATCACAGCACTTGTACTTCCAATCAACTACGCGGCGGACGACCTTTCCGGCTCCGGGAGCCTTCCCGTGGATCTCAGTCAAAATGCGCTCGCGCAGACAGCGATTCAGCGACAATGACGCGATTCCGGCACAAAACGCATTGTGACAGAAAAGCGTTCCTGCTTTACCGGGACAATCCGATGCTTCCAGCGCCATCGAGCTTCCCCGCTCATAATGTAAAGCGAACCCGGCGCCGCCCGGATGGCGACGACCAGATCAGGGTCGTCGACGGGTGCAAACTCGATCGTGGCAGTCGAACTGAGGCTGACGCCGGCGATGCATTCGCCAAAGATCTGCGCATCAACATGCCAGCCGATGCCGGCGCCTGAGGGATAGCGCGTAACGAAAGCCTGGTTGAAGTGCGTTTCCATCGGACAGTGCGGCTCGCAACGCGCAATGAGCGCGCGCAGGAAAGGCGGGATCTTAGGGGCCATCTCGATTTTTCGACCAACGGCGAAGTAGCGGTATCCGAATTCGGCGCTGCTCCGTTTCATCTGCACATTTCGAAATGTATCGTGCCGGTACTGGAGGCTAGCGAGTTCGCGAAGCAATTCTTCTTGCTCCGATGCGACAAGGAAGTCATCAATGAAAGCAAGTCCGCGGGGAAGCATCGTGTTAGCATTATACGGTCGGCCGCAGTTGTTCTGCTGAACTGATGGGAATCTTGTGGCAAGCGGCTTACGTTAGACGTCGATCCACGGCCTCGCAACGGAATTGCTTGGGGTATTCGTTTCTCGCCCACGCGCAAGGTACATGTTGAATGACGACACGGCGCGCTTCTCCATCGAACCGGGTTGCCGACGGCATCGGGGGTTGCCGAGCAAAGAACCAGATTGTGATTCATAAAGGACGTTGAACTAAACCGCTGAGCAGTGGGTCGGAACTGTGCGCAAGATCGGACCCTGCGCGAATCACACGTTGGGGCCTCAGTCAAGTGAATTCGTCCGCTCGAAGAAAGTGCTTGCGCCGCACGTGATAATCCGGTTTATCACTTGCATGACCCATTTCGACGAAAAGCACGCAAAAGTTAATTTGCCCTCGACGCGCGATGAGCGTTCCAACTTGTCGTTGCATCTTTTGCAATCGGTTCCCGAAGAGGAACTCTGGCTGGCCGGCCAACTCTCCCCACACACCCGCCGTGCGTACAAGCGCGACGTGGCGCACTTCGTTGCCACGATGGGCATCAGGTCCGGCGAGGAACTGAGACAGGTGAACCGCGCCGCGGTCATCGCATGGCAGAACCTCATGAAAGAACGCGGCACCAAACCGCGCACGATTCGCCGCCGGCTTTCGGCGCTGTCGTCGTTATTTGCACATTTGGTCGCGCACCGAGCCGCCGACAGCAATCCGTTGCGGGACATCCGCCGTCCACGCGTGAATCGCCGACAGGGAACGACCCGCGCCTTCTCAGCGAAGGAAGCCCGCAAGATCCTGGACGCCCCCGACGCTGTAACCGTGCTGGGGTTGCGCGACCGGGCGATGCTGTCGGTCGGGTTCCAGGCCGGCCCCCGGCGTTCGGAGATCGCCAGCCTGCTGGTGAAGGACTTCCATACCAATCTTGGCTACAAATCCCTGAACTTCATCCGCAAGGGTGGGGAAGACTTGTCGTTGGCGCTGAACCCGCAGACCGCGCAACGGATTGGGGACTACCTGACTACCGCAGGGCACGGCGACGACGTGGATGGGCCATTATTCCGGCCGGTCCGACCGAATCAGCACCGGCAGGAGCCGCGCCGGCACGTTCATCCGGAGACAGTGGATCGGACCTTGCGGAAGTATGCCGCGATGATCGGAATGGACATCGGATACAGCGCGCATTCGATGCGCACCACGTTCATCACCACCGCGCTCAATAACGGCGCGAGTCTCGAAGACGTGCAGCGGGATGTCGGCCACGCCGATCCCACCACCACCAAGCTCTACGATCGCCGTGGGCATAACCCTGAGAAGTCCGCCTCCTTTTTTGCGACTTACTGACCCCGATTCTCGGGAATAATTGTCTCGGGACCCTCCGCAGATCGAAAGGAGCCTGCAATGTCCCGGCCCGTCAGCCCGATTCGCCAGCGCATGATCGAGGACATGCGCCTGCGAAACTTCTCTTCCCATACCCAGGACGCGTATGTGCGTGCCGTCGCGCAATTCACCAAGCACTTCATGCTGCCGCCGGAGACGCTGACGGCCGATCATGTGCGGGAGTATCTCCTGCACCTGGTGCAAAAGCGGCATGTGGCGTGGAGCACTTACAATCAGGTCCGGTGCGGCTTGCAGTTCTTCTTCAGGATTACGCTGGGAAGCAATGACACCTTTGGCGGAGTGCCTTGTGCTCGTGAGCGAAAGCGTGTCCCGGTTGTGCTCAGCCCCGAGGAATTGCAGCGGTTCTTTGCCGTCATTCGCAACCCCAAGCACAAGGCCATGTTCATGACGGCATATGGCGCGGGGCTTCGCGTCTCGGAACTGGTGTCACTGCAAATTGAAGACATCGACAGTTCGCGGATGGTGATTCGCATCCGACAAGGCAAGGGACAGAAGGAACGCTACGCCAAGCTTTCGACCCACCTGCTGTCGGTGCTCCGCGACTACTACCGGGCAAATAAACCAGTCGGCTTGCTGTTTCCCAGCCGTACTGGCAAGCCAATTTCGGGTGTCGCGGTCAACATGATTGCCGACTACCTCCGCCGCCGGGCGGGACTGACCAAAAAGGTAACTGCGCATATGTTCCGCCATAGCTACGCGACGCACATGCTGGACGCCGGCGCGGACCTGCGAACGATCCAGGTGCTGCTGGGCCATCAGAACATCAAGACCACGGCGATTTACATGCACGTGTCCCAAGCCAAAATCGCCGCGGCCCCCAGCCCGCTGGATATTCTTTATACCCCGAAGGCCCCGGATCCCTCATGATCGCATGCCCGGCGGCGGGCGAGGCATTGCCTCGTCCAACGCTGGAGCTGGCGGATGTCATTCGATTGCATGGCGACGGCCTGGCCGACGTAAGAAGCGAGCAGCGGAAGGTCTTAAGTGCGCTGTCGGCCTGTCGAACGTCGGCGTTGGGCGGGCACGTCGAGACATGCGATCACTGCGGGCACCAGCGCATCGCCTACAACTCCTGCCGCAATCGGCACTGCCCCAAGTGTCAAGGCTCCGCTTGCGCGCAATGGATGGAGGCGCGAGCGGAAGAATTGCTTCCCGTGGAATACTTCCACGTCGTGTTCACGTTGCCAGATGTGTTCAATGGACTGGCGCTAGCCAACAAGCGAACGGTTTACGGCATCCTGTTCGACGCCGTCGCTCAAACGCTGACCGACGTTGCCGCCAATCCCAAACACCTGGGCGCCAAGATCGGGTTCATGGGCATCCTGCACACCTGGGGCCAGAACCTTGGTCTGCATCCTCACGTCCACTGCGTTGTGCCCGGCGGCGGTCTTTCGCCCGATGGCACAAGATGGATCGCATGCAAGCCCGGCTTCTTCCTGCCGGTTCGGGTGCTTTCCAAAGTCTTCCGCGGAAAGTTCATAGACCTGCTGAAACAGTCCCATGCAAAGAAGCCGCTCCTGGGGATTAACGAAGATGAAGAGTTGACGCGGCTGATTGATGCTTCGGTTCGTGCCGATTGGGTCGTCTACGCCAAGCCGCCGTTCGGCGGGCCCGAGCAAGTGCTGAAGTATCTGTCTCGTTACACCCACCGGATCGCCATATCGAATTCTCGATTGGTGGCGGTGGACGATCACGAAGTAACGTTCCGTTGGAAGGATTACGCGCATGAAAATCGGGAGAGGGTCATGACGCTTGAAGGCACCGAGTTCCTGCGCCGGTTCCTGATGCACATCGTGCCGTTGGGATTCATGCGCATTCGACACTTCGGACTTCTGGCGAGCCGGTTCCGTGCCGCCAATCTTTCTCGCTGCCGCGAATTGCTTGCGGCAGTTGTGCCTTGGTTGGAGATAGACAACCAGTCGGACGGCGCGACGACTGGCGTTTACGAGCGCTGCCCCATCTGTGGTAAAGGGGAGATGGTGCGCGGGGCGTTCGTTCTGGCTCACCGCATTCATGCCGTGAGGAAGGATACATCATGATGAACCAGCCCGTGTCACCATTGGCGGACATTCCGGACATCCGCGATGAGCGGACACTCTCTCGCCGCGCGCACACCGGAAAATCGGGCCGTCCTGCGCTCGATATCGTGATGAATCTTGAGGCTATCGCGCCTCTAGCGAACCGACTTGCAGCGTGCGGTGGCTGGCGAGTCGTCCGCATTCGATAATCTCGCGGACCACACCGCCATTCATTCCCCATAGACGTTCACCGCCGAAGGACGCGGTTCAGTTCAACAGACTTTATGCGAAGTGCGACGACGGCGCTTGGCCAATCCATGTCCCTGGCGCACTCCGCATAAAGTCCTCTTCATTATCAATACAAAAGTGATCGATAGGGCGGGCGGCCAACTTGTTACCGATCGTTAACGCTTTGGGTGGCAATCGGCAAGCGGAACGATGGTGAAGTTTACAAAGCGCTGAAGCAGAAAAATTGAGCATGCCGGATAGGAACGCGGCGGTCATGCGCCGACGGCAGATCGCCGTCTATCCAGAATGCACGAGAGACTTTTCAAGCGGAGGAAATTCGTGGTCCCCTGTCACGTACGTTCCCACGCCTTGCGTGCGCCGCGGCTCACGATAGAATTTGGTTGTCGGCGGTATTCCCCGAAGAAGGTTCCCCCCTCCTTCTTCAACCGCCGACTTTTTCTTGCGCCTGTGTGGCCGGTAGCGGGATTCTCGATGATCGCGGGACGCAGCCCCTGGCCTACGAAATGCTGGGCAGATTGAAGGATCGCCTGCTCAAAAAACGGGGTGTTCAAAGAGTTTCATGTCAGCGGCGTTCCTTCGCCTGCCATTCGGCGGCGTGCGTCAAACCGGCCAGCGCGCCAAATTCAAACCGGGAGAAGGGATTCAGCGAGTTCCGCAGGCGGCGGAGCGCCTTGGGGTTTTTCCCGATCTGTTCGCCCAACGCACCGAGCATGGCCCGGACGCGCGGCGGCTCTGTTTCGGCAACGCGCAGCAACCGCTCGAATCGTCCCTCTTGGGCGAGCAACGTCAAGGTCTTTCGGAGCGTCTCCTCCGGCGACAATTCGCTGGCCTTCGCGTGTCCGCGCAGAAAATCGAGCAATGCGGCATCGAACTGAGAAAGCCCGGCCCACGCGGCAGGCCGGCGGGTGTGAATCACCGTGTCGTCGCCAAGCAGTTTCCTGGGCAGGCTCAAGGCGCTCGTGGATACTTCGCCGCGCTTGCCGCTCTGCGTGGTGAAACCGAGCAGGTTGGCGGCGGCAATGCCCGCCGGGAAGACCGTCGTGCGTTTGCCCGCGAGCCTCTGGATCGCGACGGGATTGGGCCGGCTCTTCCCGAATGCGGTCTGCCGGTGGTGATAGTAGACGCCCTTGCTCAGCCGCTGAATGACGCCTTTACGCGCGAGACGAGACAACGCCTGTGCCACGGCTTCAAACGGAAGATCCGCGAAGTCGTCCAGACGCCACAGGCGTTCGCCGGCGCGCATGATCCGGTCGCGGACCAAGGGCGCGATACGACGCGCAAGAGGGTGAGTGGTGGTCGAGATATTCACATGCTTATCATCGGCCATTTCTGAGAGCACGTCAAGTTTTTTTGATGCAAAACTTGACATCATACGATATAAACCACGAAAATATGGACACTTATGGCATGCGTCGCCAAAGCAATAGCGAACTCGGCGGTCTAAGGGATGTTAAGACATTCAGGCTGTTATCTGGCGGGAGTCGGGAGGATTGGTAGGAGCAATGATATTCTCGAAATTAGAAAGAACAATAGCGGCGGCTTCCTGGGAATCGATGCCCCAAAGCTTTGCGAGGCCGTTGACCGCCTGGATAGCGTCGGAGGGCACAGCACCGCGGCCATCGACCTGAACGAATGGCCCGTCGGTTTCCGTGAGTATGCAAGTGCGAGGCAGCGCCCGAATCAGGTCTCGCCCATGTTCCGAACGTAGCATCGCCGGGTTCACCGAGAAATGGCATCCGGCGGCAAGCCCCGCACGAAGATCCCGAAGAGACCCACTGAACCAGTGCAGGATGATGCTACCTGGAAATGATGTTCCGATGCATGCGAGCACGTCCCCTGCGGACCGTCTCGAATGCACAGTGATGATTTTCCCGCCCAGTTCCGCACAACGGCTCAATGTGACCTCGAAGACTCGGCGTTGTGCCGAGCGTAGCGCGGAATCAGTGGTAACGTAATCGAGTCCGACCTCGCCGATATAGCGTGTTTGATCCAGCTGTCGTAAAAGTTGCGGTAGTTCGTGGGCGTGCGTCGCGACTAGCTCGGGGTGTAGACCGAGTGCCGCGCGCACATACTTAGTGTCAGCCGCCAGACGTAGCGTGTGAAAGAAGACTGACGGGGCGTTGGTTACGGCAATCGTATATATCTGTTTGGACTCGCATTCAGCGATGATCGCCGGCGGATTTTTATGAAGATCGAGATGAAAATGCGCGTCAACCAGCTTCATCGCCACCTCTATGCCAGTGAGATCCCGAGGAACTTCGCGACCTCCGCCATTCCGCGTCGATAGACGGCCGCATAGTCTTTGGCCTCGTCCGGCGGTATTGGCCCGCTGCGAAGAATCTGAAAAATGTCGCCTCTCGGATTTCTGCCTTTGAATCGCTCCAGCGCAATCTTGAATGCCCGAACGTCGTGGACACGGGCGCTGGTTGCGGCGAGAGGCTGCGCGACAATGTCCCAGTCAGGCGCCCGGTCGGTGATACCTGCCGCTTTCATTGATGCCAAGCGAATGATGCAGGGTACGCAATAGCCACAATGATTGCCTGGGGACTTCTTCGCATATCGGCCGACAGTCGAATGCGAACACGACATAGTAAGCGCCGCGGTTTTCACGAGCGCGTCATGGTGCTTAATGCCCGAAAGCATTTCCCCTTTCGTTTGGTGGCGGTACGGCAGCGCAATGGGGACCTTGATCTTGAGTGACTGCAGAAGTTTTCGGAACAGGGAAACATAATACGGATGGGTTGTGCGAGTGCTCAGACTGCCGGTTCTTGCGCCCGTGAGCGGAACGTTTAGTGATATGAGGCCATTCTCAGGCACAGTGAGAGTGGGCTTGGTGCTCATAAGCGTAGCGACGGCGACTCCGACTGCCATAAAGAGCAGCGAACGCGATCGCATTGATGGTTCCCGTTCCTTTGTGTTGCCGCGTTCCGGGTGAACGAAGAACGGGACGTGCACTATCTGACTGTCAAACTCGCGATTCAGTACATCAATAATCCTGCGCTGAATCGATTTCGCCCCATCACCCAGGCCGTGGTGCGAAACAAGTGCGACCCGTCCACCTTCTGCGAGAAGGTCGATCGCGCCGACGAGCGAATCGAGGCCACCGGAAAACAGGCACACCGCATCTACCGAAGTTTCCGCTGGCACCGTATCCATGGGCTGCGATTCGGTCTCACGGAAGTCGATAGCCCAGTGGTCGCCGGTTAGAAAATCGAGCAGGCGAATCAGGGTTGGCTTCGTCTTTGCCCAACGTTCAACATCGCTTACCGGCATATAGAGTGCCATATCGCGCTGCCAACGATCATCGGTGCGATGTCTCGGCACTCGCAAGTCGGCGGCATAAACTGCGACCGCCAGTGCCACAAGATCGCGGACGACGGGCGCCGCAACCGCGTTAAGCGTATCGGCAATTGTAGATTCGATGTCGTTCCCTACGCGCCACGGGCTGGTCGGGTGGTCGAGCGGAATCAGCAATCGGGCTTCGGTGTCCTTGAGATCCGGAGTATAGAGATCCGTGGTGCCGACCGTAACGATGAGGTGCCAGGTCATGTTTCACCCCCGATGACGGCGAAGGCGTCACCATAAATCCGCCCGATCAGCGCGCGACCTTCGGGCCCATTCCATTTGATGCTCAACGGATCGCGTTGTTGGAAGTCGAGCTTCACGGCGTCTCGGATGAACTCTTTCATCCGATGCTCCACGCGGACAGCTTGCTGCGGAGACATGGCCTTCTCCTCGATTTTTGCTGCGAGATCGTCGAGCCAACGGTTGTAAATGTAGCTCGCCACCATCGCTTCCAAGGCTCTCCCGACGCTCGCGGCGTCCATCGCATTAAGTTGGGTAGGGTCGGTTCCCGATCTGATGACGTCGGCAAAAACTTCTTCAAGCGCTTCGGCCGTCGCCTCGCGTGCGGCGACCTCTTCACGGTCAGCCCCGGCTGGACAGACAGCGTCGGCGATCGCCGCGATCACGCTATCGAGGTCGCGACCCACGATAGAGCCGAGACCGAGCTTGTCGAACGCATCGGCGACACCGCCTCTTGCGACATCCGATAGGAAACCGGCGAATCCTGCGGCGGCACGCCGCCCGCCCTTTGAGCCAGCGGAAGCGCTCCGCGATCCGCCGAGTGCCCTGACGTACCGTTGAGCGGCGCGTCCCATTCCGCGACTACCTCCTGAAGAGGCGACGCGGCCCAAGCCGCCGCCCGCCAGACTCCATCGCGGTTTGCCGACAAGCGGCGCATAAGTTGGTGTCGGCTGCGGATTCAACGGTGGTGAAGCCGGATGCACCGTGTCGGCCGGCTCTTGGCGCCCTGGTACATCAGGGGGCTCGGGGACCGGAATTGGGATCGGCGATGGACGCACGGGCGGAACCGGCGCGGGCAGCGCCCAATCTGGGAGAAGCGGCTGTCGATCCTTCGGTCCGCCGTGTGAGGTTGAGGTTCCCAAAGACTTTCCCCCTTTCAGGTAAGGCGTTTGAGCGCAATAGTTGCGGCGTTACGCAACTGCGAGTCGACGGCCTGCGTCTCCCATCGCTTCAGTAGTGTTTCAACAGGGCTGCGACGTGTCGGCTGATTCACGGTCATCGCAATCATTTTCAGCGGAACGGTGAACGGTATCTGCGCATCGGGCAGGTTACTTAGCAGTGTCAGTATTTGTCCGAACATTTCCGGTCGCGCGTCCGGGAAACGCATCAACATCATGAGCGCGGACTTATCGTCTTCGACGCCCTCCTCGGTGCGAGCGCGTTCACTGAGTGCACCGAGTACACCGGCGGCATCCGCGCCGGATAGCTGTTTGAGTTCCTGAAGACCGGTGCGGCGATAGGCGTCGCTGTCGCTTAACAGCTTCGCCAACACCTCCTGACCGCGTGCCGTGAGTCGTTGTGTCGCACCGGCCAACGCTCCGATCTTGTCGCGCGAGAAATAGAAGTAGGCTTGGAGGTCCTCGGTCGCCAACGGCGGTTCGCTGCGGACCCATTCCTGCGCCCACTCTTCGCTCAACCATAGCGGTAGTGGCCCAGATTCCGTGGTCGCATTTTCTTCGCCCACTTCTTCGGGAGCGGTCTTCGACCGACGACGGGTCCTACTTCCAACCTTCTCCGTGTGCGGTTCCTCCCCCTGGCCGTCGGCCGAGTCGGCTGGTTTGTCCACCGGCTTGACCAACAAGTTCTCGGCGGCGGCCAGCTCCTTCGGCTTGCCGTTCTGCTTCGCCTGGGCATCCGCGAGGCTGCGGAAGGATTCGGGACGAAAGCGCTCCAGCAGCATCAGTTTGGTGAGCACGCGCTTCTTGAGCACAACGTTTCGCGAAGTCGCCATCGCGAGTCGGAGCATCAAGGTGTTCAGGAACCGCTTGCATTGACGCGGGTTTCCCGATTCGCGTGCAAACACAGCGGCGACACGCTGGGCAGTGGCTAGGTTCTCATCCAGCCCGGCCGGTGTCTTGTCCTTCAGCAGAGACTTGGCTATCTCGAAGTTGAAGCGGACAGCGAGAAGAGCGTTCGGCTCGCACTTGATGGCATGTTGTCGGACCTGCTCGAAATCACTGTCCCCAATTCCAGAGATCTTGGTGAAGAGTAAATTAATGTAGGTTTCCATCTCGCCTCGACCGAGCGGCGGCACATAGATCGGGTACTGGATGAGTTTCTCCAGATAGTCGCTGCCGACTTCCACAAGCTGGCCCGGCAGTTCTGGAAATCGGCGGCGGACC